>Ga0308157_10007575_pt1 | contig 12617 bp, 7 predicted proteins | sample PhyBR1_FD_201035 | JGI IMG/M metagenome (GOLD analysis project Ga0308157, IMG submission 201035) | Phyllosphere microbial communities from UC Gill Tract Community Farm, Albany, California, United States - DLSLB.R1 | ecosystem: Host-associated > Plants > Phyllosphere > Unclassified | place: USA...
TGAAACTTCAGAAGCATCATCTTTGAAATGTGTTCCGATGAATCTTTTGATAGAATATACAGTTTTTGTAGGGTTTGTTACAGCTTGTCTTTTTGCAGGATCTCCTACTTTTCTTTCACCATCTTCTGTAAACGCTACAATAGAAGGAGTTGTTCTTTTTCCTTCTGCATTAGGGATCACTACAGCATCTTTACCTTCCATTACTGCAACGCAAGAGTTGGTTGTACCTAAGTCAATTCCGATTATTTTACTCATTTTTATATGTTATTTTTTGTTATTATTAATTATTACAATGACCAATTCTCAATATTTGTACCATGGCAAAAAAAGTGACAAATTGTCATTAACAAAAAAAACTCTGCATCAGGCAGAGTTTCTTTTTAAGTCAAAATTAGTTAGTTTAGTGTTTGATAAACTTCATTGACTTGATGAAGTTACCATTGTCATAAGTTCTCACATAGTAAGTTCCAACAGAAAGATTCTTAACATCAATCTTATCTGTTTCATTTTTCACATTGGCTTTTTTTACCAATTTTCCGTCACTTGCAAAAATCTCGACTTCAGTAATTTTAACCAAAGGAGAAGCGATTGAAATATAGTTAACTGCTGGATTTGGGAAAATACTGATTGAGTTTGATTTTTCTACATCATCAACAGCCAAAAAAGAACACGCATTAGAGTTTAATAAACTTGCTCTTGGACCTGCTATTGTGTTCTGGGCAATTGTCTTTTGGTTATTTGTAAACATTGCCATTTTATTATCGTTTACATAATCCATATAATTCATAAACATAGAACCATTCGTAGTTGTTGTACAAGCATATAGATTTGTAGGGAAAGTTGGCGCATTATAATATGGTTCTTTGGTAGCAGGTGTATCTGCACAACCATCATCTCCTAATGAAGTTCCACAAGAATTTTCCTCATCACCCCAAATATGATTTAGTCCAAAATAATGACCAATTTCGTGTGTTGCTGTTCTACCTTTATTATATGGAGAAACTACAGTTCCTGTATTCCCAAAATATTTATAGCCAATAGCAAGTCCATCATCCGTACCACCTGCATTATCCGGAAGATAAGCCCAACCCAGATAATCAGCACTAATATTACCAACCCAAATGTTAAGGTATTTTGTTGTATCCCAGGATGGCAGTCCAGAAGATTTATAATAATTATCATCAAAATTAAACCCTGACGCAACAGATTTACGTTCAACTCCTGTAGTCACTGAGCCGTCTGGTTTTTTTGTAGCTAAGCAAAATGCCAATTCCATATCAGCAGCAAAACCTTGAAAAACTGTTGGAACAGCAGTGCTGAAATCCGCATTCAATTTTCTGAAATCGTCATTCAGAACTTTAATCTGAGAAGCAATCTGAGCATCCGAAATATTCATCGCAGTTGTAGAGTACAATACGTGTACAACAACCGGAATCGTTACAACGCCTGCTTTTCTGTTGATTTGAGATTTATTATTCACCAAATAATCTTTCAAAGCTTCCCTGTTTGCTGCAGCTTCCGGATTGGCGGCGAAAAATTCTGCCATTTTCTTATCTGTTCCACAGGTTCTTTGTCCAAAAGCACTCAAACTTAGAATGCTTACTAATGTTAATAGAATTTTCTTCATATTTTTAAATTATCAATAAAAGGGGAGCAAATGTATTGATTTTTTTGAAATAGCAATATAATTTTATTAAAAATTTAAAATATTATTAAAAAATGGTCTCAACAAAGCATTCACACTCAATTTAAAAATTAATTGACATTCTCGAAACATCAGTAAGCGCATTAAGATTGTAGTTTTCCAACCCAAATTAATACAATGAATTTTACTAATTTTGAGATAATCAAAAATCCGATAATGCCACAAGAATTTAATCCGCGCGACATCACTTGGCTTGGTTTCAACGCCAGAGTTTTACAGGAAGCGATGGACAAAAGTGTTCCCATACATCTCAGAATTCGTTTCCTTGGAATTTTCTCCAACAATTTGGATGAGTTTTTCCGGGTGAGAGTTGCCGGATTAAAACGTGCGATGGACTTTAAACAAAAGGTTCTTGCCGAATCTTTCTATGATGCGCCTTCTAAAATTCTTCAGAAAATCAATAAATTGGTTATCAATCAGCAGGAAGATTTTGACCGGACCTGGAAAGATGTTCAGCGTGAAATGGCAAAGGAAAAAGTTTTCATCAAAGATCATAATCATCTGACGCAAGAACAAAAGGAATTTGTTGTCAAATATTTTGATGAAGAAGTAGAATCCAACGTGATTCCGGTTTTGCTCCACGATAACAAACCGATGCCTTATCTTCGAGAAAAAAGCTTATTTATCGGTATTGCGATGCGAAGAAAAGAATGGCAATATGAAAGTCAATATGCGATTATCGAACTTCCCGTGACAGCGAATGGTAGATTTGTTCTGTTGCCAACGCAAAATCCAGAGCAAAAAGATGTGATGCTTTTGGAAGATGTCATCATTCATAATCTGCCTCATATTTTCTCTTATTTCGGTTATGATGAGTTTACCGCACATTGTTTCAAAGTGACAAAAGATGCAGAATTCGATTTGGATAATGATATTAAAACCACCTTGGCAGACAAAATCGAGAAAGGCATCAAAAGCCGGCGAAAAGGAAAACCGACACGTTTTGTCTTCGATAAAGAAATTGATAAAGCTCTGCTGGAATTCCTCATTAAAAAATTAAATTTAACCAAAAAAGACAGCATTATTCCAGGTTCTAAGATTCATAATTTCAGACATTTTATGGATTTTCCCGATGTTTTTAAGGCTTATCAGAAACCTGTCGAAAGAACAACTTTCATCCATCCGGAATTTGCGAAAAAGCAACGAGTAACAGATGTCATTATCAAAAAAGATGTGATGCTGACTTTCCCCTATCATTCCTATGACTCGGTTATCGATTTGTTACGAGAAGCGGCAATGGATCCGGACGTGAAGTCTATCCAAATCACGGCGTACAGATTGGCCTCGAGTTCCAAAATCGCCAATGCTTTGATTAATGCGGTTCGAAATGGGAAAGAAGTGACAGTGATGCTGGAGTTGCGAGCGAGATTTGACGAAGAATCTAACCTTTGGTGGAAAGAAAAATTTGAGATGGAAGGCGTAAAAGTTCTTCTCGGAATTCCGAATAGAAAAGTACACGCCAAACTTTGTGTCATCAAGAAAAGAGTGAATAACAGAACGATTCAATACGGTTTTGTCAGTACCGGAAACTTCAACGAAAAAACAGCCAAGATCTATGGTGACCATTTGTTGATGACCTCCAACCGAGCAATAATGGCAGATATCAATAAAATATTTACAGCGCTCAACAAACCAAAAATGGACCCGACTATTGCTTTGAAAAGTTGTAAAACACTGATGGTTTGTCCTGTTTTTATGCGTGAAAAAATCATTGCTCACATTGATAAAGAAATTGAGGAAGCCAAAGCCGGAAGAAAAGCAGAAATGATTATCAAAGTTAATTCTCTGAGTGATAAAACTTTAATATTAAAACTTTACGAAGCGGCACAAGCTGGCGTGAACACCAAAATGATTGTGCGAGGCATCTACTGCGCTATCAATCAAAAGGAATTCAAGAAAAAAATCTATGCAATCAGTATTGTTGATGAATATCTGGAACACGCGCGTGTGATGTATTTCTATAACAAAGGTGCGGAAAATATGTACATTTCTTCTGCCGATTGGATGACAAGAAACCTGGATTACAGGATAGAAGCGGCAGCGCCAATTCTTCAGAAAAATCTAAAGAAAGAGCTTAAAACACTTCTTGACATTCAGTTGGAGGATAATGTAAAGGCACGGTTTCTTGACAAAAACATGAGAAATGAATATGTGGAAACTGAGAAAAAAGAAGAAATCAGGTCACAGATTGTAACTTATAATTACTTGAAAATTCAGAAATATTAAATTGACTATTTTTATCCTTTAATTAGTTCCAAAATATGATAATTGCCGCTATAGATATCGGGAGTAATGCCGCAAGATTGCTCATTAATGAAGTGAAAGAACACGATGGAAAACCAGAATTCACAAAGCTGAATCTTTTAAGAATTCCGCTGAGGTTAGGTTTCGATGTTTTCAGCAAAGGTGAGATTGGGGCGGAAAGAAAGCAGATGGTCATCAATACAATGAAGATTTTCAGTCAATTGATGGCGATGTACAAAGTGGAACATTACCGTGCCTGCGCAACCAGTGCCATGCGTGATGCCAAAAACGGACAGGAAATTATCGACATTGTAAAAGAACAGGCTGACATTAATATAGAAATCATCACAGGGGACGAAGAAGCTACTTTGATTTATGAAAACCACGTTGCGGAAGGTCTTGACAAAGATTTTGCTTATCTCTATGTGGATGTTGGCGGTGGTTCTACGGAACTTACATTTTATGAAAATAATGAAATGAAGTACGAACATTCCTTCAATATCGGAACCATTCGTCTTTTGAACGGTTTGGTTCCCCAATCTTCCTGGGATGAAATGAAGGAGGAAATCAAAGATAAAATCGAAAGTAAAAAAACGGTTGTAGCCATCGGCTCCGGTGGAAATATCAACAAAATATTTTCTCTCAGCAAAACCAAAGACGGCAAAGCAATGCCCGTTTTCGCTATCAAAAAATATCTGAAGGAGATGCAGAATCTTTCTGTGGAAGAGAGAATGCACCGTTATCAGTTTCGCGAAGACCGCGCTGACGTGATTGTTCCGGCACTTCAAATTTTCAATAATGTGATGAGCTGGGCAGAAATCAAGTATATCTATGTTCCGAAGATTTCTGTCGCAGATGGATTGGTGAAGAGTATTTATTATAATCTTAAAGACCAAAAATAAGGACTTGCAAGATGCGGAATTTTTGACCTTATTTCAATTATCGTAATAATAATTCTGGATTAATTTTAACTTCAAAATCACATCAAAACACCTTTTATCATAAGCTTTATTAAACAATAATTAAAATTGATTTAAAGTACCCGAAGAGGATATTGTTTCATCTTTACGCCAATCTAAATAAAAGTAATAATGAAAAACAAATACCTTTTCAAAGGTCTTTTGCCGATTGCTGTATTCTTTCACGGCGCAGTTTCGGGACAAACTTTAATCCATTATTGGAACTTCAACACAGCTAATTCTGTTGAAAACATCCTAAAACCTTCGGCTTTTGCAGCACTGCAAACGGGAACTATCAATGCTGTACAAAACGGAACAGCTGACCCCAATACATTTATTAATATCGCAAGCGCAACGGGTAACGGTTTTGCTAAATTGAACGCGAGAAATAATGATGAGGCATTAACACATCTGAGATATAACAATCCTATTAACGGGAATCTTCAATTCAGTATTCCGACCACTGGCTATAATGGTATTGTGGTAAAATTCACGACCAGAAGATCTGGTTCTGGCGCAGGAAAACAAAAATGGTCTTATTCTACAGACGGAAGTACTTTTCTTCCTTATAATTATACTGCAGACAGCGATAATGAAGGTTTGGTTTTACCTCCGGATGGTGACCCAAAATTGGTAACTTTAGACTTCTCAGCCATCTCGGGCGCATCTAACAATCCTAACTTCAAACTTAAAGTTGAGTTCTTGGCGGGCATTGGCGGAACTGTTGGGAATAATAGATTTGATAATTTCACAGTGGATGCAAATCTAATCGGAAGCACGGATACAACTGCTCCAACCGTAGTTTATTCTCCAGCGAATAACGTCAACACGGCTTCTACAACAGTTAATCCTACAATCAAGTTCAATGAGAATGTGAGGTTGATTGATAATTCGTCTATCACTTCTGCTAATGCTCAGAATCTGGTTGAATTAAGATTGAATAACGCTACAGGAAACGCAGTGCCTTTTACAACGACATTTGCGGACAATCAAATAACAGTTATTCCAACTTCAGTTTTAATTCCTAACCAAACTTATTATTTGGCTTTAAAACCAAATTTAGTTGAAGACGAAAGTGACAATGCAGTGACAAGTTCAACCTCATCCACTTTTACGACTGCGGGGACAAGTATTTCATTAGACAAGAATTTTATTAAGGTTAATGAAAATGCGGGAACTTTAGCATTCAAAATCAATGTAACAAATCCTTCTAATGCGACAGTTAATTTGGTGGCTAAACCAACTTTCGGAACTGCGGATGCTAATGATTATACATTTACTTCTGAAACTATCAATATTGTTCCCGGAACTTCCACCTACACCGTTAATATTCCAATCATTGATGACTCTGCGCCGGAGCAACAGGCAGAATATTTTGTTTTGAGCTTGGAAAATCCTGCAGGAGCAACAATTTCGGGTGACACTTCTTCTACCGTTTATATTATCGATAATGATAAAGTTGCTCCAGTTCCTGATAATCAAATCACACTGAACTACATAGGAAGTTTCGACCCTTCCAATAACGGGAACAGTTCTACGGAAATCGTAGTTCACGACCCTGCAACGCAGAGATTGTTCACCATCAGTTCTTTGACGGATGTTTTTGATATTATTGATTTCAGTAATCCTTTGATTCCAACGGTTATTAAAACTGTAGATATGAAACCTTACGGCGGCATCACAAGTATTGCTGTGAAAAACGGACTTCTTGCGGTAGCTTCTCCAAATGTAACTGATGCCCAACAGAATGGCTCCGTAGTTTTCTTTGATATTAATGGAAATTACATCAAGCAGGTGACGGTAGGCGTTCTTCCTGATATGGTTGCTTTCACACCAGACGGAAACAAAGTAATGACTGCCAACGAAGGTGAACCGAATGATGCTTACACCGTTGACCCGGAAGGTTCTATCAGCATTATTGATATCAGCGCAGGGATTTCTAATGTTTCTCAGTCTAATGTGACGACACTTTCTTTTGCACCATTTAACGGGCAAGAGGCAACTTTGGCACTTACGGGTGGTAGAAAAGTAAAATCAACGAGCACATTAGCTCAGGATTTGGAACCTGAATATATTACCATCAGTTCAGACAGCCAAAAAGCTTGGGTTTCTTGTCAGGAAAACAATGCTATTATCGAGGTTAATTTGACCAACAATACTTTAGGAAACATCTGGGGATTGGGAAAAAAAGATATGAGTCTGCCAGGAAATGGTTTCGATGCATCTGATAATAACGGTGAAGTTCTTATTGCAAACTGGCCTGTTAAAACGTATTACAATCCAGATGCGATGGCTTCTTTCAAAGTGGGAAACACGACTTATCTGGTTACAGCCAATGAGGGGGATGAGAAAGACTTAGGCGGATTCAGTGAGAGAACAACTGTTGGCGCGAATGGTTATGTCTTGGATTCAACTATTTTCCCGAATGCTTCTACCTTAAAAGCTTCGCATAACTTAGGGAGATTCCGTGTAACGAATGTCAATGGAAATACAGACGGAGATTCAGAATTTGAAGAAATCAATGCTTTGGGAGCAAGGTCATTTGCGATTTTCAATGCAGACTCCAAACAAATTGTTTATGACAGTGGCGACCAGTTCGAGAGATATATTGCTGCCAATCATCCTTTGATTTTCAATGCGGACAACGAGGCGAATGGCGCAAAAGTAAGAAGTCGTGCAAAAGGTCCTGAGCCAGAAGGCGTAACACTTGGAACAATTGGCGGACAGACTTTCGCATTTATCACTTTGGAAAGAACGGGTGGCGTGATGGTTTACAACGTGACAGACCCGAACAATGTGACTTTCACAGATTACAAACATTCCAGAATGACATCTGCTTATGGCGGAGACAACGGTCCGGAAGGAATCACTTACATTGCTCCACAAAATTCTGCTACTGGAAAAGGATACGTGGTAGTTGCAAATGAAATCAGTGGAACTTTGTCAATGTATGAAGTAGGTGTTTCTCCAACTTTGGCTACAGGCGACGTGAAAAATGAGAAAGCAAGCTTCAACATCTTCCCGAATCCTGTGAACAAAGGAAACAATCTATATTTCAACAGAGCTCAGGGTTACGAATTATATGATATGTCAGGCAAACTTCTTGGTAAAGAGAGCAGTGCTTTGACCATTGATACTTCTAAGCTTTCAACAGGTATTTATCTGATGAAAACCTCTGAAGGCGAAACGAAGAGAGTGATTGTAAAATAAACTTTTTTTCTTCTTTTTAATTTTTTAGCCTCAGATTTTTCTGAGGCTTTTCTGGTTTATTAAATTATCATAATTACCCTACATCAATGCTCATCAAAATCCTAAATCCTAAATTTGTTTTATAAAAAATGAGACTATTATGGAATTAGGAATAGGGATGTTCGGAGATGTTTCTCTAGACACCAAAACCGGAAAATATAGAGACGCAAGTGTAAAACTAAACGAAATTTTGGAGCAGGTGAAACTGATGGACCAAACCGGTCTGGATGTTTTCGCAATGGGCGAGCACCACCGTGCAGATTATGCCGTGTCTTCACCAGAAATCCTTTTGGCAGCTGCGGCAAGCATTACCAACAATATCAAATTAGCCAGCGGTGTAACTGTTTTAAGTTCATCTGAACCTGTCAAAGTTTATGAGGACTTCTCGATGATTGATTTGATTTCAAAAGGCAGAGCCGAAATCTTTGTTGGAAGAGGCAGCTTCATCGAATCTTTTCCTTTATACGGTTACGATTTATCAGACTACAATCAGCTTTTTGAAGAAAAACTGGATTTGTTACTGAAAATTAATAACGAAGAAAATGTAAACTGGAGTGGAATCCTTCGAAGACCAATGGAAAATCAAACGGTTTATCCAAGAGCGTTCAACAGTGGTGTATTACCAATCTGGATAGCGGTTGGCGGAACGCCGGAGTCTGTTCTTCGGGCAGCTAAGTTGGGATTACCATTGATTGTTGCCATCATCGGTGGAATGCCGAGACAGTTCAAAAACCTTATTGAGTTTTACAAACAAGAATATCTGAAAGCGGGACACGACGAAAGCAAAATGCAGATTGCCATCCATTCTCATACCTTTGTGAGTGATGACCAGAAAGATATTGACCAATATTTTTTCAACTACAAATCTCAGATGGATAGAATCGGCAGAACCCGCGGATGGGCGCCTTACAGCAAAGAGCAGTACGAAGGCGGACGCAGTAAAGACGGCGCATTGTTCATTGGGACAGCGAATGAAGTAGCAGATAAAATCAATGAAATGAAAGAATTGTTTGGCTTAACGAGATTTATCGGACATATGGATGTTGGAGATCCGGCACATGATGTGATGATGAATTCTATCCAGCTATTCGGTGACAAAATTGCGCCTCAAGTAAGATAAAAAAACCTCCTGAAAGTGATTTTTCAGGAGGTTTTTTTATGTTTTAAAATTTGAAAAACATCTCCCACAAGTCTCATAAATGGAAGCTTTAATAGCGTAAAAAGTCTTGCTGTTTTTAGCCAAAGATCTTGACCTTTTATATTGATAAGCAGCAAAAAACATATTAAAACCAAAAATAGGATTAGAAGCAAAAGCGAGCAATAGCGCAAAGTAAGATTGAAGAAATTAATAATATCAAGTCTCTCATTTAATTAGTTTTTAGTAATTAAACTATTTTAACTCATATTTATTTCCGTGATAAACAAAACCTTCCGAATCTTCGGGATAATAATTAACATCACATTCATAAATTCGTCTTGAAATTAAATAGGGATCGATAACGAAATTGATGATTTTCTTTTCGTTCCTATTTGTATTGATCCAAAAATCAACCTGTCCTTTATTTTTGATACTGATGATTTTGTCTTTGTAGAAATGATGTACAATCACTTCTCCCTTTTCGTAATTATAACTATTGAAGCCAAGTCTCAATCCAAAAAATAACATTAGACAAAACCCCAATTTCAGATAATGCTTTGAATTAAAAATATCTTTCAGTACGAATCTGAGAAGATAAATTGCAATCATCAAGATACTGAATTCGATCAGATTCAGTGAAATGTTTTTATTCATCAAACTTTCGAAGCCAGAAAACCAGTGGATGGATTGCAAAACATAATCAATACAGATATCAAATATGTTAAATACAAAATCATTTTTAATTCCAAATGCTATCAAAACGACCATCAATAAAGAAGAAATAATCAAAACCTCCGACAACGGAATAATGATGATATTCGCAAAAATAGACACAAACGAAAACTGATGAAAATAATAAATCGCCAAGGGCAAAGTCGCAATCTGAGCGGCTAGAGTCATTGCCGTAATCTCGTAGAAGAATTTTTCCGTCCAGTATTTTGGACTTCTGAATATTAATTTCTTAATTGGAACCGTCAACCACCAAATCCCTAAAACTGCCACATAACTCAGCTGAAAACCAACATCATAAAGTTGATGAGAATCGACAATCAAAATAATAAACGCAGACAAAGCCGAAGAATGCAAAAGATCTGACTTCCGTTGCAGCAAAACCATTATATAATAACACGAAATCATCAGACAACTGCGCATCACAGAGCTGCCGTAATCTATGAAAACAGCAAAACTCCAAATGAAAACTAAACTTGTAATAATAGAAAACAGCCTTAGTCTGAAAGGAAAAATCTGATTACAAATCATCAAAACAATCCAGAAAATAATTACCATATGAGAACCGGAAATGGCCAGAAGATGCGTGAGTCCGGTTTGGTTGAAGTCTCTTACTGTTTCTTTGTCCATCTCCGTTCTGTCAGCGAGAATAATTCCTTTTAAAAATTCCCGAATCTTGGGAGACAGCGAAGTTTGATTGATTTTGTCCAGAATATCTAACCGCTTTTGCCGAATTCCATCTGTAAAGCTGACCTCAGTTTTCTTAGCTTTGAGAATATCATTAGGCAAATAAGCTTGCAGGAAAACGTCTTGTCTCGCGAGATATTTTTTATAATCAAACTGGAAATCATTGTTAATTTCTTCAGGCTGATGAATGTAAACTTCCGCATCATAGAAATGATTGAAATCCAATTGCTCCTGCTCTTTCGGAATACTCAAAACCGTTTTGACTGGCACAAAATCTTTAGTTCCTGAAGACGGAATGGCGATAACTTCTACAATATAACGTCTGTTCTTTTCATTGGAGTTCAATTTTTTACTGAGCTGAAAGACGATATTTTCTTTCTCTTTTAAAGCTGGAATTTTTGCATCCTTTGAATTTAAAGAATGGACGAAAATCCCAATTGAGAAAAAGAAAATACCGAGACCATAATATTTGATGCGTTGGAAAAAGGCAGTATTAATGAATATTAAGAATAATGAAATCCCCGAAATCAACATCAAAAGAAATAAGACAACCTGACTCACAATCAGATATTCCTGAAGGATGATTCCACTAATAAAGCATATTAACAGTATTAATAAAGGTTGTTTTTTCATCTGTGTTTATTATTTGGTCTCGCAGATTTTACCGATTTGGCAAATCTAATCCTTGAAGTTAAGAAGATTAATCTTCTATTTTATTGACAACTCTTTTTATAGAATTTAAAATATTATCTGTATTAAAATTAAAATCAGAAAAATCTGCGAGAGAATTACGTTTTCAAAATATCATCAATAATTTTCAAATGATGATTGGTATGAATTCCCAAAAACTTCCACGTTGTCTTTTTATCAAAATCTCCCAAAAACGGATGTGTGATGAAAGATTTCTCAGGCAAATTTTCAGAGATTGCTAATCTTTCTTTCGCCAGATTAATTAATTTTAAAATGCTTTTCTGCGTCGGAATTTCTAATGGGAAAAATTGTTTCGGCGCCCTGATTTTACCTCTCGGAACCAATCCAAAATTGAGAAATATAATTTTTTTAAAACTGAATTTTGGTTTGTAATCTTGTGGATTCGTCATTGTCAAGCCTTTCAGACTTCCATTCAGAATCAGTAAAGAATGTTCCAAATGCCAACCAACAGACGCTTTAGAAACTTTTTCATTGGTCAGATCGATTTTTGAAATGAGCGACTCAATTTTTTGAAGTTGCTTTTTTAAATTTTCCATTTCTATAAATTGACAATGATTTCCGCTGCGTTTTGACTTGCGCCACTTCCGCCTAATTTTGTTCTGAGAACTTCGTAATCATTCAAAACCTGAGTTCTTTTTTCTGTGTTGAGGATTTTGTTGAGTTCTTCAACGAGATTTTTAGTATTCAAATCATTTTGAATCAATTCTGTTACGACTTCTTTGTCCATAATGAGGTTTACCAGAGAAATATATTTGATATTCTTGATTAATCGTTTCCCGATTTCGTAGGAAATTCGGCTTCCTTTGTAGCAAACCACTTCCGGAATATTGAGCAAAGCCGTTTCCAAAGTCGCCGTTCCGGAAGTTACCAAAGCCGCTTTGGAACATCTCAACAAATCATAAGTTCTGTTGGAAACGAAATGAACATCATCATCTACAAACTGCTCGTAAAAATTTTTATCCAAACTTGGCGCACCCGCAATCACGAATTGATAATCCTTGAAAGCATTTCTAACAGACAGCATCAATTCCAGCATTTTAGAGATCTCCTGTTTTCTGGAACCTGGCAAAAGTGCAATGATTTCCTTATCATTCAGATGATTTTCTTTTTTGAATTCCTGAATATCAATCGGTGTCAAACCTTCAATTGCATCTAACAACGGATGTCCAACGAAATGCGCTCCGACCAGATGTTT
>Ga0308157_10007576_pt1 | contig 12617 bp, 11 predicted proteins | sample PhyBR1_FD_201035 | JGI IMG/M metagenome (GOLD analysis project Ga0308157, IMG submission 201035) | Phyllosphere microbial communities from UC Gill Tract Community Farm, Albany, California, United States - DLSLB.R1 | ecosystem: Host-associated > Plants > Phyllosphere > Unclassified | place: USA...
ATTTTATCAGAATCTGGTTCCTGACTTCCGCCACCCATTAATCTCGGAATGAATAAGTTAAGGGTTTCCAGTTTTCCGTAGCTCCACATCGTGATGCTTTCTTTGTCCATTCCGGATTTCCCGGCGGTGTGAGAACCTGTATTCAGGATTTGTTTTCCACGAACGGTTTCTTTCACATATTCAGCATTCGCCATAATCCGCTGTGAGTTCATTCCAACACCGATTACGACGGCAAATCCAACGATTCCAGAAGAAATCAAGAAGTGCTTCCATTCGATTTTTCCTTTGATGGCTCTCACCAATTCAGACAAGAATAAAAACCCTAATCCGAGGAACAGATAATACGTCATTTGTGGGTGATTCGCGCAAATCTGTAATCCAGCAAATAAAGCAGTGGTGATAAAACCAAGAATATATTTTTTCCTAAAATAAACCAGAATAATTCCGGCTAAAAGTGGTGCGAAATAGGCAATCGTATGAACTTTTCCGTTGTGTCCTGCAGCAATAATGATATAGAAATAAGTGGACAATCCAAAGAATGTGGCGCCAAGCAAAGCGTATTTCCAATTCCTTACGGCCACCATTCCCAAAAAGAAAAATCCGGCAAATAATAAGAACAAATAATTCGCAGGCTTTGGAAGAAACAAGAACAAATCATCGATTTTTTTGATGACATCACCACGGAACTGCGCTCCGGTTTGATAAGTAGGCATTCCGCCAAACATTGCGTCGCTCCAATAGGTTTCATTTTCGTTGTTCGCTCTGTATTGCAACAGTTCTTCTGCACCGCCTTTGTAGAAAACGATATCGTGCTGCATCAAGCGTTTTCCAGAGATTACAGGATTGGCATAAACCACGGCCAGCAAAATAAAAATGACAAAACTTGCAAGGATGAATATTAGATTCTTCTTATTTTTGAACATAAATAGATGTTATATATTAGACTTTATATATTAGATTTAAAATCAATGCTTTAAATTAATATCAATTACAAAATGGCTTTAAAATTTTAAATTCCAAATTTAATAATAAAAAAACCTTTCAGACTTCATAATCTGAAAGGTTTTCTGTTTATTTTAATTAAGATTTAAACTAATGTTTTTTCTCTTCCTTCACTTCCTCGTAATCCACAGTTTCTGCGTCCCATTTTACTTTTTGTTCCGGCATTTTTTTAGAACTTGTTTGTTGGTTCTGCTGTTGATTTTTGGGATTCAATGCTGGGAAATTTTTATAAAACGCATTGAAAAACAAACGCTTCAAAATATTCCAAACGAAGAATATGATGATAACTGCTAATATGAATTCAAAAATGTGTTTAAACATTTAATAATTATTTTAAATTAATTACCTTATTTATAAGAAGGATTAATGATGATAGACGTCGTAGAGTTTTTACTCATACTCTGCGTTTGTTTGCCGTCTGATAAAGATTCTTTCTGATTGGTCTTCACGGATAGATTCTGATTCAGAAGCCAGCCGGTATTTTCATCGATGATGATTTTTCCACTTTCGGAACCGCCCATACTCATCGTATGTGTCATTCCGTCTTTGGATTGTTTATCGGATTTGGAAGGAATAACACCTGTAACATTGATTTCCGCTTTTCCGTCTTCAACTTTTACCAAAGTGAAAGTCAAAGTCTGTTTCAATTTTCCGCTTGGGTCAATATCTTCGGAAGTAGTCCATTTTTCTCCAATTTTTGTACCTTTTGAAGGAATCAATTTAAGGTTTTTACTTAGTTGCTCCTTCATCATTGCTTCATTAAACCCGGCTTTGAAATTCTCAATAATAGCATCCTGTTGTTTCTTTTCTTTGATAGTTCCTGCGATGGCTTTTCTTAGGTTGTCATGAACAGCTTCAAAACCTGTTACGGATTTGATATTTCCAAAAGCGTCCATTTTGACATTCAGCTTGTTTCCTGCCAAACCTTTGCTCACCATATATTCCATCTTCAAGCCTTCCTCTTTTGGCGCGGATTGTTTGGTGTCAATTACCATTGTTTTTCCGTTGGCAGAGCTGGACATTCTTTTCCCAACCATATTAAGAGTCAGGTCATAGATGTTGTCTTTGAAATCATTTACGGTAACTGACATTTCATCAGTTGTCTCGCTGGTTCCGGACATTGTTTTTCCATCAGGAGATGTCAAAGACTGAATTTCTCTTTGGTAAGAAACCAATGGATAAGTCACACCTTTTTCCAGAATGAATTTTTGTTTATAAATACCGCTGCTGTCAGCAATAGCTTTTGGTTTTGCAGCTTCTTCAGGAGAAACTTCTACAGTTACAGTTTCGGTTTTTCCGGTTTTTGGGTCAACTCTGGTTACAGTTTTTGTTTCCTTTTTACAAGCGGCTAGAGTTATTGCGATTAGCGCAAGCGCTGTTATTTTTTTCATAATTGATGTTTGATAAATGAATAGATTAATCTTAATTATTCATTTTAATTGTTACTTATCTTTTGTCTCACAGCTTCATAAAGAATGGCTCCACACGCTACAGAGACGTTCAGAGATTGGGTTTTACCTTCTATCGGCAATTTAATTTTTTCATCTGAATGATGAAGCACTTCTTTCGAAATCCCAGTTTCCTCATTTCCCATCACAATTGCGCAAGGTTCTGTGAAGTCCGCATCGTATATCAATTTCTGAGCCTTTTCTGTTGCCGCGAAAACTTTGATGCCACTTTGTTGCAGAAAGTCCACAGAATGTGCGAGGTTTTTTTCCTTACAAATCTTAATATTGTAAATAGCTCCAGCCGAAGTTTTAATCGCATCAGAGTTGATTGGTGCACCACCTTTTTCCGGAATCAAAATAGCGTCGATGCCCACGCATTCTGCAGTTCTGCAAATTGCGCCGAAGTTTCTCACATCGGTCAATCTGTCCAGAATCAGAATGAAAGGTGTTTTTCCGGCTTCAAAGAGTTGAGGCAATACATCTTCAATTTTATAGAATGGAACATCAGAAATAAAAGCCACTACACCTTGGTGGTTTTTTCTTGTAAAACGGTTTAGTTTTTCTACAGGAACGTAGTTTGGACGCAGGTTGTGCTTGGCAAGAAGTTGTTTCAGTTCTATGTAGATCTCGCCTTGCAAAGCATTTTGGATAAAGATTTTATCCACTGTTTTACCAGCTTCCAGAGCTTCCATTATTGGTCTTAGTCCGAAGATGAAATCATCTTTTTTCTGTTCGTTCATTTATAAAAATTTGTTTTGCAAAAGTAAGGTTTTTGAGATTAGTTTTATCTTAAGAAAATTGTAAAGTTCTAGTCTAAACCACAAAAGTCACAAAAGTTTGATAAATTACTTTTGTGACTTTCGATTGTAGGGAATTTATAAGTGATTATTTTGATAAATTAATCCAAAACAAAAACCAAAAACTCACCATCCTCAGTTTTAAATTTCAAGTCGCCTGTTTTCCTGTAATCTTCAAAAAGTGGCGTAGGAAAAGTATCGTCAAACTGTTTCGTTTTGTAAAACTTTCCTTTTAATTTCAGCGGGATTTTTTTGATGAGTTTATCTGTTGCTACCGGAATTTTAAATTTCCTTTTTTCCGGATCCTTGGAATCAACATAAAAACAATATTCAAAAAAATTAGCTTTGTCCACATATTTTTGATAATCAGAAACTTTTACGAAGTTTGGAAGAGAATTATCATCCCAAGTCAAATATAGAACTTCGATTTCCTGAATTTTACTGATGGGTTTGTAATATTTGAACCGCTCATTTTCAGACTTTGAAAACGATAAAAATCCTAAAAGTAAAATCGGAACAAGAAATCTGAAATTCATTTTAAAAATAATTTATTTACAAACTCAGACCTTCGCCAATCAAAGCCCGTTTCTGTGCCAAAATATAACCATAATGAATACTTTCGTGCATATTATTAAAAATAATCGCATCCTGAATATTCTTCAAATCAATCCCGAAACTTGTGGAATAAGGCGTGTAATCTGGGAAAAAATCATTGTCGAAATCTTTCATCAGAATTTTTGAAGTCTCAATTAAAAGGTAAGCCAGATCCTCCATTTCAGAAGATTTCACATCCACATTGGCAAACGTTCCTTTTTTATAAGTTTCCACCCAATATTTATCGATTCGGAACTGGTTTCCGCTCAGATAATAACAGAGCAATTGCTGCTGCGCGATACAATGGGCAATATTCCAGTAAATATTATTGTTGAATCCGTCGGGGATTGCAAGCAAATCTTTTTCGGACGTGTTTTGTAGAATGTCTAACAAGTTTTTTCTGACTTGTCTATGATTAGCAAAATGATAATTCATTTTCGAAGAAAAATTTATTTGTTCAAAGTTATATCAATTATAAATAAACGACAAATTATCCAGATTTATTAGCAAAAACTAAAATGGTTTAATGATAACTTATATCTTCCAACCCGCAACCTCCATCCTTTTAACAAATATTTAACGCAAGATTAGCAATTATTGTGTTTGCTGTTGCGGGTTTTTATATGAAATTTACCAATTATATTTTAAGATTTACTATGTCAGACTTGAATCAAGCAGAAGATATCAGACAACTTACCGAAAAAGTAAAAGAACAGAATTACTTTTTTTCTATTTTAAAACAAGAGATCAACCGTGCTATTATCGGTCAGGAATATATGATTGACCGGCTTTTGATAGGACTTTTAGGCAATGGTCACGTTCTTTTGGAAGGTGTTCCCGGTTTGGCTAAAACTTTAGCAATTAAAACTTTGTCTGAAGCTGTTGACGGGCAATTTTCCAGGATTCAGTTCACGCCGGATTTGTTGCCTGCAGATGTTGTAGGAACCATGATTTATAATGTCAAAGACAACGATTTCTCCATAAAAAGAGGACCTGTATTTGCCAATTTTGTTCTGGCGGATGAGATCAACCGTGCACCTGCGAAAGTCCAGTCTGCTTTGTTGGAAGTAATGCAGGAAAAACAAGTGACAATCGGCGATGAGACGATGCCTTTGCCAAAACCATTTTTAGTTTTAGCGACTCAAAATCCAATTGACCAAGAGGGAACTTATCTTTTGCCGGAAGCGCAAACTGACCGTTTTATGCTGAAATGTAAAATCGATTATCCTGAGTTTGAGGATGAGAGAAAAGTGATGCGGATGATTTCTACACAGGATATTCCGCAAATCAGAAAAGTGGTGGATTTGAATCAAATTGTTGAAGCCAAAAAACTCATCAATCAGATTTATCTGGACGAAAAAATCGAAAAATATATTCTGGATATGGTTTTCGCAACCCGTTATCCGGAAAAATACGGATTGTCTGACATCAAAAATTATATCAGTTTTGGAGCATCGCCGAGAGCGAGTATTAACTTGGCAATCGCGTCCAGAGCGTATGCTTTCATCAAAGGAAGAGCGTTTGTGATTCCGGAAGATGTAAAAGAAATTGCTAAAGATGTTTTGAGACACAGAATTGGATTGAGCTTCGAAGCTGAAGCCGAGGAAGTAACTCAAGATGATATTGTCAATAAAATTTTAGGGAAAATACAAGCGCCTTAAAAATTTGGTTAATCTGTTGATAGTGGTCACTCGTCGTATTGTTTTTGAAAAAACTAAGAGGTCTGAAAACTATCAACTGATGACCAACAAAAATCTCTAAAGTTAAAGTGGAAATAAAAGACATTGTCAAAAAAGTAAAGCAAATCGAAATCCGGACTCGAAAGAAAACGGAAGCGTCGCTTATGGGACAATATCACAGCGCTTTCAAAGGTCAGGGAATGACGTTTTCGGAAGTTCGACAATACCAGTTCGGAGACGATACAAGACGAATTGACTGGAATAAAACAGCACGTTTCCGCGAACCATTCGTAAAAGTAATGGAAGAGGAACGGGAACTGACAATGATGTTGGTTGTCGATATTTCCGCATCAATGGACTACGGAACCAAAACCCAGTTGAAAAGAGAATATGTTGCTGAGGTTTGCGCATCTCTAGGATTTTCAGCCGCTGGAAACAATGATAAAATTGGATTGATTCTTTACGCAGACAAAGTTCTGAAAGTTGTTCCGCCGCAAAAAGGCAGAAAACACGTTTTATCCATTGTCAGTAATATCTTATCAGCGGATTATGTTCCCGCAAAATCCAATCTGGATACAGCCTTCAATTATATGATGAGCGTTTTCAAAAGGAAATCTTTGGTGTTTCTGTTTTCAGATTTTGAGGATGACTTTGACCAAAAAATCCTGAATGTGACTGCCAGAAAGCATCAATTGCTCGGACTAAGGATTTATGATGAAAAAGATATGGAGATTCCGGACATCGGTTATGCGCTTTTTCGGGATGCAGAAACCGGGAAACAACTGTGGGCAAACACTTCCAGCGCAAGATGGCGGTATGAATTTGCGGAACAACAGAAACGAAAAATGAGACAAGTAAAAGATGAATTCGAGAATTCTTCGGCTCATTTTTTAGATATTAAAACGTCTGATGACTACAGCAAATCTTTGTATCAATATTTTAGAAAGTAATTTAATCAGCTAAATCAATTCAATCAGCGAGAATTTTAAATAATTAATGAAATTAATAATATCCAATCAACGCAATCTTTGCCATTCTGAAAGAATCTCGACGTTTAGATTCCTACGGAATGACAAAGATTCTGTTTTATATAAAGTATGTTTTTTACTTCTAATTTTCATTTCGACTTTTGGATTTGGTCAGACTTTAACTTCTAGTCTTGATAAAACCACTTTGGCTTTGGGCGAAGTGGCGGTTTTTAAAATCCAGATTTTGGATTTGGATGGGAAGAATGTTCAGATTGCACCAAGAAATGAGTTGCTGCCTTTCCATTTTGAAATGGTGAATGACAGTATTGCGATTCAGAAAGATATTTATTTGAGATCTGTGAAATTTGCGGTTTTTCAGGAAGGCAAATTCACGATTCCGGAAATAGAAATTAAAGTTGGTGATGAAATCCTAAAAACAATTCCATACGAAGTAGAAGTCATTAATACGGCCAAAAAAGGTGACCAGATTAATGATATAATGAAGAACAAAGAAGTAAAACTGAATGCCCAGGATTATTGGGAAATGTACAAATTCTACGTTCTTGTGGCTTTGCTCATCATTGCAATTATTGTTTTAATCATCGGTATTGTAAAATGGGGCAGAAAACGCAAAGATAGTCCGGCAGTGACGACGAATCAGACTCTGAAAGATTTGGAGAAACTGAGAAAGAAAAACTATATCGAGGATGGGAATTTCAGAGCTTTTTATGTTGAATTAATAGAGATTTCAAGAGGTTTTATTACCAAACAATATCAGATTCCTGCAGATGTATTGCTGACCGATGATTTGGTAGAATATATGAAAAATACAAACGCCATTTCTCAGGAAAACGAAAAAATCGTAGAAGAAATTTTTCTTCGAAGTGATTTGGTGAAATTTGCGAAAACCATTCCTACAAAAGAAATAATGTCGAAAGACTTTGCTGAAATCAGAGATTTTGTAAAACGTTCAACAAAAGATGTGGAAGCTGAGAATCTGCGGAATACTTCTGTCACAGAACTCTCAATCGAAGACCAATCCAAATTACGAAAACTCAAATAAAATCATTTATCAATCATCCTTAATCCTTTATAATCAATCCGTGAATTTCGAGTTCTACAGTCCGTGGTTTTTACTGCTTTTTATTTTGTTCATTCCTTTATTGATATTGGACTCGCGCAAGAAAAAGAGTAGAGGGATTGCTGTGCCTTCGGTCAATAATATGAGACCAAGTGGAAATATTTCGTTGGTGATGAAGTTTCTGAAAGTCTCAAAATATTTCATTCTAACCGCATTGATTATAGCTTTGGCAAGACCAAGAACTTACACCGTTTCACAAGACAGAGACGAGTCCAAAGGAATTGATATCATGCTTTCTGTGGATGTTTCGCTCAGTATGTTGTCCAAAGATTTGGACCCAGACAGACTCGAGGCTTTGAAGAAAATCGCCATCGATTTCGTTAATAAAAGAGAAAATGACAGAATCGGTTTGGTCGCATATTCAGGAGAAGCTTACACAAAAGTGCCGCTGACAACTGATCATCAAGTTGTAGTTGATGAATTGAATCAATTAAACCCGCTGGAATTACAACCTGGAACTGCTATTGGAGAAGGACTTTCTGTAGCGGTGAATCACTTGAAAAAAAGCAAAGCGAAAAGTAAAATCATCATTTTGATGACTGATGGTGTGAATACGGTTATCAATGCAATGCCACCACAAATCGCAGCAGAACTAGCAAAAAACAACAATATCAAAGTTTATACAATCGGAATTGGAAGTAATGGATTTGCAGCGATGCCGACGGCAACCAACATTTTCGGAGAATTGGTTTTTACAGAAACTAAAACTCAGATTGATGAAAATACATTGATAGATATTGCGCAATTGACTGGCGGGAAATATTTTCGAGCGACTTCCAACACCGGTTTGCAAACCGTTTATGACGAAATCAATCAATTGGAAAAATCTGAAGTCAAGACGTCCAAATTGTATAATTATGAAGAATATTTCAGGATATTTCTTTGGGTAGCTCTTGGATTTTTGTTATTGGATGCGTTGTTGAGATGGGTTATTTTTAAAATTTTGAATTAAGCTGATGAATTGGTATTTAGGAAATTACTGGTATCTTTTTTTACTCCTTTTGTTGCCTGTCATCGGTTACTTTATCATTCATTATGTACGATGGAAAGGGAAAAGACGGAATGTTTTTGCGGAAGACAGATTTCAGAATGTGCTGTTTGAGAAAACATCTCGTTTTGCGAAGTTGTTTCCATTGTTATATTTGCTTGGCTTTTTGTTTTTGATATTTTCAATTATCGACCTTTTGGCAGGAAAAGAAGAAATCAGCGTGAAACAAAATGTCAGCAGCACAATGTTCGTTTTGGACGTTTCCAATTCCATGAATGCGCAGGATATCCAACCAAGCCGACTGGAAGAAGCGAAAAATATCATCATCAATTCTCTTCAGAAATTGAGCAACGATAGAGTAGGAATCATTGTTTTTGCGGGCGACTCATATTCTGTGATGCCTTTGTCCAGCGATTATTCGGCGGCAGAAAATTATCTTTTGGGAATAGAAACCAGTGTGGTCCAAAACCAAGGAACCGATTTCCTAAAACCGATTCAAATTGCTGCCCAAAAATTTAAAAATATAACAAAAGGTTCTCGAAATATCGTATTAATCAGTGATGGTGAGGACAATGAAGGTCACGAAGACGAGGCTATTAATTTGGCTAGAAAAGAAGGGATAAGAGTGACAACGATTGGTGTAGGAACAGAAGAGGGAGCGCCAATACCGGAATATTATTTTGGGCAATTGATGGGCTATAAATCAGATATTTACGGTGAAACTGTTGTGTCAAAGTTACAAACCAAAGCGCTTCGTAATATTGCTTCTTCAACTGGTGGCAATTATCTGGACGGAAACAATCTGGATGATGCGATAAGCAATCTGCTGAACGAACTTCACAAGTCAACCAATTCCACTTCTACCACAATTAGTTCCCAGTCTGCGGTTCATTATTACCAATATTTCTTAGCGGTTTCAATCTTCTTTTTCTTTTTGATTTATTTATTCAATCCGAAAAGAGATTTTAATCTTTAATCATTTTTTCTAATTACAAAGAACACAGGTATTTGTACTTTTTGTAAACTTCCTTTATGATTTTGTGATTCCAAAAAATTAAATCACATATTTCTTCAAACCTTCCATTATGCCTTGCCAAAGCATATTGAAAAAGCTTCTTTCCGGGTCGCGTTTCTTTTCGATGTTGACGTGGTCTGGTTCGCCAGTCGATTCGTTTTTTACAAACCAATTCGCAACTTTTGACAATATTTTACGCTCTTTTCCGTTCGTTTTGTTAAGGAAATTCACATACATATCTTTATATTTAAAATAGAATTCTCCAGCAATTCCAGAACTTGAACCGTAATAATCAAATTTAATATAATCGATTTTTCCGTCCAGAGTCACATTCAAATATGGCCGCACAAAAAGATTAACATTATCGGCAGATAGTTTTTGAATATTTCCAGTAATCGTAAATTTATCGTCCAAATCTTTCACATCAAATTTCCAGGTTACAGTTGTTGCTGCGGTTCCATAAAATTTAAAATCAGAATCCACTGTGATAGAAGTTGGCAAACCTTTGATTTTCGTATTGTTCACATTTTTGATGGTCGCGTTGAAGTTATCAAAAATTAATTTCCCTGGTTTATTGGCATTATCAGCATCCTCTTCATAACTCAAATCCGAATTCTGTATTTGAATTTGATTCACAAAAAGCGGGAATTTGACATCTCTCAATTTTTTACTAAATAGATATCTCACAGCATTATCATCAGGCGGAGCAAGGTCGTGATAGATGTTGCAATCCAGATTATTGATGATGATTCTGTCCAGATTGATGATGGTGTTTTTTCCGATCTTAGAATCTTTGTCCATAATCAAAATATGTTTTGCGCGGATCGTGTAGAGGTCTTCTTCCTTCGCAATCACTTTACTGAAAGCTTTTCTGGAATATTTTGGCAGAAATTCAAAATTCTGCAAATCCGTTTGTTTTCCATAGTTTTTAAAGGAAGCCAATTTCAGGCGATAGTATTTCCCAGCGTCTAAATTGATGTTTTTTGCAGTTATCAAACGGCTTTTGACTTCGAACGGAATATCTTGTCTGATAATGTTTTTGTCTGATTTGATTTGATTTAAATTAACATCAAATTTAGCAACAGACAATTTTTCTCTACCATCAGAATATTGTCTGAATTGGCCATTGATAATATTGAATTTCCCAATCAAAGCCTGGAAGTCTGGCGTAGTTTCGGCTTCCCTTTTAGATTTATGTTTTGAAGAATGAATTATAATTTTCGGATTCACCACGTCGATTCCTTCGAAGTTGAGATTCAGTTTTTGACCAATGTATTTTGACTGGTTTTTTGTGATTAGGATTTTATCGGTTTTAATGTCAATAATATCTTTGTGATTGCTTTTTCCAAGCGGAATCATCTCGAATTTATCAATAGTAATATCTTGATTTTCTGATTTGATTTTTCCAATTTTTAAAGCCTGAAACTCGTCTGTTTTCAAATAAATATTTTCAGCCTCTATATTATGATTGGTAAATCTGAATGGTATTTTTTCCCTTACCGTTTTTTTATCAAAAACTATATCGCTGAGTTTAAAATAAAAATTTTCAATCGAAGCGGTTTTCTGATGATTGGCTTGTAAAACCAATATCTTTCCTTGACTGAAATTGATATTTTTTAGACCAATTTTCAGATTTATTTCTTTTTTGTCAGTAGTTTCTACAGATTTTTTTCCTGTGGAAGTTACTTTCAAATCAGGTTTCAAAAAATCGATTTCATCCACAATCAAAGAATCCTGATTGATAACAAAATTTTTGGCCAAAAGTTTCTCGGAAGCAAAATCGAAAATATTCTTGGCATTATAGTTTTTAGCATCCTGAATAGGATTGAGATGAAATCCCAGGATTTCCAATGTTTTATTTTTCGCCGATATTTTTGTAGCATTGATTTGATAAAAATCATTAGCTGTGATGATCACATTCTGTGCATCGATTTTGAATTCTTTAAAAGCAATCGGAATTTTAGAATCGTCTTCACTTTGCTGAATATCTGTAACTTTTATATTGACGTTTTGTCCGTTGAAAATTGATTTTTTGTGAGAATTTAGAATTTTCACATTACCATTTCTCACGATGATATTCTTCAAATTAATATCTGATTTTTTAGATTTTGTTTTCTTTTTATCTTTTTTTGGAGCAAGAGTAATGGTAATATTGGGGTCAGATAAAGCCAGGCTTTTTAAATGATAAGATTTTCTGAAAAGTACTTTCCAAATACTGAATTCGTTAATTTTCAATTCTTTAACAGTTCCGTTTATTTGTGTAACTGTCGAGTCTTTAAGGTTTTTATTAACAATGAAGATGTTCCTGGCAGTCAAATTTCCAGACAATAAACTCAAATCAAAATAGTCCAACTTTATGTTGTAAGCTGTTTTGCTATTGATAAGGCCTGGTAATTTTTTTTTCAGATAAAAGTCCAGTGCAAAAGGAAAAATCAACACAAGCAATAGGATTGTGCCACCGATAATTAATAATGTTTTTTTCAGCTTAGATGGTTTAGTAGTTTTTTTACTCATTCATTTTTGAATTAAGAATTAGATGTAAATTATTCATTATCAATACTTATTCCAAAAATATAAACCTTTATTGTTTAGATTATTCCATCGTTTTCCGAAACTGATAACCGTTTTCCGTCAATTCAGCAAAAATATGATGCAGACCGTTGCTGATAATGATCTGTTCCGCGCCAAGCAAACTGTTGTAACGTGCAATCTGCTCAAAATGGATTTCTTTTAAGGCGATGTTTGGCGCTTTACATTCGATGAGAATTTTAGGTTTTGTTTTTTCGGTCACCAAAAGGTCAATTCGTTTTGTTGTGCCGTTCAGTTCCAGCTTTTGTTCCAGGATTAATGATGACAGGTTCTTCTTTTTTACAAACCGGAAATAATGCAGCCAATGCTGTCTCACCCATTCTTCCGGCGTCAATACGAGCCAGCTTTTCCGAACCAAATCATAGATAAAAAATGTATCTTTGTCTTGTTTGATTT
>Ga0308157_10007577_pt1 | contig 12616 bp, 7 predicted proteins | sample PhyBR1_FD_201035 | JGI IMG/M metagenome (GOLD analysis project Ga0308157, IMG submission 201035) | Phyllosphere microbial communities from UC Gill Tract Community Farm, Albany, California, United States - DLSLB.R1 | ecosystem: Host-associated > Plants > Phyllosphere > Unclassified | place: USA...
GGTTACGTTTGGGGTGCGGATAGGTACACAGCCGAGTATCGCGACGGCACTAGCCGGTCATACATTCACGGAGCTGACCAAGGTCGGCTTCTCACGGGCATTGAAATTAATGGCAGTTCTTGGGGGTTGTTTTCTTATGAAAACGGAAGTCAAGGGAAGGTCGTTATTTCTGAGTTGGCCGGCGGGGTGGATCGGTATGAAGTGCGCAGTTCGGTTGGCGACAGCACGATAAGTTCAAGTGTTCGGGATCCCCTTGGTAGGGTTGATTACTATACCTATGCACTTTCCAATGGCTATCTGAATTTAATTAACTCGACTACGCCTGCGAATAGTGATGATGCTGTATTTCAGCAGCGAATTGGTCCGCTGGGAATGCCGGTGGAAACCGAGAATTTCAAATATGTCAAGAAGCGTACGGACTGGAATGATCGCCTATTGCCAGTCGCTGTGAAGGAAGCGGTCGATACTCCGGATGAGCGCGCAACCACGTTGGAATGGCACTCTCAATTCCGGTTGCCGACAGCTGTTATTGAGGCGAATAGAACTACACGATACACCTATTCTGATTTGGGTTACCCTCTTTCTGTGACCATTTCTGGAATGGGTTCTGAGTCCACTAGCTACCGCATGGAGCGGACGTATCACCCCTCCGGCTTGGTGGCAACTCAGTCGCTACCTAACGGCGCTATCTATCATTTCGCATATGACGTTCTTGGTAATCTTACGGAATTTACCAATCCTTTGGGGCGCTTGGATCGCTACACTTACGATGCTTCTGGCCGTGTCGTTGCCCAGATTACCTCTACAGGCTTGGTGCATAGCTATACCTATGATGGTCGCGGTCGAGTATTGACAAGTAAATCGGGCGGTCAGGTATTGCAGTTTACCTATCACCCGAGTGGACAGGTCGCAAGCATAACCTGGCCTAATAAGTACCTCATCAAATACGGCTACGACGATGCACATCGCATGATTGGCTGGATAGACAACCGCGGCAATAAATCCAGTAATACGCTGGACAACGCCGGAAATCTAGTTCATAGGCAAATATCGGATGCAAAAGGTCGCCCTGTGTTCGAATTGAGTCAGATATTTAATTCCTTAAACAAAGTTCATGAGTCTACAATTGGGGCGGCAGGGGCCGCTGGCTCCATCTCGGTTACATATAGCTATGATGCAAATGGTGATCTGGTTGGGGCGCCGAATATATGGGCAGGAAGTGGTTCCCAGGCTTACCTCAAGCGCGACTCTCTTAGGCGCGTCAACGAAATTACTGACGCCACTGGCACGACTGCTGCCCTCGTCTTCAACGCCCAAGATGCCATCACCCAAGCCAAGGACTTCAAGAACGTAGCCACCAACTACACCCGCGACGCGCTAGGCAACGCCAAGCGTGAAGCCACACCCGACAACGGCACCACCAACACCACCTACGACAGTCTCGGCCTGCCCGAGCGGATCACCGACGCGTTGGGCCGCGCTACCACCATCGAGCGTGACCTGCTCGGCCGCCCGACCAAGATCACCAGCGCGCTGGGCAGCGCCAGCCGCGCCAGCGTGCTGCGTTACGACCTGACGGGAGCTACGTACAACGCCAGTGGCGCGCCCAATGCCAGCATCGGATATCTGAGCGAGGTCCAAGACCCTGGCGTCACAACCCGCTACCAGCGCGACCTGATGGGCCGCATCACTCGCAAAAGCCAAATACTTTCCAGTGGCGACACCCGCGCGCTCGGCTATGCCTACGTGCCGCCGGGCAATGGCGGGGGTGGCGAAATCGCCACCATCACCTACCCCAGCGGCAAGCAACTTACCCACCAATACGACAGCACAGGCCAACTCATCGGCCTGCGATGGAACGGCCAACCTCTGCTGACCGGCATCACCTGGAACCCGCTGGGCCAGCCCACGGGCTGGAAGTGGCCGGGCGTTGCCCAAAGCCCCGGCAGCAGCGCAGCCCTGAGCGAGCAGCGCAGCTACACCACCGCAGGCCAGTTGGCCGGCAGCGCACTGCTGGCGCTGACTTGGGACAGCGCCGGTCGTGTCAGCCAGATCAGCCAACGCCACATGCTGCCCGCAGCCAGTGGCAGTGCTGCCCAGCAAACCACCCTGACCAGCGCTTATACGTACGACCCGGTGGGCCGCCTTACCGCCAGCGCGCACAGCCCGAATCCTGACCTTGCGCTGCCCGCAGGCTGGAGCCTGAGCGACACCATCGGCGCCGACACCAGCGGCTACGCCTGGGACAGCAATGGCAACCGCACCCAGGTGTACTACAGCAGCACCACTGCCACCGGCACTTCCACCCTGCAGCGCAACTACCAAACCGCCAGCGGCAGCAACCGCCTGCAGGGCTACAGCCAAACCTGGCAGGCTGCGGGCGGCAATGCCCAAAACACCACCGTCACCTACACCCAGGACGCCAGTGGCGTACTCACCCTAAAAGGCAATCAATACCTGCACTACGGCCCCGATGCACGCATCGCCCAAAGCAGCCTGAACGCCGACCCGGCCCACCCCCAGGCCATGCGCTACACCTACAACGCCCTGGGCCAGCGCATCCTCAAAACCGATGCCCGCCTCTCAGGCAACGCCTACACGCCCATCACCCAGCACACCGTCTACGCCGACGACGACATCGGCTCCACCGTGCTGGGCCATTACAGCAACCAGCGCAGCACTGGCAGCGCCGCCCCGACGGGAGAGATGGACAGCACCGAAATCATCTACCTGCCCACCGCCAGCGGGCCCATGCCAGTTGCCGCGCAAATCAACGGACGCCTCTATGCCATCCACACCGACCACTTGAACACCCCCCGGCGGCTCACCAACGCCCAGGGACAAGTCGCCTGGCAATGGGTCATCACCGGGTTTGGCGAAGCCAGCCCGACGACCGGCGCCGCGAAGTACAGCCAGAACGGCCAGAGCAGCGCCAGCTACGCGGAGGCCGTGAAGTTCGACCTGCGCTATCCGGGGCAGGTGTGGGATGAAGAAACGGGACTGGCGTACAACCTGCACCGGTACTACGATGCGGCGACGGGGCGCTACATTCAGGCGGATCCGATTGGGTTGGGGGGTGGGTGGAATCGGTTTGGGTATGTAAATGGAAATCCGATTTTAAAGACTGACCCTCTTGGTTTGTGCCCTTGGTGCCTGCTCCCAACGCTGCCCTACATTGGTGAAGCTGCCGTTATCGCAGGAGCATGGTGGGCTAGCCAGAATACCTATCAGGATAAAACTCCGAATCGCGGGAATCCGTGGGAGTGGCATATCAATCCTGGCAGCGGTCAAGAGCGCCTGTATGGATCTGACGGTAGGCCTGTTGTGGATATTGACTGGGATCACGATCATGGTCAAGGTCGGCCACACCCCCACAATTGGGCTGGTCCTAAAGGGCCTAGGGAGGTGCCTGATGGTGGATTTTCTCCCTGGCCGCGTGGACGAAAAAATCCAATTCAATGTGAGCCATAATAGGTGTGAAATGATAACGACGGTTGCTCTGATTATGGAAATGGATAGCTTGGTGGCTTTCGAAGCGTTGGCGCGTTGCATGCCAGTTTGGATCGCAGACACGCAGAAAAACACAGCATTGAAAGAAATATTTTTTGATCGGAGTGAGGGTGTTTCTATTACTTGGTTTCCTGTACGAGCAGATGAAGATTTGAAATCTGCATCAATGCGTATTGCCGTATCATTGGATGACCATTACAACGAAGACGCTCAGTTGGAAGGGTATAGATGTTTGTTAGTATTTGGCATTCCATTTGACCCATGCTTAAGGCCACAGCTTGTAACTCTCGGATTCCGAAAAATGCAGGCTACAGTTTTTGGTTTTGCTGCGGTAAAGTAATTCGTAAGTTGGTGTTCAGTTTACGAATTTGTGGAAAGCATCAAACGTCTGCCAGCGGCAGTAACCGCCTGCAGGGCTACATCCAAACCTGGCAGGCTGCGGGCGGCAATGTCCAAAACACCACCGTCACCTACACCCAGGACGCCAGCGGCGCACTCACCCGAAGAGGCAGTCAATACCTGCACTACGGCCCCGATGCGCGCATCGCCCAAAGCAGCCTGAACGCCGACCCCGCCCACCCCCAGGCCATGCGCTACACCTACAACGCCCTGGGCCAGCGCATCCTCAAAACCGATGCCCGCCTCTCAGGCAGCGCCTACACGCCCATCACCCAGCACACCGTGTACGCCGACGACGACATCGGCTCCACCGTGCTGGGCCAGTACAGCAACCAGCGCAGCACCGGCAGCGCCGCCCCGACGGGAGAGATGGACAGCACCGAAATCATCTACCTGCCCACCGCCAGCGGGCCCATGCCAGTGGCCGCGCAAATCAACGGACGCCTCTATGCCATCTACACCGACCACCTGAACACCCCGCGGCGGCTCACCAACGCCCAGGGACAAGTCGCCTGGCAATGGGTCATCACCGGGTTTGGCGAAGCCAGCCCGACGACCGGCGCCACGAAGTACAGCCAGAACGGCCAAAGCAGCGCCAGCTACGCGGAGGCCGTGAAGTTCGATCTGCGCTATCCGGGGCAGGTGTGGGATGACGAAACAGGACTGACGTACAACCTGCACCGGTACTACGATGCGGCGACGGGGCGCTACATTCAGGCGGATCCGATTGGGTTGGAGGGTGGGTGGAATCGGTATGCCTACGTGGAGGGGAATCCGGTTGGCTTCACCGATCCTGAGGGGCTTCAGCGGCGTCCTTGTGTTGCTCCTGTTATACCTTTATTCCCACGGATTGGGCCAACGCTTCCGCCTGCAAATCCGCAAGTTGGAACTATTCGTAATCCGGTGGAAATTCGACCTGGTACAAATTCACCCGGCGAATTTGGGGGGGGGTACCTTTCTCTGGGCATGCGTTTGATCGCACACAGGGGCGAGGAATTCCCCCATCTGTGATTACAAACACCATATTTAATGGTCGCGCAAGTCCGGGCTCGCGTCCAAATACCACGCAGTATTTTGATCGGCTCTGTTGCACAAATCCATTTTCGGACGGCATGACCCCCACCCCGGACGGACCTATGCCACAGCAGCCACCGGCACGGTTTGCGCACGCCCGATCTGGCTGAAGCGATTGAGCAAGGCCACGCGGACATGCAGTTCCACCACTTGGCGCTCGAAAGTGCGAGCAGTCACCCTCTCGCCCAGTCGCTTGAAGCAGTGCATCTTTGTCTCCACAAGGCTGCGCCGGTGGTAGCCGCTCCACTTCTTCCAGATGCTGCGGCCCAGGCGCTTGCACGCCCGGATGGCTTCGTTGCGCTGCGCCGAGCCTGGACTGGACTTCTTCCAGTGACTGGCGTTCTTGCGCGGCGGGATCACTGCCATCGCCTGCCGCTGCGCAATGGCGTCCAGGCAGTCTCGCGTGTCGTAGGCGCCATCGGCACAGACGCTTTCGATGGGTTCGTCGGTAGGAATCTGAGCCAGCAACTCGGGCAGCATCGGCGCATCGCCAATGGCGTTGCTGGTCACCTCGATGGCGCGGATTTCCAGCGTCTGCGCGTCGATGCCCAGATGGACCTTGCGCCATTCACGCCGGTACTCGGCGCCATGCTTTTTGCGTTTCCACTCGCCTTCGCCCAGGAACTTGATGCCTGTGCTGTCGACCAGCAGATTCAGCGCCGACTTGCTCGCCTGGTAGCTCAGTTGGACCTGCAAAGTCTTCTGGCGCCGGCAGACCGTGCTGAAGTCCGGCACGGGCCAGTCCAGCTTGGCCAGGCGCAGCAGGCTGTGCACCATGCCCAGCGCCTGCCGCAAGGGCTGGCCGAACAGGCACTTGATGCCCAGGCAGAACTGGATGGCTGCGTCCGAGAAGGTCGGGCTGCGCCCGCGCTTGCCGCTGGGCGTGGCGAGCCACGGCATCTCCTGATCCAGCCACATCGTCAGCGAGTCCCGCGCCTTCAGCGCCGCGTTGTACGCCTTCCAGTTCGTCGTACGGTACTTGCTGCGCTGCCTGTTCTTTGCTTCTGCCACGCCGTCAGTCTACGGGCGCCGGTCAGGCGGGCCGATTTGTGCAACAAAGCCCACCGCCACCGGTACCTCCACCCTGCAGCGCAACTACCAAACTGCCAGCGGCAGCAACCGATTGCAGGGCTATAGCCAAACTTGGCAGGCCGCGCGCGGCAATACCCGAAACACTACCGCCAACTACACCCAAGACGCCAGCGGCGCGCTCACCCGAAAAGGCAGTCAATAATTCCAGAGTTCACCGCGATATGCGCTGTATGCGCTGTATGCGCTGTATGCGCTGTACCTCCGAGGCGATCGGGAGCAAGTGCGCGCCGGCCTTCAAGTCGCGCACGGCGCGGCAGGCCGTGCCGGGCGCGAGGCGCTGCGGCGTTGAACCAGCTACCGGCGACCCCGCCCGGCGGGCTTCTGCCTCCCCTTGCGCATCTCTTTTTCCAGCCATCGCTCCAGCAGCCACTGCCCCAGCACCAGCGCCGCGCCCATCGCGACCTGGCTGGGCGGCGGGAAGTCCGAGTGCCGGACCACCGGCGCGGCGGGCAGCGCTTCGTTCACCCGCTGGCTGATGCGGGCGGGCAGGGCGGCCGGGGGATGGGCTGTCACAACGGCGCCGTCTTCCGTCCCGCGCCGCGCAGCGGGGTCCGCGCCGGCCGGCGTGTCCTTCAAGCGGTGCGACCCGTATTCCGTCGCATACACCTTGGTGAATTCCGCCCCCAGCAGAAAGATCTGCGCGGCGTAGTACACCCAGATCAGGATCACGGCGATGGAGCCCGCTGCCGCATACGTCGAGCTGACGCCGGCCTTGCCCACGTAGAGGCCGATCAGCACCTTGCCCAGCTCGAACAGCACACCGGTAACGATGGCGCCCACCCACACGTCGCTCCAGGCGATGCGGGTGGAGGGCATGAACTTGAAGATCATGGCGAAGAGCACCGTCTCCACCGCCAGCGAGATGCAGATGTTCAGCACGAACAGCACCACGTCCCAGCCCGGCAGCAGCGACGAGAAGTAGGTGCCGATGGCCGCCATGGCCGCGCTGATGGTGAGCGAGGCCATCAGCATGAACGCCAGCCCCAGGATCAGCCCGAACGAGAGGAAGCGGGCGCGCAGCAGGCCCCACAGGCCGCTGGGCTTGGCTTTTTCCGGCACGTGCCAGATGCGGTCGAGCGCGCTCTGGATCTCGGCGAACACGGTGGTGGCACCCACGATCAGCAGGGCGATGCTGAGGCTGGTGGCCACCACGCCTTCCGTGGGCTCGCGGGCGCTGCTGATCAGGCCCTGGATGGCCTTCGCGCCGTCGGCACCGACGAGGCCGGAGATCTGCCCCTGGAGCGAACCCCGCACCGCCTCGTCGCCGAAGACGTAACCCGCCACGGCGATGACGATGACCAAGAGCGGCGCGATGGAGAACGCCGTGTAGTAGGAGATGGCGGCCCCCATGCTGGGCGCGTAGTCATCCACCCAGGCCGAGACGGATTTGCGGGCGATTTCGTAGATGGTGGAAGGCTTCATGTGAGGCAGCGGGGAAGCGAAGGCAGCACAGAGACGCAGCGGCGGCTGCGTCGAGGACAGCCCGGTAGGCCGATACGCCTTGTTTCTAACCCGTGGGTTCTGCCCCCGCTGTAGGCCAGCAGGAAGCTGCCGCGTCGGTGCCTGAATCGCCAGACCTTCGCCAACGTTCGTTCTGTTGGCCTACCGCCCCCGCGCCACCGCCACCTCCCGCCCCAGCGCATCCACCGCCATGGCGTAGTAGCTCGACCAGTTGTAGCGCGTGATGGCGTAAAAATTCTCGGTGCCGATCACGTAGGTGGGTGTCTCGCCGCCGTTCTGCAGTTCGACGAGCGCCAGCGGGCCGGCATGCGCGGCGCCGGCTCCGAGGGGCGTGGCGCCCAGCTCGGCCATGCGCGCGGTGGTGAACGTGGGCAGGATGTCGGGCGCGAGCAGCGCGGGTAGCTGCAGCCGGCCGGGGTCGAACTGCACGTCGTACCACACGGGCATGCCCGTCTGCCAGCCGTGGCCCTTGAAGTAGTGGGCGACCGAGCCGATGGCGTCGGTCGGGCTGTTCCACAGGTCGATGCGGCCGTCGCCGTCGTAGTCGACGGCATAGCGCACCCAGCTGGACGGCATGAACTGGCCCAGACCCATCGCGCCCGCATAGCTGCCGCGCGGCGTGAACGGGTCGGTGCCGGTGCGGTCCATCAGGCTCAGGAACTGCTCCAGCTCGCCCCGGAAGAAGGCCCGGCGGTCGGCTGCGCGCGGATGGGCGTCGGGGAAGTCGAACGACAGCGTGGCCAGTGCGTCCATCACGCGAAAGCCGCCCATCTGCTGGCCGTAGATGGTTTCCACGCCAATGATGCCGACGATCACTTCGGCCGGCACGCCGTATTCCTGCTCGGCCCGGGCGAGTGCGGCATCGTTCTCCTGCCAGAAGCGCACGCCGGCGCGGATGCGGATCGGTTCGACGAAGCGGCTGCGGTAGACGCGCCAGTTCTTGGCCGTGGCGCCGCCGGGCGCGGGCAGCATCAGCTTGGGCACCTTCGGCAGCAGGCGGGCCTGGCCGATGGCTTGCCGCACCCATTCGCGGTCGAGGTTGCGGCGCGCGGCGATGTCGTCGGCCAGCGCCATGGCGTCGGACCGGCTCGCGTAGAAGAGGGGGGCGGCAGCCGGCGCTGCAGCGGGCTTGGGCTTACGCGGTTGCGCATTGTTCTGGGCTGTAGCGCTGATGGATACTGCACACGCTGCTATGACAAGCAGAGCATTCTTGGCGATCGGGGTCATGAAGCGTTCAGGGCGTGGCGGGGTGCGGCGGGCGGCCAGGGCAGGGTACGGAAGTCGCGTTGCAGGGCGGCCAGCGCGTCGGCGGGCTGCGCCGCATAGCGCACCTGCTCCATGCGCAGCAGCCAGTCGGCGATGGGGTGGGCGGGCGCGCCGAAATGGCTGCGCACCTGGCCGGCCATGGCGCGTGGCGGCAGATGCGCGGGCAGCTCCAGCCCGGCGCGCTGCAGCCGGCGGCGGGTGCGGGCCAGCAGGCGCAGCCACGGGTCGTGCTGGCTGCGGTCCCACCAGCTCCAGGCGACGCCTGCGAGCGCCACGGCGGCCACCAGGCCCGCCAGCACCCGCCCCAGGTCCTGCCAGCTGGGCGATTCGACCCCCAATGCGCGCAGCAGGTCGAGCTGCCGGTCCTGCGTGTAGTTCAGCACCCACTGGTTCCAGCGGTTGTTGACGGCTTCCCAGCCCGCGCGCAGCTTCTGCACGAAGCCCGGTGCAATGACCGCGTCGATGGCGTTGCCGAAGGCGCCGCGCGGCGCCTGCAGTCTCTGGAAAGCGCCCACCCGGCCGGGCGAGACGGCGCCGGTCGGGTCCACCCGCACCCAGCCCCGGCCCTCGATCCAGACCTCGCTCCAGGCGTGGGCATCGGCCTGGCGCACCGTCCAGTAGTTGTCGAACCCGTTGATCTCGCCACCCTGGTAGCCGGTGACGATGCGGGCCGGCACGTCCAGTGCGCGCATCAGCACCACGAAGGCGGAGGCGATGTGTTCGCAGAAGCCGGCCTTGGCATCGAACCAGAATTCGTCGGCCGTGTGGTCGCCGTAGACGCCGGGCTCCAGCGTGTAGGTGTAGCCGCCGGTGCGCAGGCGGTTCAGGGCCGCGTCGATGAAAGCCTGGGCACCGCCGGCGGCCAGGGCCGGGTCTGCCCGCATCTGCGCGGCCAGCGCCAGGGTGCGCGGGTTCAGGCCCGAGGGGAGCTGCACGTAGGGCTGCATCTGGCGCGTGCGTTGCTGCGGGCCGTGGCTGAAATCCACATGGCTCTCGGCGCGATAGCGCAGCACCTCGCCCACGGCGCGGTTGGCCATCCAGTTCAGCTCGGGCGTCATGAAGGCGCGCGTGCCGGCGGGCACCTGGGGCGTGTCGAGCGCGGCATCGAGCGTCAGCAGCCAGGGCTGGCGCGTGGGCTCGAGGGTGACCTCGTAGCGCACCGCCTCGCCGCGCACCTCCAGCTGGGCGGGCGTGGGCGACGCGGGCATCACGCCGGCCATGCGCGGCTGCATCAGCGGCGACCAACCCCGGCCGTCGAACACCGTCAGCACCGGGCCACGGAAGTACAGGTCGCGCTGCGGCGGCGGCTGGCCGCCCGGCGTCTCGAAGCGCACCCGCATCGCCACGCCGTCGTCCAGCACCAGGCTGGCCATGTCGCCCACGCTCATCTCGTTGGACAGGCCGCTGCGCCCGCGCGCCTCGTCGGCCGGCATGCCCCAGAGCGGCGCCATGCGCGGGAAGAGCAGGAACAGCGCCAGCATGATGGGCGCGCCCAGCAGCGCCATGCGCCCGGCCATGCGCATCGACAGGGCCAGCGGCGGCCGGCCCACCGGCAGGTGCGCGTTTACCAGCGCCGTGAGCAGCCCGAGCAGCGCGATCAGCATCATCGCTGCCGTGACCAGCGTCTGCGACACGAAGAAGCTGCTGAGCATGGTGAAGAAGCACAGGAAGAAGATCACCATCGCATCGCGGCGCGCGCGCAGCTCCAGCGTCTTCAGCGACAGCAGCACGATGATCAGCGTGACGCCCGCTTCGCGCCCGATGATGGTGCGGTAGGACATGAGCGTGAGGCCCACGCCCAGCACCAGCAGCCCGCCGGTGATCCAGCGGCCGGGCAGTGGCCGGCCCTGCCAGGTCAGCCAGCCGCGCCAGGCCAGCACACCGGCCGCCAGGGCCGTGGTCCAGCCGGGCAGGTAGGGGGTTTGCGGCGCGATCACCCAGGCGATGACGAGCAGCACGAACAGCGTGTCGCGGGTGTCGCGCGGCAGGCTGGCGAGGGTCTGGCGCAGGCTCATCGCCCCATCCTCCCGGCGTGGGTTGGCAATCTGCTATTAAATAAATAGCATAAAGACCTTATGGAGCGGGCGCTGGAGACCGATTTCGCTTGGAATAAAGAAGGGTTCATGACAGCGCCAGCGCCTCCAGGCAGCGGCGGCGGTGGGCCGGGCCGGTGTCGGGTGGCAGTTCCACCCCGGGCAGGCGCAGGCCGTATTCCACGCCGAGCCGGTCCGCCTGCAGGACCCAGGCCGTCAGGCGCGACAGGCGCGCTTCGGGGTCGGACAGGCTGGTGACGGCCGGGTCCAGCCAGAGTTCCTGCCGCTGCGCCTGCTGCGCGTCGCGGCTCACCAGGTCGTCGGTGCCGGTGGCCAGCGACTTGGCGGCCTTCTTCCAGACGACCAGCTTGAGTGGGTCGCCACGCCGGTAGGCCCGCACGCCGTCGAATTCACCGATGCCCTGGGCCGGCGCGCTGCCGGCGCCGCCCGCGCGCGGCTCGCCGGCCGGCAGCGGTGGCGGCGGCACCTCGGGCTCGGGGTAGACCAGCACCTGCGCGGCCGGCCGCCAGATCGTCCAGACCCGGAAGGTGCCGAGCGGAAAGCGGGTTTCGGCCGTCAGCGCGGGCACGTCGTGCAGGCCGCGCCGCGCCGGGCGGAAGGCGATGTGCACCGTGGCGCGGCCGGCGGCCGGCACGTCGGTCCACACCCAGTGGCCGCTGCCGTGCACCGCCACGGCAATGCCATGGCGCGGCGTGCGGCGGTCGCTGCTCAGCTGCACCTCGAAGGTGGCGCTGGTGCCCAGAAAGTGCGGCTCCGGCGACACCAGGTGCAGCGTCAGCCCGCGCAAGGTGCCGTGGCAGATGTGCATGCCCGCCACCGCGCTGCCGGCCAGCAGGAAGGTGAGCAGGTAGCCCAGGTTGAGCTGGAAGTTGATCGACGACAGCAGCAGCACCAGCAGCGTGACGGCCAGCATCCAGCCCGCCCCGGTGGGCAGGATGTACACATTGCGCTGCGTCAGCGTGACGGTGTCGCTGCGCGGCAGGCGGCTTTGCCACCAGCGCTGCCAGCGGCGGGCCACCGGCGCGAACGGGTCGAAGCGGCGCGGGCGCTTCGGCGCGCCGGCGCCGGACGGCGCGGGTGGGGAGGCTTCAAGCGAAGGCGGCATGGAAGGCAGGCAAGGGGCGGCGCGCGGGGGCAGGGGGCCGTTCAGGGCAGCGGCACCGCATCGACCATCGCCCGCACCTGTTCGACCGCGCCGCGGCCGGCGTCGCCCACCGGCACCAGCCGATGCGCCACCGTCTGCGGAAGGATGGCCTGCACGTCGTCCGGCGCCACGTAGTCGCGCCCGGCGATCAGCGCCTGCGCCTTGGCCGCGCGCATCAGCGCGATGCCCGCCCGTGGCGACAGGCCCTGCAGGAACCAGCGGCCCGAGCGTGTGGCGGCGATCAGGTCCTGCACATAGTTCAGCAGCGGCTCGGCGGCATGCACGGCCAGCACCTGGCGCTGCAGCTCGGCCAGCTCGTCCTGCGACAGCAGCGGCAGCAGGGTGTCCACCATCTCGCGCCGATCGCTGCCGGCCAGCAGCAGGCGTTCGGCGCCCCGGTCGGGGTAGCCGATGGAGATGCGCATCAGGAACCGGTCGAGCTGCGACTCCGGCAGCGCGAAGGTGCCCAGCTGGTCGTGCGGGTTCTGGGTGGCGATCACGAAGAAGGGGTGGGGCAGGGCGCGCGTCTCGCCCTCTACCGACACCTGCTTTTCCTCCATGGCTTCGAGCAGCGCGCTTTGCGTCTTGGGGCTGGCGCGGTTGATTTCGTCGGCCA
>Ga0308157_10007578_pt1 | contig 12615 bp, 10 predicted proteins | sample PhyBR1_FD_201035 | JGI IMG/M metagenome (GOLD analysis project Ga0308157, IMG submission 201035) | Phyllosphere microbial communities from UC Gill Tract Community Farm, Albany, California, United States - DLSLB.R1 | ecosystem: Host-associated > Plants > Phyllosphere > Unclassified | place: USA...
GCATCACGATGAACCCGGCCACCCCGACGAGCGGCTGACGGAAGATGACGCCGGCGACGATGACGGCGATGCCGACGAGCGCCCCGAGGACGCCGACGACCACGAGCGTGTAGTTGGGTCGGCCACCGTGGTTGCCGACCGTCGCCACGAAGTCGGAGTCGTTGTTGTAGAGACTCCGCTCCATCTCTTCGAGGAGCCGCTGCTCCTGTTCGGAAAGTGGCATCTTGGTGTTCCCTTCGAGCACGGGCTCTCAAGCGCGAGGCGAGAGCCTCGGGATCGACGCGATGAGTAGCTGCGAGTGTATGCCCGACAGCTATCGCTAGGCTAGGCAGCGTGGCTGAGAGTACGCGGTTAGTGGACGTCGTTCAAGAGCGCATCGATCGCTTCCTGGACCGGCAGCGACCGGCCCTCGCGGGCATCGCTCCCGACCTCGATCCGTTCGCGTCGTACTCGAGCGACCTGCTGCGTGGCGGCAAGCGGTTCCGGGCGCTCTTCTGTTACTGGGGGTGGCAGTCGGTCGCCGGGCTCGACACCGGGTTCGACCCCCTCGGCGAGGCCCGCGACGAGCGCGAGATCGACGCCGTCATGACGGCCTCCGCCGGGCTCGAGTTCTTCCATGCCGCCGCGCTCGTGCACGACGACATCATGGACAACTCCGACACGCGCCGAGGCCTGCCGGCAGCCCACCGGCGGTTCGAAGAGCTGCACCGAGGGGGCGGCTGGCTCGGATCCCCCGAGTCGTTCGGCCGGTCGGGCGCACTCCTGATGGGAGACCTGCTGCTGGCCTGGAGCGACGAGCTGCTCAGCGACGCGCTCGACTCGCTCCCGTCGCGTGACGCCGCCCGGGCCGCCCGGGCCGAGTTGAACCGGATGCGCACCGAGGTGACGGTCGGCCAATACCTCGACATCCTCGAGGAGAACGCCTGGCGCAGCGTCGACGAGCTGCAGCTGCTGCCGCGGGCGCAACGGGTCATCGTCTACAAGTCGGCCAAGTACAGCGTCGAGGCCCCCCTCACCGTCGGTGCCGCCATGGCCGGTGGCGACCCGTCGGCCCTCGAGTCGCTCCGCCACTTCGGACTCCCCCTCGGCATCGCCTACCAGTTGCGCGACGACCTCCTGGGCGTCTTCGGCGATCCGTCCGTCACGGGCAAACCCGCCGGGGACGACCTCCGTGAGGGCAAGCGCACGGTCCTCGTGGCTACGGCCCGGCGCGCGCTTCCCCCCGGGGCCGTCCGACTGCTCGACGAACTGCTCGGCGACCCCGAGCTCGACGACGACCAGATCAGCATGCTGCAGGCGACGCTCCGCGACAGCGGGGCCGTCGACGCGGTCGAACAGACGATCACCGACCAGGTCGAACGCGCCGTCCACGCCCTCGAACGGTCGGGGCTGGCTCCGTCGGCGAGGACGCAGTTGACGCGACTGGCCGAGACCGTCACGCGCCGCACCTCCTAGAGGAGGTTCCGGCCCTCTGGAGGAGGCTCCGGCCAGCTAGAGGAGGCTCCGGCCAGCTAGAGGAGGCTCTGGGCGATCCGGCGGACCTCGGCCTTGCGACCCGCCTGGAGGGCGGCGACGGGACTCGTGCCCAGCGCATCGTCGTGCGACAGCAGCCAGTCGAGTGCCTCGTCGTCGTCGAAGCCGTTGTCGGCGAGGACGGTCAGGGTGCCCCGCAGGTCGTGTCGCGGCTCGGAGCCGTCGAGGAAGACGGCCGGCACCTTCGTGACGCCGTCGACCCGGGTGCCGACGAGGACGTGCTCCTCGAGCAGTCGACGGACTCGACTCACCCCGAGGCCGAGACGCTCGACGAGGTCGGGCACGGTCAGCCATTCGGTGTCGGCGAACCAGGGACGTTGAGAGAGATCGGTCACCCGACAACCTTGCCACGGGTTCACGACCCTCGCCGCGCCTCCCCGGGCGACTCCCCCAGTCCACGTCACATCCGCAACATGAGCCTCGTTGATTGACTTGAATATGGTCCTGTGCCAACTTGGGACGACGTGGCACCGCGGCTCACCGATCACCCAGCGACCGTGTCCCCGCCCCCGAACCGAGGATCAGCCCATGAACGACGTCAGTTCCGTCCGCCCCGACCCCGAGACCACGACGGCCGAGGGCGTGGGGTCGACCAGTGCCTTCGGCACCCTGCGCAGCCCTGACGAGCGCACGCCGCTCTCCCGCATGGCCCGGTCGATGCTGAACACGGTCCCCATCGTCGTCGCGGGCTCGATGGCCTTGAGCATGGGGGTCACGGGGCCCGTCTTCGCCCTCGACCACGCCCCGGCGAAGAAGCCGGACGCGTCACCCCGGCCCGTGCTGCCACCCCGACTGTCGGCCCCCGAGCAGAGGACGGCGGCCACGGTCGAGACCGCGAGCAGCTCGGCCACCGTGTTCGCTGCTGCACCCGCGACCTACACGGTGCGGTCGGGCGACACGGTCGCGAGCATCGCCGGCTCATTCGGCCTGAGCACCGCCTCGGTGCTCGCGCTCAACGGACTCAGCTGGAAGTCCACGATCTTCCCCGGTCAGACCCTCAGCCTCAGCGCCGCCACCAGCAGCGCGAGCAGGGCATCGTCCGCCCCGACCCCGGCCAAGGCCACGGGTGGCCGCTACGAGATCGTCCGAGGCGACACGCTGAGCTCGATCGCCCGTGCCCACGGCGTGACGACGAGCGCGCTCCTCCAGGCGAACGGGCTGGGTCTGTCGAGCATCATCTACCCCGGCCAGACGTTGTCCGTGCCCTCGGGGTCGTCGGCGGCCGCCTCCTCGACGCCTGCTCCCTCGGCCGGCCCGGCGGTCGGCAGCTACGTGATCCAGCGCGGCGACACCATCGCGTCCATCGCCTCGAAGTCGGGCACGAGCGTCAAGGCGCTCCTCGCCGCGAACGGGCTCTCGTTCACCAGCACCATCTACGCCGGCAAGACCCTCACCCTGCCGGGCGCCTCGGCCCCGACCGCCACCACCGTGGTCGCGTCGACGTCGGCCGCGCCCCTCGTGGTGAGCGCGACGCTGACGTCCGAGCAGGCCGCGAACGCCCGCACCGTCATCGCCGTGGGGCGCCAGCTCGGCGTCGGCGACCGCGCCATCGTCATCGCTCTGGCGGCGGCCGCGCAAGAGAGCAGCCTCCGCAACCTGGACCACGGCGACCGGGACTCGCTCGGCCTGTTCCAGCAGCGGCCGAGCACCGGCTGGGGCTCTCCCGACCAGCTGCGCGACCCGGTCCACGCGACCAAGCTGTTCTTCGGCGGGGCGAGCAACCCCAACCCGGGCAAGACCCGGGGCCTGCTCGACGTGAGGGGCTGGCAGTCGATGTCGCTGACCACGGCCGCGCAGGCCGTCCAGTACTCCGCCTTCCCCGACGCGTACGCCAAGTGGGAGGCCCCGGCCACCACGTGGCTCGCGACCCTCGGCTGACCCGGCGACGAGACGCGGGGGTGCGGTTTGCCGCCGTGCGGTGAGTTGGGACCCCGGGGCGGCCGCGGGTCCGTAAAATCGCGTGGGTGAGCGTGAACCAGACTGACCCGATGATCGGCCGTCTCATCGAGGGTCGCTACGAGGTCCGTTCGCGCATCGCCCGCGGCGGCATGGCCACCGTGTACCTGGCGACCGACCTCCGGCTCGAACGCCGTGTCGCCATCAAGATCATGCACGGCCACCTCGCCGACGACGCCTCGTTCAAGGAACGGTTCATCCAAGAGGCACGCTCTGCCGCCCGACTCGCCCACCCCAACGTCGTCAACGTCTTCGACCAGGGGCAGGACGACGACTCGGCCTACCTGGTGATGGAGTACCTGCCCGGCATCACGCTGCGAGAGCTGCTTCAGGACCACAAGGTGCTGACTCCCGAGCAGGCCATGGACATCCTCGAGGCCGTGCTCTCCGGCCTCGCCGCGGCACACCGGGCCGGCATCGTGCACCGCGACCTCAAGCCCGAGAACGTGCTGCTCGCCGACGACGGTCGCATCAAGATCGGCGACTTCGGCCTGGCCCGTGCCGCCACGGCCAACACGGCCACGGGTGCCGCGCTGCTCGGCACCATCGCGTACCTCTCCCCCGAACTCGTGACCCGGGGCATCGCCGACACCCGCAGCGACATCTACGCCCTGGGCATCATGATGTACGAGATGCTCACGGGTGAGCAGCCCTACAAGGGCGATCAGCCCATGCAGATCGCGTACCAACACGCGAACGACACCGTCCCCACGCCCAGCACGGCGAATCCCCGCGTACCCGTCGAGCTGGACGAACTGGTCCTCTGGGCGACGGCACGAGACCCCGAGCAGCGCCCCCGTGACGCCCGGGCCCTGCTCGACCAACTCGTCGACGTGCAACGCGTCCTGGCCGACCCCTCGGGCCCGCCGGCCAACCGGACGATGGTGCTGCCCGCGGCCGCGATGACGTCGGCCTTCCCGACGGGCCCGACGGGTGAGACCCAGGTGCTGCCGAAGGCACGCCACCGGACCGGGCCCGTCCAGCCCGAGACCGGCGACGCCGCCGCGACCCTCGGCGACCTCTCCGATCGGCGTCGTCGGCGCGGTCGCGTCCTGATGGCGCTCGTCGTCGTGATCGCCCTCCTCGCCGGTGGGGTCGGCTGGTGGTTCGGTTCGGGTCCGGGAGCCCAGGCCTCGGTCCCCGACGTCTCGGGCCAGGACCCCACCGCGGCCTCGGCCGCCCTGACGTCGGCCGGCTTCGTCGTGGCCCCGGACCCGCAGTCGGACTTCTCACCGGTGATCCCCTCGGGCCAGGTCTCCCGCACCGACCCCGACGCCTCGACCCGGGTGCAGAAGGGATCGACGATCACCCTCGTCGTGTCGCAGGGACCTCGCCAGTTGACGGTGCCGACCGTGGTCGGCGAGACCGAGTCGGCAGCCGCCGACGCCCTCTCCGACTTCACCCTCGAACAGAGCTCGAGCCAGTTCGACGAGTCCGCGGCCGGCACGGTCCTCGCCATCAGCGGCGTGGACGGTTCCGGCGCCGCGGTCGACCTCTCTTCGGCCACCCAGTACGGCGAACAGCAGCCGGTGACCCTCACGGTGTCGCTCGGCCCCGTCCCCGACGTGGCGGGCCTGTCCGTCGAGGATGCGCAGAGCGCCCTCACCGAGGTGCAGCTGGCCGGTGTCGAAAGCGGCACCGAGTTCAGTGACGGCGTCGCCGCCGGAGAGGTCATCCGCTACGAGCAGCAAGCCGAGGGGCCCCTGCACCAGGGCGACACCGTGAACCTCGTCGTGTCGAAGGGGCCGCCGCCCGTCCGGGGCAAGACGATCGATGCCGCGACGGCGCAGCTCCAGGGCCTCGGATTCAGGGTGAGCTACCCCCGGTGCACGGCGTTCACCTGCGCGTTCTACGACTGGGAGGCTCGCCTGCCCGTCACCGCGAGTGACCCCGAGGCCGGCCTGACCGCCACCAAGGGTGCGACCATCGCCCTCACGTACCGGGTCGAATGACCCCCGGCGACGTCGCACCGTCGGCACACCCGGATCATGACGAGGGCCCCGTGACCGACGGTCACGGGGCCCTCGTGGCCGGAGGCACCGGCTAGTCGGCGGCCAGTTCTTCGGCGACGAGGAAGGCCAGTTCGAGCGACTGCATGTGGTTCAGACGCGGATCGCAGAGCGACTCGTACCGCGTGGCGAGCGTCGCCTCGTCGATGTGCTCGGAGCCGCCCAGGCACTCGGTCACGTCGTCGCCGGTCAGTTCGATGTGGATGCCGCCCGGGTGGGTCCCCGCGGCGCGGTGGGCCTCGAAGAAGCCCTTCACCTCGTCCATGATCTCTTCGAAGCGGCGGGTCTTGTAGCCGGTGGGGGTCGTCAGACCGTTGCCGTGCATGGGGTCGCTGACCCACAGGGGCGTCGCGTCCGCGCCCTTGATGGCCTCGAGGAGGGGCGGCAGGGCGTCTCGGATCTTGCCGGCTCCCATGCGCGTGATGAAGGTCAGACGCCCGGGCTCGCGCTCGGGGTCGAGCTTGTCGATCAGGCGCAGCATGTCGTCCGGCGTCGTCGTCGGGCCGAGCTTCACCCCGATCGGGTTGCGCACCCGGGACAGGAAGTCGACATGCGCACCGTCGAGCTCTCGCGTGCGCTCACCGATCCAGACGAAGTGGGACGACAGCACGTAGGGCGTGCCCGTCCGGGAGTCGATGCGGGTCAAGGGGCGCTCGTAGTCCATGAGCAGCCCCTCGTGGCTCGTGTAGAACTCGACGCGCTTGAGCTCGTCGAAGTCGGCGCCCGCCGCCTCCATGAATCGGATCGCCTTGTCGATCTCGCGGGCGAGGTGCTCGTACTGGGCGTTCGCCGGGTTGCTGGCGAAGCCCTTGTTCCAGCTGTGGACCTGGCGGAGGTCGGCGAAGCCACCCTGCGTGAAGGCGCGGATGAGGTTGATGGTCGAGGCCGAGGTGTGGTAGCCCTTCACCAGCCGGGCAGCGTCGGCCCGCCGGGACTCGGGTGTGAAGTCGTAGCCGTTCACGATGTCGCCGCGGTAGGCCGGCAGCGTGACCCCGTCGCGGGTCTCGGTGTCGCTCGACCGCGGCTTGGCGAACTGGCCCGCCATGCGACCCATCTTGATGACCGGGACGGACGCACCGTAGGTCAGGACGACCGCCATCTGCAGGATGGTCTTGACCCGGTCGCGGATCTGGTCGGCCGTCGCTCCGGCGAAGGTCTCGGCGCAGTCACCGCCCTGCAGCAGGAAGGCCTCACCTCGGGCCGCCGACGCGAGGCGCTCGCGCAGGGTGTCGACCTCGCCCGCGAAGACCAGCGGCGGCAGGGTCGACAGCTCGGCCGACGCGGCCTCGACGGCTGCACCGTCGTGCCAGGTGGGCTGCTGCTTGATGGGGAGCGTGCGCCAATGGTCGAGACCGTCGATCACGTCGGGATCGGTGACGACGAACGGTTCGGTGAGCTGGGCCACGGTCTTCCTTGCCAGTTGACGGTCTCGAGGCCGAACGACCTCGACAGGCGAGCCTACCGTGAAAGGGTGGGGCGCTTCTCTTTGACGCTGGTCGCGTAGACGTCGCTGTACTGCTGGCCGCTGAGCGCGTTGAGCTCGTACATGATCTCGTCGGTGATCGACCGCAGGATGAACCGGTCACCCTCCATGCCCTCGAACCGACTGAAGTCGAGGGGTTCTCCGAAGACGATGCCCACCCGGTGCAGGCGGGGGATCTTCGTACCGGTCTTCATGACCTTCTCGGTGCCGATCATGGCCACGGGGATGACGGGGACGTGCCCCTCGAGGATCATGCGGGCCACCCCCGTGCGCCCTCGGTAGAGCTTGCCGTCGGGGCTGCGGGTGCCCTCGGGGTAGATGCCGAGCTGCTCGCCCCGTCGGAGCACCGACAGACCCGTCGCGAGCGACGCCTCGGACGCCTTGCCACCGGACCGGTCGATCGAGAGCTGACCCGTGGCCGTGAAGAAGAGGCGGATGGCCCAGCCCTTGATCCCCTTGCCAGTGAAGTAGTCGCTCTTGGCCAGGAACGAGATGCGCCGGTCGAGCGCGAGCGGCAGGAAGATCGAGTCGACGAACGACAGGTGGTTGCTGGCGAAGATCACGGCTCCGGACTCGGGGACGTGCTCACGACCGCTGACCCACGGGCGGAAGATCGACAGGACGAGCGGACTCGCGACCATCGTCTTCAGGAACCAGTAGAGCATCGGTGCTCCTCTCGTCGGGGCGTCGGGAGTCTAGCGGTCGGACGCGTGGAGGCGGGCGAGGTCGGCCGCCCCGACGACCCCCGCGTCGTTCACGAGCTCGGCGATCACGAACTCGGGCTCAGGGTGGTAGCCCCGCGCCGGGAGGTGCTCGAGGTACGCCGCGCGAACGGGCGCGAGGAGCAGTTCGCCCGACTGGGCGACACCCCCGCCGAAGACGAACACCTGCGGATCGAGGATCGCGCTCAGGGACGCGGCGGCCTGGCCCAGCCAGGTGCCGAGGCGCCGGAGGGCCTCGACGGCGCCGGGGTCGCCGGACTGGAGGAGGAGGCTCACGTCGTGCCCGGAGAGCTGACCCGTCTCGGCCCTGAGGTCGGCGAGGGCGCGACCGGCGCCGCCCTCGTCGGCGACCTCGCCGGCGATGCGCAGCAGGGCCCGGCCCGAGCCGTACTGCTCGATGCAGCCTCGGGCGCCGCACCCGCAGGGCAGGCCGTCGGGGACGATGCGCATGTGGCCGAGCTCGCCGCCGGTGCCGAAGCCACCGCGCAGGAGTCGGTCTTGAGCGACGATCGCGCCCCCGACACCGGTGCCGATGGTCAGCATGGTCATGTCGCTCGCCAGACGGCCGGCACCGAAGCGGAACTCCGCCCACCCCGCGGCGTTCGCGTCGTTGTCGATCGTGATGTGCAGGTCGAGCCGCTCGAGGAGTCGTGCCCGGAGCGGCTCGTTCCGCCACGCGATGTTCGGCGTGTAGTAGACGGTCGACTGGGCGGCGTCGATGAATCCGGGAGCCGCGACCCCCGCCGCGACGACGTCGGCGTGACGCGACCGGAGTGAGGTGATCATGTCGACGACCGCGTCGACGATCGCCCCGGCGTCGCCGGCCGGAGTCGCGACGCGCTCCTCGTCGACGATCTCGCCGAACTCGGTGACCACCCCGCCCGCGATCTTCGTCCCGCCGATGTCGATTCCGATTGCATGCACGAAGATCGAGTCTATCCTCGACGACCCGTCACCTCGGGCATCGTCTCCGGCGAGGTCACGTTAGGGTTGGACGACCATCGTTCGGTACCGAAGGAGTTGCCGTGAACGAACACAACGTCCCACCCGTCGTCCCTGCCGACCCGTCCGCCAACGCGACCGACCTCCTGCTGGCCCGAGCCGCGGCGACGCCGGACGAGCCGCTCTTCTCGGTGCCCGACGGCACCGGTGGCTGGCGCGACATCACGGCCGCCGAGTTCCTCACGCAGGTGCGGGCGCTGGCGAAGGGGCTCGTCGCCTCGGGCGTCGAACCCGGCGACAAGATCGGCCTCATGTGCCGCACGCGCTACGAGTGGACCCTGATCGACTTCGCCACCTGGTTCGCCGGGGCGCTGCTCGTCCCCGTCTACGAGACCTCCTCGCCCGCACAGGTCCAGTGGAACCTCAGCGACTCCGAGGCCGTGGCCGTCATCGTCGAGACCGCCGACCACTTCTCGCGGTTCGACGAGGTGCACCCCGAGCTGCCTGCCGTGACCCGCGTCTGGCAGGTCGACCTCGGCGACCTCGACAAGCTCGCCGCGTCGGGGGTCGACGTGTCGGACGACGAGCTCGAACGTCGTCGCCGCCTCGCGGTCGGCGACGACGTGGCCACCATCATCTACACCTCCGGCACCACGGGGCGGCCCAAGGGCTGCCTGTTGACGCACGCCAACTTCGTCGAGACGAGTCGCAACGCCGCGGTCGCCATGAGCGACGTCGTCGCGCCCGGGTCGTCGACCCTCCTGTTCGTCACGACGGCTCACGTCTTCGCCCGCTTCATCGCGGTGATGTCGGTCCACGCCGGGGTCAAGGTCGGCCACCAGGCGGACACCAAGCAACTGCTGCCGTCGCTGGCGTCGTTCAAGCCCAGCTTCTTGCTCGCGGTCCCCCGCGTGTTCGAGAAGGTCTACAACTCGGCGGAGCAGAAGGCCGAGGCCGGAGGCAAGGGCGGCATCTTCCGTCAGGCCGTCGCCGTCGCGATCGCGCACAGCCGTGCCCTGGACGAGGGCACGGTGCCCCTCGGGCTCAAGCTGCGCTTCGCCCTGTTCGACCGGCTCGTGTACGGCAAGCTCAAGAAGGCCATGGGCGGCAACATCCGCTACGCCGTCTCGGGTTCGGCACCGCTCGGCACGAGACTCGGCCATTTCTTCCGCAGCCTCGACATCCGCATCCTCGAGGGCTACGGGCTCACCGAGACCACGGCCCCCGCGGCCGTCAACCTGGTCTCGAAGTTCAAGATCGGCACCGTCGGGCCGGCCCTGCCCGGAGTGGGCATCCGGATCGCCGACGACGGAGAGGTGCTCGTCAAGGGCGTCAACGTCTTCGCCGGGTACTGGAAGGCGGACGAGGCCACGGCCGAGGTCATGGACGACGGGTGGTTCCGAACCGGCGACCTCGGCGCGCTCGACGCCGACGGCTACCTGACCATCACCGGTCGCAAGAAAGAGATCATCGTCACGGCCGGCGGCAAGAACGTCGCTCCTGCCGTTCTCGAGGACCCCATCCGGGCCAACCCGCTCGTCGGGCAGGTCGTCGTGGTCGGCGACCAGCGACCGTTCATCGCCGCGCTCGTCACCCTCGACTCCGAGATGCTGCCCGTCTGGCTGAACAACGCGGGTGAGGCGGCCGACATGCCCCTGGCCGAGGCCGCGTCGCACCCGAAGGTGCGCGCCGAGATCCAGCGGGCCGTCGACGCGGCGAACACCTCGGTCTCGCGGGCCGAGTCGATCCGCAAGTTCGAGATCCTGCCCGTCGAGCTCACCGAGGCCGGCGGCCACCTGACGCCCAAGATGAGCGTCAAGCGCTCCGTGGTGCTCGACGACTTCGCCCAGCAGATCGCGGACATCTACACGGCGCACCCCGACACCGAGTCCGTCCGCACGGTCACGGCGCGAGAACGCTGATCAGGCCCGCCACCAGTCGGCGGCCCGGATCTCGCGCATGGCCTCACGCTTGGTCTCGGGCTCGAGGGTGAGCACGTAGAGCGTGCCGTCGAGGTGGTCGGTCTCGTGTTGCAGGGCCTGGGCCATGAGGCCCGTCCCCTCGAGCACGACCTTCTCGCCCTCGAGGTCGACCCCCTCGACCCGGGCGTACTCGTAGCGTGGCGTGGGAAACCAGAACCCGGGCACCGACAGGCAGCCCTCGTCCACGAGCGTCTTCTCACCCGACACCTCGACGACGACGGGGTTCAGCACGTACCCCACCTGCCCGTCGACGTTGTAGCTGAAGGCCCGGAGCGACACCCCGATCTGCGCGGCGGCCACGCCCGCGCGGCCGGGCTCGCGCACCGTGTCGAGCAGGTCCTCGACGAGGGACGCGAGGCGCGGATCGCCGACGGTGACGGGGTCGGATGCCGATCGAAGGACGGGGTCGCCGAACAGGCGGATGGTTCTCACGCTCACGGCGCGCCTCCTGGGGTGTCTCTGGTGTGGTGGTGATGGCTTGCGGGTTCGTGCGGTGGTGGCGTGGTCGTGCGACCGGGCGCGCGGCGGACGCCCCCGTCGCCGGGTGACGCCCGTCGCCTACTCGACGACGACGAGCAGGTCGTTCGCCTCGACCTGCTGCGTGACGGGGACGGCGAGGCGGCTCACGACGCCCGCGACGGGAGACGTGATCGCCGCCTCCATCTTCATGGCCTCGATGGTCGCTACGGGCTCGCCGGGACGGACCCGGTCGCCCACCGCCACCTTGAGGGTGACGACCCCCGAGAAGGGTGCCGCCACCTGCCCCGGGGCGGTGCGGTCGGCCTTCTCGGCCGCCGTCACGTGCACGTCGATGCCGCGGTCGCGGACGAAGACCGGGCGCAGCTGCCCGTTGAGCGTCGTCATCACGGTGCGGACGCCCTTCTCGTCGGCCTCGCCGATGGCCTCGAGGCCGACGACGAGGTCGACCCCGCGCGACACCGGCACGACGTGCTCGTGCCCGGGCCGCAGGCCGTAGAGGTAGTCGGCCGTCGACACGACCGAGAGGTCGCCGTAGGTCTCGCGGATCTGTTCGAACTGGGCCGTAGGGCCGGGGAAGAGCAGTCGGTTGAGTGTCGCCCGTCGCTCGGGCCCCGGCCGGGTGAGGGCCGCCGCGTCGTCGTCGGACAGGGGCGTGACCCCGATGTCGACCGTGCGCCCCTCGAGCACCTTGCTGCGGAACGGCTCGGGCCAGCCGCCGGGCAGGTCGCCGAGCTCGCCGTCGAGGAAGCCGACCACCGAGTCGGGGATGTCGTACCGTGCGGGATCGGCCTCGAAGTCGGCCGGGTCGACGTCGGCGGCGGCCATCTGCAGGGCCAGGTCGCCCACGACCTTGGACGACGGGGTGACCTTCGTCGGTCGCCCGAGGATGCGGTTGGCGGCGGCGTACCAGTCCTCGACGGCCTCGAAACGGTCGCCGAGCCCCAGGGCGATCGCCTGCTGGCGGAGGTTCGACAGCTGCCCGCCGGGGATCTCGTGCCGGTACACGCGACCCGTCGGACCGGACAGCCCCGACTCGAAGGGCGCGTAGACCTTGCGCACGGCCTCCCAGTACGGCTCGAGGTCGCAGACCGCCTCGAGGGACAACCCGGTGTCGCGCTCCGTGTGCGCCAGGGCCGCGACGAGCGCCGACGCGCTGGGCTGGCTGGTCGTCCCGGCCATCGGGGCGCTGGCGACGTCGACGGCGTCGGCACCGGCACGAGACGCGGCGAGCAGGGTGGCGAGCTGGCCGCCGGCGGTGTCGTGGGTGTGCACGTGGACCGGCAGGTCGAAGTTCTCGCGCAGGGCACCGACCAGCCGCTCCGCCGCCCCGGCGCGCAGCAGGCCCGCCATGTCTTTCACGGCGAGCACGTGGGCACCGGCCACGACGATCTGCTCGGCCAGCCGCAGGTAGTAGTCGAGCGTGTAGAGGTCTTCGGCCGGATCGAGCAGGTCGGCGGTGTAGCAGAGGGCGACCTCGGCGACCGTGGTGCCCGTGGCGAGGACGGCGT
>Ga0308157_10007579_pt1 | contig 12615 bp, 17 predicted proteins | sample PhyBR1_FD_201035 | JGI IMG/M metagenome (GOLD analysis project Ga0308157, IMG submission 201035) | Phyllosphere microbial communities from UC Gill Tract Community Farm, Albany, California, United States - DLSLB.R1 | ecosystem: Host-associated > Plants > Phyllosphere > Unclassified | place: USA...
AATAACAACCATCCCATAGCGACGCCTCCCTCGGCTTTTAAAGGCTATGATCAGACGACAGCCAACAAAAGCTTGTCGCTGCCATTTTCAGAACAACCCCTTGCTGGAAAAATAGTTCCGCATCCGCAGCGGAGAGCATCGTGGCATCCGTGTCATACCATCGCGTGCGCGTGGGTTTTGAAAGACCTGCCGGGTCAAACGCTGCTGCCGCGCGTAAGCCGCGCATGCAAGGACCGCTCCCTTTTTCGGTCCCATCTCTTCTTTGCCGCAATGTCGGCGCCATCCATTCATCACCAGTCGCACAAAATCGAGACGAGGGAACGAAGGCGCTGTCTGGTCGTTTAGAAAAAATTCACGGCACAAAATCGCGGCAGATGGAGGGTTTGATGAGGAATGTCGACAGGAAGGACCGTCTGATCCTGGCTCTTGCAGCATTGCTGCGCGCTGAACGCGAAACCCGTGGCGCACTGGAGGCCGCACTTCAGAACGAGAGCGTCAACATCGAGACCTTGCGCGCGATTCTGGCCGACCCTGTTCCGGTGATCACGGAAGATGATATTCTGGTCGCTGAGGAATTTGCCCAGTCAAGGCAGTTGCCACCCTTCCATTTCAGAGGCAGGCGACCTGAAACGCCGAAACGCTCCACGCCCAGCTGACCCTACCGGGCGCCCCGCATCGGCTCGCTTGCATCCAGATGGCTTTCAAGCGGTACGAAACGCTTGTCGTTTCTAAAAAATGCGCTACTCTCCGCACAATTTCCTGATTGATATTGTTTGATTATTTTCCATGCGGAGTGGACCGTGAGCGCTAACGAAGTTCAACAAAGCCAAGCTGCGCCTTTCGTTCCTGAAAAGCCGGAACCACAGCGGTCGGCTCTTGATCTGACGGCGAACCTCCCGGATTGTCGTAGTCTGCTTGAGACAATTGACTGGTCAAAAAGCCCGCTCGGCCCGATTGGCAGCTGGCCAACTTGCCTGCGCAGTGCACTCGATCTCGCGCTGCCGTCCGCCGCACAGATCATCCTGTTCTGGGGGCCCGAATTCATCGCGCTCTATAATGATGCCTATCGTCCCACCATCGGTCATAAACATCCCGCAGCCTTCGGCCGACCCGCTCAGGAAAACTGGACAGAATTGTGGGACGATCTTAAGCCGCTGCTCAACGCCGTGCTGGAGACAGGCCAGACCATCTCGGCGCGAAATCGCCCGTTTCATATCAACCGCTTCGGCGATCCCGAGACAGTCTATTTCGACATTTCCTATTCGCCCATCACCACCGCGGAAACGGGTGTGCTGGGCGTGTTCTGTATCGTCAATGAAACCACTGCGCGCGTCGTGGCACAGCGCCAGCTCATGGAAAACCAGCAGCGGTTGGAGCTGCTGTTTTCCCAGACCGATGCCGGAATGGCGCTCAGCGAGCGATCGGGACGGCTGGTCAAGGTCAATCCGCGTCTTTGTGAACTTGCCGGACAGCGGGAAGAAGACTTGCTCGCCGGCGCGCTTGACGCCGTGCTCGATCCCTCCGACAAAGCGGCCTATCAAAATGGCCTGACCACACTTTTTAACGAGGGCGAGAGCTTTGTTGAAAAATTCAGCCTGAGGGGCGAAAACGGTCGCAACACACCCGTAAGCTGTGCAGCCAGCCCGGTGCGCGACGACACTGGCACCATCACCCATGCCGTCTGGACCATCATTGATCTGACCGAACAATTGCGGTCTCAGGAACTGGAAAGTCAATTGGCGGCGATCGTTTCCTCCTCACATGAGGCGATCCTGAGTACCGATCTTGAGATGCGGATATTAAGCTGGAACCACGGCGCGGAACGCTTGTATGGCTACAGCGCCTCCGAAGCCATCGGTCGCAAGGTTACGATGTTGCTCCCCTCCGACCGGATGACCGAAGAGGTCGAAATCATCGCCAATATCTCCCGCGGCCTCGCCGTCGCACCCCATGAAACCGTGCGCCTGCATAAGAACGGTACGCAGCTGGATGTCCAGTTGACGGTATCACCGGTCCGGGACGGCAACGGCCGCATCATCGGCGCCTCCAAAACAGCGCATGATATCAGCGATCGGAAAAAGGCTGAACAGTTGCAGCAGGCAATTCTCGGCGAGATGAAACACCGCATCAAGAATGTGCTGGCTACCGTGCAGGCTCTGGCCCGCCAGACGTTTCGCAATCCCACTCATAAAGGCGCCTACCAGATCTTTGAAGCCCGCCTGGCGGCGATGGCGCGTACCCACGATCTTCTGACCGCAGATGTCTGGCAGGCGACTGAACTCAGCAAACTTGTCGAACAGGCTTTGTTACCGTTCGGTCCTGCCAATTTTGCCATTGCGGGGCCGCAGGTCGACCTGTCTTCCCGCGCCGCGATGGCTTTTTCGCTGGGCCTGCATGAACTTGCAACCAATGCGGCAAAATATGGTGCGTTGTCCGTTCCCGCAGGATCTGTCGACGTCCGCTGGCACATCGACCCTCAGACGCGTCAGCTGCATTTCAGCTGGCAAGAACGTCATGGCCCCGCGGTGGCCACACCAAAAAACAAAGGTTTTGGCAGCAAACTCATCGATGGCGTCCTTGCAGGCGAAATCAATGGCACTGTGGACCGCAGCTATGACGCTGCGGGACTACGCTGTCTGATCCGGACTGATCTTAGCAACCTCTCCCATTGATAAAGACGTAACCGCAACGATATCGAACGCCTGCACCCGCTCGAAAGATCGACCGATCGTCGTCCTGCACGTATCAGGCAAAAAGCCAAATTGGCTGAACTCGCTTAAAGCCCAGCGCCTCACTTTTCGCGTCAGCAGCCAAGCCCTCCGGCTTTTATTTAAAAAAAACAGACGCGACATGAAACAAAGCCCACCCTTGGAGGTTCGGTCTTCGTGCGCTTGCAAACAGGCAGGCCGCAACGACACGGAATTCTAAGGAGGAGCCCGAAATGGCCAAAGCAAAGCAACGCAATCTCGATGATCTGTTCTATGATACCCTCAAGGATATCTACTACGCCGAACGCAAGATTCTGAAGACGCTGCCGAAAATGGCGCGCGCGGCCAGCGATCAAAAGCTGAAAGCCGCGTTCGAAACCCACCGCGATCAGACAGAAACCCATGTCGAACGCCTGCAGCAATGTTTCGAACTGCTCGGCAGACGCGCACAGGGCAAAACCTGTGATGCCATTGAAGGCATCATCGCCGAAGGTGAAGAGATCATCGAGGAATTCTCCGACAGTCCAGCCCTTGACGCCGGCCTGATCTCGTCTGCGCAGGCGGTTGAGCATTACGAAATCACCCGCTACGGCACGCTCAAACGCTGGGCGGAGACGCTGGGCCACAAGGACATTGCCAAGCTGCTTGATGCGACTTTGCAGGAGGAAGGCCAGACCGACAAGGATCTGACATCCCTTGCGGAAACCTCGGCCAACGCAACGGCTCAAGCTGCCTGACGGAGAAGTTCGGCCCGGGCGCTTTACCGTCCGGGTCGTGACCTCCATTGTCGCCGCACGTGGTGTGACGCATTTTTTGGAGGATGCACCGGCAATTGGTCACACCCTGATCACAGCGATCGGCAGAGCAGCGAGGAAAGCAAGATGGCTTGTGTGAGCGGACTTTTTGACAGCTATGACGAGGCCTTCGATGCGATGGCAGCGCTGAGCGAAGCTGGGATTGATCCTGCGGATCTAAGCCTTGTCACCAACAATACGGTTTTTGAGACATCCCGCCAGGCCAGGCTCTGCGCGACGACACCGCAGCCATCGCCCGTAGCCCAGAGTGAGCCGGTTTCAGCGCAAAGGGAGAACCCAGTGGTCGAAGCGCTCGGCATCACGACGCTTCCGGGTATTGGCGCGGTGGCGGTGCTTGGCTGGGTGACTGCATCCCTGGTCGGGGTCGCAGGCGCGGCACGCAATGGTTCGCAGCCGGTAAGCCTCGCCACCACATTGCTACAAAGCGACATCGGCGAGCGCGAAGCTGAAACATACAGCGAAGCGCTGCGCCGGGGCAGCACGCTGCTGCTCGTCCGCTGTTCAAACGAAGCCGTCCGGAAAGTTGAAGCCCTGTTGGACGAATGGGGCAGTGTCAAAATTGACGAGCGCCGCGATCTCTATGTTGCTGAGGGCTGGATCGCCTTTGATCACACCTTGCCAGCGCTTACTCTTGAAGAGATCGACCGTGATCGCCGCATCAGAGGTGCCAGCCAATGAAGAAGATCGATCCCAACCAAGCGCGCCAGGGACCCAAGGGGAGACCGGTCCTGCTTATCCTGGTGGTCAGCCTCATCCTGGCCGTGCTCGTCTGGGGCGCCGTTGAATTCTATGGTCAAATGCATCCGGGAAGTGGATTCATGGACGACGCGGCAAAGCCGCCAGCCACTGCGCCCTCCCAGCCCCCTCCCTCCGCCAACGGCCGACAATGACATCGATTTTCGGGATCGGCGGTTGCTGCGTTCGAGCCCTGAGCACCCGATTGACCAGCATCCCTGCAACAGTCGCGGTGGGACTGTCCACATCGCTGCCGAGCGCCGCATTGCGTTTCACGAGGTCACTCTTTGCTGAGATTCGTGACGGTCGCTTAAATTCCGTAGCTTTACGGCATGCTCGCCAACCTCTCAAGCCGTCGCATGAAAAACCCAACAGGCTTGCATTCCACCGCCATGCACCGCGGAAATTCCTTTTTCGCGCCCGTGCAATTTGCACCTCAGCCAGGGGGCGCGCCGCCACGGCGACAAATCGTGAACGATATTACAGTCGCTGCTCCGGAACATCGGACTAGGCTCGCGGTTAAGCTTTTGTCACGCCCATAACACATAGACCCAGAGCAGCTTCTGCTGCCCGCCCCGGGCCATGTCCGGAAAGGCTAAAGCAATGTATCGCAGGCCCGCAACCGATATCGCTCCCGAGTATGTCCTGGAGCCGGACCACCTCGTTGACATGATTCCAGCCCTGCGCGCCTTTGCGCGCAAATTTTACAATCAGAAAGAGGACATTGAGGATCTGGTCCAGGAAACACTTGTCAAGGCGATCGCCAACCGCAGCAAATACGCCCCCTATGCACCCCTGAAATCCTGGTTATTCACGATCATGCGCAATACGTTCTGTTCCCGTATCCGCATCCAAAACCGTGAAGCACCAGGAGTGGTCGACTGTATCGCTCAGGACCTGGTTATCCCGGCCTCTCAGCAACACGCTCTGGAAGCCCATGAGGTTCAATTGGCGCTCGAGACCTTGCCGGCCAAATACCAACGCGTTCTCGCCTTGGTGGTGTTCGAAGGCAAATCCTATGAGCGAACCGCCGTACTCTGCGCCTGCTCGATCGGCACCGTCAAAAGCCGCCTGCATCGCGCCCGCCACAAGCTGCACGCCATTGTCGACGCCGAGCGATAGAAATACGCAGTCTTGCGTCGAAACTGCCGGCGTCCACCTTGTAATTTACGTCCAACCATGGCCAACTCTCTGTAATGGTTCATTCAATGCCTGGCACGTCGCAGCTGTTTCGCGACAAAACACTCCTGATTTTTGAGGACAGCTTCCTTCTGTCAGAGGAAGCGTATGAGAAACTCGTTGCCTGCGGCGCGCATATTCTTGGGCCCGTCAATACCGCAGAACGCGTCCTGAGCTATCTGATCACAGAACGGGTGGATGCAGTGATCCTTGATGTTGCGGTCGAACCAGAGGCCGTTCTCCCGGTCATATCAGTGCTTGAACACCATGACATCCCTTTCATTTTCGCACTTTGCAGCAATCCAAGCCTGGATGGACAACGCTTTGCCGGCTTCATACTGAGCGCTCTTGACGACGATCTGGCAACAATTGCCACCGCCTTGTTCGGACAAAGTCACCGGGTGCAGTGACCACGGACAACCGGACGCCTGTGCGCCTCAAGCCCCGTTGCCTGTATTCGTGAAAGCTGCCGATCAACCGCCAACAGAATTCGCTTTTCTCTGACACGGCGCCCTCGCGCGGATAAGCAGGTCTTTTTGTCTGCTATCGTACAGAAAAACAATGGCGGATCAGGGTGTTATAGATTGTTGTTCGTCAAAGAGAATCGAGGGGCGATGCCGTGCGACGCGCGTCCAATGCCCAAAGTAGGATACATGGACGGCATCAGACACGTGCAGAACCGGATACTCAACAGCCTGCCTCCCGACATATTCAACGCAATCTTACCGTCCCTGGAACCCGTGACACTGCAACGCGGCCAGGTCCTTGTCAACGCGGGCCAGACCATCGACCATCTCTATTTCCTTTGCGGTGGCATCGGCTCTGTCATCACCGTGTCGGCAAGCGGACTCCTGGCAGAAGCCGGCATGGTTGGGCGCGAGGGTTTTGGCCCGACATCGCTTGCAGTCGGTGCCCACAAAAGCATCCACCAGATTGTCATGCAGGTTGGCGGCTACGGCCATCGCATCAGGGCCGAAGCCGCACGCACCCTTATCGAACGGCACCGCCCGTTCGCTAATCTTCTGGCGCGCTATTTGCAGAGTTTTTCCTCACAGGTTTCCTACACCGTCTGGGCCAATGTCAATCTGAACATCCATGAACGGCTGGCCCGTTGGCTGCTGATGTCGCATGACAGGACCGATGGCGACGAAATCATCCTGACGCACGATTTTATCGCATTGATGCTCGGGGTCCGACGGCCCAGCATTACAACCGGCCTGCATATGCTCGAGGGCAAGAAACTCGTCCGCTCTGAACGCGGTCGTATTACCATTCGCGATCGAAAAGGCCTGGAGGACTTTGCCGGTGAAGCCTACGGCAAACCGGAGGAGGAATATTGTCAGCTCTTTGGCACCCATCTCTAGCGCGAGGGCTCTCAACACGTGTCGCAGCACCAGGTCCCGAAGGCTACGCCAAACCTAAAGCGTTGTTTGGATAACGCGGTTTGTCTCCGCCTTTGCCAGCCCCCGGGCTGGCCAGGAAACATCACTTGCGAAGCGCCGCCGCTGTCCTTGACAGCGCAAAACTGATAGTGAGCCGACATCCGATGCTCACGGCAGTGATGCTGACGGGCCCGGACAACACCTGCGCGTCACCCCCCAATCTCCGCGTTTTGGTCTGGTCCTATCGGATGCTTATGCCGGCTGAACCCTGCCTTCCATGCGCAGGTCCTGCATCAGGCGACGATATTCCTGTTCGGCCCAGCCATAAGCGCCGCCGGCATAAGCCTCGAGTGCTTGGCGATCGCGTATCACGATGTTGTTGCGCAAGGAGCGGATAAGCCCCAGTCCCTCCAGCACATGCAGCGAGTTCGTTACACTCGGGCGGCGCACCGCCAGCATGACAGAGAGAAATTCGTGTGTCAGCGCAATTTCAGAGCCGACAATACGGTCATCACACATCAACAGCCAGCGCGCCAGACGCTGATTGATTTCATGGATGGCGTTTGTCACAGCTGTCGAAGCCAGTTGCACCGAAAACGCTTCAATCGCCCGGATCATCACCTTTGCGAAGCTGCGGCTCGTCTCCATCTGCTCGCGGAAACATTCATAGGCGACGGCATATCCCTGCCCCGCCACCTGCATTATCACATCATAGGAACTCGTCTCGACCCCGGCAACAGCCGAAGTCGGCACATATCCATCAAAGCCGAAAAGCCCGGCTTCCGCGCGGTGCCCCTCCTTTGTCGTCACAATCACCGAGCCAATGCCCGCCGTCAGAAAGTAGACGGTTTCGATTTGCTGACCCGCTCGCGCCAGGATATGCCCGCGGGGCAGTTCGAGAAATCGGGCATGCCCGGCAATCGCCTCATAATCGGGCTGCGACAGCTGCGACAGCAGCCGGTTTTCCATGTCTTTAAGCTGGGGAAATGTCATCTACACTTTGCCTTGTTTTGCCCGCCACCCACGCAAAACAAAGCGATCTGGATTTTGTTCCAGTTTCGTGACCTTACGACCAGCGGATGAACGTGGAGAATGCGTCCAAACCGTACGCTAGCAGACCAAACTGGACCGCCACTCGATATCCGCTATGCTGCTGGCTGATTTCCATCCAGTGGAGCGTCGACGCCAAGGAGAATGCCGTGCCTCTTTTCAACGAAGCGAGCAGAATATACGCGCCCGATGAAATCGAATTTCTTCGACACTGCGTGTCGCTCGCTTCTGCAAAGATCGCCGAACCGCAACTCCAAGAGAGCCTGTTGGCCGAGCGCATCCTACGCCTTTATGAAAGCGGCCTGCGTGACCCCGCAACAATTTGTGATCTCGCCATCCGCCTCACCAGTCCCGGCGCAGAAGCAAACGACGCATTGGCTGCAAATTGCAATGGCGCGCCTGCAACCGATCGTCTGGCTGAATAAGCCGTGCGCTAAGCCGGTTTAAGATCCGACTCCAGTTGCATCCGGGCCCGGCTCAGCCGGCTTTTGATTGTGCCGATCGTGCAACCGGTCTGCAGCGCCGCGTGTTGGTAGCTCAAACCGTTGAAAACGACCATATCGATCACGTCGCGGTGACGCGCCGACAGCTTGCTAAAAGCGCGACCGACATCCTGCAGTTCGATCGCCATCTCCTGGGGCGCATCGATCACCGGACCTGGTTCATAACCAAGCGGCGTTTCACGGCGCGCGCGTTTAAATCGACTGCAAAAGCTGTTCTTCATGATCGTGAACAACCACGATTTCAGCGAACCGTAAGGCTGGTACTTGTCGCGGTTCTTCAACGCCTTAACAAGCGTTTCTTGCACCAGATCTTCCGCATCGGCAGACTGACGACACAAAGAGCGCGCAAACTGGGTGAGTGCCGGAACCAGTTGCATCAGTTCGTCTTCAAAACTCGGTTGTGAATTCATCGTCTCTCTCCTGCCCCACGCCAGATTTAAGACGTGAACGGCGCTTTGGTTCCGATGCGCTCAACAAGTGTACGGTAGCGTACGTGACGGGCAGCTGGCGATTGTCTACCGCGTCAGCGACCTGCAAGCCTGCGCCAATCTCCCGCTCGAGAACTGGAACGAAAACTGTGGGATCGAGGTTGTTGCGTGATAGGAGCCCCTGACATCGCCAGAGCAAACCATCTTTGGCCGCATGCCGGATTTTGAAACATCAATAGTGAGAGCAAACCATGCTGCCGGAAACCGGGATCACCAAGGGCAACCTGCGCGCTGGAGGCCTGCATCTTTGCATTGACATGCAAAAGCTATTTGGACCGGGCGCACCCTGGCATGTGCCCTGGACGGAGGCGGTGCTGCCAAATATTGTGCGGTTATGCGAGCGTTGCGCCGACAAAACAATCTTCACCCGCTTCATCCCCCCGCGATCCGCAGAGGAAGCCTCCGGGACCTGGAAACGCTATTACCGAAAATGGCAAAATGTGACGCTTGAGCACCTCGATGCAGATCTGCTTCAGCTTGTTGAACCGTTGCAGCGCTTCGTGCCCCCGGCAACTCTGTTGGACAAGAGCGTCTATTCGCCGTGGACCCAGGGCATGCTGCAAAAATCCTTATACAAGAAACGGATTCACACATTGGTTGTGAGTGGAGCGGAAACAGATCTTTGCGTACTCGCCACAATTCTGGGAGCCATTGATCGAGGCTATCGCGTCATCCTGGTCACCGACGCCATCTGCAGCAGTTCCGATGCCAGTCACGACGCCATCCTCTCCTTCTGCCATCAACGCCTGGCCGAGCAATTGGAACTGGCGACCACGGAGGAAGTCATTGATGCGTGGTAACCGTAAAGCTTAGATGTGGGGAGTAAATCATGCCGTGGAACACAAAGCTCGTCATTCAGTCCTCGGACGACAGTTATGAACTCATCCCGGTCTCACTGAAGCGGACACCATGCTGCTCGACAGCTGGCCCTTGTTCGAACCGGAACGCCTCGGGACCGCCCGCAGAGCCTGTTTGCTGGCAACTACAAACAAAGCCCCCCACGTGGCGCCCGGCCCCTTGGCAGACCCAGCAGGACGGTATGGCATTCTCCTGCAACACCCGCATCAACCCTGTCGCAGCGCACTCTCTCCGCTTAGTTCGACAACGCATTGCCACAACGGCTAACGTCACTGGCCTTAAGATGAATGCTTGCCAGTGCGCGCTTAAGCCGCGCCCGCCAGCACGCATTTCATTGTAACCGGCTTGCCGCCGACCCGCACCTTTGAGGATGATCCGACCTCCCCTCTGGTCAGTTGATGCGCCGCTCATCCCTCAGCTGACCGGGATTGAGCGGTTCCGGGGGAAATTCGTCGGGCTGTGGAATATCGTGACCGGGATCCGTCTGGTCTGGAATGTCAGGGCCCAACGGTTCGGGAAGAATATCCGGCTGTTGTTCTGGCACTGTGGCCGGCGGGATATCAGGAATTTCTGACGGCTTGCCGGGTGCGGGGGGAGTTGAACCTTGCAGGGGGGGACACAAAAAGACTTGGTTTGTCATGACTTGCTCCTCGGTTTCATGCTCTTTCCAACCCGCGAGCCACCGCTTTGTTCCGGATAGGAACTGACCGCGCAACAGCCTCAGAGGGTCAAGCCCGACCGGTTGGTTGCCAGCCGCGGCTGGCGGCCCGTTTTGCAAGATCAGGGATTGATGTAGCTCACCACGCTGAGCTTGAGGGCATGCGCGCGTGGATCCTGGTGAAAGAACAACGCGCCCGAAGCGCGCGCCTCCGATGCGACATAGTCAAATGTCGTGATGGCCTGTTCAGCTGGGCCTTGCTCGGCATCCAGCACCCCAACCACGCGCACCTGAGCGGCGCTCGATTGGCTGAGGTTGAACACCGTGAAAGCGACTCGGTAACCACTCTCGACCGCTTTGCTCTCGGTGACTTCAACCCGGAAGTCGGCTTCATCTGGCACATATTGATGACTGTGATAGGCCAACCAGCCAAGCAGGAGCAGAACGAGCAGGCCGGAAAGAGAGCCAGCGAGCCACTCACTCCAATGAACCTTGGCTGTATCGGACATGGACTTTTTGGTGTTTGTTTGCCTGTTCATTATCTGCCTCATAAAACCAGTCGGGCGGATGCCGCACCAATCGCCGCCGGAAACGACAGCACAACAATTGTTGTCAGCATTTGCGCGAAAGAAGCATCATCCAGCCTTTCAAAGGTCCACAATGTGTAGGCACTGGTCGCAAAGGCCAGGACATATCCCGGCAAGGTGAAACGGATCAGCGAACTCCACCAGGGGGTCGCTTCTTCCACCCGATGCCCGCCTTTGAAGTGGATGCTGTAGACGAAGCCATGCATGATGGCGATCGACAGCAGCAGGATCAACATCGTTTGAACGGGCATGATCTTATAGGCGATCAGGATCATTTCTTCCGTGGGCGCGACATTCAATCCAAGGAACAGTGCTCCCAAAACCATCATGAACAACTCGTTGAAATAGCCGGCCTCCCCCTGATAGTCGCCGTCGTCCTCGTCGTCCTGTTCCGATCGCATACCAAGCTGACTGCGACCCAACAGAGCGCCAATACTGGCGGGCACCGCTTGAAGCGCGATCATCGCGATGCCGTGATTGAGGGGCAAGTCGGCGCTTAACAGTCCAAACAGCCACAGGATCAGCGCGCTGAGCACAATGCCGAGCGCAAAGGCAATCGCTGCATCGCGAAGCGTCTGCGTCCAGGTGGTCATACGCTCAAACCCAATCCGATAGGCGAGGCCGATCAGTAGCGGAATGTTTAACAGGCACAGCAACAACAAGCGCATCGGGTTGGCATAAAGTCCCAACTCCCACATCTCCATCGTCATCAGCATCGGTAGTGCAAACAGCAAGGCACCGGCTAAGCCGCGCGCGATTCCTGTAAAAAAGTCAGGGTGGACATGGGAGGAGCGAAGGCGAGAGGTGGAACGCACAGGTAAACCCTCATCTTAACGACCAGATCATGTCTAAAACCAAAGTGGCCGCAACAAGTTCCCGCGCGCCGCTCAAGTCTTTTGTCACAAATATCTTCGCCGCAATGAAGTTTTTTGGAACTTAAGCTCCATGCGGGAGTTCGGTAAGTGTAGACTTTACATCACTGGAGAAAAACCATGAAAATCAGCGTTTTAGCGCTTGCTGGCGCTTTCCTTGTTGCGCCATCGATTGCCTTTGCCCAGGACAGCGGCGCCACATCGCCGGAGACTCCAGCGGTATCAACCCCTGACAGCAACAATCCGGACGCGCCGGTAAAGGGTGCCAATAGTTTCACAGAAGACCAGGCCAAGACCCGCATCGAGGAGGCCGGTTACAAAGACGTCACTGCTCTTAAACTCCGTGACGATGGTATCTGGGAAGCTTCAGCGATGAAGGGCACCGAAAAGCTCGACGTTCAGCTCGACTACCAGGGCAATGTTACCAAAAAGCCAATGTAGTCACAGCACTGCCTCCAACCAAAAACCGCAAGAACAAGGGAGAAAAATATGCGCACTGTAACAGGACTTTTTGATAGTTATTCCGCAGCTCAGGACGCCGTCGCGCGCCTTGAAAGCGCGGGCTTTCCGTCCGACGATATCTCAATCGTCTCCCATCACAATGAAAAGGAAAGCAATGCCGGTTCAGGCGCAGGTGTTGGTGCAGGTCTCGGTGCCGCCGTGGGTGGCGCAGGCGGACTGCTGACAGGCCTCGGCATCATGGCGATCCCTGGCGTCGGCCCGGTTGTCGCTGCCGGTTGGCTCGCGGCCACACTGGCCGGCGCGGTGGGCGGCGCTGTC
>Ga0308157_10007580_pt1 | contig 12613 bp, 8 predicted proteins | sample PhyBR1_FD_201035 | JGI IMG/M metagenome (GOLD analysis project Ga0308157, IMG submission 201035) | Phyllosphere microbial communities from UC Gill Tract Community Farm, Albany, California, United States - DLSLB.R1 | ecosystem: Host-associated > Plants > Phyllosphere > Unclassified | place: USA...
AAATATTCTCCCAATTTCAGCAGAAAGCGGAGCGTAGAATGAACACTTCAAAAAAACAAATTCTTTTAGTCGGAAATCCCAATGTAGGAAAATCCACTGTTTTTAACATATTGTGCAACAAAAAACAGAAGACCGGTAACTATGCCGGCGTTACTGTTGCCAGCCACTCCGGCGATTACGAATATAAAGGCGAGCAGGTGGAAGTCATTGATCTTCCCGGCTCTTACAGCATTTATCCCACGTCTGAGGATGAAGCTATTTTCTCCAAATATTTAATTGAAGAGCAGCACACTTACACCGGTGTTGTTTATATCCTGGAAGCATTAAGCCTCAAAAGAGGTTTGCTTTTATTCCAGCAGATTCAGGATCTCGGAATTCCGATTCTTTTGGTGGTCAACCAAATCGATCAGGCGCATCGCCGCGGCATTTCAATTGATATCGACCGGCTTTCCAAAGAGCTGAATGTCCCGGTTTTACAGGCCAATGCGAAACTGAACCAGGGAATTGAAGAGCTGCGTGAAGAAGTCTTTAAGCAAAGTTTCACCAAATCCGAAACGGTTTCTTTTGATATTCCGACCGAGCATAAAGGGTTGGTTTTTAAAATTTTACAAGAAACCAAGGAAGAAAATCAGTATAAAATCTGGACTTTACTTTCCTCGGAAACCTATTTGGGAAAACTGGAAACCGTCCACGATCAGCTTAACAACGATGAGGTTAAATGTTTGGTGCCGAAAAGGTTACAGACTCAGGAAACCATCAGACGGTATCAGGAAATCGATAAAATTATTGGCAGTGTTTTAGCAAAAAAACCGCAATTTAAAGAATTGCTAACAGAAAAGCTCGATAAGATTTTGGTTCACAAAATCTGGGGCTACGTAATTTTTGGGCTTGTTTTGCTCATAATTTTCGAAAGTGTCTTTTTCCTGGCGGAATATCCAATGAACTGGATTTCTGATTTTTTCCTTTGGCTTTCCACTTTCGTTAGCACTCAACTTCCGGAAGGACCCATAAATTCCCTCGTGTCAAACGGTATAATTCCGGGAATTGGCGGCATTGTAGTTTTTGCCCCTCAAATTGGCATTTTATTGTATTTTCTCTATTTGCTGGAAGATTCCGGGTACATGGCGCGTGTGATTTTCCTGATGGACCGCTTTCTCCGGCCATTTGGTTTGAACGGAAAAAGTATTGTACCGCTGGTTTCCGGAACGGCTTGTGCGATTCCCGCCATCATGTCTACCAGAAATATTGAAAACGTAAAAGAAAGGCTCATCACCATTCTGGTAACGCCGTTTATGACGTGTTCCGCGCGGCTTCCGGTTTACAGTATCATCATTGGACTGATTATTCCCGACAAGTTTTTTCTCGGGATGAGCTACAAAGCTTTGGCTTTAATGGCGATGTATTTCCTCGGATTTTTCACCTCTTTGATGGCGTCATTAATTCTGAAAAAAATTATTAAAAGCAAAGGAAATTCCTTCCTTGTCATGGATTTGCCTTCGTACAAAATGCCGCTTTTCGGTTATGATTTTAAAATTGTGTTGGGCAAAGTTTGGGAATTTATTACCGGTGCAGGAAAAATTATTTTCCTGTTCAGCATCGTGATCTGGTTTTTCAGCTATATCGGACCGAAACAAAATCCGCAGGAATTTGTGGCAACGGATGTTAAACTTGAAAATTCTTACCTGGCGAAAATGGGAAAAACCATTGAACCCGCCATCGCACCGTTAGGTTACGACTGGAAAATGGGTGTCGGTATTTTAACCAGCTTTGTGGCGCGTGAAGTGTTTGTCGGCACAATGTCAACACTTTACAGCCTTGATGAAGAAGCTCCGGAAGGAACCATTATCGAAAAAATGCGCAGCGATGTGAAACCCAACGGCGAAAAGGTTTTCAGTTTTGCGACTGGCGTTTCTATCCTGTTTTTCTATGCTTTTGCCATGCAATGTGTCTCCACTTTAGCCGTTGTATATAGAGAAACCAAGTCCTGGAAATGGATGTTGGCACAACTTTTCGGCATGTCAGGCCTGGCGTATATTGCATCGCTGTTAGTCTATCAAATCTTAAAATAATGGATAATTCACTTCTTTTTCAATACCTTATTATTGCGGTAATTGTGTTGGTTGCAGGTTATTCTCTTTTTAAAATAATCGCACGGAATTTCAGTTCCAAAAAATTTAAGTCTAAAGGAAAACCCGGCTGCGACCGCGATTGCTGTGGTTAAAAAATTCCGAGCTTAAACGGCTAATTTTTTGGTTTTCAAATTTTCATTTTGGAAAAATTTGCCCATTCAGGCCGTTATTTTCTTCTCTATTTAATTTGTAATTTTGCACATCGAAAAACACACGCACTTTCGTGCTAAAAAATTGAAAATATGTCTTTAATAAAATCTATTTCCGGAATCCGTGGTACCATCGGTGGTAAAGTTGATGAAAATCTTACGCCGCTTGATGTTGTAAAATTTACTTCTGCCTTCGGAACCTGGCTTCAAAATAATAAAAATAAAAAAGATTTAACCTTGGTTGTCGGCCGCGATGCGCGGATTTCCGGCGCTATGGTAAACTCTTTGGTAACGGCAACTTTGCAAGGTTTAGGAATTAATGTTATTGATCTGGGACTTTCAACTACACCGACGGTGGAAGTGATGGTTCCGGAACTTAACGCCGACGGCGGAATTATTCTTACCGCTTCACACAATCCGAAACAGTGGAACGCCTTAAAATTGTTGAATGAAAAGGGCGAATTTATCTCCGGTGAAAACGGAACTGAAGTTTTAGATTTGGCTGAAAGTCAGGATTTCAATTATGCTGAAGTTGATGATTTAGGGAAATACGAAACCCGCGACGACGCTTTCGATATTCATATTCAGAAGATTTTAGATCTACCGATGGTGGACGCGGAAGCCATTAAAGCGAAGAAATTTAAAGTCGTTGTTGATGCCGTAAATTCTACGGGCGGAATTGCCATTCCACAATTATTGGAAAATTTGGGCTGTGAGGTCGTAAAATTATATTGCGAACCAAACGGACATTTCCCGCACAATCCGGAGCCGTTGAAAGAACATCTCGGCGATATTTGCGAACTCATGAAAACTGAAAAAGCCGATGTCGGAATCGTTGTAGATCCTGATGTTGACCGTCTTGCATTGGTAGATGAAAACGGTGAACTTTTCGGTGAAGAATATACTTTGGTGGCTGTTGCAGATTACCTTTTGAGAAATAAAAAAGGTGTCGCAATTTCCAACCTTTCTTCCAGCCGCGCGCTACGCGATGTTGCAAGAAATTCAGGGTCGGAATATTTTGCAAGCGCCGTGGGAGAAGTGAATGTGGTGACTTTAATGAAAGAAAAAAACGCGGTAATTGGCGGCGAAGGAAACGGTGGAATCATCTATCCGGACTTGCATTACGGCCGCGATTCTTTGGTCGGTGTGGCGCTGTTTTTAACGCATCTGGCGAAAGAGAACAAAACGGTTTCCGAACTTCGCGCTACTTATCCGAGCTATTTCATGGGCAAGAAGAAAATTGAACTCAGACCTGACATCGATGTAGATTCACTTTTAACAAAAGTGGAAAAAGAGTATCAAAAGGAGGAAATTTCTACTGTGGACGGGGTGAAAATCGATTTTGAAAACAACTGGGTTCACCTCAGAAAATCGAATACCGAACCGATCATTAGAATTTACACCGAAGCTTTTTCTCAGCAAGAAGCAGATCAGCTGGCCGACCAAATGATCAAAAAAATAAGAAGTCTGATTTAAGCAGATTTTTATTAAATTTAATACATGTTTAAGTAAAAGGTTTTTCCGAAGGTTGCAAGCGCGATTCCTCCATCGGAAAAAACCGTAAAATATACTATTGGAAGAATTTTTTGAAAACGAACTGGTACAACGGTTCGAAGCAATGATTGAAAATAATGACGAGTTCTACTTCGAAACCGAAGAATACGAAGAAATCATTATTCATTACCTGGAAATGGGCGATATTTCGTTTGCCGATATGGCGACAAAATATGGCTTGAAAATCCATCCCAATTCGATAGACCTAAAAGTAAAACAGTTCGAGGTTTTTCTGGAACTGGAAAAATACGCGGAAGCCAAAAATTTAATGGCAGAACTGAAGGAAAGCTGTATGGAAAAAACAGATTTTCTGGTCTGCTGTGCAAAATATTATTCCAACCTCGGCAACCCGCGTCGTTCCATTGAATATTGTGAATTCGCTTTGGAACTCGGTGAAGAAGAAAATTTTCTGCACAATTTCATCGCTGATGAATACGTGAATCTGGAAGATCCTTTCAAGGCGCTGAAACATTATAAATTGGCCCTGAAATTCGATCCGCAGGACGAATATTCTTTGGAAAACATTATGTTTTGCTACAATCAGCTGAAAAGAGGTGATGAAGCCCTCGAATTTTTGAATGGTTATCTGGATAAATATGCTTTTTCGGAAACCGCGTGGTACGAGTACGGCCAGTTTTACTTCAACAAAAAAAATTACGAAGAAGCCATCCGCGGTTTCGATTATTTATTGGCGATTAATTCGCAATCGGTCGGCGTTTATGCGAATAAAGCGGCATGTTTTGAAGCAATGGGCGAGTGGTTGAAAGCCATCGGAGTTTACGAAGAAATGCTGGCGTTGGAATATACCAAGTCCTTCACCTTTTATAAAATTGGGTTGTGTTACAAAGAAAACAAACAACCGGTTTTAGCGCTGAATTTTTTCCAGAAATCGCTTCGCGATGATCCTCAGTTTTATATGTCCATGATCGAGCAATCCTTCATTTACGAGGAGATGGGAAGCATGAAAGAAGCTTTGCATTTTGCAAAAGAAGCAGTTTCGCTGAACGATACCAATATGGAATACCAGAAAAGGCTGGCTTATCTGCACATTGAAGCTGGTGAATTCGAAGAGAGCCTTACTTGCCTTAAAAAGCTCGTAGAGTTCGAGCCGAACCGCTTTTATAACTGGTACGCACAATCTGAAGTTTTAATGTTGATCGGCGAATACGAAGAGGCGATTGCTGTGCTTTTGGAAGGTACAAAACTACATAACCGAGCTGAATTGTTTTACCAACTCAGCAACTGCTACTTTCATTTGAACAACCAGAAAAAAGGCAGAAATTCGCTGGCGAAAGCGCTGGAACTCGATCCGCAGCTTTTGGATGATATGCAGCAGAAATATCCGTTCATCAAAGATGAAGTGGAGAAAGTGAAAGCTAAAAAGAAATAATAGCTTTTAGATAAAATGAAAAAAAACGTGCTTTAAGCGCGTTTTTTTTGGTTTTGCCTTAGCGGTAATACAGTTCCAAAAACTGGAAAAATTCCTTCATTCGGTATATATTATTAAAAGCTAAATACGCAAAAAGCACCCAAATAACAACGAATAAAATGGAGATCATTTTAGCTGAATGTCGATAAGCAAAGAAAAGCCAGCCGATCATCATTGGAACGACGAAAATAAAATGTCCGCCGTAAATATAGGAAGTGTGAAGGCCGAATTTTAAAATGCAGTGAATGAGAATGTCCACAAGAAAAGAAAGCATTAAAACCTGAACCAGCTTATTTTTGAAGTTCTTCGCGTAGCTCCAAATAACCAAAAATAGAAGGATTCCGACAAAAAGATAAGGGAAAACACCGGTATAAACGTCCATAAAAAGTGCCTTGTATTCAAAACCTTTTTTGTTGTGATAATCGCGCAGAATAAAAGAGCTGAAAAGCATATTGCCACCGATAAACCAGGAAATTATCATATCCCAAACCGGCGTAACTTTTGGGTTTGAAAATTTTTCGAGCTGTTCGGTGGATTTTTCGAAAAACCTTAGAAATTCAAAATTTACGCGGTACATAAACAGCAAAGCAAAAGCACCCACCGACAGCAAAACGCGCAAAACCAAATTGCCAAATTTTCGCCAATTTCTAAAGACTTTTTCTTCAAACAAAAGCGGAATATACACTTTAACAATGTTGGTTACTGTTAAGCCGCCCACGGCAATTCCGGAAAAAACCAGCGCTGAGGCCGGAATTTTTTCATTTTTTCTAAGTTTAAGCGCCGCATAATAATTAAACAGCGTTAAGAAAGACAAGGTGTAAGTGTAGGTTTCGGGCGTAAATGAAAGCAAAATCGGTGTGCTGAAAAAAGCGAAAAAAAGCACGATTGAGCTCGATATTTTTTTCGGTAAAGTGATGATGTTTTTCAGATATTTATAAATCTGAACTAATGATAAGCTGATCGCCAGATTGCTGCACCAGGCCAAAACCAGCCGGAAAATTTCATTTTTTTCACCGTTTAAAAACAAAAGTGCAAACTCGCGAATCCAGTTGAAAAAATAAGTTGCAAGCGGATGTCTTTCAAAACCGCCGCCGGTCATTACAATCGCGCGGTTGTCAAAACTGAAATAGGCATCCCAGGGAATACGGTTATCGAAAATAATGCGGTAATCCCACGCGATTATGGTTCCCAGAATGCCGTAGGCGCTGAAAAAAACCAGAAATAAAAGCAGCTCAAACTTTGTTTCCGGAAAAACCGTCCGCAGCAATTCTGTAAATTTTTGTCTGAAATTCAAAATGAAATTTTAGCTGCAAAAATAGGTATTTTTAGGAACTGCAAGACAAGGTAGAACAGCCGGTTTGGCCGTCATAAAACGAAGGTCTTTTCACCGAAAATTCAGGGTAAATTTCTTCGTACGGATTTTCTAAAGCGTGTTGCAATTTATTTAAAAGATCTTTTTTGCCGTCGTTTAATTCATTGATACATTCAAAAAGCAGGTAATTTCGCAGAATAAATTTCGGATTGGTTTTTTTCATCAGTTCCAATGACACTTCTTTTGAAATCCTATTTTTCGAAAGTCGATCCAAATATTTGGCGAGAAAAGCGTCTAATTTTTCAAAAGTTTCCGTCGTTGGTGATGCGTAAAAAAGTTCTTTGAAATGAACTTTGCTCTCTGTTTCTTGTGTGAAAGTTTCCAGCTGATTAAAAAATAACGTGTAATCCAATGTTAAATCCTGCATGAGCTGTTGTGCTTCGGTGAAAAAAGCGGCGTCGCCTTCCAGTACTGAATCAAAGCCAAATTTTTTCGCCATCATTTCATCATGTTTTTTCCAAAAGCGTTCATTGAAGCTGTCCAGCGTTTTTTCCAAAATTTTTTCGTCTTTAATCAAAGGATAAAGCGCATTTGCCAATTGCCAAAGATTCCACTGTGCAATTTTCGCCTGATTTCCGAAAGCGTAACGCCGGCCCGGTAAATCGGTGGTATTGGGTGTGAAATTCAGGTGATATTCGTCCAAAAAAGAAAAAGGTCCGTAATCAATCGTAACACCAATAATCGACATATTATCGGTGTTCATTACGCCGTGCACAAATCCCACGCGGTACCATTCTACAATCATATCCGCCGTCATATTAGAAATTTCCTGGAAGAATTCTGCATATTTTTCAGCACTGTTTTCATCGATTTCGGGGAAATAATTTTTCACAGCAAAATCGGCTAATTTTTGCAAAACAGCTGTTTCGCTTTGTGCTGATAGCAATTCGAAATGACCAAAGCGCAAAAAACTGCGTGCGGTACGCATCATCACGGCGCCTTTTTCGTATGCGGCATTTCCATCATACAACATATCGCGGACAACCTGCTCGCCGCTCAGCGAAAGCGAAAGCGCACGTGTCGTTGGAATCCCGAGATGATGCATGGCTTCACTCATCAGATATTCGCGCACGGAGGAACGCAGTACGGCGCGGCCGTCTGCATGGCGTGAATAAGGTGTTGCGCCGGCACCTTTCCACTGGAGTTCTGTTTTTTTGCCATTTTCATCGATTATTTCACCTGCAAAAATTGCACGTCCGTCGCCAAGCTGTCCGGCCCAGTTGCCAAATTGATGTCCCGCGTAAGCTGTGGAGTAGGTTTTTATATTTTCAGGAAGCGATGCAGCATTTAAAAAATCAATATCTTTTTGGTTTTCAATGGTACCCAAACCGATCTCCTGCGCCAGCTTTTCATTAAAAATGAGAAGCTCGGGATTGTCAAAACCAACGATTTTTACGGTTGAAAACACCATTTTTGGTGTTTGGCGCTGCTGCGGATTGCCGGACAAATCGCCCGGAAATATTTCAAAATATGGTTGTGTGATGTGATCTAAATTCATCTATCAAAGGTAAAAAAAATCCTTCCAAAGAAATTTGGAAGGATTAAATCACTGAAATAGAGCTTATTTATTAAAATCGATTTCCTCTCCGGAATTGATTTTTTCGTTCACATTTTCCTCTTTTTTAGCTGGTGATCGTTTGGGAATATTTACCGGTTCTTCAGCTTTCGGATTTTTAATTTCATCGATGGTCTGTAAAGCTCCTTCGTCGCCATAGCCGCCCAAGCCCTGCAAATCAGTACAGCTTCCGGTCCAGTTCGAAGGTTTTACGAACTTGTCTTCAGGTGAAACTTCGAGGTCTTTATTTGCCCAGACTTTTTTCATATAAATCGCCCAAACAGGTAAAGCCATTTTCGCACCCTGACCTTCGCCCGTTCCGCGGAAATGCGCGGCACGGTCTTCCCAGCCAACCCAAACTCCCGTGGCAAGATTCGGTGTGATTCCCATAAACCAACCGTCGGAGTTGTTTTGTGTTGTTCCCGTTTTCGCGGCAATTTCAATTCCTTTCGGAACTCCGCGACGACCGAGTTCACCAGCACCGGTACCGAATTCCGCAACACCTTTCATCAAATCAATCATGGTGTAAGCGTATAATTCATTCATCACTTCTTTCGTAACCGGTTTCACCTCTTTAATCAAACGGGAGTTGGCATCTTCAATACGCCAGATCATTTCGGGTTTGATGTAGTTTCCGTAATTTGCAAAAGTACTGTAAGCGCCGAGCATTTCGTAAATGGTAATGTCAGACGAACCTAAAGCGACCGCGTATTCATTTGGAATTTCCTCAGTTACCCCAAGATCCCGTGCTGTTTGTATCACACTTTTTACGCCGGTCATTTCAATAAGCCGTACTGCAACCGGGTTTTTAGAATGTGCTAAAGCATCACGCAGCGTCAGCATTCCGCCGGAGCCTTCTACGGTCCATGTTCCTTTACGGTACGTCGCATTGGAAACGGTAGAACATGGCGTCATCCCTAATTTCATAATTGCAGTTGCGTACACAAATGGTTTAAAGGTAGAACCAACCTGTCTTTTCCCCTGCTTGATGTGATCGTACTGGAAGTGTTGCCAGTTGATACCGCCGACCCAGGCTTTGATTTCGCCAGTTCCCGGAACCATAGACATTAGACCCGCCTGCGCGATTTGCTTATGGTATCTGATGGAATCCCACGGCGACATTTCTACTTCTTCTTCACCATCCCAGGTAAATCTTGAAGTTTTAATTGGTGTTTTGAAATCGATCATGATCGAATCTTCCGAAACGCCGGCGTTTTTAAGCTGCTTATAGCGACCGGTACGTTTCATGGCCTGAACCATGATGGAATTGATTTGCTTGTCATCGAGGAAATAGAAAGGTCTGTCCTTACGACCGCGCTGTTCTGCATCGAATCTTTTTTGAAGATCGGTTAAATGTTCTTTAATCGCTTCTTCAGCATACACCTGCATTCTGGAGTCTAAAGTGGTATAAATCTTTAAGCCATCTTTAAAAATATTGAGCCTTTTGCCGGTTTTTTTCTCAAAGTCTTTAATATAGCCTTCAATTTCCTGTCTCAGATATGATTTGTAGTAGGCAGAATATCCGTCGTCGATGGTTTTTATCGGATGAAAATCGGTTTCAATAGGCGTAGCCACCGCTTTTTCGTAGGTCTGCTGGTCCAGGTAGCCGGTTTTCAACATTTGGTCTAGAACCACGTCACGTCTGCGTTTCGCACGGTCAGGATTTCTTAGAGGGTTATTCGCCACAGGCGCCTCCAACATCGCAACGAAAGTCGCTGCTTCAGGTAGGGTAAGCTCCGGCGTTTTTTTGTTGAAGTAAATACGGGAAGCCATTTCAATTCCATTTGCGTTATTTACGAAATCAAACTTGTTGAAATAGAGTGTAATAATTTCTTCTTTGGTATATCTTTTTTCAAGACTTACCGCCACAACCCATTCTTTCAGTTTTTGAAAAACACGCTGCACGGTATTCTGCGAAGCTGTTCCGGTAAATAATAATTTTGCCAACTGTTGTGTAATGGTGGAACCTCCACCACGCTTGCCACCAAACGCTACGGCACGGGCAACAGACTGTAAATCAATACCCGAATGTTCTTTAAAACGCTCGTCTTCCTTAGCTTGTAAAGCGTAAATTAAGTAAGGTGGAAGCTGCTTGTACGTAACGGGCTGTGTTTTTTCTTTTTCGAATTTTCCTAAAAGTTTGCCGTCTGAAGAGTAAATTTCCGAAGCCACATAAATGTCCGGATTTTCAAGTTCTTTCACATCGGGCATATCGCCTAAAAAGCCTTGGGAAACGGCGAAAAATAATGCGCCAATACCAACGACAAGGATGGCAAGTCCCATCCAGATCATTTTTACCCACTTTTTCCAGCCGGTATTTCGGGCTTTTTTGGGAGGAAGCGGAAATTTCTGCTGTGTTTTATTTCCTTTATTCTGTGTGTTTTCCATAAATACTTTTACGGTTTCGCTGTATTAATTGTAACGCCAATATCTTCTATCCCGCGCAGTTTATCCTGCCGCATCGCCTGTTTGATGCCGATGGAATAGTCGCCCGCGTTAGGGAATTTATATTTCACCTTATACTGAAAAAGAATTTCTTTGGTATCGCCAAAACCTTTTCCAAGCCAAGCGCCATTTGGTTCCGCTAAAATATAGTTCAGCGTATCGGTTTGTTTGGCTTTGGTTTTAACATTCAGAAAATCAACGATTAAGCGGATATTACTATACGGGTAGTCATTGTTATTTCTTACCACAAATATAATATTTCTCGGCTGTTGATTATCGGTGATTTTGAAGTCAAACTTCTGTTCAGCTTTTTTATCCCAACTGCCGTTAACGCTTTGGAGTTCCACATATTCCGACTTATCACTACAACTTACCAAAGTTGCAATAACGAAAAAAAGGCTGAAAATGTTATGTATTTTCATCACGTTTGCGCGGAGTCTTCTTTTTAAACTTTTTAGCCTGCGGCTGAACAGGTTTGCCATTTTCTGGCGCTTGCTTTTCGCGGCGTGGCTGATTTGGTTTGTCCTTTTGGTTTTCGGCCGGTTTTCTGGTGTCGCGCGGCTGGTTTTGGTTTTGGTTATTCGGCCTTCTTTTTTGGTTTTTTCCGGAATTTCTGTTTCTTCTTTCGAAGCGGTCTACATTATTTTCCTGAATTAAATCTACAGATTTTACCGGAATATCATTGGTTTTTAATTCTTCTAGCGGCGGTGCTTTTTCGCCTTTTTTGTTCTGTGCCAGCAGTTTTTTAACTTCCTGAACATCAAGATCGTACCAAGACATGGACTGGTCTACATAGGCAAACCACATTCTTTTTTTAAACACGTCAATTTTAATACAGAAAGCTTTTCCTTTTACCGTATCAATGGTTGAATTGGATGAAGGAAAATCGCTCAGCGCGTCCAGATAACTGTCGAGTTCGTAATTTAAGCAACACTTTAATTTTCCGCACTGTCCCGCTAATTTTTGCGGATTTATGCTTAACTGCTGATAACGCGCGGCATTGGTATTCACGGAACGGAAATCCGTAAGCCAGGTAGAACAGCAGAGTTCGCGGCCACAAGAGCCGATTCCACCAATTTTTGCAGCTTCCTGCCGGAAACCGATCTGTTTCATATCGATTTTCGTGCGGAAAAGCGATGCATATTCCTTAATTAATTGCCGGAAATCCACACGGTTTTCTGCGGTGTAATAAAAAGTTACTTTCGCACCATCACCCTGATATTCCACATCGGTGATTTTCATTTCGAGATTTAAAGCATACGCAATTTTTCGCGCCTGAATTTTCACGCTTTCTTCTTTCGCGCGGTATTCCTGCCAAACTTCAATATCTTTTTGGTTGGCTAAACGGTAAATTTTCAGCGGGTTATCTTCAGTGACGTATTTCTTCTTCATCTGAATTTTAACCAGTTCTCCTGTAAGGCTTACTACACCTATATCGTGACCCGGGCTGGATTCTACTGTGACGATGCTTCCGATATGAAGCGGCAATTTGTTTACGTTTTTATAGAAAAATTTATGATCGTTTTTGAATCTAACTTCCACAAAATCAGTTTGTGATTGGGAAGGATTGTTAATATCCGAAAGCCAATCAAAAACACTTAATTTATAACTATTGCCACACGTATCTACACTTTCACACCCATTTGCAGATTTTGTTCCGCAGGAATGGGAAGAATCGCCGGATGTTTTGCATCCACAACTCATATTTTTATTTTTTGTAATAAGCTGCAAATTTAGTATAATTTTTTTGGTATCGGCTAAAGGGCATTCATTTCAACCGGTTATTTTTCAATATGCATTAAAAATACTAAAATTTTGTCATATGTTTAATTATTGCTTTAATATTATGCAAATCATATAATTGAATATTTTAAAAATTCCGGCTTTAAAAGGCATTTTATTTAAATTAAACAAATGCTGTTAGTTTATCTAAAAACTGGAAAAATTACCTGTTTTAGGGGTAAATTTTTGATATTTATA
>Ga0308157_10007581_pt1 | contig 12609 bp, 11 predicted proteins | sample PhyBR1_FD_201035 | JGI IMG/M metagenome (GOLD analysis project Ga0308157, IMG submission 201035) | Phyllosphere microbial communities from UC Gill Tract Community Farm, Albany, California, United States - DLSLB.R1 | ecosystem: Host-associated > Plants > Phyllosphere > Unclassified | place: USA...
GTTGAACTGATCCACGCCTATTCGCTGATCCACGACGATCTTCCCTGTATGGATGATGATGTCCTGCGACGCGGCAAGCCTACCGTGCATGTTCAGTTTGACGAGGCAACCGCCATGCTGGCCGGCGACGCGCTGCAGCCGCTGGCCTTTGCGCAACTGGCGCAAATGTCGGTAGCGCCCGCGCTTGTGGTTCAGGCGGTCAATGTGCTGGCGCAGGCTGCCGGCAGCCAGGGCATGGTGGGGGGGCAGGCTATTGATCTGGCCAGCGTCAACACGCGTCTTGATCCCGAGCAGCTGCAATTTATGCACCGGCTTAAAACCGGGGCATTAATCGAAGCCAGCGTACAACTGGGGGCGATTGTGACCGCTGCCAATTCGGATATTCGTATGGCGCTGGAAAATTATGGTTCGGCCATCGGCCTGGCGTTCCAGGTTGTGGACGACATTCTTGATGTGACTGCCGATGCCCAGGCGCTGGGTAAAACGCCGGGCAAGGATGCGGCGGATAACAAACCCACGTATGTCTCGGTGATGGGGCTGGCGCAATCCAGAGACTTTGCGCAGCAGTTGCATGAAGCTGCCCTGGATGCCATCAAGCCGCTCGGTGAGCCGGCCTGCCGACTGCGGGAACTGGCAGACCTGATTATTCATCGAAAATCCTGACAGTCTTTTGATGTCAATCCGTGATTCATTCTGCCTGGCTGTTGCGCATCTGCAGCGCCGGGCACCCAAGACGATTTCATGACAAAGTTACTAGATACACTTGATTCACCCGCCGATGTACGAAAACTCAGCCAGCATCAACTGAAGATGGCGGCCACAGAGCTGCGTGCCTTCATCCTGGAGTCGGTATCGCGCACGGGCGGCCATTTGTCATCCAATCTGGGCACTGTAGAGCTTACGCTGGCCATTCATCATGTTTTCAATACGCCGCATGATCGCGTTGTCTGGGATGTCGGTCATCAATCCTATCCGCACAAAATCCTGACCGGCAGGCGCGGGGATATGCCGGGGCTGCGCCAGCATGGCGGGATCTCTGGCTTTCCGCGACGCAGCGAGTCAGAATATGACGCGTTCGGCACCGCCCATTCGTCAACGTCGATATCGGCAGTGCTGGGTATGGCTGTGGCGTCCAGGAACCAGAATATCGACCGGCAGCATATCGCGGTGATCGGCGACGGCTCCATGACGGCCGGCATGGCTTTCGAGGCGCTGAACAATGCGGGCGTTACGCCAGGCGTGAATGTGCTGGTGATCCTGAACGACAACGATATGTCCATTTCGCCGCCGGTCGGCGCGCTTAACCGCTATCTGGCGCGACTGTTGTCCGGCGGGCTGTATCGCGACGCCAAGAATGTCGGACGTGCCGTGCTTGAGCATATGCCCGCACCCATGCTGGACATCGCTCGGCGCGTCAAAGGGCATGCCAAGGGCATGATCAGCCCGGCTACGCTGTTTGAGGAGCTGGGATTCAATTATGTGGGCCCCATCGATGGTCATGATATGGACTCGCTGGTTCCAACCCTTCAGAACTTAAGGGAATTGGGTGGCTTGCAGTTTCTGCATGTTATAACCAAAAAAGGTCAGGGCTATAAGCTGGCTGAAGCCGATCCTGTGCTATATCACGGACCCGGCAAGTTTGATCCCGAGCTGGGTATTCAGAAACCGGCCAAGCCGGGCAAGCAGACGTTTACCCAGGTCTTTGGCACCTGGCTTTGCGATATGGCGCAGCAGGATTCGCGCCTGATCGGGATCACTCCCGCGATGCGCGAGGGCAGCGGGCTGGTCCAGTTTGAAAAGCAATTTCCACAACGGTATTTTGATGTCGGCATTGCCGAGCAGCATTCAGTCACGTTCGCCGCAGGCATTGCCTGTGAAGGACTCAAGCCGGTGCTGGCGATTTATTCGACATTCCTGCAGCGTGGCTATGACCAGTTCATTCACGACGTGGCCCTGCAGAATCTGGATGTTACCTTTGCGCTGGACCGCGCGGGGCTGGTGGGCGCTGACGGGGCGACACACGCCGGCAATTACGATATTGCATTTTTGCGATGTGTACCCAATATGGTTATTGCCACGCCTTCTGATGAGAACGAAACCCGCTTGCTGCTGTCTACCTGTTATGAGCATCCTGGTCCGGCCTCTGTCAGGTATCCGCGAGGCAGCGGGGCCGGTGCACAAGTGACCAGCGCTTTGGATGTGGTTGAGCTGGGCAAGGCCGTGGTGCGACGCAAGGGCGAAAAGCTGGCGATTTTGGCTTTTGGTACGTTATTGCACGCTGCTATGCCTGTTGCGGAAAAACTCAATGCAACGCTGGTGGATATGCGGTTTGTCAAACCACTGGATGAAACATTGCTGCTGGCGTTGATGCAGTCTCACCAGCAACTGGTTACCGTGGAAGAGGGCGCCATCATGGGTGGCGCCGGCAGTGCGGTGGCTGAGCTGATGCATGCCAACGGCCTGTGTTGCGACCTGCTGCAGTTGGGGTTGCCGGATGTTTTTATCGATCATGGCGACCAGGCGGGTCTTCTGGCCGGTGTCGGACTGGATGCAGCAGGAATAGAGCAGGCGATTGCCCGGCGTTTCGGGCAGCCGCCGGCTGATAAATAAATATAGAGCGAATAAATGAATTCACAAATTGAACCGTCGGTGCTGATGCCCGATGTGCAAAGTACGCTGGATGAACGTCATATCACCATACAGCGCGTGGGTATCCGGCAGGTCAAGCAGCCTATGCTGCTGCAACTGGCCGACGGCTCGGTACAGGCTACCATTGCTGAATGGACGTTTACGGTGATGCTGCCGGCGCACGAAAAGGGCACGCATATGTCCCGTTTCATGGCGCTGCTCAACACCTGGCGCAATCGGCCCATGACGGCCGAAACATTCCGTGCCATGGCGCTTGAAATGTTGCCGCTGCTGCATGCCGAAAAGGGCGATATTACGGCAACCTTTCCTTATTTCATCAATAAGAAGGCGCCGGTGTCTGGCGTGGAAAGCCTGATGGACTATCAGGTAACCTGGGTAGCCAGGGCGCAAGGGCAGCAGGCTGTGGTCGAGCAGACCGTGCTGGTGCCGGTCATGAGCCTATGTCCCTGCTCCAAGGCGATTTCCGAATACGGTGCGCATAACCAGCGCTCTCATGTCACCGTCAGCCTGATCGCCGAGCAGCACTATGAGCTGGACGATCTGATCCGGCGTATCGAGGCGCAGGGTTCCTGCGAGCTGTGGGGGTTGCTCAAGCGGACCGACGAGAAATATGTGACTGAAAGGTCCTATGACAATCCGAAGTTCGTCGAAGACCTGGTGCGCGATGTCGCTGCGGTATTCCAGAAGCTGCCCGGCGTTGTCAGTTACCGGGTTGAGGCCGAGAATTTCGAGTCTATCCATAACCACAGTGCTTACGCGGTGGTAGAAGGTTAGGGCGCGCGGTCTCCCCTGTGCTTGCGTCATTTGCGACATCCTGCCCGGTAGCTGGCCGGGCGCAAACGCCGCTTTGCTAAAAAACAGTGGTAAATCAGCATCTTGGCTCGTAAAAAAGACCGCCGTTGGTGGTCTTTTTGATTTTTTCGTGTTATAGTCTACGGTTTCTTGCTCGCCCCGGTACGGGGTTGCAGGCATGTTTGTGGTCATTTGGTCGTTGATTTGGTTGGTTTACCCATTAAAACAATGACAGTGCCGCCAGTATGCCAATTGCGCAACCAGTAGTGCCGGCGGGCTGCCCCCCGCAATCTGCTGTTCTGTCTTGCGCTGCCTGTCATGTACAGCTGGCTGTCAATTCAAAGGCCTATTGCGGACATTCCACAAGGAGTTATCTATGCGTCACTACGAAGTAGTGTTTATTGTTCACCCGGATCAGAGCGAGCAGGTGCCCGCGATGATCGAACGTTACCAGGCAACGGTAACAACTGACGGTGGTACCGTACACCGTCTTGAAGACTGGGGCCGCCGCCAATTGGCTTACCCTATTCAGAAACTGGTCAAAGCTCACTATGTCTGCATGAATATCGAATGCTCACAAGCTGCATTGGATGAGCTTGAGCATGCGTTCCGTTACAACGACGCCGTACTGCGCCACCTGGTTATCAAGGCCAGCAAGCCTCATACCGACGCGTCAGTGATGATGAAATCTGTAGAGCGTGAAGAAGCCCGCAAGGCGACCACCGAGCAGACATCAGAACAGGAAAACGCAGGTTAATGGCGCATTGCGCCAGGTATCAATATGAACCAGCTTAGCCTGCAGGCCCGCATACTTGAAATGGGCGCCCTCAGGCATACACCGGCAGGACTGCCGGTGCTGGATCTGATCCTGACGCATGAGTCCGAAGTGATTGAAGCCGGTCTGCCGCGGCTCGTCCAAATGACGATTCCGGCCAAGGCCATCGGCCAATGGGGACAGAAGCTGGCCTCATTGCCATTGGGAGCCGAAATGCGCGTACGCGGATTTCTGGCGCCGACAAGGAAAAATTCAAGCAGGCTGGTGTTGCATATCCAGCAGGCTCAATTTCCCGGCGGAGCAAACACAACGGACCCATCGCCGTTACCAGGCATCCTGGCATAACGGACTGAGCGGTACGCTCACTATTGAAATTCAGAGGGTCAGGCCCTCGCATACATAAAAGGCAATATCATGGCTTTCATGAAAAAAAACAAGGATAAACGCAGTAAGTTTCCTCAGCAAAATCCATTGTTCAAACGCCGCAAGTTCTGCCGCTTCACGGCAGCCGGCGTCGAAGAGATCGACTACAAAGATATCGATACCCTGCGTGATTTCATTACAGAAACAGGTAAAATCATTCCTGCACGTCTGACCGGCACCAAAGCGCACTATCAGCGCCAACTGGACACCGCAATCAAGCGCGCGCGCTTTCTGGCTCTGTTGCCGTACACAGATAACCATAACTAATCAGGAAAACCATCATGCAAGTTATTCTTCTCGAGAAAATTGTCAATGTCGGCAACCTGGGTGAAGTGGTTCGTGTAAAGGACGGCTATGCTCGCAACTTTCTGATTCCACAGAAAAAAGCCCGTCGTGCAACACAAGCGGCCATCGCCGAGTTCGAAGCCCGTCGCGCAGAGCTGGAAAAAGCTCAGGCTGAAAAACTGGCTGCCGCTCAGGCCCAGGCTGAAAAACTCAATGGTTACACATTGCAAATCGGCCAGAAGGCCGGTGTAGACGGTCGTCTGTTCGGTTCTGTAACCAATATGGACATCGCGGCTGGCCTGGTAGCAGCCGGCTTCGAAGGCGTTGAAAAAAGCCAGGTTCGCCTGACTGACGGCGCCCTCAAAGCGGTTGGCGAATATCCCGTACAGGTCTATTTGCACGCTGACGTGGTATCTGACATCACTGTCAATGTTGTAGGCGAAATGGTTTAATCCATTTGTTTTTATCGCTGTAGCAGTACACCAAAGAGCCGGTTAATCCGGCTCTTTGTTTTTACAGACTCCCTCTCACGCCAGGGCGGCTAACTGCGTATAATGACATCTTTATCTGTGTCGTTTTGATCCTGTTTTGCTGTCACTTCTGTCAGCCACAGATCATCACGTTATCAATTTCCCGGTTCACCCTGCCATGAATGCTCCTGATCCTCAACTGGATTCCCTGCGCCTGCCACCTCATTCGGTTGAGGCCGAACAATCCGTGCTTGGCGGCTTGCTCATCGATAATGCGCAACTGGAGAATATTAGCGGTCTGCTCAATGAAGATGATTTCTATCGTCATGATCACCGCCTGTTATTCCAGCATATCTGCAAGTTGATCAATCTGGACCGTCCGGCCGACGTCATTACCGTGCACGAATCGCTGGTGCTCGAGAGCAAGTCGGACGAGATCGGCGGACTGGCTTATCTGGATGCGCTGACGCGCAACACGCCGTCAGCGGCCAACATTATTCGCTATGCCGAGATTGTTCGCGAGCGGGCGATTCTGCGCAAGCTGGTGACGTTTGCCGACGAGATTGCGTCCGAAGCGCTTAACCCCAGGGGCAAGGAAGCACGCCAGCTGCTTGACGAGGCTGAGACGCGTATCCTGAAGGTGTCCGAGGGTTCGTCTTCGGGTAGTGAATTTAAGGAAGTGGGCGATCTGCTGGTCGATGTCCTGAAGCGGATCGAAGAGCTGGGTGATGGCAATCACGGCGATGTCTCAGGCATTCCCACCGGCTTTGTCGACCTTGATCGCAAAACCACCGGTTTGCATCCGGGCCAGCTGATTATTGTGGCCGGCCGGCCGGCCATGGGTAAAACGTCGTTTTCCATGAATATTGCCGAACACGTAGCGATCGACGAAGGCTTGCCTGTCGCAGTATTTTCCATGGAGATGGAAGCCACGCAGCTGGCGGCCCGGATGATCGGCTCTATCGGCAAGTTGGACCAGCAGCGCATGCGTACCGGCAGGTTGCTGGATGAGGACTGGCCCAAGCTGACTCACGCCATGCAATTGTTGCAGGAAGCGCAGATCTACATTGACGAGAGCCCGGCGCTAAGCCCGCTGGTGTTGCGCTCGCGCGCGCGCCGGCTAAAGCGCAAGTGCGGCAAGCTGGGCCTGATCGTGGTCGACTACTTGCAGCTTATGTCGGGCAATGCCTTGTCCAAAAATGATAACCGGACTGCCGAGATCTCTGAAATCAGCCGCTCGCTCAAAACCCTGGCCAAGGAGATGGAGTGCCCCGTTATCGCGCTGTCGCAGCTAAATAGGGGCTTGGAGCAACGCACCAACAAGCGGCCCATCATGAGTGACTTGCGTGAATCGGGTGCGATTGAGCAGGACGCCGACCTTATTTTGTTTATTTATCGTGATGAAGTGTATCATCCCGACAGCCAGGACAAAGGCTCTGCCGAAGTCATTATCGGCAAGCAGCGTGCGGGTCCCATTGGTACGGTCCGGCTGACGTTCGCCGGCGAATTTACCAAGTTTATGAATTACGCCGGCCCGGGCGACAGTTTTATCGCAGAATAAAAAGCAAAAGGGGCAGGGCCTGCATGTTGCCGGCACTGCCCCTTTGTTTTTTCCATACTCTTTGCGTTATGCGTTATGCGTTATGCGTTATGCACTTTGTTATGTCGGTTTTTTGAGCAGGGTCTCGTCATCCTGATCAACGGCAATCTCTTCTGGTCGCTTACCCAGCCTGGCTGCAATGACCGCACATACCATCAGCTGGATCTGATGGAATATCATCAGGGGCAGAATAATGGCGCCGACCGCCTGGCCCGCAAATAGCACCTGTGCCATGGGCAGGCCGCTGGCCAAGCTCTTTTTTGATCCACAAAATACAAGTGTGATACGGTCTTCGAGCGAAAAGCCCATTAAGCGACCGATCAGCGCTGTCAGAATAAGCACAATGGCCAGCAGCAGGACGCTGGCAACCACAACGGCAACCAGCGCGCCTATCGGTGTTTCATGCCAGAGGCCTTCATTGACTGCCTCGGAAAACGCAACATAGACCACCAGCAGGATGGAGCCCTGATCCACAAACTTCATGAGGGAAGCATGCCGGCCGATAAACCCCGACGTCCAAGGGCGGCTAAAGTGGCCCAGTGCAAAGGGCACCAGCAGTTGCAAGGTGATTTGCCAAATAGCTTCCAGTGCCTGGTGCGAGTCTGCTGTTGCGTTGCTATCGGCAATCAGCAGATTGACCAGCATGGGTGTGATGAAAATGCCCAGTATGCTGGACGAGGATGCGCTGCACACGGCCGCGGGAATATTGCCGCGCGCGATTGAGGTGAAGGCGATAGCCGATTGCACGGTGGCTGGCAACACGCAAAGATAGAGTACACCCTTGTACAGATCAGGTGTCAGCATGGGTTCGAGCACCGGGCGCAGCGCCACGCCCAGCAGGGGAAACAGAATAAAGGTGCAGGAAAAAATCACCAGATGCAGGCGCCAGTGGGTTGCGCCAGCAATGATCGCCTGGCGCGACAGGCGCGAACCGTGCAGGAAAAACAGCAGTGCAATGGCCAGGTTGGTGACCAGCTCGGCGACAGGCATGCCCCTGCCATGCGCAGGCAATACAGATGCAATAATAACCGCGACGATCAACAACAGGGTGAAACGGTCGATTTTCAGGAAGCGAAGCAGGGACTGGGACATTGCGCGTATCTACGTTAAGGATTGAATGGTGCGGCTATTGTACTCAATCCTGCGCTCGATTCTGCCGGGGTCAAGCGCGTGGCCAGTGTAAGTGTGCAGCATATTCCGTGATCTTGCGCCAGCAAATGGCGTGCGTTGGTATCTGGCAATATACTCGCAGCGCCCGATTTGATTGGCTTGTGGATAGATGTGATGGACCGGCGATAGGTGTCTTGGTCACGTTGGGGCGCAAACAAATGGACATTAGGTAAAATCACCTTGAACCTCAGGTGATGTATTCTTTTTACTAAAAATAAAAAGGCCGGCGACGCCCTCTCAATGAAGGGGAGTTGCCGGCCTTTGCCTTCCGATACGATCAGTCAGCCAAGGCTATAGCGCATCTCCGGCATAGTCTGCCAGGCGTGAACGTTCGCCTTTTTGCAGCGTAATATGCCCGGAATGCGGCCAGCCTTTGAAGCGGTCCACGACGTAGGTCAGGCCCGAACTGCCTTCGGTCAGGTAGGGCGTATCAATCTGCGCGATGTTGCCAAGGCAAATGATCTTGGTGCCCGGACCCGCCCGGGTAATGAGTGTTTTCATCTGCTTGGGCGTCAGGTTCTGGGCTTCATCGATAATCAGATATTTGTTCAGGAAAGTGCGCCCGCGCATGAAGTTGAGCGACTTTATCTTGATATGCGATTTGACCACTTCCTTGCTGGCGCTGCGATCCCATTCGCCGGACGAGCCGTCATTCTTGGTGCCGGTATTGAGAAACTCCAGATTGTCTTCAAGCGCGCCCATCCATGGTTGCATCTTCTCTTCTTCGGTGCCTGGCAGAAACCCGATATCTTCACCCACCGGCACAGTTACCCGGGTCATGATGATTTCGGTATAGCGCTTGGTTTCAAGCACCTGGGTCAGCCCGCATGCAAGCGCCAGCAGCGTTTTGCCGGTGCCGGCCTGGCCCAGCAGCGAGACAAAGTCAATATCCGGATTCATGAGCAGGTTGAGCGCGAAGTTCTGTTCGCGGTTGCGTGCGGTGACGCCCCACACATTGTTTTTCTTGTGGGTATAGTCTCGCAACGTGGCCAGCACGGCTGTTTTCCCGTTGACTTCACGAACCTGGGCGTACAGCGGCGAGTCGCCTTCAAGATAGACGAACTGGTTGACCACGAAATCGGCGCACAGCGGTCCCTTGATCTTGTAGTAGGTTGTGCCGCCCTGTATCCAGGATTCGACATCCTTGCCATGTTTGGCCCAGAAATTATTCGGCAGCAGCATGGCCCCGTCATACAGCAGGTCGGAGTCTTCCAGCGAATGATCGTTCAGGTAGTCTTCAGCTTCCAGACCCAGCGCCCGCGCCTTCAGGCGCATATTGATGTCTTTGGAGACAAGCACGATCTGGCGTTGCGGCTGTTCGCGATGCAGGGTTTGCACGACGCCCAGAATCATATTATCGGCCTTGCCGTTGGGCAGGTCTACCGGAAGCCGGCCTTCCATGTTCTGCGTCTGAAACAGCAGGCGGCCGGTCGCATCCTTGTTGCCCAGTGCGTCCAGCGGCATGCCCGTGAGGATATCTTCAGTCTCTGCCACCAGCGCATCCAGCGAGCGGCTGACCTGGCGTGCGTTGCGCGCCACTTCGGTCATGCCTTTCTTGTGATGGTCCAGCTCTTCGAGCGTCATCATGGGCAGGAAAATATCATGCTCTTCGAAGCGGAAGATTGACGTGGGGTCATGCAGCAGTACATTGGTGTCCAGGACAAACAGTTTGGACAAGCCATTGCTGCCGGCCGTGTTCGCCGCCCGTACCGGTGCGCCGCGCGTACTGCCAGATTTGCCGCCGGCCGGTGCTGCGCCGGCGCCTGTGTCGGTGCGACGCGCCGTGGTGGTGCGACGGCCTTTGGAATTGGCCTGTTCGCGTGCCTGCGGTGCAGTCGTTGCCGCCCCCCTGGCAGCGTCACGGTCCTGTGTCGGTTCTGTTATCTCGGCTGGCGCGGCGATGCCGGCCGGCGCAGTATCCACTACATGCTGCTGGGCGTAGTCGGTTGCATTGGCTGCGTCGGCGCTTGCTACCGTACCGGGTTGGTCCTGCTTCTGGCGCTTGCGTCCACGGGGCGCCGCGGTCGCGGTGTCTTCCCTGGAGGCTTTTGGAACCGGCATTCCCGTCATATCCAGGATGTCGGCAGGTTTGGCAGGCAGCTTTGGAAGTGGCATAGATAGTTTCTCACATGGCTGTTGTTCCATGGGCGGTTGCGCCATGGAAAAGGGTACCCCGCAGGGCCCGGGTGGGACTAATCCTGTTGCGCGGCATTCAGGCTGCGCACTGCTTCAAGGACGGCATCAACATGGCCTGGCACTTTCACTTTTCGCCACTCTTGCACAAGCTTGCCCGTGCCATCGATCAGAAAGGTGCTGCGTTCAATCCCGCGGACCTGTTTGCCGTACATGTTCTTCATCTTGATAACGTCGAATTGGGTACACAACGTTTCGTCGGGGTCGGACAACAGGGCAAAGGTCACATTTTGCTTGGTGGCAAAATTTTCGTGGCTTTTGAGCGAATCGCGCGAGGCGCCCAGTATCACGGTGTTTTCGTTTTCAAAATCGGTCAGCGCATCCCGAAATCCCTGGGTTTCGGTCGTGCATCCGGGGGTGTTGTCCTTGGGGTAAAAATACAGCACGACGTTTTTGCCTTTCAGGGCGGCCAGGGAGACCGGGCCAAGCTGGCTCTCGGCCTTGAATGCCGGCGCTTTCTTGCCGATGATGGGGGGACTTGTCATTTTATTCTCCTTCGCTGAGCATAAGCGCCACAGCAACATTGCGGCCTTCAGCCATCAGTACATTATAGGTGCGTGCCGCCGCCTTCGAATCCATGGCTTCAATGCCCACACGCGCGGCCAGCAGGGGTGCGGTCACTGCTGCGGGCAGAAAATGCTGGCGCGAGCCGGTACCCACGAGCAGAATTTCAGGTGTGTTCTCAAATTTGGTGGTTGGGGCATCGTCCAGAAAATCGATGGCGTTGCCTTCAACCTTTCTGATGTCCGCAGCCAGTATCAGCTGATCTGTTGTAATGTCGCTGACAGCGGTCACGTTCCACGGGCGCACAGGGCCTTCAGGGCGAAACGCAATGGCATGGGTATATTTGACTTCATTGACTTCGATGAAGTGGTCCCCATAGCGGGTGACCGTATTTAATGCGGTTGGCTGTTCTCTTTTCAGTTCCACAAAGACTCCTTGTGCGTTTATCTTATTCTAACTGTATTTCATATATGTGATAGTGGTCCTGCGATATTTTGCGCTACGTGGGCGCAGTAGGTCGCACGCCAGTGACAGGGGACCAGGGATGCCTGCAAATGCCCGATGCGCTTGCAGCACATCGCTGCCTGCAGGCGGTTGCCGGTTTGGCACGGTCCTGATCTCATCTTTTTTGTACCGCAATGACACGGCCATTGCAAATTTTTTTTGTGCATAGGCAAAATCGTTTGCCGTCCGGTCTTATATAGGCTAGATTTACTGGTTTCACCCTAAATCTGTTACTTCACTTATTCCAGGTCCGTCATGAGAAACTTCCCACGTATAGAAAGGCTCCCTCCCTATGTGTTCAACATTACCGGCGAGCTGAAAATGGCGGCGCGCCGTCGTGGCGAAGACATCATCGACATGTCCATGGGTAACCCGGATGGGCCGACGCCCAAGCATATCGTGGACAAAATGGTAGAGGCGACAATCCGCCCCGATACCCACGGTTATTCAGTATCCAAGGGCATTCCGCGCCTGCGCAAGGCGATTGCAGATTGGTATTCACGCCGTTATAACGTCATTCTGGACCCGGATCGGGAAGCGATTGTCACGATCGGATCCAAGGAAGGGCTGGCCCACCTGATGCTGGCTACCCTGGACAAGGGCGATACCGTGCTGGTGCCCAATCCCAGCTATCCCATCCATATATACGGTGCGGTCATAGCCGGTGCCAATATCCGCTCCATACCCATGAAAAAAGGGCTGGATTTCTTCGAGGAAATCGAGCGGGCCGTGCGCGAGTCCATTCCCAAGCCGAAAATGATTATTCTGGGTTTTCCCAGCAATCCCACGGCGCAATGCGTTGATCTGCCGTTTTTCGAGCGGGTGATCAAGCTGGCCAAAGAGCACGATATTCTGGTGGTGCACGATCTGGCCTATGCCGACATCACTTTTGACGGCTACCAGCCGCCGTCCATCATGCAGGTGCCTGGCGCCAAGGATGTGGCTGTCGAGTTTTTTACCATGAGTAAAAGCTACAATATGGCTGGCTGGCGCGTTGGCTTCATGGTGGGCAACGCCGAGCTGGTCAATGCGCTGGCCCGCATGAAAAGCTACCACGATTATGGGACGTTCACGCCTATCCAGGTGGCATCCATTGCTGCTCTGGAAGGCCCGCAGGAATGTGTGGCCGAAGTGGTCGCGCACTATAAAAATCGCCGTGATGTGCTGGTCAAGGGGCTGCACGAAGCCGGCTGGATGGTTGAAATTCCCAAGGCAGCCATGTACATCTGGGCCGAAATTCCCGA
>Ga0308157_10007582_pt1 | contig 12609 bp, 10 predicted proteins | sample PhyBR1_FD_201035 | JGI IMG/M metagenome (GOLD analysis project Ga0308157, IMG submission 201035) | Phyllosphere microbial communities from UC Gill Tract Community Farm, Albany, California, United States - DLSLB.R1 | ecosystem: Host-associated > Plants > Phyllosphere > Unclassified | place: USA...
GTTCCCGATGCAACCGACGGTGGACCTGCGCCCCGACGAGCGCGGCCAGTATTACCTGCTGTCGATAGCCGCCAACGACCGCACCGGCCTGCTGTATGCGATCGCCAACGTGCTGGCCAAGTACCGCCTGAACCTGCACACGGCCAAGGTGATGACCCTGGGCGAGCGGGTGGAAGACGTGTTCCTGGTCGACGGCGCCGCGCTGGGCAACCCGCGCAACCAGCTGCAACTTGAAACCGATTTGCTCGACGCCATGAAGGTGTAAGCGCACGTATCGATAACGATTACCACTATAAAGAAGCATCATGTCAGAAGAATTATTACGCCTGTCCAAACGCATGTCCGAACTGGGCCTGTGCTCGCGCCGCGAAGCCGACGAATGGATTGCGCGCGGCTGGGTCCGCGTGGACGGCAAGGTCGTGTCCGAGCTGGGCACCAAGATCTACCCGAGCCAGCGGGTGTCGGTCGAGCGCCAGGCCGCCGCCGAGCAATCGAAGCGCGTGACGGTGCTGATCAACAAACCGATGGGTTATGTCAGTGGCCAGGCCGAGGACGGCTACCAGCCGGCGGTGGTGCTGATCAAGCCGGAAAACCGCTGGGCCGACGATCCGTCGCCCGAGCAGTTCCACCCTACCCAGCTGCGTTCGCTGGTGCCGGCCGGCCGCCTCGACATCGACTCGGTGGGCTTGCTGGTGCTCACGCAGGACGGCCGCGTGGCCAAGCACCTGATCGGGGAAACCACCGACGTTGACAAGGAATACCTGGTGCGGGTGGAATACACCAAGCCCGGCAAGCTGCCCGACAGCGACCTGAAAAAGCTCAACCACGGTTTGTGGATGGATGGCAAGGCACTGCTGCCCGCCAAGGTGCGCTGGCAAAATGACGACCAGCTCAGCTTTACGCTCCGTGAAGGCAAGAAGCGCCAGATCCGCCGCATGTGCGACATGGTGGGCCTGAAAGTCATCGGCCTCAAGCGCGTGCGCATCGGCAAGGTCAAACTGGGCGACCTGCCGGTGGGCGAGTGGCGTTATCTGCGCCCCGACGAGCAATTCTAAGACAGTTGGTAAAAATTATTGCCAAACTGCAAGCCAAACGCCGCAATAAAATATACACTGTGCGCTCCGACCTCGCATGGTAGAAGTCATTAGCAAAGAGATATGCCGTCGTGAACGATCCAATACCCAATGACATGCGTCGTGGACCGCCGCTCCTGAAGGACGCGGTCGAGCCGATTCCACCCGGTTCGCACCCGCATGACATGACTGACGAACATGACATTGCCGACGCTTTGGCCCTGCTGGCGCAAAACGGCGATCCGGTGTCGATCTATCCGGCCAGCAGCACCAACGTCGTGCTCGGCCGTATCAAGTCGGTCCATCCCGAACTGCCGCATTTTACGTTCGAACTGAACGAAGGCGAATTCCTGCCGCCGGGCGAAGCCACGTTCGTGGCCTGGCTGCGCTCGTCCAAGATGCAGTTCAACCTGGCCTACGACGACTGGGTGAGCAAACCGGGTGAACCCACGCTGCTGCCGCTCGACTTTCCGCTGCGCTGCCAGGTGCTGAACCGCCGCGCATCGACGCGCCTGGAAACGCCGCTCGGCATTTATTACATGGCGTCGTTCGTACTGAACGGCAAGCCGTACGAATTGCAACTGTACGATTTTTCCGCCGGCGGCGTCGGCATGCGCGCCCCGCCGCGCGATACCGTGGGGCTGCACGTGGGCCGCAAGCTGCAGCGCGTGCGGCTGGAACTGGGCCCGGACACGGTGATGATCGCCGACCTCGAAGTGCGGCTGTCGCGCACGTTCCGCTCGTTTTTGCTCGGCGAGCAAGTACAGATCGGCTGCCAGTTCACCAACCTGTCGCCCGCGATGGAAGAAGAGTTGAAACGCCTGCTCAACGACCTCAATTCCAGCCGCCAGCGTTAGCGATCCGGGTATGTTTATTGCTTCACAATAGCTGATAACAGCTTACTGAAGCATATGACCAGCCACGAGACCGAACCGGCGCAGCGCATCATCAAGATCCGCCGCGACTACAATACCTGGGTTGCCAACGAGACCATCGAGGACTACGCGCTGCGCTACACGCCGCGCTCGTTTCGCCGCTGGTCGGTGTTCCGCGTTTCGAACACCGCGTTCGGCGCCATCTCGTTCCTGGTGCTGGAAGCCATTGGCGGCACGATTGCCGTCAACTACGGTTTCATCAACGCCCTGTGGGCCATCCTGGCCGTGGGCCTGATCATCTTTGCCACCGGCCTGCCGATCAGCTACTACGCCGCCACATACGGCGTGGACATGGACTTGCTCACGCGCGGCGCCGGCTTCGGCTACATCGGCTCCACCATTTCGTCGTTCGTGTACGCGTCGTTTACGTTCATCCTGTTCGCGCTGGAGGCGGCCATCATGGCCTATGCGCTGGAGCTGTATTTCGGCCTGCCCCTTTACCTCGGCTACATGGTCAGCGCGCTGGTGGTGATCCCGCTCGTCACGCACGGCGTCACCCTGATCAGCCGCATCCAGATGCTCACGCAACCGGTGTGGCTGGTGCTGATGGCCCTGCCCTTTGTCGCCATCCTCCACAAGCAGCCGGAACTGCTGCCGCAGCTGTTCGACTACGCGGGCCGCGACGGCCAGCACGGCCACTTCAACATGCTGGCCTTCGGCGCCGCCACGGCCGTGGGCGTGGCGCTGATTACGCAGATCGGCGAGCAGGTGGATTTTTTGCGCTTCATGCCGCCCAAGACCCGCGAGAACCGCTGGCGCTGGCACTTCGGCGTCTTGATCGCCGGACCGGGCTGGATCTTGCTGGGCATCGCAAAAATGCTGGGCGGCGCGCTGCTGGCGTTTCTGGCCATCCGCGCCGCCGTGCCGCTGGAAGAAGCGGTCAATCCCACCCACATGTACCTGAACGGTTACCGGCTGGTGTTCGACCACCCGCAACTGGCGCTGCTGGCCACCACGGTGCTGGTGGTGATCTCGCAGATCAAGATCAACATGACGAACGCGTATGCGGGGTCGCTGGCCTGGTCGAATTTCTTCGCGCGCCTCACGCACAGCCACCCGGGCCGGGTGGTGTGGGCCGTGTTCAATGCGCTGATCGCGGTGCTGCTGATGGAGCTCGACGTGTTCCAGGCGCTGGACCAGGTACTGGGCCTGTACTCGAACATCGCCATCTCGTGGATTACGGCGGTGGTGGCAGACCTGGTGATCAACAAGCCGCTGGGCCTGAGCCCCAAAGGCATCGAATTCCGCCGCGCCTATCTGTACGACATCAACCCGGTGGGCGTGGGTGCGATGGTGCTGGCGTCGCTGCTGTCGGTGGCGGCCTTCATGGGCGTGTTCGGCGCGCAGGCGCAGGCGTTTTCCGCGTTCATCGCACTGGTGACGGCGTTCGTGGCTTCGCCGCTGATTGCCTGGGCCACCGGTGGCCGCTATTACGTCGCGCGGCCGGCGCCCGTCGTCCGCGCGCGCACCTGCGTGATCTGCGAAAAGGAATACGAATCCGAGGACATGGCGCACTGCCCCGCCTACCAGGGCTCGATCTGTTCGCTGTGCTGCTGCCTCGACGCCCGCTGCAACGACGCCTGCAAGCCGCATGCGCGCGTGTCGGCCCAGTGGCAGCAGGCCATGCGCGCCGTCCTGCCGCCATCGACCTGGCGCTACCTGAGCAACGGTCTCGGGCACTACCTGCTGCTGATGCTGGTGACCGTGGTAGCCCTGGGCGCCTTGCTGGGACTGATTTATTACCACGAGCAGTCGGTGCTGGCCGCCACCGATGCGGCGCTGCTGCCGCAACTGCGGCTGGCGTTCATCAAGGTGTTTGCCGCGCTGCTGCTGGCTGCCGGCATCGTGGCCTGGTGGTTGGTGCTGACCAGCGAAAGCCGGCGCGTGGCGCAGGAGGAATCGAACCGGCAAACGGGCCTGCTCACGCGAGAAATCGCGCTGCACAACGAGACCGACGCCCAGCTGCAGCAAGCCCGCAAGGTCGCCGAGGAAGCGCGCAAGACGGCGGAACAGGCCAACAATGCCAAGAGCCGCTACATTGCCGGCATCAGCCACGAGATCCGCACCCCGCTCAACGGCATCCTCGGCTACGCCCAGCTGCTCGACAACGATCCGGCGATCCCCGCGCACCGGCAGCAGGCGGTGCGCGTGATCCGCAGCAGCGGCGAACATCTGCTGTCGCTGATCGAAGGCACGCTCGATATCGCCCGCATCGAAGGCGGCAAGCTGACGTTCGACACCCGCGAAATCGACTTCCCGGAATTTATCGGCCAGCTGGTGCGCATGTTCGAGCTGCAGGCGGCCAACAAAGGACTGAGCTTCCGTTACGAGCTGACCGGCGCCCTGCCGCGCGTGGTGCGCGCCGACCGCAAGCGGCTGGGCCAGATCCTGATCAATGTGCTGGGCAACGCGGTGAAATTCACCAGCACCGGCGGCGTGACCATGCGCCTGCGGTATGCGCGCGAAATTGCGTCGTTCGAAATCGAGGACACCGGTCCCGGCATCCTGCGCGAAGAACTCGACCATATCTTCGAACCGTTCACGCGCGGCAGCGCCAGTGCCCAGGCCAATGCCGGCGGCACCGGCCTGGGCCTGCCGATTTCGCGCATGCTCACCCAGTTGATGGGCGGCGAAATGCGCATCCGCACCGATCCCGATACGGGTCCGGGCACCACCTTCCATGTGCGGCTATTCCTGCCCAGCGTGCACGTGGCGGGCAAGGCGCTGGCCGAGACGCTGGCGCCGCCGCGCCGCCGCAGCGGCTACCTTGGCCCACGGCGCCGGGTGCTGGTGGTGGACAACGAGCAGGTGGACCGCGAACTGCTGGTCAACATCCTGTCGCCGCTCGGCTTCGAGGTGGCGCAGGCCGCATCGGGCCTGGAAGGCATCGACCTGCACGCGTCGTTCGAACCGCACGTGGTGCTGATGGACCTGGCCATGCCGGGCATGGACGGCTGGGAAACCAGCTACGTGCTGCGGCGGCGCCACAACTCGCAGGCGGCGATTGCCATCGTCTCGGCCAATGCGTTCGACAAGGGCATGGACAATGCGGCCGGCATCGTCACCGACGACTTTATCGTCAAGCCGGTCAATATCGACGAGCTGCTGGACTGGATGGGCCGCCGCCTGGCGCTGGAATGGACCTCCGAACCCGAGGCGCCGGTACCGCCGCCAACCCAGTCCACGGCAAGCATGGTCCTGCCACCGGACGAACACCTGTCGGCACTGGCGGAGCTGGTGCGCATCGGCTACGTGCGCGGCATCAAGACCCGGCTCGACGACATCGACACCCAGGACCCGCGTTACCGCGTTTTCACCGACACCATGCGCGGTTATGCCGCGCGCTTCCAGCTGGACGTGATGGCCGACTTTATCCGAAAGAGCACAGACCATGAACTTCAACCTTGATTCCGCCCGCCTGTCATCGAACGCCAGCAGCGTGGTGCTGGTGGTGGACGACGTGCCAGAAAACCTGGCCGTATTGCACGACGCGCTCGACGAATCGGGCTACACCGTGCTGGTGGCGAACAACGGCGCCGCCGCCCTCGTGCGCGCGGCCGAAGCGCAGCCCGACATTATCCTGCTTGACGCCATGATGCCCGGCATGGACGGTTTTGAAACCTGCCGTCGCCTCAAGGAGAACCTGGCCACGCGCCACATTCCGGTGGTCTTCATGACCGGCCTGACGGAATCGGAGCACGTGGTGGCCGCCTTCGAGGCGGGCGGCAACGACTACGTCACCAAGCCGCTGCGCACCAGCGAGGTATTGGCGCGCATCGCCGCCCACCGCCAGACCGCGCGCCTGATGGACCAAGCCCGCAGCGCGCTCGACGCCTTCGGCAACGCGGTGATCGCAATGTCGCCCAAGGATGGCAAAATCGTCTGGCAAACGCCGCTCGCGCGCACGCTGATGCAGGGCTACGCGGTGGAGACGGAGCTGCCCGAGTGGCTGCAGGCGACACAGGACGCCCACACGCGCGGCCAGGCGCATCCGCCGCTCACGCTGCGCAGTCTTAACTCGGGCGCGCGGCGGCTGATTTTTTCGGCGGCCGAATACAGCGAAGACGAACAATGGATGATCGTGCTGCGCGAGGAATCGGACGCCGCGCAAATCGAAAAGCTGATGGCAGCGTTCAAGCTCACCCAGCGCGAATCGGAGGTATTGAACTGGCTGGTGAAGGGCAAGACCAACCGCGACATCGGCGAAATCCTCGGCACCAGCCCGCGCACCGTGAACAAGCACCTGGAACACGTGTTCGTCAAACTGGGGGTGGAAACGCGCACGTCGGCCGCCGCGCTGGCGATCAGCAAGCTGCATGGCGGCCGGGGCGAGGAACTGGAGCGGTCGTAAGGCTGCATTTGAATGTACCGTGGAGCGCAAGGTCAGGATATGATCGCGTCTCCTGCCGCCTGCACAAATCGCCCCGCGCCCGCCATGAACCGCCCCTCCCTGTCCATCCTGGTCGTCGAAGACCATCCGACCATCGCCCGCCAGATCGTGGATTTTCTCGATGGACTGGGGTGGCTGACCGACCATGCGGCCACCGGCGCGCTGGCGATCGCGCTGGCCACGCAACACGTCTACGACGTGATCGTGCTCGACCTGAACCTGCCCGACATCGACGGCCTGGAAGTGTGCCGTGCGGTGAAGGCGCAGGCGGCGCGCAATGCGCCGGTGCTGATGCTTACCGCGCGCGATGCCTTCGAGGACAAGGCGCGCGGGTTCAACGGCGGTGCCGACGATTACCTGACCAAACCCTTCGACTTGCGTGAACTGGCGCTGCGTTGCGAAGCGCTGGCGCGGCGGGCAACGCTGCACGTCGAACCGGAATTGACGGTGGGCCCGCTCACGCTGCAACTGCGCGAACGGCGCGTGTCCTGCCACGGCGCACCGGTGGCGCTGACGCATACCGGCTTCAAGATACTCTCGCTGTTGTGCCGCACCCACCCGCAGGCGGTGACCCGCTCGGCCATGTTGCACGAACTGTGGGGCCACAATCCGCCCGACAGCGACGCCCTCAAATCGCATCTGTACGCGCTACGCAAGCAGCTGGAGCTGGCCGGTGCGCCCGACCTGGTGGTAACGATTCCGCAACTGGGATTCCGCTTGCACGTGCCCGCAGGCGCCCATGTTTAAGTCGATCCGCCATGGCCTGTTTGCCGCGCTGGCCGGATTTACGATTTTCCTCTGCGTGTGCTACACCGCCCTGGCGCTGGTAATTTCGTACGTGACCGAAGACATGCTGGTGGACCGCCTGCTGGCGCGCGAGGCCGACGCCATCGCCCTGCATTACCGCGAGCACGGCGCCATCAAACCGCCCGACCTGGCGCTGATCCGCGTGTACCGCAGCGCTCACGCGCTGCCTGCCAAGGTCCGCGCGCAGGTCGACGCAGGCCATCAACGCGCCGAGATAGCGGCCGGCAGCGGCCAGCACTATCACCTGCGCACGCTGGACCTGCCGGGCGTGGACCAGGTGCAGCGGCTGTACCTGCTGGCCGACGTGGGGCCGCTGCTGGTGGTGGCAAAGCTGTTCCAGGACGCGGGCGGCTTTCTCACCGCGGTGGCGCTGGGACTGATCGCGCTGGCGCTGCTGCTGGCCTACTGGCTGTCCCGACGGCTGGTCGCGCCGTTGCAGTTGCTGGCGCAAGAAGTGCATGATGTCGCACCGGGTCACACGGTCGTTTTCACCGCGCAAGGGAGGCGCGACGAAATCGGCTACCTGGCCGACAGGCTCGGAACCACGATCGGCGACCTGCACGCAGCCCTCCAGCGCGAACATGATTTTACGCGCGACGTGGGTCATGAACTGCGCACACCGCTCACCGTCATGCACAACACGCTCGCGCGCGCCAGCGACAGCAATAACGACAGCGACACCGCGCTCGACGCCGGCGACATGGCGCAACTGCGCGCCGGACTCACCGAGATGCGCAATACCATCGACGTCCTGTTCGCGCTGGCCCGCGAGGAACACGTCGCTGCCGCACCGTTCGACCTGCGCGGCGTGCTCGAAGAACGCTTGCTGCAGCTGATGGACACCGGCAGCTGGAACGGCGAAGACATCGCGATCGACCTGCCCGACCGTCTGCCGGTGACGGGAAACCGCCACCTGTGCACACTGCTGATCGATAACTGCCTGCGCAATGCGCTGTTCCACGGCGGCGATGGCTGCCGTCTGCAACTGGCATACACCGGCGCCACGCTCGACATCACCAACACGGTGACACCAGGCGGCCGCGCGGCCATCCAGGGCTTCCGCCACGGCCAGCACCTGCTGCTGCGCATCGCGGCCGCGATGCATTGGCACATAACCTTTCATGCCGGCGCCGCCCAGTACCACGTGGCGATCAGGCCGGCCACACCGATCATGCAAAGGGTCGGCTGAGAAACTGGCGAAATTTCACCGCCGCTTCACCACGTATTGATCAAGCTGCGAACTCCCTCACTACACGGAGTCGCACCATGAAAATCCTCGTCAGCCTGCTGCTGCTCGCCTGCATGACCGTCCCTGCCCTCACCTCGGCGCAGGTAAAGTCGCTGGTTCACAAGGAGGAAAAGCGCCGTTATCTGGTCTTCACTCCGGCGTCGTACGCTGCGCAACCGGATAAAATCTATCCCGTCGTATTCAACTTCCACGGCAGCGGCATGACCATGGCCGAACAGATGCTGTACACGCAAATGAACCGCGCGGCCGACCGCCACGAGTTCATCGTCGTGTATCCGTCAGGCGTGAAGCAGGACTGGAATGTCGGTTTCGGCATGTCGTACCTGGAAGGGACCGACGATATCGGCTTTACCGAGGCGCTGCTGGCGCGACTGAAGCAGGACTACCGCGTGGACGACCGGCGCGTGTACGCCACAGGCCTCTCGCGCGGCGGCTTTTTCGCGCTGCGCATCGCCGCCGAGCTGCCGCATCGCTTTGCCGCCGTGGCCTCGGTGGGCGCGCCGATGCCCGAACCGGTGATCCGGCATCACGCCAGCACCGGCAAGGTGGGCGTGCTGCAATTGCACGGCACGGCGGACCAGGTGGTGGCTTATACGGGCAAGCCCACCGGCTACCTGTCAGCCGAGGCGACTTACGAGTACTGGTTGCAGCGCAACGGCATCACCAGCGCTGCGGCCAGCCCGGTTGCCATCGGTACCGACGTCACCTGGCGCGAACAGGGCAATGGCAAGCAGCGCGTGGCGCTGGCCACCATCCGCGAAGGCGGCCATACCTGGCCGGGCGCAGACCCGTTCAACGTCGGCCTGCCCATCGGCAAAACCACGCGCGACATCGACGCCAACGAAGCGATCTGGCAATTTCTCAGCCAACACCGCCTGTAAATTCGCGGTCAGCCCGAAGCCAAGGCCAGCGGGATGCCGCGCGCCCAGCGGTTGGAGGACAGTGAAAACGTCAGGGCGCGCACCTGGTGGTACCAGCCGGCCGGCACGTACAGCATGTCGCCGGGATGGACGATGACTTCGATGGTCGTGGCGCTGCGGGCCAGCGGGTAGCGTTCGTAGTCGGGCGCTTCGGGGTCGAACGGGGAGCCGAACAGGATCGCGTTCGCCTCTTTCGGATATAAAAATTCGTCATGGTGCGGCGGCGCCAGGAAAATGCGCTTGGTGCCCCAGATTTGCGCGAACACGTTGTCGTCGTAGTCGCAGTGCAGCGGCGTCATGGTGCGCTCGGGGCCCAGCCAGAAACGAGGCGGTCCCATTTTATGGAAGTAGCCGGGCCAGTGGCACATGCTGTTCAATTCACGCAGTTCGAGGTTGCCCACGTAGGGTGGCAAATCGGGTGTGCCGGCGAACGAGATGTCGAGATACTCGCGCATCGACATGTCGCGCATGGCGCGGTCGGCCGCGAATGCGGTGCCGATGTAATCGCCCACCCGCGCCCGCACCGGCACGTCACCGAATTGCTCGCGCAGCTGCTGCGGCGTGAGGCGGCACAGGGGCCAGCGATCGACCACGCCCGCGATCATGAACGGCAAGCCCTGGGCGGCACGCGCGCGAAAAGCGGCGGCATCGAGCCGGCCCAGGCGCGGCACTGCGGTGATGGGCGGCAGATCGCGGCTCACCTGCCGGATCGCCTGGCGCATGGCGTCGATGGAGGCCACGCCGCGCACTTGCGCGTCTTTCTGCTCGCGCGCGTGTTTTCTGGCCAGCGCCTCTTCGGGGGTATCGACAAACAGGCGGGGCGGCAGGCGTGATTCTTTTAACATGCTGTAAAACGTGGTGACGGTGATTGCTCGGAGTCCGCCAGTATAAGTGGTAGCATAAGACTTGGTACCAATTTAACTGCTCATTGATGCACACCCTGAAGTACACCCTGATGCACACCTTGATGCACACCTGCGGCATGCGTACTGCTCGTTTATCCCTGATCGCCGCGATGCTGTTCGCTGCCGGCACGGTGCACGCTGCCGCCGCCGACATCGCTGTCACCATTTATGCCGATGCCGGCTACCCTCCTTATTCGTACGACAAAGACGGCAAGGCCGCCGGCTTGTATCACGAAATCGTCCAGGCAGCATTTGCGCGCATGCGCGGCTACAAGATTCGCATCCAGCCGGTGCCGTGGAAGCGCGGCATGGCGCTGCTGCAATCGGGCGCCGGCTTTGCCCTGTATCCGCCCTACATGAACACCAAGGATGAACCGTGGACCTGGCCATATTCGCGCCCGCTCTACGAGGAACACGTGGTGGCGGTCTGCCGCAAGGACGTGATGGCGGCCGGTCGCACCCGCTGGCCGGAAGATTTTTACGGTCTCACCATCGGCAACAATTCGGGGTTCATCGTGGGCGGAGATGCCTTCGACAAGGCGGTACGGGAAGGCCACGTGCGCATTGCGGAAGCGCGCGACAGCGCTACCAACATCCTCAAGCTGAAACTCAGGCGCATCGACTGCTACATCAACGACCGCTACTCCATCGAGTGGACTACGCGCCAGCTCAAGGAGGAAGGCAAGCTGCCCGACGGCGCCGGCCAGACCGAGGTGGTGGAAGCGGCGGTCATCGCGGTCAAGAGCGGCTACCTTGGCTACACCAACCGCGATCAGGGCCGGTTCACCTTCAAGGCCGATTTCGTGCGCCAGTTCGACACCGCTATCGACGACCTCAAACGCAGCGGCGAAATCGACCGCATCGTGCGCGCCTATCTGGGCAATCCTAAACCGCCGCGCTAGGCCCGGAACAGAGGTCCACCATCAGCAGCGGCACGCAGCTCCACACGATGGCCACCAGCGCCAGCGCGGCCGTGACGAACGTCACCCAGTCGTGCAGCCCCGGCGCAGCGTTGCCGGAACGGCAAACATTGCGCAGCGCCCGCACCAGCAGCAGCGCCGCCATGCCCACCGCCAGCACTGACACGGCCGCCAGCACGGCGCCGGGATCGCCGCCGCGCTGGCATGCCACCGCCGCATACGCATAGCAAAAGAAAAAGTGCACGCCCCAGGTCACCAGCGGCAGCGTGGCGTGCAGGGTGCGCGTCAATAGTCGGTCTTGGGTGCGCATGGTCACTCCATCAGCTTGGGCAGCATTTGCAGCACCACGGCGATGCACACGCCCTGCAACGTGGCGTAATGCCACACCAGCGCGCAGTTATCGAGCGTGGCGCGGTTGACGGTGGTCAGCCGTCCGGTCCACGAGCGCGCCGCGAGGTAAAACGCGAGGATGGTGAGCACCACCGCATGCAGGCCCTGGTACGACAGCATGGCGGCAATGGTCGCCGCCCACGCGTTGGCGGTGGGGTCGAGCCCCGCCAGGAACTGGCTGCGCAGGTCGCCGGCAAAGGCGCCCAGCACGCACGCCAGCGCTACCAGAATGGCAACCCGGTGCCAGCCCGACCTGCCGTCGCTGCGCCGGGTCCATTCGATCAGCGCCGATCCGCCCAGCAGCAGGCTGCACGATAGCAGCGGCCATATGGCATCGGGCACGCGGCTGCCCGGCGGCGGACAGACGTCGAGCCGCATCGTGATGTGGATGTGGGCGAACAGGAATGCGGCAAAGATGGTGCCATCCACCACCAGCATGATCATCGTGCCCCACCACGAGTGCGATGCGGGGCCGCTCGCCCCCACCGGCAGCGCCACGTGATCGCTGACCTTGACCATGCGCTGCTGCGGCAGGCGATCCGACTGCCACATCCAGATCACCATTGCCGCCACCGCCGTCACGCCGCACAGCGCCGACACCACGCTCCACTGGATGGTGAGCAGCAGGAAGAAGCCGGCCGTGCCCACGGCCGCAATGAACGGCCACCAGCTGTCGGTGGGCAGCACCTGCAGGTACATGGGGCGCGCCTTGATCGGGCTGGTGATGATGGTTTCGCGCCGGCCCGTAGCGGTACCGGGCAGCCAGTGCTGGCCGGCGGGCACTTCGGTCATCAGCTCGGGACGGTCCCACAGCGGTTCGCGCGAGCGGATGTCGGGAATGCTGCGGGTAGCGTAGTCCTCGCTGGGCAGCCATTCGAGGGTGGACGCGTTCCAAGGGTTGCCCGCCTCGCCCGCCGGCCGGCGCAAGGTGCGCACGGCATCGACAAGAAACAGCAGCACCCCCAGCGCCAGGATCAGCGCGCCGATGGACGAGGCCAGGTTGTAGCCGTCCCACCCCAG
>Ga0308157_10007583_pt1 | contig 12607 bp, 3 predicted proteins | sample PhyBR1_FD_201035 | JGI IMG/M metagenome (GOLD analysis project Ga0308157, IMG submission 201035) | Phyllosphere microbial communities from UC Gill Tract Community Farm, Albany, California, United States - DLSLB.R1 | ecosystem: Host-associated > Plants > Phyllosphere > Unclassified | place: USA...
GGATTACCCAGGACACATCAAAGTAATCGTGATCCGAGAGACTCGTGCAACCGATTATGCGAAATAAAAAATAGTTAAAATATAGGATGACCCAACAGATTAGATTAGTCTGTTGGGTCATTTTTTTTGATTCTAGGGCATAACAGATCGTGACAACGCTTATGACTTTAAAATGATCTTTTATGACAGATAAGATATCCATAGTTTTTTAACGGTATAGTAATACTTGAAATAACTATAGTATAAGGAGGCGAAGCATATTGCTGATAAAAATAATGAAATTTGCTGACGATCATCCCTATCTAATCGTCATTTATTCTGGATTGTTTGGGAGTGCTTTTGGGATCACGATTGAATATATCGTGAATCGTGATTTCCTGCCGAGTGGCATTTATAGTCTGATGTTTTACTATGTCATAGAATTGTCGATCGTTAAACTCAAATCTAAAAAATAAACAAATGAAAACAAGACAATAAGAAAAGATATGATTACATACATCCATAAAAAACGGCTGAAATGCCAGGAAGTGTTCATTTCAGTCGTTTTAGGTGTGTAAAAACACTTAAATGAATTCCTTTTTACCTAGCAAAAAAATGCACACCTTCTTGAGTAATAAATTGAAAATCAGGCATTTCATCTTGGAACGTTCAAGCTAATTTATTTGACCATTTTTTTCTAAAATACTTGAATAAAAGGCACATAAATGTTTACCACCCTTGTATGATGAAAGTGAAGGGGAGAAGAGATATGTAGAAAAGCAAATAAAACTAGTGATTTTTAACACTTTATTCAGTTGATGTGCATCTTTTAATGAAGGAGTGAGACGAAATGCCAGGAGAAGATTTTAATAGAAGAATCGGTGAATTCTACAACGAATTTAATATGAAGGATGACCCAAAAGAACGGCAAAATACGATGTATGACATTGCAAGTAGATTAGGTCAGACGCCGACAGACCTCCTGACCCCTGCAGGCTTCCTCTTTATATGGAGCGTTCTAGCAGGTCTACGGATGCCAGAGGATCGCCCTGATCAGCAACGAGCTGTCCAAGATTCAGGTGCGGTGTTAGAAGTAGATACGCATGTCGAAATTCAACAGATCGGAAATCAAGTACGAATGCCTGCGCTCAAGTCTAGCTCGACTTTTAACCCCCAAAAAATAACCCCGCCTTTACCAACGAATACTACTCAAATAAAACAAAACAAACTAGAAGTTGTCTCGCCGCTTTCGGATTTAGCAGACGCTGCTCACCAATTCAGTATAGATGTGCACAAATTAGCCTATGGTATTTCAGAACTTATTGACTGTTCAACGTCCGAACAAGCATTCCACAAAAAAGAATACGGCTTATGGGAAAATAAAAATCATACACAAATCCACTTTAAGACAGTTTGCCAAAATGCTATCGCCGCCTCACAAACATTGAATGAAACACGAAGTAATACAACGCGCTCTCTCCAGCAATTTTCATTCAAGAAAAGTACGGATGCAAATGATCCACAGCAATTTAATGCAAGTAATGCGGCTGAAAAGTTGAAAAATTTTTTTCAAAAGACTTTTGAGGAAAAGTATCAGAAGAATGGGACGACAACAGACGTTCCAGTACCAGAAAACGTAACTCTTAGTGTGACTTCTTTTTGGAATGGTCTAAATGAAGTGTTCAGCTCATTCTTTTATCAGCAAGAGCAGATCATTGATTCATTGAATCACACAGATGAAAAATACAATATGTTAGGGCATTTTACAGAGTTATTGATCCAAACTTTTTCTAGCGATCCTAAAACACAAGAGAAATCTTCTGATCCGTTAGGCAAAGATAATAGAAAATATGAGCGACAGCATATTTTAAAACAGCAGCTTCTGGCAAGTGATTCGAAAAGACAAGCCGCTCACGGAACAGAAGTGAGCATCACCGCAAAACTTGTTGCTTTGGCCAAAGATTTTTCAGAAGTGTTCGATCGTTTCGTTAAACGTTATGATTACTTACAAACAAGAATTGGCGCGGAAGCAGCAACCATCCCTACGCAGTCAATGGATGCGCCACCTTTAATTGAAACAACAAACCCAACGCTTGTTGGACTGAAATCGTCGGAAGCACTCTCTGAAGCAACACATGAGAAAATCAACAAAATCATGTTAGCTTATATGGAAAATAAACCTTCACCTGTACCAGTCAATGAACCATTTACACCGTTCTGGTATGATCAAGAAGTCTTTGGGCAGCGCAGTGAAACAGACAAAGCAAATGAAAGAATCAGACAAGCTGTTTGTGAACAACGCAGTGAGTTATGTGCCATTAAAGATAAGCCATATAATGAGTTTTTTCTCGCTCTTCAAAGCTGGGCGAATAGAGGTGCATCAAACCATGAACTTCTTGAGAAGAGACAACAGCTTGCTAAAATTATTCTTAGTGCTTATGGTCTTTCCGTCGTGCAGTTATCTGCCATTAGAGCAATCAATATTTTCTTTCAATGGGAAACAAATAACGTGTTTAAACCATATACTTTTACTGAAACTAAGAATATTGAGATCAATCCGATACAAAAACATAATGAAACAGTCACAGAAAATGATCTAACCAATAATTTATTCATCCCTGTTAGTGCTTCTGACTATAGTATGGTCCTTCAAATCACCGAAGCCATCTCTCAAGATATACAACCCTTTGATCAGTCAGAATTATTGCCAGTTTTTCATTTTGATGAACCGCTTTTTCAGCAGAAAAATCAGACAACTGATGTGAATCAGATACTTAAATCTTTTTTCATCGGTACAGGAGTTGTTAGCCAGATAGATACCGACTTGGAGTTGATTAAGGTTGTTCAAAATTGGGCAGGTAGGAATTGGAAAAATGACCAAACCATACAGTCAGAGCGGGCACAATATTTAGCTTATCTCATCCACAAAGGGTACGGGATTGAAAATAGTAGACTAGGAGATTTCTTATCCGATATACAATTACAAGCAATTTATAAACAATGGAAAACTAACACGTTGCTAGCGGGGTATCTTTATAAAGAGAAGACGAAACAAACCATTCAATATGGTTTATCACCAGCAGAGACTGCCTCAATTCTTCAAGTTCAAAAATATTTAAAAGAAAACAATCAGATCTATGAGGACTTTATCCTTGATCGACCAGATAGTATTCCTAAGCAAACACTAATCGTACCAATTTATTATCATAAACAGATTTTTGATATGCGAGAGAATACCCAAAAAGCGAATGGCGAAGTCGGCAAGTTCCTATATAAAGAACAAATGTATTTTACAACGGCAACACCACGTCAACTGGTTTTGTTGTTACAAAAATGGATCTTTGCAGGTTTACAGTACGAAGAAATCTGCAAAAGACAGAACATAGCAGCGAATATGATTGTGAGGGCTTATGGTGGGGCAGCTGTTCCCTTGACGGATGCTGAGTCACGAGCGATTGTGTTGCAGTGGGAAAACAATAACGCACAGATTGGCTATACGTATAAGAAGGGGCAAGACAATCGTTTGGGTATCGATATTGAAGAAATCAAAAAGAATCAAGAACAGGAGCATGAAGAAGAAGTTAAGAAAAAGATTGAACGTTTTTTTTTAGAAAATGATTTTAAGCCTACGACACAAACGAATAGCCAGCCAAAAGAAGTGTTACATACTACCGTAGATCGTATAAAGTTAGAGAAAGAAAAACAAAGAGTAGCTAAATTTTTAACTGAAAAAGGCGTAGATTGTGAAACTACGGATGCTGATGCTTTTGCGAAAATAGTCTCAAGTTGGGTACTGCTGGAAGGAGCAAATCAAGAGGTTATAGACATGGTAAAAATGAAACAAATTGCTCAAGTCATCCTTGGTGAGGAAGTAGATGGCGTCATTTCAAATAAAGGCGCAGAAATCACGTTCACGAATTGGTTGTGGGACATGATCGAAAGCAATCATTTAGTTTTGCCTACCACCACTCCCTCTGCGATTGTAGATGAAAAAGCAGAATCTATACCAGCAGTAACAATCAATAAGTGGTTGGATAAGAAAATCATGACACAAGTTGAGACATTTTTTCGTCAAAAAGGCATGTTGTCTACTACCCAAGTAAGCAAAGAAGATGTTTTGTCCGCTATGGGGGAATGGTTTGGACAAACAGGGATGGATGGCAGAGTCTCATCTGAGAAAGTCCAAGCGATAGCAAAAGTTATCCTGAAAGAGTTAAAACTATATGGTGGAAAGACAGAGGAAGTGATCTCAGATAGGGACGCTGAATTGACCGTAATGAAATGGACAGTTGAAAATGTCCTGGGTACCACAATAGAAGGGTATGCCGCAAAAAAAATCATTGATTCATCTGACCCATCTACATTTACGATCGGCCAGCTTAGGAAGTCATTTTCCGTAGAAGAATTGATAAAAGCTGATCTAATCAACATCCCACCGAAATCTGCCACTCAACAAGTCGATCAAAAAATAGGAAGACAAAATAATATCACTAAACTATGGATTATGTTCATGAATCGAGCACTACCTAATTATTTTCTTAAATCAAGTGAGGTTGGTGACGATGTATTGATCGCTGATTATGATTCTTTAATGCAGATGACTGGCTCTAGAATATTAAAGGATTTAGGGTATCTTGAGAAATTCAATCAGACAGAAATCAAATCAGTAGGCGAACTTTTTTTTGAGAGTTTTAGAGATAAAGGGATTGATACTGTCGAAGAAATTTCTCATCTTTTAATTCCAGCGACATTGGCTATCGCTCAGTTGGACCCAGATATTCTCAGAGGTCCAATAGCAAAAGGGGACTATCAACAAGTCGCGTTAAGCACCTTTGTCAATTATTTGCAACGTGGCTATTTTGAACTAATAAAAAAGCAAGAAATGGTCAATGACCTTGTCTTATCTTATCAAACAGCAGTAATAGACTGGCGCCAACAATCAGCGCTTGTGGATGAAGTACTGGAAGAGTGCAAAAAACTAGGTATCGCGGTTAGTCTTGCGGGTGGGCAAGTTTATCTCGCTGGCGGAAATCCCTGTCCTGGTCCATGGATTCCACCAGATATCAATGAATGGTATATGCGGTTAACGAAAGCTGTATCTGAATCATTTTATTCATTGGATCAGTTTCTGATACGACTTGCGGTGGATTCATTTCACAAAGATGATTTGAATTTTATATTTTCATCGGAAAGTCGTATATATGAGGCACAGGCAGTGCTGAGTCATAAAGCAAGGCATTCGGCAAGTGGACCAGGAACGTCAGGTTTTCCACCAGTCTTTTTGGCAAAAGAAGTGGAAGTAGAGACGCTTCTTACCTTAGATGAGACAGATTTATTTGTAGTTATTCTTGGTGGAGAAGAAAGATGCTATGCGTTGAAAAGGCTTGAAAAAGATGGAGGATACAAGCTTTATCGCGTTGATAAAGATCCTATGTCATATCTCCGATATGGACTTTTTAATCGACAAGATCTTTGGAAAAATGAATTTCGAAAATATGGTGATAAAGTTCTGATCAGAGATAAGCCTTATATTTTTAAACTAGAATCGAATCAGAACAAACTTTTATTGAAAGGAAATGCACAGGAGGCGTTTATCAACCATATCAGCGGTAAACACAGGGATAAAGTCTATCGACAACTCTATGATTCAGGAAGAGAGACAACAATGGTTACAAAAATTTGGGATGTTTTCAAGCATCTCATTCCTTTTTACGATTGCGTGGTCGGTAGTATGAATAAAGATATTGGTGAGGCGGTTCCCAGTTGTATGCTCGATGCAGTGTCCTTGATTCCTGTATTGGGTCAAGTCACAGCCCTCAATACGAGATTTGTATTTGGTATGGCAAGAACGATCATGAAACAAGGTGTAGCAGGTATAGTACGTCATAGTACGCGCTTCCTCCCAAGAACATCAGAACTCCGATCAATTGTTGTTAGTGCTATACGTTACGCTGATCCAGGAATAGAATTTCTAAATGATAGTTCACAAGCCCTATTTAAGGGGTTGATACGTTTAAAAAACCAAGCATTTATTAGAAAAGAACTCAAGGAAGTAGTGGCAAAACTTGAAAAATTTGGAATAGAAACCCACGATTGGGCGAAAAGTTATACGCAAGCTACTTTACCAAATAATGGTCCAGAAATACGCGTGAAACGTGTGCAAGATCATTTGTACGTCCCAGTATCAGATTTAAAAAAAGGGACTGTTTATGGAAATCATTTTACATTGCGTGGAACAAAGCTAAGGCTGTTTGAGGGACCGGCAGTTTTTTTTCGCAGACACAAATATTTGGTTAACCGAATTTCAAGGAAGATTCCTAACAGAGATGTAGCTGTAAAAGAACTAAATTTAAATCCTAAAGCTTATGGGGAGGCAACTACATTAACTGTTACTGGAGAATGAGATTTTCGGCAAACGTTCATTGAAATGAATAAGAAATTAGTGCCTGTCAGAATCAGTACAATTGAGAATCATGGTGTCCGCTATGATATACATGATAGAGGAGCGATATATCCGGTAAACTTTAACGGGATAGAGTGGTATTTTGAAGCAGAAACTAGCCCAACAGTTTCGCTAGCAGTACGTGAGAAGGTAGGAAAGGAATTAAGTCAGTATGAGTCATTACTGACTCCGACTACGCTATCCCCACCGGATGAAAATGGGTTGATGTGGAATTCTGCTGGGCGATCTTATATCAGAATCCAAGAGCAATACATTCCATTAGTTTTGTTGGACAAGGAAACGAATCGTTACCATTTGGTGAAAAAAAATATTCTTGCACCGATGACCGTATTACGATTGGACACGAATAATGGTGCTTTTCGGTTTGAAACGCCTTTAGAGAAAGCCAATGAAAAATATCCAGGGACTGTCCAATATAATAGCCCTAATTCTCCGCAAGAAGGTATGTCAAAAAAAGAGGATGTAGGATCAGCTCGGGGAAAGACAGTTGCGCAGAGGAATGAGAATTCATTGTATCCGCCGTATAATACCCTTCCAGAATCCCCAAATAGATGGTGGGGATGGTACGGTATGCTTAATGCAATCGAGTATTCGCCAATGCAAGGCATTTCAAGGTTGGAAGATGAATTAGTTCCGATCAAACCATTGGATCATTTTGTCCCAGAGCCACAAAGAATTGTCTATATCGACGAGGAGAAAGCACAAAAATCGATTTCTGATGAGATTGCCAAAGTATTGTCTTTGAAACCAGATGACCAGTTTCGTGTTTTTTCCGGTTTAGACATAAGTATGGTGCCGGAATCACTTAGACCGTTTATAGAGAAACTTCCTCAAGAATTCAAGAATGCCATAGAAAATTTCAGAATCGTCAAAGATGTGTGTTTAGAATTGTTAAAAGTAGATAAAATCGCAGAAACAGCCGAAGGTCAATACTTAATAAATTTCCTTGACGTGCCACCTTCTGTTCAGCAAGAGAAGATTTTAAAGGAATCGGTAAAGAGACTCCTTTCAATCGCAACCAAAGGTGAACAATTTCTGAGACAATCAGCAGACTGGGGATTTGAAAATATTTGGATCGTTTCGACTGATTTTGTTCTAGATGAGAAGACACATGCCTATTACTCTGTTAGTAATGATAATCCGAAAGCCTATGCCTTTGTATTGAAAGAAGATGCCGAGTGTCGCATCATTATTGTAGCTGATGCTTTCCATAAAAGACCAGAAATTTTACCAGGAATCCAAATAGCAGCGCCTCCAGAGATAACGATCACGCATGAAACCACACATATTGTTTCAGGAACATATGATGTTGTTAAATATGGGCTAACGCTTACTGGATTTTTGCCGAGTGGACAAAATGTGAAAGATGATTTTCTTACAAGATACTCGGGTTTTTTTGAACATCCGAATTTTGATCAATTTGTTACAGGGGTAGCAAAACAGCAAAATGCCCCTCGTTTATCTAAAAAAACGGTCGTCAAAGCATTTCAAACAGATGCTATGTTATTTACTAACTTTAAACTGACGGATGCTCAATTACTCGCAACGATTATGAGAGATTTCGCCAATCAAAATGAGTTCTATAACCAACCGCGTGTCAAAAGAGAAACAAAGGAAGAGGGATTGGGAGATGGCAAGCTATTCACTGTGTTAGCAATGATGCAAACAGGTAATTTCTTTGTGTTAGAGCAAACTAAAGATTTAGAAAAGAAGCAAGACTTGTCTGAAATGATGCCGACAGGATCTACTCAAATAAGGGATGAAGTAGCGGATTTTGCAAGGATCATAAGTCATGGTAAAAAGATTAATAAAGAGACCAATGCGACAGCAACTTACCAGAAGTCTAACGATGATTTTTCAGTTATACCACCAGATAAAAATGTAGAAAGGAAACAAGTAGTACCAAAAATGCCGACAGAAGCATCTGCTCAAAAAAGAGATAAAGCGGCAGATTTTGCAAGGATCATGAGAGGGGATGAGGATAAAAATGAGTCCCACGATCACCCCCGCGTCAAAAGAGAGACAAAAGAAGAATCGGGAGATGGTAAGCTGTTTCCTGTTGCAACGACAATGAAAACAGGTGATTTTTTAGTGATAGAACAAGATAAACGTTTAGAAAAGAAACAAGTAGTACCAAAAATGTCGACAGAAGTATCTGCTCAAACAAGAGATGGAGCGGTAGATTTTGCAAAGATCATAAGTCATGGCAAAAAGGTTAGTAAAGAGACCAACGCGACAATCACTTACCAGCAGTCTATCGTGAAGGGAAAACAGGTCAGTCTGTAAAACGAACAGTAAAGGACACTAGCCAAAAAAAGATAGAACAGAGATAAGGTATAATTTTACTACTGTAAGTATCAGCTAAAATATGAAGAACAACCTCTTCGATCACTAAGACAGTAAGCATAAAAATGTGCAGTCTTATTTTCGAAGAGGTTACGGATGTTCTCGGCGTTTATTCAGTTCTAAGGTGACAGAAAAAAGTGAATTTACAAGGATTTTTATGTATTATTGTTATTATTTAATTTGAAAATCAACGGATAAAGGACGTATTAACAATAGGTTATCGTATGTCGAATAGTAACAATAAAAAAACACAAATTATTGAATACAGTACTCTAAATGAGTGGTTTAATGTTTAGCGAGCACTCTCACTAAATGTTAAAGGAGGAGTATAAATGATTAAATCTGAAATTTTTACCTTGTCTGTCACAATGAGTATGTTATCTAGTGGAGAAGCAAGTGCATTCTCTTTAGCTACTGGTGATATGACTGGATGATATGTTCGAGAAGTATGGGATGACTCATGGAGGGTACATCATGGAAAGCATCACAGAACGAGATGACTAATCGTATGAAGAAATACATCGTTCAATTACTAGTTATATTTTCACTTGTATTAGCCTTTATCGGCTTGGTTGAGTTTTTATTGAAAGGAAATAAATCTATACTAATATCAACCAGTGGTTTAGGCTATGTTTTTGGCGTTCCATTTTTATCCGTTAAACCGTTTAAGAATGAAACTAGGATAAGAAAAATCCAATATGCGGTTCTTCTATTCTTGTGTTTTTACTTACCACCTAAAATAGTAAGCTCATTTGAAGTTGAAAGATTTGAGATTACACGTTTTTTGTACGCTAGATTAATGCTTGTAGGAATACTAATTTTATGTGGAGTAACTTTTACTTCGCATAGAAACAAGAAATAAATAATAGCAAATGTTCAATATAAACAAGCCGAATAATCCGGAAGTAGACACAGTTGTTTTCGGATCATTCGGCTTATTTTGTTTTAACAATATTAAATTTTATTTTTTTCAGTCTATCCTTGCATCGCTTCTTCGTTTACAACATTTCTTTGTCTTTTTCGATCGTTTTCGTGATCCCTGTAATGATTGCGGGGATAAACCCAGCCTCTTCTAATGCGACGACACCAGCAACTGTCGTTCCGCCTGGAGAAGATACTTGGTCAACTAATTCCCAAGGATTTTCATCGCTTGCTAGGAACTTTTGACAGGAACCTAAAATCGCTTTGGCTGCAATTTCTGTTGCTGTTTTTTTAGGTAGTCCATGTAAAACACCTGCACGTCCCATTGCATCGATCAACATATAAATAAAAGCAGGGGAGCTTCCAGCTAATCCGATAAATGTACTGAAATCATCTTCTGCTAAAGGATAAACACTGCCAATCGCTTCAAAGATTTGTGTCGCTTGTGTCAACTGTTCATTTGTTGCTGCTTGGTTTTTGCAGATTGCAGAAACACCCGCGCCAACACTCACGTTGACATTGGGCATCACACGAACGATAGCAGCTTCTGGATCAAGTGCTTGTTCTAGTGTTGCAAGCGATTTTCCTGAAGCAATTGAGATAAACAACTGTTGTTTACGATAGTCGCGTAATTCATTTAACACCTGTTCGATGATTTTTGGTTTTACTGCCAAAACAACGATTTCTGCTTTTTCAGCAATCTCTTGATTGGTTTGACAAGCATTGATCCCAACTTTACCAGCAAAGCGTTGAGCATTTTCATAATGACCGCTTGAAACAAAAATATCTTCTTTAGCCACTAGATTATTTGCTAAGATACCGTGAATAATTGCTTGTGCCATATTTCCTGTACCGATAAATCCGATTTTCATGTAATCCTCTCCTTTGATTTTTAGCATAGCTTTCTTTCTCATAATCTGCAAGTCGAGAGACGAACTGTTTTTCCAACTTACTGCTCAGGTCAAAGCGCTTCTTTCACAACCTAATGCCCAAAGTGGAAAAATCAATGTAAATAAGATAACATGAATGTATATGTTTAGAAAGTCTACAGGTGAGGAAGGGTGCCGGTGAAAAATAAATTACAGATCATGATCCAGTGGGTGAAAGCACATCAGTTGATTTTGAAGCTGATTTTCTTTGGATCGATCCTTGTTTTTGTGGCGAATCAAGTCGCAAACATTGCCCATGGGATGAGTTGGCAAGATGTCTGGCACACGATGGAACAACAAAGTCATGTCACGTTAGCATGGATGATATTAGCAGGTTTGATTGGTGTGATGCCGATGTTACTTTATGATTGGGTAACGATTCGAGTATTGGAAAAACAAGGCAAGCCCAAAATGAGTCGTAAAGACTTTTTGTTATCTGCATGGATTACGAATACGATCAATAACTTGGCAGGATTCGGAGGGATTGTCGGAGCAAGCTTGCGCGCCAGTTTTTATGGCAAGCACACGAATCGAAAAATGGTGTTGGCAACAGTCTCTAAGGTTGCTTTGTTTCTATTGACGGGTCTTTCTATTTGGTCATTAGTGACGTTCATCAATGTCTTCTTTCTTCAAACAGATAGTGTGTTTCGTAGTTATTGGATTTGGTTATTTGGTGGTAGCTTTCTAGCACCGCTTATCTTTTTGTTTGCCTATTTGAAACGTAAAACGCTATTTGCAGAATTTTATCCTAAAGGTTTACTGGGCTTGTTACTGGCTTCCTTTGGACAATGGACTGGTGCCTTAGTGGTTTTCTTGTTGATTGGGCGCTTGATGGCTGTAGATATTTCTGTATGGTCCTTGTACCCTATGTTTATCATTGCCACATTGATTGGGATGTTGACAATGGTACCAGGTGGTGTAGGCACATTTGATGTGCTGATGATCTTAGGAATGAGTCAACTTGGCGTGCGGCAAGATGTTGCACTTGTTTGGTTGCTTTATTATCGTTTGTTCTACTATGTTCTACCATTTCTTTCAGGGATCGTTTTATTTTTGACACACACAGGCGTCAAAATCAATCGATTTTTAGATAATATTCCCCGACTATTTTTTCAAAAAATTGCTCATTTAGTGTTAGTATGTGCCGTTTATTTTGCGGGAATCATGATGGTCTTACTTTCAACGATCACGAATCTTTCGACTGTCAGTCGGTTGTTTCAAATACTCTTACCCTTTTCGTTTGATTTTTTAGATCAGTCATTGAACCTGCTGGTTGGGTTCTTATTGTTAGGGCTAGCTAGAGCTTTAGCGATGAAAGTCAAAAAAGCGTTTATTCCTACTATTGCTTTACTCGCTTTTGGAATCATCAATACTGTAATGCGCACCTTATCATGGGAACTGATTGTTGTATACCTTTTGATTTTATTAGCGGTGTGGTTATCCCGAAAAGAGTTTTATCGTGAAAAGTTCGTCTATTCATGGGGAGCAATCATATTTGATGCGTGTTTGTTTGGCTTTTTATTTATTGTTTATGCAATCGCAGGCTATCACCGTGGAAGTTTTTGGGTAGGAGATTTAACTGCGAATCGCTTTATTCTCTTTCCATCTGAGGATGTTTGGTTTTCAGGACTGATTGGTTTAGGAATCTCATTACTTGCGTTAGTTGCATTGTACCAATATTTAGCTTCAGAAACAGGGTTTGGTGAACCTCTGGATCAAATGCGTTTAAATCGCCTCTTGACAGCCTATGGTGGAACCGCGGCTAGTCATTATCTGCACTTACCTGGATATACTTATTTTTATTATCAGGAAAATGGTCAAGATAAAGTAGTGTTTGGTTACCAAATCAAAGGAAATAAATGTTTTGTTCTTGGTGATCCGATTGGTGATCCAACGAAGATACGTACAGCTACGCATGAGTTTTTGAAAAAAGCCGATTGTTTTGGCTATGAATTAGCTTTTTATAAAG
>Ga0308157_10007584_pt1 | contig 12607 bp, 9 predicted proteins | sample PhyBR1_FD_201035 | JGI IMG/M metagenome (GOLD analysis project Ga0308157, IMG submission 201035) | Phyllosphere microbial communities from UC Gill Tract Community Farm, Albany, California, United States - DLSLB.R1 | ecosystem: Host-associated > Plants > Phyllosphere > Unclassified | place: USA...
GAGGTGGTCCTGGACGCCGACGTGGTCCTCGTGTCGACCGGCTCGACGCCCCGGGTGCTGCCGACCGCGGTGCCGGACGGCGAGCGGATCTTCACGTGGACGCAGGTCTACAACCTCAAGGCGCTCCCGGAGAAGCTCGTGGTCGTCGGGTCGGGCGTCACCGGCGCCGAGTTCGCGGGCGCGTACAACGCCCTCGGCTGCGAGGTCGTGCTCATCTCGAGCCGCGACCGGGTCCTCCCGGGCGAGGACGCCGATGCCGCCAACCTCATCGAGGAGGTCTTCCGCGGTCGCGGGATGACCGTCATGGGCCGGTCGCGCGCGGAGTCCGCGGTCGTCGTGGGCGAGGGCGACGACAAGCACGTCGAGGTCACCCTCTCGGACGGCACCGTCGTCACGGGGTCGCACCTGCTGATGGCGGTCGGCTCGACGCCGAACACCGAGGGCCTGGGCCTCGAGGAGGCGGGGGTGCGCCTCACGCCCTCGGGGCACATCGAGGTCGACAAGGTCTCGCGGACCAGCGCCCGTGGCGTGTACGCGGCGGGCGACTGCACGGGGGTCTTCCCGCTCGCGAGCGTCGCGGCGATGCAGGGCCGGGTCGCGATGTCCCACGCCCTCGGCGACGCCGTCCAGCCGATCCGGCTGCGGACCGTCGCGGCCAACATCTTCACCGCCCCCGAGATCGCGACCGTCGGGTACTCCGAGAAGAAGCTCGTGGACCAGGGGTCCAAGTACGTCACCACGATCCTGCCGCTGAGCCGCAACCCGCGCGCCAAGATGCTCGGCATGCGCGACGGCTTCGTCAAGCTGTTCTCCCACCCCGAGGCCGGCGTGGTCCTCGGCGGCGTGGTCGTGGCGCCGCGGGCGAGCGAGCTGATCTTCCCGATCACGCTGGCCGTCGCGAACCGGCTCACCGCCGACAGCGTGGCCGACGCCTTCACGGTCTACCCGTCGCTCTCCGGGTCGATCGCCGAGGTCGCCCGGATGAGCCACCACCGGGGCGAGTAGGCGCGGCGGGAGCTCAGTCGAGCACCGTGACTGTGCCGATGCTGGCGGTCGCGTGCACGGCGCCGTCGTGGACGGCGAGCGCGGTGAGGGTGACGCCGCTGACCTTGGTCGCGACGGCCTCCTGGACCCGGACCGCGACGACGGGGTCGCCGTCGCCCTTGCGGATCTCGACGAGCCCCTCGGGCAGGCCCTGGCGCGCCAGGGCGGAGTTCACCGGCCCGGTGAGGTGGTTGAGCAGCTTGTGCGCCGGGAGAGACCTCGCCTCGGCGGTCACCTCGAAGGTGGCCACGCCACCGGCGTAACCCATGAGCACGGCCGTCGCCGTCACCGTGCCGACGGCCGCGGCGGCGAGCCGGAGCGCGGTCCCGCCGTCGGGGACGAGGCGCAGGTCGACCTCGAGGACGATCGTCGACCCCTCGCACCGGAGCGAGCGGACGAACGGCGGGAGGGGCTGCTTGGCCGCCGCGAGGGCGAGCGCCTCGTCGACGGGGAGGGTGATCTGCACGGTGGGCTCCTAGGGCGAGATCGGGGGGCTGTGGACGGGGTGGACGGCGGTCGTGCGGCCGTCAGGGGCTGTCGGTGCCCACGGACACGGTCGTGACCACGGGTCGGTGGTCGCTCTGCCGGGTGTCGAGCACCTCGACGTCGGAGAACGTGACCCCGGCACCGAAGACCCAGTCGATCCGCTCGGTCGGGACGTCGCTCGGGAAGGTCGCGACGTCCGGGTCACCTGCGGAGTCGACGGCGCTGACGAGGCCCGCCGACTCGAGCAGAGCGACCTCGGGCCAGCCGGGCTCCGCGTTGAGGTCGCCGGCGACCACGCGTGCGCCCGAGACGGGGTCGGCGTCGAGCAGCGCGGTGATCTGGTCGAGCCGGGTGTCGATGTTCCCGGCACGGTGCTGGAGGTGCAGCGAGGTGACGCGCAGCGGCGTGCCGTCGAGGTCGAGCGTGACCGACACCGCGCTGCGACGCTGCGGGCCTGCGCCGTAGGGCAGCGCGGTCCTCGCGACGTCGGTGCCGTCGCCGAGCTGGTCGTCCCACAGCACCATGTTCCCGAACTGCCGGTCCGCCGCGGGCACGAAGACCGACCGCATCCCGAGCCGCTGCTCGAGGTAGGTCGCCATGTCGGCGCCGCCGCCCATGACCCAGCCGCGCGACACCTCCTGGAGGGTGACCACCTGGGCGCCCGACGAGGCGACGACGTCGACGATCTCGTCGAGGTCGACACCGGGGTCGGGGCTGACGCCGTAGTGCAGGTTCCAGTCGAGGAGCGTGATCGACCCCGCCGACGGGGCCGGCCTGTCGGCGGCCGTGCTGCTGCCGCTGCTGGGCAGCACCACCGCGGTACCGACCACGAGCAGCGCCGACGACGCGACCACGAGCACGAGCTGGGACCGCAGCGGCGCCCCGGAGACGGACACCTCGACGTCGTCGGTCCGGGCGCGGTGCCTCGCGCGGGCCGCCATGAGGGACACCAGCAGGGCGACCAGGACGGGGACGACCGTGTTCGGGACGCCGAGCGGGACGTCGTAGTCGAGCTGGTAGACCAGCAGCGGCACGATCACGCCGAGGCCCGCGCAGGCGGCAGCCCCCGCCAGCCGGACGACGCTCTGGCGGTGCGCGGGCCGGGTCAGCGCCCGGGCGAGGGCGAGCGGCGCGCCGACCGCGAGCAGCAGGAGCGAGAGCGCGACGAGGACGGTGCGGCCCGCGCCCGCGGCGTCGGGCCAGGTCGCCCCGAAGAAGACGCCGACGGTGGCCGCCCCGAGGACGACCACGAGCGCCCCGTCGGTCCACGCCGGGGTGCGCGGCGTCCGGGCGACGGGCAGCGTCAGCAGGACCGTCGCGAGCAGCGTCGGGACGAGCACCAGCGGTCCGGCGGTCCAGAGCGGGAGTCCCGTCTGCGAGGAGACGAAGGCGGGGTTCGCGACGGTCATCACGGCGAGGCCGACGTACGGGCCGACGAGCCACAGGCCACGGACAGCCGGTGCAGCCGGGAGAGCACGCAGACCGGAGGCGAGCAGGAGGGCGGCCGCGCCGAGCAGCACGGGCACCACCCACGCGGCGACCCCGGGACGCCACACCGGGTCCCAGGTGCTCCACGCGAGGGAGACGCCGGCCGAGAGTGCGAGCCCACCCGCGACACCGGCGACCACGACGCGACCCGAGGCACGCGCGGCCAGCGCGGCGGCGAGCACGAGGACGGCGATCGCGACCGCGACCGCGAGCAGGCCGAGGCCGTAGCGGAGGCTGCCGCCGGTGGCCTGCACGGCCAGGCGGACGACGACGAGCGTGACGACGCCGGTCAGCAACGCTCGACCGGCGACCTCGCGGCGCAGGCAGAGGAGGGCGAGGACCACGCCGGCCGCGGCGTAGGTCCCGACGGCCGTGACGCCGGCGAGCACGACCCCGGTCGTGAACGCGCGGTCGAGGAGGGGGCCGCTCGCACGCACCAGCTCGGTGGTGAGGGCGGTGACGACGGCGAGCAGCACCACGAGACGCGCGGTGGTCCGCGCGGCGACGGGCGGCGAGACGTCGGTCATGCCCCGACGCTACAGCGCCGGACCGCGCGGTGTGCGGTGGTGCGGCTCAGGACGCTCACGTCTCGAAGAGCGTCTGCCCGAGGTAGGCGCCGTCGGCGCCGCCCGTGGTCGACCCGTCGGGCAGCCCGGGCGGGACGGCCCACAGGCCGGACCCGGTGTGCCGGAGGTACTCGCTCATGAGGTCGTCGCGGGCCAGGGTGTTCTGCATCGGGACGTACTGGCGGGCCGGGTCCCGCACGTAGCAGAGGAAGAACAGCCCCGCGTCGAGGCGACCGAGGCCGTCCGAGCCGTCCGTGTAGTTGTAGCCGCGTCGCAGGAGTCGGGCGCCGCCGTTGGCGCTCGGGTGCGCGAGGGCGACGTGCGAGGCGGGATCGATGAGAGGGACGTCGTCGCGGCCTGCCCGGGAGAAGTCGGGCTCGGTGTGCTCGTCGCCGCCCGACAGCGGGGCGCCGCTCGCCTTGGTGCGTCCGGTGACCGTCTCCTGCTCGCGCAGGGAGGAGCGGTCCCAGGTCTCGATGGTCATGCGGATGCGCCGGGCGACCAGGTACGAGCCTCCGGCGAGCCAGGCGTCGTCGGGGGCCTCCCCGGACGTGCCATCCGTCTCTGTGCGGCGGCCGGCGTCCTCGGGCTGGACCCACACGTGCTGCTCGAGCGCCTCGGGCTCCTCGGCCTTGACGTTGGCGGTGCCGTCCTTGAACCCGAAGAGGTTGCGCGGGGTCGACTGGCTCGTCGACGTGGTGGACGTGCGGCCGTACCCGAGCTGGCTCCAGCGCACCGAGGCGGTGCCGAAGGCGAGGCGGGCGAGGTTGCGGATCGCGTGCACGGCGACCTGGGGGTCGTCGGCGCAGGCCTGCACGGCGATGTCGCCGCCGCAGCGCGCGTCCTCGAGCGCGTCGGCCGGGAAGTGCGGCAGGTCCTCGAGCAGCGCGGGCCGGCGACCGTCGAGACCGAAGCGCGGGACGCCGTCGGCGTCGGTGAAGAACGACGGGCCGAACCCCAGGGTGACGGTCAGGTGCGAGGCGTCGAGGTCCTCGGTCTCCCCGGTGTCGTCCGGCGGTGCGTCGTACGGTCCGGAGGTCGGGCCGAGCTCGCCGGCGGGCAGACCACGCATCATGCGGTCCGCTGCGGCGGTCCAGGCGCGCAGCAGGGCCACCACGTCGTCGCGGTCGTCGGTGAGCAGGTCGAAGGTCGCGAAGTGCAGGCGGTCCTGGGCGGGCGTCGTGATCCCGGGCTGGTGCTCGCCGGTCAGCGGGTACGAGCGGGAGGCCGGTGCAGGCTCCGGGTCTCGCCGACCGGCGGCATACCCCGTCGCGGCCGACGCACCGAGCGCGGCGAGGCCGGCGCCGGCGATGCCGAGCACACCGCGTCGCGACACCTGGCGTCGCTCCCCGGGCTCGGGTGCGGACGCCGGGTCGTCGGTGCTGGCGTGGTGCGTCATCGGGGCCTCGGGATGGGGTGCGTGGGAGGAGGAGGGCGGACCCGTGTCCGTGGGCCCGCCCCGAGGAGGTGGTGCGGGTCAGAGGACGACGGCTGCGGTGAGCCTCGACAGCGGCTCGCCGAGGGCGTTGACCGAGTCGGCGAGCTCCTTGACCTGGGCGGGGGTCAGGTCGGTGTAGAGCACGAACCCGTCGCCCGAGCGCTGCGCGTCGAGCAGCGTCTGGATCTCGGCGAACTGGGTGTCGAGGTCCTCGGCGAGGTCGGCGTCCTGCGCGAGGACGACGTCGCGCAGGCCGTCGTAGGCGACCTTCGCGCCGTCGACGTTGGCCTGGAAGTCCCAGAGGTCGGTGTGCGACCAGATCTCTTCCTCACCCGTGACCTTGCCGGTCGCGACCTCGTCGAGCAGTCCCTTGGCGCCGTTGCCGATGCTCGCCGCGTCGATGCCCTCCGCGAAGTCCGCGGTGTGGACGCGGTCGTACAGATCGGTGGTGTCGGCGAGGAGCTGGTCGGCGTACTGCGTGCGCTGCTCGGGCGTGAGGGCGACGTACTCGACCCCGCCGTTGGCCTCGGCGGTCGGCTGCCACAGGTCCTTCTCGAGCAGGTGCCAGCCCGTCCACTCCTGGCCCTCCTCGAGGTCGGCCTCGCGGAGGTCCATGCGGGGGTCGAGGTCGCCGAAGGACTCGGCGACGGGCTCGATGCGCTCCCAGTGCACGCGGGTCGAGGCGTAGAGCGCGCGGGCGGTGTCGTCGTCGCCTGAGGTGTAGGCGTCGACGAAGTCCTGGGTGCCGGTGAGCAGCTGCTCGGTCTGGTCCTTGACGTAGGCCACGTAGTTGGTGGTCGCGGCGGTGATCTGGTCGGCGAGGGCGCCGGTCGGGGCGACGTCCGTCCCGGAGTCGGTCACCGTGAAGTCGGAGCGGATGCCGTCGCCGACCATGCCGGGCTTGCACGCGGTGACGTAGCTGCCGGGCTTGGCGGTCAGCACGAGGTCGCGGGTGAGGCCGGGGCCGATGTTCTCGACCTCGGACACGATGCGCAGGCCGTCCTCGGCGAGCAGGTAGAACTCGGTGACGTCGTCGCCCGCGTTCGTCACGGAGAACACGACGTTGCCGGACGGTGCCTCCGGCGCCGAGACCGTGCACTCGTCGGCCGTCGAGGTGACGGTCAGGGTGGACGGGCCGGAGCCGTCCGCGGAGCTCTCCGGGGCGGAGTTGTCGGTGCAGGCCGCGAGGGCGAGCACGGTCGCGAGGGCGGCGGCCGTGAGCGCGAGAGGTCGCGCGGGTCGCAGGGTGGTCGGGGTCATGGGGTTCCTCCGGTGGTGGGGGCGTCGGTCGCGGTGGCAGGTGCCTGCGCGGGCGTCGACGCGGTCGCGGTGCGGGGCGAGCCGGACCAGACGGTGCGGATGTAGACGGTCAGGACGGGGACGATGTACGCGGTCCACGCGATGGCCTCGAGCCACGTGGTCGCGGGGGAGAAGTTGACGGTGCCCTTGAGCAGGGTGCCGTACCAGCTGGACGGCGGGACCTGTGCGGACACGTCGAAGGCGAGGTGGTGCAGGCCGGGGAGGATGCCTGCCTCCTGGAGGTCGTGGACGCCGTAGGACAGCACCCCGGCCGCGATGACGATGAGCGCCAGCCCGGTCCACGCGAAGAAGACGCGCAGGTTGAGACGCACCGCGCCCCGGTAGACGGCCCAGCCGAGGGCGACAGCGACGAGGATGCCGAGGAGCGCACCGACGAGCGGCTCGGCGGTCTGCCCGGTGGCCTGCGCACCGGCCCAGAGGAACAGCGCGGTCTCGAGACCCTCGCGTCCGACGGCCAGGACGGCCATGACGAGGACGGCCCACCGGCCGGCGGCGACGGCCTCGTCGAGCTTCCCGTGCAGGTCGGTCTTGAGGTGCCGGGCGGTCTTGCCCATCCAGAAGATCATCCAGGTGATGAGACCGACGGCGACGATCGAGAGGGTGCCGCCGATCGCCTCCTGCGCCTCGAAGGTCAGGCCACGAGGGCCGAAGGTCAGCAGCGCACCGAAGGCGAGCGACCCGACGACCGCGAGCGTGACGCCGGCCCACAGCTGGGGGAGGAGGTCGCGCCGACCGGTCTTGACCAGGTAGGCGACGAGGATCCCGACGACGAGCGCGGCCTCGAGGCCTTCGCGCAGGCCGATGAGGAAGTTGGGGAGCACGGCGCAGGCCCTTCGAGGCAGGTCGAGCAGACCTGAGGTAAGGCTTGCCTCATGGCGAGCCGAGATGAATGTACTCCTGCTCCCGCCCCTCCGGGAGTGCCGGTCCCGCGATCTGCCTCACACCACGCGCGCTCATCCCCCAGGCGAGGGCCGCGGCGCGCCGGCGAGGGACCTCCCGGAGACCCTCGGCGTCGCACCCCGGTGCAGACAGGGGTGCGCCTCGGGTGGCGCTACGCGGCCTCGACGGCGGCGAGCAGCATCGGCCAGGCCGCTGCGAAGGCTGGGAGCAGCTCGCGGTCGGTCACCTCGTCGACGGGGACCCAGCGGACCTCGAGGCTCTCGGAGTCGGTCGGGCGGACGTCGACGACTGTTCCCGAGGCTTCCTCGGCCAGGACGGTCGTGTAGCTCCAGGGGCCGTGGTCGAGGACGTGCTCGCCGAGCACGCGGACAGCACCGGGGGCGATGCCGGCCTCCTCGAGCGACTCGCGCAGCGCTCCCTCGACGGCCGTCTCCCCGGGGACGATCGCGCCGCCTGGCACACCCCACGTGCCGCCCTGGTGGCTCTCGAGCGACCGGTGCTGCAGCACCACCTCGGTCACCCGGCCCTCGGTGTCTCGACGCACGAGCAGCAGACCCGCGGCACCGACCAGCCCCCAGTGCCGGCGGCCGCAGGCGCAGTCGACCCACCCGTCGCCGGGGTGGCGGAAGAACCCGGGGACCTCGGTCACGTCAGCCGATGATCTCGCAGATCGCCGTGCCGGCGCTCACGCCGCCGCCGACGGAGGCGCTCAGCCCGGTGACGGTCCCGGCGCGGTGGGCGAGGAGCGGCTGCTCCATCTTCATCGCCTCGAGGACGACCACGAGGTCGCCCTCGGCGACGACAGCGCCCTCCTCGACCGCGACCTTGACGATGGTGCCCTGCATCGGGGAGGCGAGCGTGGTGCTCGACCCGCTGCTGGCCTTGCTCGCGGCCCGGCGCGCAGGACGACGCGCGGCACCGGCGCGTGCCCGTCCGCTGATGCCGAGACCGGCCGGGATGACGACCTCGAGGCGCTTGCCGCCGACCTCGACGACCACGCGCTCGGTCGCTGCCGGGGGCTCGTCGTCCTCGTCGGGTGCCGGGGCGGGAGTCGTGCCGCCGAGAGCGGCGCACTCGTCGGCGAACTCGGTCTCGATCCAGCGGGTGTGGACGGAGAAGGGCTCGTCGCCCGCGGGGACGAAGGCCTCGGCGTCGAGCACCGCGCGGTGGAACGGCACGACGGTCGGGATGCCCTCGATCTCCAGCTCGCGGAGCGCACGACGCGCGCGCTCGACGGCCTGGGTGCGGGTGGCCCCGGTGATGATCACCTTGGCGAGCAGGGAGTCGAAGGCCCCCGAGATCGTGTCGCCCTCGACGACGCCGCTGTCGACGCGGACGCCCGGGCCGGTCGGCAGCCGCAGACCGGTGATCTTGCCGGGGGAGGGGAGGAAGCCGGCCGCCGGGTCCTCGCCGTTGATGCGGAACTCGATCGAGTGGCCGCGGACCTCGACGGAGGAGTAGCCGAGCGGTTCGCCGGCGGCGATGCGCAGCTGCTCGCGGACGAGGTCGAGACCGGTGACCTCTTCGCTCACCGGGTGCTCGACCTGCAGGCGCGTGTTGACCTCGAGGAAGGACAGCGTGCCGTCGGCACCCACGAGGAACTCGCAGGTCCCGGCGCCGACGTAGCCGGCCTCGCGCAGGATCGCCTCGGACGAGCGGTAGAGGGCGTCGACCTGCTCCTGGGAGAGGTAGGGCGCGGGCGCCTCCTCCACGAGCTTCTGGTGGCGGCGCTGGAGCGAGCAGTCGCGGGTCGAGACGACCACGACCGTGCCGTGCTCGTCGGCGAGGCACTGGGTCTCGACGTGACGCGGGGTGTCGAGGTACCGCTCGACGAAGCACTCGCCGCGGCCGAAGGCCCCGACGGCCTCGCGGACGGCGGCGTCGTACATCGCGTCGATCTCGTCCGCGGTGCGGGCGACGCGCATGCCGCGCCCACCGCCGCCGAAGGCCGCCTTGATGGCGATGGGCAGACCGTGCTCGGCCGCGAAGGCGTGCACCTCGGTCGCGTCGGCGACCGGGTCTGCGGTCCCGGGGACGAGCGGCGCACCGGCGCGCTGGGCGATGTGCCGTGCGCTGACCTTGTCACCGAGCGAGTCGATCGCCGACGGCGGCGGGCCGATCCACACGAGGCCTGCCGCGATCACGGCGCGCGCGAACTCGGCGTTCTCGGCGAGGAAGCCGTAGCCGGGGTGCACGGCGTCGGCGCCGGCCCGGCGGGCCACGTCGAGCAGCTTCGCGATGTCGAGGTAGGTGTCGGCCGCACGCATGCCGTCGAGGGAGTACGCCTCGTCGGCGAGGCGGACGTGCAGGGCTTCGCGGTCCGAGTCGGCGTAGACGGCGACGGAGGAGATCGAGGCGTCCGCACAGGCGCGAGCGATGCGGACGGCGATCTCGCCGCGGTTGGCGATGAGGACCTTGGAGATGAGGGGCACGGCTCACGGTAACCCGTCCGCGCCGGAGTGCTCGTGCTGGACTCACGGTCACGACGAAGATTGGGGAGAGGTCCAAGTGCCCTCAGGGCCGTTTGTAGGGATCCTCTATGGAAGCATCCCGCGCGGGCTCTCCGAGAGGGCCCACGCGGTGGGGCGTTGGGCAGTCACCACAGGTCGGTCCAGCGCACGCCCACCTGGCCGACCAGCTCGCGCAGCAGCGGGAGGCTGATGCCGACCACGCCGTGGTGGTCGCCCTCGACGCCGGTGACGAAGGCCCCGCCCCGGCCGTCGAGGGTGAACGCGCCGGCCACCGCGAGCGGCTCGCCGGTCGCCACGTAGGCGTCGATCTCCTCGTCGCTCAGGTCGGCGAAGTGCACCGTGGTCGAGCTGGTCGCACCGAGCGTGCCGCCCGTGCCGCCGTCCTCGGGCGCGCGCAGGTCGACGACCCAGTGCCCGGTGTGGAGCACCCCGGACCGTCCGCGCATGGTGCGCCACCGTGCCACGGCGGTCTCGGCGTCGGCGGGCTTGCCGAAGATCTCGCCGTCGAGCTCGAGCATCGAGTCGCAGCCGACCACGAGGTCGGGCAGCGCGGGGGAGGCAGCGGCGGCCGGGTCGTCGTCGACGGTGGTCTCGGGCTGCTCGAGGGCCCGGGTGACGTCCTCGGCCTTCGCCTGGGCCAGGAGCAGGACGGCGTCCTCCGGCTCGAGGGTGCCGAAGCGCGCGCGCCCCTCCGCCAGCACGGCGTCCTCGTCGACGGCGGACACCAGGACCAGCGGGTCGAGTCCCGCCGAGCGCAGGGTGCTGAGGCGGGCGGGGGACGCGGAGGCGAGGAGCAGTGAGGTCACCGCGCCAGCCTAGTGCCGCCCGGCACGACGACCGTCGCGCGGCAGGCGGCGGCGCCCGCGCACCGATGGACTTTCGTCCTGATCTGTCGACATCCGTGAGAGAGACAATCGGAGGGTGTCGGAGGAGCCCCGGTTGCCACCCCCTCAGTGACGCGGGGCCCTCCGACGCCTCGCCCCTGGTGGGCAGGGCCAGACGCCGGAGGCCCGGAAGGCAGAGGGGGCGCAGGGGGCGCGACCGCTCGGACCTCCGCTCAGGACAGCGCGTCCTTCAGCACGTCGAGCCCGACCGAGCCGAGGCCCAGCGCCCGGGCGTGGAAGGCACGGATGTCGAAGGTCTCGCCGCGGGCTGCCGCGGACGCCGCGGCTGCGTCACGCGTCTGCTCCCACAGCCGCTGCCCGACCTTGTACGACGGGGCCTGGCCGGGCCAGCCGAGGTAGCGGTTGAGCTCGAAGCGGACGAAGGCCTCGGGCATGTTGACGTTGGCCCGCAGGAAGTCCCACGCCTTCGCCGCGTCCCACGTGCCGCCGCCCCACACCTGCGGCGCGGGCTTGCCCAGGTGCACGCCGATGTCCAGGACGACGCGCGCCGCACGCATCCGCTGCGCGTCGAGCATGCCGAGGCGGTCGCCGGGGTCGTCGAGGAACCCGAGGTCAGCCATGAGACGCTCCGCGTAGAGCGCCCAGCCCTCCCCGTGCCCGGACACCCAGCAGGCCAGCCGGCGCCAGTCGTTGAGCGTGGCCCGCTCGTAGACCGCCTGACCGCACTGCAGGTGGTGCCCAGGGACGCCCTCGTGGAACACGGTCGTCTTCTCGCGCCAGGTGTTGAACTCGGTCACCTCGGGCGGGACGGACCACCACATGCGGCCGGGGCGCGAGAAGTCGTCGCTCGGCGGGGTGTAGTAGATGCCGCCGTTCTGCGTCGGCGCGATCATGCACTCGAGGGCCAGGACAGGCTCGGGGATGTCGAAGTGCACGCCGTCCAGCGCACGGACGGCCTCGTCGGAGGTGCGCTGCATCCACTCCTGGAGCGCGGCCGTGCCGTGCAGGGTGCGGGCAGGGTCGGCGTCGAGCTGGGCGACGGCGTCCTCGACGCTCGCGCCGGGCCCGGCGATCTGCCGCGCGACGCTCTCCTGCTCGGCGATGACGCGCGCGAGCTCCTCGAGGCCCCACTCGTAGGTCTCGTCGAGGTCGACGGTCGCGCCGAGGAAGTTGCGGGAGTGCAGGGCGTAGCGCTCGCGGCCGACCGCGTCCTCGGTGGGCGCCTGGGGTGCGAGCTCGTCGCGCAGGAACGCGGCGAGGCTGCCGTAGGCCTCGCAGGCGGCCTGGGCGCCGCGCTCGAGGTCCGCGCGCAGCGCGCTGCCGGCCGGCGCCGCCGCGAGGGCGGCCTGCGCGGCCGGTCCGGACACGAAGTCCGCGAAGAACGACGTCGAGGGGTCGGCGAGCTCGGCGGCCTGCTTGACCCCCTCGGACACCTGCAGGACCGCTGCGACGTCCCCGGCCGCGGCGGCGTGCCGCAGCGACTCGACGTACGACGACACCGAGCCCGGGAGCGCGGAGAGCCGCGCGGCGATCGCCTCCCACTGCTCGACGGTGTCGGTCCCGGTGATGTCGAAGACGTCGCGCATCTCCTGCAGCGGGCTCGCGATGACGTTGAGCGGCGCGTAGTCCTCGCCGGCCTCGTGGAGCTCTACGGCGAGCCCCAGACGCTCCTGCATCGCGGCACGGGTGACGACGTCCACGTCGTCGACCGGGTCGATCACGGCGATCTTGGCGAGCACGTCACGGGCCAGCGCGGCACGCTCGTCGACGGCCTCGGGGGAGTAGTCGGTCGCCCGGTCGTCGTAGCCCGCGATGCCCACGGCGGTCGCGGCGAAGGGGTCGAGGCGCGCCGAGTCCTGGACGTAGGCGTTCGCGACCTCGTCGAGCGGCGAGGTCGGACGCGTGGGCGCTGGGGCGGCCTGGTCGGCCGTCGGGTCTGTGGTCATGCCGACGACGTTACCGTGACGTCCCTCTCGGGACGATCGTCCCGGCGGAGGGGCCTCTGGGTGCACCACGATGGTCCGCAGGGCTGGCCGCGCCGGCCGCCGC
>Ga0308157_10007585_pt1 | contig 12607 bp, 8 predicted proteins | sample PhyBR1_FD_201035 | JGI IMG/M metagenome (GOLD analysis project Ga0308157, IMG submission 201035) | Phyllosphere microbial communities from UC Gill Tract Community Farm, Albany, California, United States - DLSLB.R1 | ecosystem: Host-associated > Plants > Phyllosphere > Unclassified | place: USA...
GAATTGATAAGTTTGAAAATAAGGAATTAGATACGAAATTGAGCTTGTTTGAAGATGAGTTGCTTCAACTACAACTGAAAATATTAATTTTTTTGAAGGGTAATTTCGAACCTGTATCAGAGAGAATCCAAAATATTTTATTACCGTTTTATTCAGAGGTTAGCTTATCTAAGAAATTTACAAACTTCAACAATGATTTTAAAATTTCAAAGTATAGAAAATACCTAGCAAACTTAGAGAAAACTTTAGTATTAAGAGTTTTGTATTATTCGTCCTTAGGAAGGGTTAGTCTGTCGCAAAATCCATCAGAATCAACCTCTTTATTAGATCAAAGCAATCTTGCAAGGGATATTCATTTCCTTAATAATCTGTTACTAGACAATCTGACGAACCTAATGCGGTCACACACATTAAACTACTATATTCTATTAAGCTCCTTAAATAAGGCTTTTGAAGTAGAAGCTGACGAAGCACCTTATCTAGCATTTGAGCTGGAGAAAAAATACACGGAGCAATATTCAAAGAATATAATAACTTTTGCTGAAGACAAGGTAAATCAAATCTACAATGCTCTTTCTCCATATTTTTTTAATGCTGAGCAGGAGAGTTTACGGAATCTCCTGTGTGGACACACATATAAACTTCAAAAAAAGATAGTATTTCAGCAAACAGCAACGTCTTTAATCTATTTCTTCAAGACGTTATTCGACAGAAAGCTTCTATTTGCCAATTCAAAACGCAGTTTAGAACAATGGATTGTGTTAAACTTTCAAATTCTTTATAAGCAGAACGCTCAGGACATAAAAGAGGAAACAGTGAGGAAATACTTAAAGCCTGATTCTAAGGCTCCTTTACTTGTCATTTCTATAGATTAACTATACTTTTTTTTATCCTTTTTTATACCCCTTTTATGAGGGGTATTTTTATGGATTTTACCGTGCCATACCTTTGCAATGTTATTAGAGTAGAAGATCATTGATAGCGGAGTTTAGAGGTAGTAAGTGGTTGCAAATAAGACATTTGATATCTAATTATAACAAGGATTCCACCGTAAAAATATTATAGAAATTTAAAAAAGAAAAATTTATGAAAAAGAAAATTTACGCTCATGAAGGGCGTCAAACCAGCAAAGAAATTGTCCCGATGAACATTAAGGATGCAGCTCAGTTTCTGGGCTATTCAGTACCGACAATGTACAAGAAGAACTCGTTGAATGAAATTCCGTACCACAATCCAACTGGTAAAAAAGTAATTTATCTACGTCATGAACTGATAGACTGGATCAAGAACGGTAATAAAGTTATTAATGAGTTTACAATACAGTACTTCGGAAAATAAAAATAAAAGTTAACCTAAAAATCAATTATGCATACCACTAAACTAACACCCCAAGACTTTCAGACGGAAGTCCACACAAGAAACATCCTAGCAAAGGTGAAAAAAACCTGGAGGGTATCTAAGACGAACACAAACTTGCCCTATGCCGACTACACGAAGGACTTTATCTTCAGAATTAACAAATTAATGCGGGCGGGACGTTGGGATTTGGCGATCGATTGGATCATAGACCTAAATAATGATCATGTCCCTGGATTACTAAAGTTTCCTCAGATTGCTGATACAACAGATCAGCCTTTCTTGTGGTTCCTTTTGTACTCTACTCATCTAAAAGATGAAGAATATTGGGAGGGACTTTATTTAGCGGCATCTTTGGAAGAGGACTATTATGCAATTCCATTTTCATGGTGGAAACGGGCCTTTAATAATAAAACCAATGCGGGTAAGCATAAAGTGATTGCCGAAGAGGAGTGGCTGGCACTTCTGCAAAGTCATCCACATTACAGTTAACCAGCATCTCGAGAGCTGTTAGATCAGCCACCAACCTTTTGATTTTAGCCCGTTTTACGTGGTTTACAATAAGGTGGTAAAAATGATGCGGGGACCATGGTCCCAAAAACCTAATAAAAATGGGCAGAGATATAATTCTATGCGCTTTCTAATAGCGTCTATCTCTCTATAAACCTCTGCTCATTTTATTTTTTCAGTGTTTGTTCAATCGTTTTTGATGAATTTCAATTAATACGGTTGAAATGTACCGTGGGTCTTAGGCCAAAATAAATGATAGAACCAACTATTCTGCTTCCTCTTCTGAGGTGTCGAATTTATTAATTCTGTCACTCATAATTATTTTAAGGCGTTATTGCCAAGTGCGAAAATTTATTGTTTAATTAAAAGTACAAATCAATGTTTGATAGAATAGAAAATTGTAAAAAAAGATCTGTAATAGGTGTTTTTAATAATCTTCGAGAAGTAGTAGAGTATATTAAAAATCCTGAAAGAGAAGAAATAGAGACCATCAAAATGATGCGACAGCTCGGCAAGTCTTCGCCACAATATAAACCTCTAAAACTAAATCTCCCTTGTTTTATAACTAATTTTAGGTTTAGAAGCTATGTTGCTGATAAGAAAAACATCCTTGGTCCAACTGGCTATCTTTATCTGGATATTGATGAGCCTGGAGAATATAGCTTTAATACTGCATATGTTTGTGCCTATTGGAAAAGTGTTTCAGATACTGGATATGGGCTAATGGTTAAAGTAGACGGATTGACTCCTGAAAATTTAAAGATAGTAGCTAAGGAAATTGCTAATGCTCTCAGCATACCATTCGATAAAAATGCAATTTCTTACGATCGTAATAACATTTTAAGTTTTGATCCAGATGCTTATTATAACGACAATGTGGAAGTTTTTAATGCTTCAGAAATTATAGCTTCAATTCCTCAAACCGCTCAAAAGGTCTATACGCAGAACTCCTATTACAATAGTAACTCTCCAACTAAACTGACGTTACATTGTAATAGGAGTGGAATTCGGTACAATAATCTTGAGGAATTCAAGGCTAGATTACAGATTAACTTCGATAGTAATGGTGTGATGGATTTGGGAGCCAAAAACAAAATTCCATATACACAACTCTATCTACCGAATGTTATACGATTGCATAATAGAGATCGTATCCTTTCGTCTTTTGCAATTGGCTTTGTGTCGTTAAATACGAATGTTAGTTTGGAGATTTTAATTGAACGGCTAAATCAGGCAAACTTAGATCGATGTATGCCTCCTTTAGAATTTCATGAGATAGTCAAAATGGCGAAAGGTATTTATAAGCGAAAGGATACCTATGAGTCTAAACCAAATGCCACCAGAAGATTTTTATACGATCCTCAGCGAAAATGGGAGAAGTACGAAAAAAACAGTATTAATATGAAATATTTAAATGCAGATAGAAGGGCAAACTCTTTAAAAAAGGTTGAAAATGCTATTCTTGAATTGTATGATGCAGGGAATAGGTATTGGAAGTCAGATGTTACAAAGGTAACGAGAATGCATCCCGATACTGTCGCAAAATATTATTTACCAGCATTCAAGGAAGTGCAGAAGATCCTTGCTTGTAAGCATTATTACAGTTTGTTAGACTTTCAAAATCAGTATATAGGGCTATATTACAAGCAAAAGAGAAATGTAGGAATGTTGTCTTTTATGGTGAAGCATCAAAAAGAACAGAAAGAAGGTTTTACAAGTTATTTTAAACGCTACCATAGGTGATGATGGAAAATATAATCAGGGTCAACTTTGTGGAGCTAGCTACTTTGCCAGGGTCCTTACTCAAGATCAATGGCTTCACGATAGAAACGCTAAATCTCGTGCAAGGGATTGTGTATTCCGAAGCTTCTCAAGGGGATCTATAACCATGTAAGCTTTTTTAAAGAAAGTGTCTTAAAAGCCTATAAAACGCCTTTGATTTTTAAGTTTTATTTGTGCTCAACCACCAGGCGATCAAACAAAACCTTCAAGAGTTAGAGTTCTCGTTGATGATGTTCATTGACGATGAAAATGCACCTGAAAAAAAATATTAAGATTCAGCATATCCTAGGATCACAATTCTACAAAAGCAACTTTTCCAAACTTTGAGTTACAACGGACAAGGCTAATTACCTTTTGCAATACCTGAACTTTAAACGCAGCGAAGTCTTACAACATAAGCAAGTCTTTCAATGTGGCATAGACGTCTTTTTAGACGCTTTTAAATCGATAACTATACAATCCATCGATCAACCCAAAATAACACCTAAAATGGAAAGAATACTGATTACATTTATTCGCTTTGATTTTTACATTATCAAGGTGACCTCGCACACTCAAAACTACATTGAATTTGAAAGTTTATACCCGATTAAAGGAATAAAAGGAGATTATTACTGCGAAGAAGAAAATTTTTTTGAAAACTCGAGTATTCCGCTAATAAAGAAATTTGTTTATTCAGTTACTGAAGCTTTTGCCCGTCTGCCTGTAGTTGCTCGTTTTTTTGTCAAATATATCGAAGATAGTACTGATGATAAACAAGAACTGGAGTTCCTGGTAGATAAGTACATAGAAAAGTACAATTACCATACGGAATTCCAATACTTTTCGAATGGTGTTAAGAATGCTTTTAGGGAAATGCATGTTCAATATTTCCTTACCAGGGCTTTTCAATTTGAAAATGTTTTTGTGATGGATGACGACCTGAAAGTGGTGCAGAATTGTCTCAATCTTGTTCTTGCACAAGCTATAAAGGAGGTGGTAATAATTGACTATCGTAACGAGATCTATGCAGGAACACAGGTGTCCAAAATAATTAATTTAAATGACGGTAAATTTCCTGAAGAGCAGTTATTTCAGGCTATGCTCATTTGTAACTACTCTGCACCACGCCTAGATAAAGATAAAGACCCATTCCAATACGAAGATTTCTTCGAGGAACGATTCAATACTTTTTCAGATCAGAAAAAACTAGGATTGTTTATGGTTTGCCAAGAAAATAAAGATCTTTTCCTGTACAAAAAGTGCCTGGCAAAATTCTGGATCAATCGGTATTAAAGAAAAATCTTACGAATGTGGGAAGAAGTAGGAGTAGCCCTTTGCCGAGGACCTGTAATAGAGAGATTTAACGGGGATTTTTTCAAAGTGGATCTATTGGAACTTACATATCTGCAGAAATGCTTTGTAGCCTTGATAAATTGTTGATTTTCAGGATAAAGCGGTTAGTAATGTCTGTTATTTCTAAAATTATAAACAGAAGGAGTGAAACTTTGCGCATGTATTTACTCAGCTATTCTAATAATTCTTTAACGATTGATTTAGGAAAGTTCTGTTAGACAGCGCTCTTTTTAAATCAGTTTGAAGGTACTAAAGTATTCTGCTAACTTTTTGGGTATTGCCGAAGGCGGGGATTTTTAGCACAAAAGTTCAATCGAAGAACTAAAGTTGAACCTTGCACAAATGACCAATCAAAGCCGTTTAGCCCCGCTTTTGGCAATACCTTGTTATGCCCAGTGCTTTTATCAGCCGTGTATTCCATACTTCTGCTCTCTAGTCAAAAATGCTTCTTTTCCACCTTCAAGTTTTAATAATTTCTCTCTGTTTTCGATGTTTTCAATTGACGTTGAAGTTAAGTTTGTAAAAATGGTGTTTAAAGGTATATCAAGAATATGAATCAATTCTGAGTCGCCATTGATTACAAAGTTTGAGTTGTGTGTTGCAAAAATAATTTGTCTGTCTAGTTTTTTAGCTTTAATTAGGTCGACTAAATAGTCTGCAACTAAGCGATTGTCAAGATGTGCTTCTGGCTCGTCAATTACTAGTGGTTTAACTCCAGTCATTAAAAGTGTCACAATTACAGCGGTACATCTTTGTCCGAATGAACAATTTTGAAGTTCCCGCTCTCCATAATATCCTTTTATCTTGATGAATTTAGAAAGGTTGTAGATGTGTTTTCTCAATATGAGTTTGTAAACAATGAAGTTAATGTTTGAAGCAAAAATATCTGTAATTATTTTTACATAATTGTTTGTTCTTCGATAACCTTTTAATTCAATTTCGCTTTCCAGTTTGGCTAAAAAAGTTTTGTGATCAAAGTTTAATAATTCTTCATTTGGTTCAATTAGATAAAGAACTTCCTTAACTTGATTTTGTGAAGTCCCCGAAATATGAAAATTAGAAAAGGTGTTATAAAACTCTTCAAAAACTGTTTGTTTTAAACTTTCAGCGTTGAACTCAAATTTGAAATTGATATTAAGTACGTTTTCGTTGTTAACCTCAAGTTTTCTATTTATTTGAGTAAGATTAGAATCTATCAACTGGTAGTAAGAATTATAAAGCTCTGATAGACTATCAATTTTTGCAGAATTCTCTTTGAATAATTCTTTATTTCTGTCAATTTTTATAGATAGTTGTGCTATTTCTGAATTTATTCTTGCTAAATTTTCATTCGCCTTTTGAGAATCTTTTATTGTCTCCTCACTCATTCCCTTTTCTTGAAAGAACTCTTTCAACTTTTGGTTTTCTGCTATAAATTCTCTTGTTAAAATATCTATTCTTGCTTTTGAAAATTCAAATTCTTTTAATTCGGTTGAAATCTCATTTTTTTGAATAACGATTTCATCTAAGCTTTTAAGTAAAGTCAGTATTTCATTAATTCTTGTTTCTATGTCATTTTGAGTTTCAACTTGAATGTTTTCTATCAGGAGTATGCGAATGGAGTTTAATAAATTTTCATACCGTGTTTGACTTGTATTAATTGAATTTATCTCTTTACGTATGTCATTGATTCTGTTGGTTATTTCTTTATATCTTGCATCATTAACAGAATCAATAATGTTTTGAGTTGTTCTTTTCTCTTTGTTCTTTTCTCTTAAAGAAACGTTGGTTTTCTGTAAGTCAAAAAGCAATTTAATAGTTTCGTCAATAATAAAAATTAACGAATTTATTTCAGAATCTAAATCATAGAAACCGCTTTCTACTTCTTTTATCCTTTCGGTAAATATAAGTTTGGTTAATTCGTTGCCCTCTGCTAGTCTTTCGATTTTTCCTTGGCTAACAAACTCAATTTCATTTGTTCCTGAAACAGCCACTAGATTATTTGTGTCAGTCTCAATGTCGTATTTTTTACCGTCAACAATTAAATTGTTTTCTTTGAAAAAATCAGTTTTTTCACCAAGCCTTTCACCAAGCAAGTTTATTATTGTGCTTTTGCCTGTTCCTCTACCACCGATTAAACAAGTGAAATAAGGGCTGAAGAAAATCTCATTTCTTAATTGATTTAAACAAAATTCTTGTTTGTCATTTGAGTTGTTTCGTTTAATAAAAGTATCAGTAGGAAAGTTAAATTTGATACTTTCAATTCTTCTGATTGGCTCTCTTGGTTTCTGTTCGGAAATTCTCACTCTATGACCGGACTCATATAAAATCTGCTTTAAACCCTCAAAAGTTGGGTCTGCTTTAATCCAAGAATAACAATTTCCGATTCTGTCTTTATCGGCTTCTGATGAAAGGTAGTGAGCATCGCTACAATCTAAAAGCAAGTCATTAACACCTTGGTTTGTCAATTGAGTTTTAGCGTTTTCAAAATCCGCAACTGATTTTGAAGCTGTAAAAACGATATGTGCTCTATTAATTATAGATTTTTTTGTAGCAATCGATGCATCCGTCCATTTTAATTCACCCCATTCAGTCTTACCAATTGCAATTAAATATTTACCTCTAAAACAATCCTTGTTAAGTGATTTGAAAATATCATCTTCTTTCACATTAAGATTATTAAATCCTTCTGTTAAGTCAGATCCATATTTATGCAATTCAGTTGCTGGAATAGTTGATTTGATTTGCTTACCTAGTTCCTCAACGCTTTGGGGAGTAATTGCTCTAGTCCAAGGTTCACCACTTTCTAAGTAGTAGCTTTGTTCGAGTGTATTCAAAAATTGACTCTGTATTGTTTCTAACAGAACTTCATCTGAAAAAATAACGTGAAGATTTATTCGTTTTAGCTGTTCAAAATTAATTCCTGCAAATTTTTCAATTCTAAATTCAACGACTGGTAATAATTTTAAATTAGAAAGCCGAGAATTGTCTGCTTGTTCTTTTTTGAGTTTTGCATAACCTTCTAGAAACAAATAATCATTGACTCCAATTACTGCAAAATCTTCAGGTAAATTTTCTAAGTCTTTGATATATGCTTCCCAAGTCGCTTCATCATTATTTCCAAAGCGTTGATAAATAGAAAAAGGCGTATGAACGTGTAAGTCCCATTTTTTCCATTCTGAACCTTTGATTTTAGAAATATCTGTCATTTCTTGTATGTCTGTTTGTCGTTAGCAGTGTCGTTGTAGCATTGGGCATAACGGTTTGGGGCTTTGTGAAGTGGCAGATTTCGGGACGTTAAACTTTAATTATACCACAAAAGTTGATTAGAAATTGAATGTTAATTTACCAGTCACTTACCGTCAGGTTAAACGCCCGTTGGTAAAAGTATTTTTTCTATTTTTTTAATAAGCTTCTGTCTTGTCGGTTCAAATAATTCGCTCAGCTGATTTTTGTATACAAATTCTGCTTCGAATAATTCTTTATTTATAATTGGAAGCTGATATGCACGTATTAATATTTCTGTTCCATCTGCTAAAGCATCCTTAATTGATAAGTTTGTATTTATTTCTTGTCCTTGGTTAATGGTGTCAGGGTAAAATATTATTATTTCATCCACTTCAAATCTTACAGCATAAGCAAGCATTTGATAGAGATCATTCTGGGAAATACCTTTCTTTGGATCTTTTTCATCCGAATATATAATCTTATATTTTGTATCCGCAATTAAAGATTTATGGTCTGTCTTTAGCCATAAGTCAGGTTTCAGATTAAAAACTTTCCCCTCATCCAAATAAGTATCACTTCTTTGGGCTTTAGCAGTTACATTTTGTAATTCTTTTTCAATGAATCCGAAAATGAAGTCTTCAAAAACATACTCCATTGGTAATAAAAATGCGAAGAGCTTCAGATCATTTTTATAATCAAATGACACGCTGTAAGTGAGAAATAATTGGCAATAATCACGAACAGTTTCGAAATCTCTAAGCATTGGATTAAAGGAGATTCTAGAACATTGCTCTGCTGTTGCTCTTTCATCTGATACTTCGTCCAATATGAAGAGAATTTCTCTTAAATTCTTTTTGTTTTCCTGGCTTGAGGTAACATTAAATAGGAGCGTTGTAACATATTTGATTATGCGATTAAATTCATTGTCAAAAACAAATGCGTCATAAGTACAATTGAGTTTGTGCCATTTCCCTTTGCTTACGCTTTCATTAATGTATTCGTTAGTGTTTAGTCTCCCTTTTATAAAGGATAATTCCCTATTTACTTCTTCATACTGTTGGTAGATCGCTGAATTTAGAAGCTCACGTGTATATTTGGAGAAAAGATAAATTAAGATTTCAAAAAAATCACTTTTTGCGCTTCCTAAGGTTGTTTGATAGCTAGGAAATTTTATTTTCCGACAATAACTTAACCACCACAAAATATGGTTTTGTATTTGATGTAAGTCGTTGGTGGAATATTCCTTTTCTTTATCAAAAAATATTTTTGGCAGTAGATTTATCTTATTCCCTTTAAAGTGAATTACACCAACGTATTTATTAGATTTTACTTCATTCGTTTTGTGAATAAATTGAAGAAATCCTTGAGATTCAATTTTATCGCTGTCATTATCAGAAAAAATAGAATTCTTCTCACGATTTTTCCAGATTTCGTCAAGAAACCCTTCCAGTCCATCAAATGTAGCTGGAATATCTACTTTATTTTGATATTCAAAGAGATTAGTCATTCTTTGTAGACATTCTTAAAGGCCAAGATTTTTCATCAATATTGTATTCTGCATTTGATATCGCTTTGGAGATTATTTGACTAACTGTTTTGGAATCATTCATAAAGTATTCCATCAAAAGAGGGATTACTTTTAAGTTCATTCTTCTTTGGAGATCGTATGGTTCTTCTTTTGAATCCATAAAATAGGAGTGACCAATTTGGAAGTCATGTCCCTTTTCTGAAATAATCGATTCGTTAATCGATTTTAAAATGTTTTCATCATTGATCTTGATATTATCGTTCGAATATTTTGGGTACATTGGTTCGAATTCGAATCTTCTTCTTAGAGCTATATCAAGCAGTGCGATTGATTTGTCCGCAGTATTCATTGTACCAATAATATATAAATTTGAAGGCACTATAAATGGATCTCCTGAAGGTAGCTTGGCTTCCAACGGCATTTTGCCGTGAGAGCGCTTGTCAGGCTCTATAAGTGTTATAAGTTCTCCGAAAACTCTTGAAATGTTTGCACGATTAATTTCATCAATAATAATGACGTAATTTTTTCTCTGAATAACTTCTTTTTTACCAGACGAGTCTTTACCAATTCTAAGAAGTTCATCTAACAACGGAGAATAATAAGACGAAAGTCCTTGAATGTCCAAGACCGATTCTACATCATACATTTTTCTAAGCGTTGATATACTCAAGGTGTGAGCTGTTCCACCGCTGCTTTTTCGAAATTCTATTGATTTATTTGTAATAGCTGTAATAAAATAAGAGACCTTCTTCATCTTGACTTCAATCTCTTCAACCTCACCTTCAACTAGAGGATTTACAAAATTGTTGAATGTTTCTTCAAAAGTTTTTTTAGCGACAGGAGGTTGTTCCCAATCTGTTAGATTTTTTAATGCTTTGTCTGATATAACCTTAAAAACCCCATCTTTCCTTTCAAAGGTCAGTACTTTATCGTTTTCAGTATCAGGACGGAGTCCTTGGATGAAGTCTTCATAACTGTAATTTTGATGAAAGGTGATAAATTCAATTTGATCGTGAAGATTGGCTTTGAAAATCGCTAGGGCTTCATCATATGAGTCAATTGCCCTGTTTTCAATAATTTCTGCGGCTCTTAAAACTGTGTTATATGTTTTCCCAGTCCCAGGTGGACCATAAAGAATGGTATTTAAATGAAAGTTCATGCCTTCTTTGTGTTCTGTTTTATTTTTTTGTCCCATTATACCCATTAGCCTTTCGTAGTAAGTATTATAATCTGGGTGGTCAGATGAATATCTTGTAATATTGGTTAATGTTTTTAAGACCAGATCGAAATCAACTTTCCAGCTTCCTTTTGATTTCCAATTCACGTTTCTTGTTTGCCGATAGTTTTTTCTGTTGTTATCGAATATGTAGTCTGATTCAACAATTCCAAAACCCAGTAATTCTCTTCGCCCTTTTTTTGCAATTATTACATCACCAATGTTGATTTTATTCAGAAATTCATCATTAGCGGTAACATCATTTTTCTTAGATCCTGTACCACCATATACATTCAACAGAGCTTTTTTAATTTCATCTCTGCTTTTAAATTTCCTTAAATCCCCAATTTCATCCCATCCTAGCGCCATAATACCCTCATTATAAAATTCATTCCACAAGTAAGCATTTTCCCCAGGTGCGTAAAGCCAATATTGTTTTGGATTATTTATTGGGATTAAATCCAAAATTGCTTGATATTCTTCCTTAGTAGCAGAAAAATTTGTCCCTTGGTTTCCAACTTTTAGATTTTTCAATTCATCTATACCATCAATTTCTTTACTGAGAATTGGTTTGTCAATAAGATTGTGGATTATTTTAATATCTGCTTTTAAGGAGCCTTTATCTTCTCCTTTCCACAAGTGATTATCTGAGGAGATCTTCTTTTCATGAGGCTCTGAAGTCACTTCAGCGACCGCATAACAGCCTGATTTCTCACCAGTGATCCATAGTATGACTTTGTCACCAACTTTAATTTTGTCTTTGTGTGCACTAACAGTCCAATCTCTTAGAATTTCTTCATGTAATGCTGTTTCAAAGTCAAATGCTTTTGGGTTACCTTGAAAAACCCAGTAATTAACTTTTTTTCTCCCCTCATTCCATTTCCAAGCATTATATGATAGCTCGTAAAAAGGAATTTCAATTTTTTCTTTGATCCGAGATAAAATCTCTAAGTACTCGCTATAGGTATTGAATTTTGGATCAATACCAAGAACTTCCAGGATATATGGTCTGGTCGGACTATTTATTGGCAAATACTTTTCAGGATTTATATAGAATAAAGCCTCAGTTAATTTTGTTTTTCCAGTGCTACTTATTAGTAGTGCATCTGCGAAGTCATGGTCAGTAATTTTCCCTGATTGTTCTTTGTTGAATAAATTCCACAATCGGTTAATTTCATTATTATTTCTGGCATACTTATATGGAAATAACCAAACTTTTTGTGCCTGTGCAGATGGTATTCCACTTTCTCCTTTTGGAATGGTTAAGTTAAGCTTTTCTGCAATTTTTTGTAAAAAGCCAAGTCTTTTCTTTGGACCATACTTATAGATATAACAAAAAAATGTAAAGGGATCTATTTCCTCCAAATCTATGTCGTGATTTCCAATTTCAGCTTTGTCATTTAATGGGCCAATACCAACAGATTTTAACAGTTGTATTAGTTCAGGTTGAGAATTTTTCTTTGATCTTAAAAATTCCGTCAATTCCTTGTGGGTTTGTACCCATGAAAATTCATCTCTATTCATTAGTAGTGGGTCTATATGGAATAATTAATAGGCTAAAATATTCAGAAGTTAATTTAAAGCTGTAATAAAATTATTAATTATAGGGAAGACCTCTTCTTTCTTGCTAACGGTGGGGTTTATGGATACATTTTTTGCTCCCGAATCTAAAA
>Ga0308157_10007587_pt1 | contig 12606 bp, 9 predicted proteins | sample PhyBR1_FD_201035 | JGI IMG/M metagenome (GOLD analysis project Ga0308157, IMG submission 201035) | Phyllosphere microbial communities from UC Gill Tract Community Farm, Albany, California, United States - DLSLB.R1 | ecosystem: Host-associated > Plants > Phyllosphere > Unclassified | place: USA...
AAGGACGCGGCTGAACTGGTTGCCGCACTCAAGCAGAAGGGGTTGCTGTAATGAGCAGGATTCTCGTCATCGCCGAGCACCACGACGGCAAGCTCAACGCCGCTACCGCCAAGACCGTCAGCGCTGCCGCAGCCATTTCCGGCGCCAGCATCGACGTGCTGGTGCTGGCCGCAGACCCGACCGCTGTTGCGGCTGAAGCGGCCAGGATCGCCGGCGTCGCCAAGGTCCTGACCGTGGCCAACGCCGCCAATGCCCACGCGCTGGCCCAGGTACTGGCCCCGCAGATCGCGCAGCTGGCCAAGGGCTACACGCACGTGTTCGGCCCGTCGACCACCTTCGGCAAGGACCTGATGCCGTGCGTGGCCGCCCTGCTCGGCGTCAACCAGGTCTCCGACCTGATGACCGTCGAAGGCAGCCATACCTTCAAGCGCCCGATCTACGCCGGCAACGCGATCATCACCGTCGAAGCGCCCGCCGACCAGATCGTGGTCGCCACCGTGCGCGCCGCGTCGTGGCCGGAAGCGGCCCAGGGTGGCAGTGCCACCGTTGAAGCGGCCAGTGTCGATGCTCCCCTGCCGGCCCACACCCGCTTCATCGGCCTGGCCGCCGGTGCCAGCGACCGCCCGGACCTGCAGAGCGCCAAGCGCGTGGTCTCCGGTGGGCGCGGTGTCGGATCGGAAGAGAACTTCAAGGTCATCTTCCAGCTGGCCGACAAGCTCGGCGCCGCCGTCGGCGCCTCGCGCGCTGCGGTCGATGCCGGCTACGTGCCCAGCGACCTGCAGGTTGGCCAGACCGGCAAGATCATTTCGCCGGAGCTGTATGTGGCCGTGGGTATCAGTGGTGCCATCCAGCACCTGACCGGCATCAAGGATGCCGGCACGATCGTGGCGATCAACAAGGATCCGGACTCGCCGATCTTCGAGATCGCCGATATCGGCCTGGTCGGGGATCTGTTCACGATCCTGCCGGAGCTGGAAGCGGCCCTGGCCTGAAGTGTGGCGATGGCGGTCGGAGCGGCGTGGCCGCTCCGACCGCCATCGCCTCAGCCCGTGCGCCAGCTGGCGTATGCTTTCCTGTCACTGGCCCCGTGGGCCTGAACCTCATGGACGCGCCATAGACATGTACACGATCTTCCTGCCCCACTGTCCTTCGGCCCCGACCCGATGATTGTCGGTTCCGGACTGGTGGCCCGTGCGTTCGCGCAGCGCTATGCCGAGGACGATTCGACCATCATTTTCGCTTCAGGCGTCTCCAACTCGAACGAGACCGACCCGGAGGCGTTCGCACGCGAGCGCGCCATGCTGACCGGGCACCTGGCCGAAGGCCAGCAGCGGCTGGTCTATTTCGGCAGTTGCAACGTGGTCAACGCCAAAGAGCACTCGGCCTATTTCCAGCACAAGCGGGCCATGGAAGCCCTGGTGATCGGCTCTGGCCGCGGCACCGTGCTGCGCCTGCCGCAGGTGGTAGGGCGTACACGCAACCCCAATACCCTCACCAACTTCCTGCGCGACTGCATCCTGCAGGAGCGGCAGTTGACGCTGTGGGCGGGCGCGCAACGCAACCTGATCGACATCGATGACGTCGCCGCCATCGCCACCCGCATTCTCGATGGCGGTGCAGCGCCATCGGTGGTGGCAATCGCTTCGCCGTGGTCACTGCCGATGCCCCGTATCGTCGACCTGTTCGAACAGGTGCTCGGTCAGCGCGCGCATCGGGTGCTGATGGACCGTGGCGAGGCCATGGCGATCGACAGCACCCTGTCAGAGCAGGTCGCTCGCGACATCGGAGTGGATTTTGGGCCAGACTACCCACTCCGCGTGATCCAGAAATACTATGGCCCCCGCCATGAAACCTGAACTCTCCATCGTCATTCCCGTCTATGGCAGTGCCTCGATCCTGCCCAGCCTCGTCCGCCGCCTGGAGGAAGTCCTGGTGCCGGCGCTGGGTGCCGATGGCTTCGAGGTCGTGCTGGTGCACGATTCCGGCCCGGACAATGCCTGGGAGGTCATCCGCAGCGAGGCCCGCACGCGGCCATGGCTGGTGGGCGTGGACCTGCGCCGCAACGCCGGCCAGCACAATGCGATCATGGCCGGCCTGGGCTTCGCGCGGGGCCGCTATATCGTCACGATGGACGATGATCTGCAGCACGACCCGGCCGACGTGCCGCGCATCCTGCAGACCCTGCGCGATGGCGCCGACCTGTGCTACGTACAGTTCGAAGGCCGCAAGCATGCACTGTGGAAGCGCGCCGGCAGCCGCTTCAACGACATGGTCGCCGCACGCCTTCTGAAGAAGCCCGAAGGTCTGTATCTGTCGCCCTTCCGCGGTTTCGTGCGTGAACTGGGCGAAGAAGCCCGGCGCTACCAGGGCCCCTTCGTCTATCTGGACGGACTGCTGGTGCAGAGCACCAGCCCCAAGCGCATCGCGACCATCACCGGCCAGCACCACGCACGCAGCGATGGCCGCTCCGGCTACAGCCTGAGCAAGTCGATTTCGCTGTGGCTGCAGATGGCCACCAGCTTCTCCATCGTACCGCTGCGCTTTGTCTCGCTGGCGGGGGTATTGGCTTCGTGCGTGGCGTTCCTGCTGGCCGTGGTGGTGCTCTGGCAGAAACTGCACAGCCCGCAGATGGCGGTCGGCTGGCCGTCACTGATCATCACCATCCTGTTCATGGGCGGCCTGCAGTTGCTGGCGCTCGGCGTGATCGGCGAATACACCGGCCGCGTGCTGCTGAACATCAACAACCGCCCGCAGTACATCATCGGACGTACCACCAACGTGGCAGGCCGGGACGAAGACGATCGTCCCTGAACTCCGCGGACGCGGCCTCAGGCCGCGCCCATCCGGCGCCCCAGCCAGAGGTAGGTCAGGCGTCGCGCCTGCGCCATCAGGCGAGCCTTGAGGTTGCCCACGCGCAAGGTCATCGGCGACAGCAGCTGCGGATCGGCCGCAGCCAGCGCGTTGTGGAAATCGATGGCCTGCTGCGCCTGGTCGTTCATCAGCCTCACGCTCCACTGCCCTGCATTGATGCGGAAACTGGCCAGGCTCTCGCGCAGCGCGACCATGTCGCCCTGCAACATGATCGCCGAATAGCTGGCCTGGTCGATGAGATAGGGGTGGGAGTTGTCCCAGCCGCCCGCCTGCACCAGCAGCTCGCGCCGGAACATCACGCAGCCCGGCTCGCCGAACAGGTTGGTGCCGGCAAGCACCGATGCCCGTACCGCATCGCGCCCGCTGACCAGCCCCTTCAGCGGCCCCAGGCCCCGCCCGGCGATCACCACCTTGCCCTGCGCGTCCACAAGGTCGCGCTTGCTGGCGACCAGCACGGCCGAGGGGTGTGCATCCAGCGCTGCGACCTGGCGGCTGAGGGCATCGGGTGCGATCAGGTCATCGCCACAGACCAGCTTCAGCAGTTCGCCGCAGGCTGCCATGCTGACCCGGTCCCAGTTGGCCTTGGCACCGCCGCCGGCGGGTGTCGGGCTGAGTACGCGGACCTTGGGATGATCGGCATAACGGGCCAGCAGTTCGTCAGTACCGTCGTTGGAGGAATGATCAGCCACGACCAGCTCGAAATCGTCGTAGTCCTGCGCGAGGATCGAATCGAGCGTCTGCGCAAGGTACTCAACGTTCCGGTAGGCCGGCACGACGACCGAGACACGTGGATTCATTCCTTCTTCTCCGCGGTAGGTGGTTCCGGTCGTCGCCGGAACGAGAAATGCTTGTGGCCGACGTAGTTGAAGATCACCACCAGTACGGTGATGGCGATCTGGGTCGGAATGGCCGGCAGCCCCAGCACATCGGCCAGCAGCGCCAGCGCCCCCATGTTCAACAGCAGGCTGCCGACATTGACGCTGGTGAAGCGCAGGAAATCACGCCAGCCATTGCCGCTGACCCGGAACACCAGCCGCCGGTAGACGAAGAACACCAGCACCAGCGAGACCACCCAGGCGATGCCCAGGCTGACCACCGACGGCACCCTGGGCCCCAGCAGCAGCACCAGGCCGGCAAACAGCGCCGTGCTGAAGGCGGTGTTGGCACCACCGACCAGCAGGAACAGCACGCGCTGGTCCTTGATCAGGCGCTGCAGTGGGCCGGGAGGGCCAGAGCGCGGCAGCGGGCCGCTGTCATCCTTCATGGCCATGCTCACGGTACCTCGCAGCTGACCGAGAAGCCGGTAAGCAGTACACCCAGTTCGCGGGTGTCGCTGCTGCCTGGCTGGTCGCGGCTGGGAATGCTCACCGGGCTGACTGCCAGCTCGGCATGCTCATTGCCCACACGCGCGCGCGCCGCCTGGCCTGGCTGCACGGTCAGCACATCCTCGTTGCCTGCGGCGGTGCTGATGCGCACCTGGCGCTCGGATTGCCCGGGCGGCACGTACAGCTCGGCGAAATAGGCGCAACCACAGGGCGGCAGCGCAAGCGACGCGTGCGCGCCACTCCAGCGCACGGCGCCTTCGGCCGCATGCCATCCCTGGGTGTACTCGATCGCGCGCGTGGAACAATCGCTGGCAGTGCTGTCGGCGTACAGCGCCAGATGGCGCTCACGCATGACGTTTGCGCCTTTGCGGGCATAGTCCAGCTGTGCCTGCAACAGACCTGCCGCGGCCTCGTCGGGTACGGCCCGCAACAACGCCTTGTTCATGGACGCGAAGATGTCTTCGCGGAAAGGACTGGCTTTCCACTCGTGGACGTAGGTGAGCAGCTGGGTCAGCAGCACCGCCGACAACAGGCCGCCCACCAGCACGCTCCAACCCGGTGCCCGGCGGGGCCCGGCCTGCAGCTCGCGTGCCGCCAGCCAGATCACGCCGATCAGTCCCAGCACCAGGTCCATGTAGTAGCGCGACGCCATCACGGCGGCTGGACCCTCGGCACCGCGCGCCAGTGTCAGCGAAGCGGCGATCAGAACACCATAGAGGGCCAGCAGCAGTGGCAGCCGCGACCCGGGGGCACCACGGCGCAGCCAGGCTACAGCCGCGACCACGCCGACCAGCAGCAGGATGGCCCCGAGCACCGCAATGGTCTGCAGCGGCAGCTTTCCGCCCAGCAGCACCGCCTCGGGATACCCCATCGTGGAGCCCACTGCGTACAGCAGCAGCGCCGGTACGTCAGCACCGACATTGAGGCCGTTGCGGGTGGACGCATCGGTGACCGATCCGCTGAGCAGATACACGACCATCGACAACCCGACCGCCGCGCTCGGCAGGATGCCGGCCCAGCGTCCCTCGGCCCGCCAGCGCGGCAGGAACGAAAACACCTGCACGATCATCACGGCGCCGACAAAGGCATAGTTCCAGCCCATGCCGCACACCAGCACGATCAGCGGCGCGGCAAGCACCAGCGCCACCACCCATACCGCCGGCCAGCGCGAACGCGCGGACAGCAGGTGGGCATGGCCACAGAAGAACGCCACGAAGGCCAGGTTCTTCGTCCACAGCGGCAGGCCCAGATCGAGGGTCAACAACTCGTAGCCTGCCCAGCTGAAGCACAGAGCCGCCACGGTCACCGTCACCACCACGTTCAGCCAAGGGCGCTTTGCGCCGGGCTGGTGCCGCATGTCGGCCATCCAGGCCATGCACAGGCACGCCGCGACAGCCGAGATCACCACGCCGGTCAACCGGTTGGCCAGCAGGACGTCCAGATCGAAAAGGCTGACATTCGCCCACAGGAACAGCTGATTGACGAATCCGCGATGCGAAGATCCGCCCCAGAACTCGAAGGTGGACAGATGGCCCGCCTGCCATTGGTCGAGCTGGAACAGCAGGCGCAATGAATCCATGTAAAGCGCGTCGGGGTGCGCGCGGTTGAGGATCACCTGGTGGATGGCCGCGAACGCCGCCACCACGGCCAGCACCAGGGCAACGCTACGCCAGGGACGTCCCTGTGCAACGGCGGTGCCTGCACCGGTATTCGGGCGTTGTGCTGCGCCCCCTCTCATAGGCTGCCTCATGCGGCCCGCTCATCGCGCTGCATCGATGATGACAACACCCGCCACAGCGCCTCACGCGAATATTCCTGGTCGATGAATGCCCGCTCCGCCGTCGAGACACGCTGCCAGAGTGCGTCATCGCGCAGCAGCGAGACAATGTGCGCAGCCATCGCCAATGGTTCGTCCGCCACGGGCATGAAGGCGCTGGCGCCGCTCAGCCCCTGCATGCCCACCGACGTGGTTACGCAGGGAACACCGTGGCGCAGCGCTTCGAGCACCTTGCCTTTCACGCCACCGCCGAAACGCAAGGGCGCGACCGCAACCCGTGCGTGCGCATAGAAGGTTTCCAGGCGCGCGTCGCTGACATAGCCGGTCACCTCGATCCGCTCGGATGCCAGGGCCTGCACTTCCGGACGGGGGTTGGACCCCACCAGGCTCACCCGCACGTCGGGAACCTCGCGCTGTACCAGCGGCAGCACCTCGTTGACGAACCACAGTGCGGCATCGACGTTGGGCGCATGCGCAAAGCCCGCCACCAGCAGGATGCCCTGGCGGCTCTGCGGCGATGGCACCACCTCCGATTGTTCGAATGCGTACAGCGGGATGGTCGCAGCGCGGCTGGTCGCAGCGGGTGCCTGTTCGGCCAACCATTGCTGCACGTGGCGCGTCTCATCATCCGACGGATAGAGCACGACGTCGGCCTGCTGCCAGAGCGCATGCTCGAACTGGCGGTAACGCTCGGTTTCCCGCTCCAACTCATCGTCGGGCTTCACCTGCAGCTGCTGCTGCATGCGCAGGTGATGGATGTCGTGGCCGTAGTACACCAGCGTTGCCTTGCTGTGCCTGCGGACGCTGGCCACCAGCTCGATGGAAATGTGGGGACGGTTGAGGATCGCCACATCCAGGTAGCGGCCGTTGGCCTCCATCCAGGCGTCGAAGCCGGACGCGCCCACGCACGCGGCTCCATGCATCACCTCGATGCCCGATTGCTGCAGCGGCAGTGCGTACTCGGCATCATAGTAGGCGTTGGCCGGCCAGAACGTGACCTGGCATCCTTCCTGCACCAGCGTCTGCAGCACCTGGCAGGTCGCACGCGATCCTGCATCACGGTCAGGCTGGGGAATGTAATGATCGACCACCAGCACGTGGCGCTTGCCGCGCGAACGGTCACGCGCCAGGAAGACGTTCTCGGCATTGGGGAACTGTGCTTCCTGCAGCATCGGGCCCCAGCGTTCGAGGAACTTGTCCCGGTTGACTGCCTGCCACGCCTTTACCCCGCTGCTCTCGTCGGTGCCGCTGGAAACACCTTCGTAGTGCACGACCACCGACTCCGGCTGCATGTAGACCTTCAGGCCGCGTGCACGTACCCGGAATGCGATGTCCGTGTCCTCATAGTATGCCGGCGCGAAATGCTCATCGAATCCGCCAAGTTCGCGGAACAGGTCCAGCGGCAGCATGATCGACGCACCGGACACGTAGTCGGCTTCCTTGAGATAGCTGTAGGCCGGGCGTGAGGGATCATCGAGCCGCCCGAAGTTCCAGGCACTGCCATCGGCCCACACGATGCCGCCCGCTTCCTGCAGCCGGCCATCGGGGTAAACGAGCTTGGAACCGACCAGGCCGGCATCCGGATGCGACTGGAACACCTCGACAAGGGCATCGAGCCAGCCTGGCCGGACCTCGGTGTCGTTGTTGAGGAGATACACGTAGCGGCCCTTGGCCAGGGTCAATGCCTGGTTGCAGGAACGCAGGAAGCCCAGATTCTTCGGGTTGGCGTGATAGCGCAGTCCCGGGATCGCCGCCAGACCGCCGATCTGCGTGTCACCGGAGGCATCCTCCAGCACCAGCACCTCGAACGGTACGCGTGCGCCGGCGCGGGCAATGGATGCCACGCAGGCCAGACTCTGCTCGAAATTGCCGTAGGTCGGGATGACGATGCTGACCACCGGATCGTCCACCTCGGCGAAGCGTACGCTCTGCAGGATGGCCTGCGGGTCGCTCCTGACGTCCTCCAGCAACAGCCCGTCCAGCGGCGCCGGCGTGGATTCGTCCTGCTTCAGCAGCATCCGCTTTGCGATCGGCACCATCGGCTTGAGCAGTGGATGCCGCGCCAGCCCCGATGCACGCAGCGACTGCAGCACCACGCGCCACTCGCCGCGCAGCACGCGCCCGGCGAAACGCAGGGGCTTGGTGATGCGCCAGGAACGCGAACTGATCAGCGAGCCGGTCAGATCCTGCAACGACTGCAGTTCCTCGCGATAGGATGACAGCAGGGCCGACACGTCGCTGCCATCGCCCTCCTCCGCCTGTTGCCGACCCGCCAGGTTGACGCCTGACTGGTGGAGAAGCTGGTCGATCTGTTCATGGCGCTGCCGCAGCTCGGCGCGTGCCGCGCTGGTCAAGCCGGACACAGCGGTCATCTGCGCCTGCAGCTGGCTGCGGACCTCCCAGACCTCGGCCATCGCCGACTCAAGGCGCTGGGCCCGCGCCTTCTCCTGCTCCAGTTGCTGCTGCAGACGCGCAACCGCCGCGCGCTGCTCCTGCTCCAGTTTCTGCAGCATCTGCTGCTGCAGCAGCTGTTGCTGCTGCAGCCGTTCGGCGGCGGCCAACCCAGCCTGCTCAAGCTGTCGATGCAGCTCTGCCACCACGCCCTGCTCGCGCACCACATGGCCCCGCAGCGAACCGATCTCGGCGTCCTGCGCCTGGGCCCAGCGCGCGACTTCGTGGTGATGGGCGTACAGATCCTCCGCCTCGGTATACAGCACCGACGCTGGCAGCTGCGGCAGCAGCGATGCGTCCGCCGCGGCCACCACCACGAAATAGACGGCATCGGGAATGACTGCCGCGCGCTCCTGGACACCCTCGCCGGTATCGGTCAGCGCCTGGTAGACAGGCTGCGCCGGTCCGGCATCCAGCCCGGTGATGGTGGAACAGACCGACATGCGGTGACCGCACAGGTGCATCGCCGGGAAATACCGCCCCACAAGGGCGCGGAACTCCTCCAGGTAGAGTTCCTTGACGTGGTATTCGTTGTGGTAGCCCGCACGATCAGAGTAGACCTCCTTGTTCGGCGAGGACATGATCATCACGCCATCCGGCCGCAGTACGCGACGGATTTCGGACATCATCTCTTCCTGCTCGTACAGGTGTTCGATGGTCTCGAAGGACACGACCACATCGACGCTGTCGTCGGGAAGCGGAATCGCTGCGGCAGAACCCTGCAGGTACTGCAGGTTCGCTACGCCGGCATAGCGCTCTCCCGCATGCGCGACGGCATCCTGCGAGATGTCGACACCGCGGACAGAACGCGCGCGCCCGGCGAGCATCGCGCTGCCGTAGCCTTCGCCACTGGCCACATCGAGCACGTCCTTGCCTTCCACCAGGGGCAGGCACCACGCATATCGATGCAGATGTTCCTGGCGGATGACACCGTGTTCGGTGGGGACGAAACGTTCGCCGGTGAACTCGATCATCAGGATTCCTTGGTGACTTCGATGGCAAGCATGGGCAGCCCCACCAGGCCAAAACGCATGGTCTCGTCGATCGCGCGGAATTCCAGCGCGTCATGGATCCAGTGCTGCTGGGTGTGGTCGTGCTGGTCGCCGGAGGCCACCGCTGCATCGATCATGTAAGAGCCGGACGGCATCACCGGCATGCGGAACAGGAACGAAGCCACGACAGACTCGCCGGCCCGCCCGCCCACCGGTGCGTCCTTGCAGGCGAAGTAGCTGTTGTCGCCAAACAACCTCTGGCCCAGTCGATCCTTCACATAGAAGCCGACGATCAGGCTGTCCAGCGACTGCATGAGCTCAACCCGGACGCGCAGGCGGACCAGCTCGCCACCCTCGGCCATGCCCAGCGGCAAGCCGTCCTGATCGGTCAGTGCCACATCGACAATGCGCGCACCCTGCGCACCGAACTCCTGGCCCACGTTCTCCGGGTCGAATTCGAACAGAGCGATCCGGTTGCTGACGCCCGCTTCGCGCAGGGCATCGTGACGGAAGTCGGGAGCATCGGACGCCAGCCTGCGCGACTTCCTTTCCACCTTCACGTCCTCGACACCGGCTTCGCGACGGCCGACCACGTGCTGCTCGGTCATGTACGCCTCGATCACCTCCTGCGACGTACCGGACAGGCGCATCTGGCCATTCTGGAGCCATACCGCACTCTCGCAGAGGTTGGTCACCGCCGCCGCATCGTGACTGACGAACAGCAGCGTGCCGTTCTTCTGGAACTCGCGCAGGAAACGCATGCACTTCTGCGAGAAGAAGGCATCACCTACGGCAAGCGCCTCGTCGATGATCAGGATGTCGGCATCGACGTGGGCGATCACTGCGAACGCCAAGCGCACCGACATGCCACTGGAATAGCTGCGCACCGGTTGGTCGATGAACTCACCGATGTCGGCGAAGGCCAGGATGCTCTCCATGCGTGCTTCGATCTGGGGCCGGGTCAGGCCCAGGATCGTCGCGTTGAGGTAGACGTTCTCGCGCCCCGTGAACTCCGGATTGAAGCCACTGCCCAGTTCCAGCAGCGCCGCCACCCGCCCCTTGACCGTGATGTGGCCCTCGGTGGGGTTGAGGGTACCGGCGATCATCTGCAGCAGGGTGGACTTGCCCGAGCCGTTGCGGCCGACAATGCCCACGGTCTGTCCGCGGCGTATCGAGAAACTGACGCCACGCAGTGCCCAGAAATCCTTGTAGAAGGACCTGCGCTTGCCTGCCAGCGCCTGCAGAAGCCGATGCGAGGGACGCTCGTACATGTGGTACGACTTGCCCACGCCCTGTACGTCGATGACGACGTCATTGTCGATGCGATCAGAGGACATCGGCAAAACCCACGCGCAGCTTGTTGAACATGCGATGGCCCAGCAAGGCGACCGTGCAGGCGATGAGCGTGTAGATGCCAAGCCCTGCCCAGTTGGGCATCCGGCCCCAGATCACCACCTCGCGCACCTGGTCGATGATGAAGGTCAGCGGGTTCAGTTCGAACACGATCCGGTAGCTTTCAGGGACGGATTCAACCGGCACGATGGCCGATGACAGGAACAGCATGGCGGCGGCCATCACACCGGCGATCTGGCCGATGTCGCGCAGATAGACACCCAGCGACGACACGATCCAGCCGACGCCCGCCGTCAGGATCACCAGCGGGATGACCACCACCGGCAGCAGGATGGCCGTGGCCGGAATGCTGCCCTTGATGAACAGCTGCAGCAGCAGCAGTACCACCATGTTCATCAACAGATGGAACAGCGCCGAGAAGGTCATGCTCCAGACCAGGATGTCCAGCGGAAACACCACCCGCTTTACATAGCCGGTATTGGCAACGATCAGCTGCGGTGCGCGGGTGAAGCACTCGGCGAAGAAGCCGTGCACGGTCAAGCCGGCGAACAGGATCAGCGCGAAGTCGGTGGTAGAACCGCTGGAACCTGGCCACCGCCCCTTCATGACGAAGCCGAAGGCCAGGGTGTAGACCAGCAACATCAGGAAGGGGCTGATCAGCGACCACAGCAGGCCGAAGCTGGCGCCGCGGTAGCGGCCCAGGACTTCGCGCTGGCTCAGCTCGAAGGTCAGCGAGCGATGCTTGCCGAATACCGAGAGAATCCCCATCAGGCAACCTGCTGCGTCAGCGCCCGTTCCAGATCCACCTGCAGATCCCCAAGATCCTCAACCCCCACGCTCAACCGTACCAGCGCATCGCTGATGCCCAGCTGCTCGCGACGGGCCACCGGGATCGACGCATGGGTCATCACCGCCGGGTGGTTCACCAGGCTTTCCACCCCGCCCAGCGACTCGGCCAGGGTGAACAGCTCGGTGTTCTCGCAGAAGCGCTTGGCCGCCTCGAAACCACCCTTCAGCACGATCGAGACGATGCCGCCGTAGCCAGCCATCTGCCTGCCCGCCAGCTCATGCTGCGGGTGCGAGGCCAGGCCCGGGTAGATCACCTTTTCCACCGCCGGGTGCTTTTCCAGCCACTGTGCAAGCGCCATTGCGTTGGCGCAGTGCGCCTTCATGCGCAGCGGCAGGGTCTTCAGGCCTCGCAGCGCCAGGAAGCTGTCGAACGGGCCCTGCACGCCGCCCACCGAGTTCTGCAGGAAGGCCATCTGCTCGGCCAGGTCGGCGTTGTCGCCGACCACGACCATGCCACCGACCATGTCCGAATGGCCATTGAGGTACTTGGTGGCCGAGTGCAGCACCAGGTCGGCGCCCAGCTCGAGCGGACGCTGCAGCATCGGCGAGGCGAAGGTGTTGTCGACCACCACGATCAGGCCGTGGCGCTTGGCGACGGCAGCGACCGCGGCGATGTCCACGATCTTCAGCATCGGGTTGGTCGGGGTCTCGATCCAGACCATCTTCGTCTTCGCGGTGATCGCCGCTTCGAAGGCCGCCAGGTCGGTCAGGTCGACGAAGCTGAAATCCAGAGCGGCTGTGCGGCGGCGCACGCGCTCGAACAGGCGGAAGCTGCCGCCATAGATGTCGTCCATCGCCACCACGTGGCTGCCGGCATCCAGCAGCTCGATCACGGTGGAACTGGCGGCCATGCCGGAGGCGAAGGCGAAGCCACGGGTGCCGCCTTCCAGCGAGGCCACGCAGCGCTCATAGGCGAAGCGGGTCGGGTTGTGCGTACGCGAGTACTCGAAGCCCTGGTGCTCGCCCGGGCTGGACTGCGCATAGGTCG
>Ga0308157_10007588_pt1 | contig 12604 bp, 10 predicted proteins | sample PhyBR1_FD_201035 | JGI IMG/M metagenome (GOLD analysis project Ga0308157, IMG submission 201035) | Phyllosphere microbial communities from UC Gill Tract Community Farm, Albany, California, United States - DLSLB.R1 | ecosystem: Host-associated > Plants > Phyllosphere > Unclassified | place: USA...
CGCCGGCACGGGCATGTTCCTCGACGGCACCTACCGCTTCCACAAGGACGGCGAGGACTACGGCGGGTTCTGCTCGCTCGGCACGTTCTCCGAGTACGCCGTCGTGTCGGAGTGGGCGGTCGTGCCGCTCGACGACGACATCCCCTTCGAGATCGCGTGCCTCGTCGGCTGCGGCGTCCCGACCGGATGGGGCAGCGCGGTCTACGCCGCTGGCGTCAAGCCGGGCGACACGGTCGTGATCTTCGGCGCGGGCGGCGTCGGCAGCAACGCGGTGCAGGGCGCGCGCTACGCCGGCGCCAAGAACGTCGTGGTCGTCGATCCGGTGGCGTTCAAGCGCGAGAACGCGCTCGAGTTCGGCGCGACCGAGGCGTTCGCGACGGCGGACGAGGCGCGCGAGTACGTCACCGCCGTCACCTGGGGCCAGCTGGCCGATCACTGCATCCTGACGCCGGATGCGGTCACCGAGGAGATCGTGTCGACGGCCGTGCTGATGACGGGCAAGGGAGGCAAGACCACGATCACCGCGGTCGGCCACATCGACGAGAAGGCGGTGACGCTGCCGGGCGGGTTCCTCATCTCGTACCAGCGGCAGATCCGCGGCGCCCTGTTCGGCGACTGCAACCCGCTCTACGACATCCCCAAGCTGCTGGGGCTGTACCGCGCGGGCGACCTGAAGATCAAGGAGCTGATCACCAACAGGTACTCGCTCGACGAGGTCAACCAGGCGTACGACGACCTGCACGCCGGCAAGAACATCCGCAGCGTCATCCTTCACGAGGACTGATCATGGCCAACGCGATTCTCGATCCGACGGGCACGGCGACCGCGAAGGCCGCGGGCGCCCTCGCACCCAGGCGGCCGCTGGAGGGCGCCCGCGTCGGGCTGCTCGACAACACCAAGCACAACGCGATGCTCTTCCTGCAGGAGGTCGGCCGGCTGCTCGTCGAGGAGCAGGGCGCGGCCGAGGTCAGCGTCGTCGAGACGAAGGCCAGCTTCTCGGTGCCGGTCGACGACGAGATCGTCGGCCGCTACCGCGGCGCGGCCGACGTCGTCATCACGGGCATCGGCGACTGCGGCTCGTGCAGCGCCGCCGCGGTGGCCGACGGCATCAACTTCGAGAAGGCGGGGCTGCCGGCCGCCGTCGTGCTGACCGACGCGTTCACGACGACCGGCCGCACGATGGCAGGCGTCCACGGCAACCCCGACTACGAGTGGATCACGACCTCCCACCCGGTCGCGGTGCTCGGCGAGGACGAGGTGCGCGAGCGCGCCAAGACGCTGCTGCCCGAGATCGTCCGCACGCTCACGGAGGGCGCCGCGTGAGCGCGCCCGATCCGGATGTCGCCCAGGAGGCGATCGAGTACGCGTACGAGCAGGGCTGGTCCGACGGGCTGCCGCTGGTTCCCGTGAGCGAGCCGCTGCTCGAGCGGTTCCTCGCGCAGACCGACAGGAGCCCCGACGAGGTCATCGGCGACATGCCGCAGGTCGACCGCGAGGTGACCGTGCGCACCGCGGCGATCAACGCCGCGATGGCCGGTTGCCTGCCGGAGTACTTCCCCGTCGTGCTCGCGGCGTGGGAGGCGCTCATGCTCGAGCGCACGACGAAGGGCGGCGGGTGGCAGTCGACATCCGGCCCTGCCCCGCTGGTGATCGTCAACGGCGCGGTGCGCGAGAAACTCGGCATCAACTCGACCGGCGGGATCTTCGGGCCGGGCTTCCGCGCCAACGCGACCATTCCGCGCGCGATCGGCCTGATCGTCCGGAACGCGTTCGGCGTTCGTCCGCACGAGCTCGAGCAGGCGACGCAGGGCGTGCCCGGTCGATGGCAGATCTGCTTCGGCGAGAACGAGGAGGACAGCCCGTGGGGCCCCCTCGCCGCCGAGCGCGGCACGGAGGGCGACGCCGTCACGACCGTGCTGCTGCGCACGAGCGAGTTCGTCGACAACAGGCACACCAAGAGCGCGGAGGAGCTGCTCGCCGACTTCGCCGACACCATCGGCCGCAGCGGCCCGTGGATCTTCGCCCACTCGCAGGTGGGGCTCGTGCTCTGCCCCGAGCACGCGCAGCGCCTGGCGGACGCAGGATACGACCGCCCCGCCATCAGGGCGTGGCTCGCCGAGCGCTCCGGCCGGACGGCGGGGCAGCTCGCGGCGGTCGGCAAGACGCGGGGCGAGGGCGGTGCTCGCACGGCGGGCGAACCGGCCGATCCCGAGGCGTTCGAACGCACGATCGCCGACCCCGAATCGATGCTGATCGTGGTGGCGGGAGCCCGCACGGCGGGCATCTCGATGGTCGTGCGCTACTTCGCCGACTGGTCGGGCCGTTCCGTGCCCGTCGCATAGGACAACCAGAGGAGACATTCATGGCAGAGATGGTGCGTGCGGCGGTTCAGACCGGCCCGCGAAAGCTCGAGATGCGCGAGTTCGAGCGCCCGAAGGTGGGCGCGGCCAACGGCATCTGCGGCAGCGACGTCGAGATCTTCGCCGGCCACATCGGCGACCCGAACCGGCCGGCGTTCATCCCGGGCCACGAGCCGATGGGCATCGTCGAGGAGATCGGCGACGTCGCGGCGGAGCGCTGGGGCGTGCAGGTCGGCGACCGCGTCGCCCTCGAGGTGATCGTGCCGTGCCGCGCCTGCAACGACTGCCTGACGGGCCGCTACCAGGCGTGCAAGTTCCGCAAGTACGGTCACGGCGTGACGAACGTCGACGTCGCACCCCACCTCTGGGGCGGCTTCGCCGAGCGCATGTACCTCTCGCCGAACTCGGTGATGCACCGCGTCTCGAACGACCTCTCTCCCGAGGTCGCCGCGATGTACAATCCGCTCGGCGCAGGCGTCCGCTGGGCGGCGCAGCTCGGCGAGATCGGTCTCGGCGACACGGTCGTCATCCTCGGTGCAGGCCAGCGGGGCATCTGCGCCGCCGCCGCCGCGAAGTCCGCGGGCGCCGGCACCGTGATCATCACCGGCCTCGAGAGCGACGGGCACAAGCTCGAGCTCGCCCGCGAGTTCGGCGCGGACCACACGGTCACCGTCGACGGCGACGACGGCCGCGACATCGTCGAGGCCGTCCGCGAGCTGACGAACGGCGAGATGGCAGACGTCGCCCTCGACGTGACGCCGATGGCCGCAGGCCCCGTGAACGACGTGCTGCACGTGCTGCGCTTCGGCGGCCTCGCCGTGCTCGCCGGTCTCAAGGGCGGCCGCGAGATCCCCCTGGTCACCGACCACATCATCAACCGGGGCCTCCGCATCAAGGGCGCCTTCGGCGTCGACGCCGATGCGAACAAGGCCGCCATCGCGCTGCTCGAGTCGGGCCGGTTCCCGTTCGAGAAGCTGCACACCCACACGTTCGGCCTCGACGAGGTCGGCCTCGCCATCGACACCCTGTCGGGTCGCGAGGGCGACGGCTCCGCCGTGCACGTCTCGGTGCATCCGAACGGCTGATCAGGGCCATCGGGGCCCGGCCCCCTCACGTGACGAAGGAGACACCGTGATCGTTGACGCCCATGCCCACTTCCTGCCGGGCAGCTACCCGGCAGGTTCCCCCGACTGCTTCCCGCGGATGGAGCCGATCGACGGCTCCGATTCGCGGCTGCTGGTCTTCGACAAGATGCGCTTCACCGCGAAGAGCGTCTTCTTCGAGGGTGAGCGGCGCATCGAGGCGCAGGAGGCGTCGGGCACCTCGGCCGAGGTGATCAGCCCGATGCCGCCGATGCTGCGGTACGACCTGCCGGCGGCGGACGGCCTCGCGCTCGCCGAGCACACGAACGACTTCGCCGCCGAGCTCGCCTCTCATGACCCCGCGCGGCTGATCGCGCTCGGCATGGTTCCGCTGCAGGATCCGGATGCGGCCACGGCCGAGCTCGCCGCCATCAAGGAGCGGGGCCTCGCCGGCGTCGAGATCGCGTCGAACATCCTCGGCCGCTCGATCGGCGACGAGCTCTTCCTGCCGTTCTTCCAGGAGGCCGAGCGCCTCGACCTGGCGGTGTTCGTGCACGCCATGCCATCGCCGACCGAGCGGATGCCCGCGAGCGCGATGGGCACGTTCGTCGTGGGCGTCGAAGGCATGTACTCGGCCGCGTCGCTCATCCTGGGCGGCACCGCGGCGGCGTGCCCGAACCTGCGGGTGTCGTTCAGCCACGCGGCCGGCGGCTTCGCGATGGCGCTGCCGCGCGCGAACTACTTCTGGGGCGGGTCGTGGAACGAGGAGCCCCGCAACCTCGAGCGCGCCGTGATGCCGGATGACGGGCCGAGCCCGATCGAGTATGCGCGCCGCTTCTACTACGACTCGATGGTCTTCGACCATCGCGCCATCCGGTACCTGGTCGACCTGCTCGGCGCCGACCGCCTGCTGATCGGCAGCGACTTCCCGGCGATGCTGCGCGAGGAGCCGATCGCCCGCACGCTGCGGGAGATGGGCCTCGAAGAGCAGCAGTGGCGCCAGATCGCGGCCGAGAACGCGTACCGCTGGCTGGGGATCGACCAGCCGGCGTGATGCGCTGCCGGTGAGCCCCTGCCGTCTCGCGGAAGAGGCGTGGCCCGCCCGCGCGGCAGTCGGGAGACTTCCACACAACCCGCGCGGGCGCAGCCCGCGACACCCGAGCTCGAAGGAGAGCATCGAGATGGTCACAGTACGCACAGCACTCAGGCGCAGGGCCCGCGCAGCGGGCACCCTCGCCGTCGCAGCCGTCACGACCGCGGCGCTCGCCGCATGCGGCGGTGGGGGCGGCACCTCATCCAACGGCTCGGGCGGCGGCGAGCCGCAGGCGGGCGGCGACCTCACGGTCCTGCTCGACGCCGGCTTCAGCGGCGCTTGGGCGACGGGCCTCGACCCGGCCACCAGCAATTCGACCGGCGCGAACCTCGCGCAGGACGCCGGCATCTTCGGCGGCCTGTTCACGGTCGAGGCCGAGGCCGACGGATCGAACGCGCAGCTCGTGCCGAACCAGGCCGAGAGCTACGAGTGGTCGGACGACGGCCTGACCGTCACGATCACGCTGCGCGAGGGCATCGAGTTCAGCGACGGCACGCCGATGGACGCGGACGCGGTGCTGTGGAACTGGATCCGCCTGATGAACTCCGGCTCGACGGGCGCGCCGACGATCTCGCTCGACACGTCGATCGCACCGCAGGAGCACAGCGACGAGTTCATGGACAGCCTGTGGGCCGCGCTCCCCGAGGACGTCGACAAGGACGCGGTCGAGAAGGACCTCGGATCGTTCCAGACGGTCGACGACCGCACGCTCACGATCTCGCTGAGCGCCGTGAACGGCTCGTTCATGAACGGCTTCCCCGGATCGGCGCTGAACCTCATCGCCTCGCCGACCGCGTACGCGGAGGTGGGCGCGCAGGAGTTCTCGGTCGCCCCGGTCGGCGCCGGTCCCTTCACGGTCAAGGAGAACCGCCAGAACGAGCGGCTCGTGCTGGAGAAGAACGAGAACTACTTCAAGGACGGGCTTCCGTACCTCGACTCGCTGACGTTCCAGTCGATCACCGGCGAGCAGGTGCTGTACCAGACCCTCTCGTCGGGTCAGGCCGACGTGATCGAGGGCATGAGCAGCACGACGATCATCGAGGAGGCGCAGAACAACACCAACCTCGAGGTGCACTTCGGCGTTCCCACCTCGCCCTACGTGGTGCAGCTCAACAGCCGCGCCGAGCCGTTCGACGACATCAAGGCGCGCGAGGCGATCTACTACGCGACGAACTTCGACGCGATCAACGAGGGCCTGTTCAAGGGCAAGGGCGAGCCGTCGCAGTCGTTCACCGCATCGGGCGGTCTGTTCTACGAGCCCGAGGTCGAGGGCTACCGCGAGTACGACCTCGAGAAGGCCAAGGCGCTGGTCGAGGAGCTCGGCGGGCTCGAGGTCGAGCTCGGCACGACCGACACGGGCGTCGCCTCGGAGGTCGCGACGGCGCTGCAGACGCAGTGGCAGGAGGCCGGCATGAAGGTCTCGCTCGACGCGAAGCCGCTCGGCGACGTGATCACCAAGTTCACCTCGGGCGAGTGGCAGTCGATGCTGCAGACCGCCGGCGCGTGGGATCCCTCGACCGGCATCGGCGTGCAGGTGCGCTTCGGATCGACGTCGCCGTTCAGCGGAACGCCGCTCCCCGACGGCGCGGCCAACGCGCAGGAGGCCCTCGAGAAGGGGCTGCAGAGCCCGATGGACGAGGCGCTCGCCAAGGCCGTCGCGACGATCGACGAGGACGAGCGCTCGGCCGCCTACCAGGAGGTCGCGAAGATGATCTCGGATGAGGCGTACGGTCCGTTCGGAACGGCCTTCGCCCCGGCGCAGATTATGCAGAGCGGCGTGCACGGCCCCGGCCTCGACGAGCCGATCCCCGCCTTCGTGGTCAACACGGCCGTTCTCTACGACAGGGTCTGGACCGAGCAGTGACCACCGCGACCCAGGCGCCGCGAGGCGCCCCCGTCTCCGAGCGGCCCGGCCTCGCCGGCCGGGTCGCCGGGTCGCCCTTCGTGCGCCTGATCGCGAGGCGCATCCTGGTCGCGATCCCGCTGCTGCTCGCGGTGAGCGTGCTGGTGTTCCTGCTGCTCGAGCTGATGCCGGGCGACCCGGCCCGCAACCAGGCGGGCATGGACGCCACGGAGGAGGAGGTCGAGGCCGTCCGCAAGTCGCTCGGGCTCGACCGCCCCTGGTACGAGCGCTACTTCGGCTGGCTGTTCGGGGCGCTCACCGGCAACTTCGGCACGTCGTCGGTGAGCGGGCGGCCCGTGGTCGACCTGCTCGCCGAGCGGACGCCCGTGACGGTCGAGCTCGTGGTGCTGGCGTTCATCGTCTCGCTCGCCATCGCGATCCCTGTCGCCCTCATGGCGGCCCGCAAGCCCGGCGGCTTCTTCGACCGGCTCGTGATGGTCATCGCGATGACCATCCTCGCCGTGCCGAACTTCGTGATGGCGCTGCTGCTCATCCTGGTGTTCGCCGTCGCGCTGCGCCTGCTGCCGTCGATCGGCTTCGTACCCTTCGGCGACGATCCGATGGGCAACATCCGCAGCGTGATCATGCCGGTGCTGGCGATCTCGGTGCCGCTGGCGTGCTTCTACGCCCGGTTCCTGCGCAGCGACCTCGTCGAGCAGCTGAACGCGGCCGACTACGTCGACACGGCGCGCGCCAAGGGCGCAGGCCCCTGGAAGGTGCTGTGGGGCCACGCGTTCCGCAACTCGTCGTTCGGCCTGCTGACGATCGTCGGCCTCAACGTCGGCGCCCTCGTCGGCGGAACCGTGATCATCGAGCAGATCTTCGCGATGCCCGGTCTCGGCGTGATGATGCTCGACGGCGTCGGATCGCGCGACATCGCGGTCGTGCAGATGTGCGTGTTCATCTTCGCCGCGGTCGCGATCGCCGCGAACCTTGTCGTCGACGTGCTCTACGCCGTCCTGGACCCGAGGATCCGCTATGGCAGTCACTGATACGGCCACGACCCCCACGGCCGCGCTGCTGACGCCGGCGACCGCGTCGGACCGAAGCCTCCGCTGGGCGCGCACGCGCCGCCGCCTGCTGGTCTGGGTGCCCGGCGGACTCGTCGCCCTGATCATCCTGATCTGCTTCCTCGGTCCCGTCGTCCTGCCGCTGCCGAAGCCGGTGGGAGGCAGCATCCTCGAGAGCATGCTGCCGCCCGGCAGCCCTGGCCACGCGCTCGGCACCGACGTCAACGGCAACGACGTGCTGTCGCGGCTGCTGCACGGCGGGCGGGCGTCGCTGATCGTCGCGATCTCGGTGAACGCCATCGGCATCATCGTCGGCGGCGTCCTCGGCGCCCTGTCCGGCTACCTCGGCGGCCGCGCAGACACCGTGATCATGCGGCTGCTCGACGTGCTGATCGCGTTCCCGTCGCTCGTGCTGACGATCGCGATCGCCCAGGTTCTCGGGCCCAGCCTGCCGAACACGATCATCGCCATGTGCGCGTTCAGCATCCCCAGCATCGCGCGCGTCGCCCGCTCGGCGGCGCTGCGCGTGGTGAGCATGCCGTTCATCCAGGCGGCCGAGCTCGCCGGCACCTCGCGCTGGCGCATGCTGACGCGCCACATCGCGCCGAACGTGGCCCCGCAGCTGCTGAACTTCGCGATGCTCGGCATGGGCATCGTGATCGTGACGGAGGGCGCGCTCAGCTTCCTCGGACTCGGCATTCCGGCGCCTGCTCCCAGCTGGGGAAACATGATCTACGACGGCCAGCAGGCGCTCACCGGCGCACCGCTGCTGGTGCTGTGGCCCAGCCTCGCGCTGCTGGTCACGGTGCTGTCGTTCAACCTGCTCGGCGAGAACCTGCGAGATGAGATGAGCGGACGATGACGAGCGAGACTCTGGTGTCCACCGACCTTCCTCCCGCCGACGAGGCGGAGGGCGTCAACGACGTCGTGCTGACGGTCGAGAACCTGCAGGTGCAGTTCCAGCGGGCGGGGCGCGTCGTGCACGCCGTCAAGGGCGTCGACTTCACGGTGAGACGAGGGCGGACGCTCGCGATCATCGGGGAGTCGGGGTCGGGCAAGTCGGTGTCTGTCCGCTCGCTCATGGGGCTGCTGCCGCCGAGCGCGAGGGTGACCGGATCGGCGCTGCTCGGCGAGACGCAGCTGCTCGGGCTCCCCGAGCCCGAGATGCGCAGGCTCCGCGGCAAGGACATCGCGATGGTGTTCCAGAACCCGGCGACGTCGCTGAACCCCACCATGAGCATCGGGGCGCAGCTGCTCGAGGCCATCCGGATGCACAGCCGGATGGACAAGCAGGCGGCCACCGCGCGCGCGCTCGAGCTGCTGGCGCTCGTGCGGCTGCGCGACCCCGAGATGCGCCTCGCGCAGTACCCGCACCAGCTCTCCGGTGGCATGCGTCAGCGCGTCGTGATCGCGATGGCGCTGGCCTCCGACCCCGCGGTGCTGATCGCCGATGAGGCGACGACCGCGCTCGACGTGACGACGCAGGCGGCGATCATGGAGCTGCTGTGCGACCTGCAGGACAGGCTCGGCATGGCGATCATCCTGATCAGCCACGACCTCGCGCTCGCCGCGAGCTACGCCGACGACGTGATGGTGATGCGCCACGGCGCCGTCGTCGAGCACGTGCGCCCCGAGCTGCTGTTCGACGACGACCGGCAGGAGTACACGAAGGAGCTGCTCGGCGCGTTCTCGACGCTGCCGACCGAGCGCCGTGCGCCCGCCGCCGCGGAGGGGGTCGAGCCGCTGCTGCGGGTCGAGGGCATCGTGCAGGAGTTCGTCACGCGCGGCGCCGGCGGCGTCCGCACGGGCATCGTGCGCGCCGTCAACGACGTGTCGTTCGAGCTGCGGCCGGGCACGACGCTGGGCATCGTGGGCGAGACCGGATCGGGCAAGTCGACCGTGGCGCGCGCGGTGATCCAGGTCGAGCGCGCCAAGTCGGGCAGCGTCGTGTTCCAGGGGCAGGAGCTCGGGGCGCTGAAGCGCAGGGCGCTGTCGAAGGTCTACGCCGACATGCAGATGATCTACCAGGACCCGTTCGGGTCGCTGAACCCGCGGTGGCGGGTCTCGGAGGTGATCGCCGAGCCGCTGCGCGGTCACACGACGATGACCGAGAAGGCGCGCAGCGCCAGGGTCGACGAGCTCCTCGACCTCGTCGGGCTGCCGCCCGCCGAGTACCGCTCGAGGCGGCCACAGGAGCTCTCGGGAGGGCAGGCGCAGCGCGTCGCGATCGCGCGCGCCGTGTCGCTCGAGCCGGCGCTGATCATCTGCGACGAGGCGACGAGCGCGCTCGACGTGCTGATCCAGGCGCAGATCCTCGACCTGCTGGTGACGCTGCAGCGCGACCTCGGCATGGCCTACCTCTTCATCGGCCACGACCTGAACGTCGTCCGCTACATCTCGGACGACATCGCGGTGATGCGCCACGGCGACCTCGTCGAGTACGGCCGCAGCGAGGACGTCTTCACGAACCCGCAGCACGAGTACACGCAGGAGCTCCTGGCGGCCATCCCGACGGCCGAGCCTGGTACCAGGCGCCGGCGCTGAGGAGAGGGGCGCCCGCGGCGTGCGGGCGCTCCCCGCTCACGGCCGGGGCCGTCGACAGGCGGTCAGCGGGTCGCCCGCACGAGGGCGATCGCCGAGAGGGTGATGCCGTCGCGGATGCCGCCGTCTGCGATCGCACGGTCGATCTCGGCGTCGGCGAGCCAGCGCTGGTCGGCGAACTCGGCCGGGTCGCCGGCGCTCAGCCCGGTCGCGCGCACGACGTCGACGGCGTCGGCGAGCAGCCCGCTGTCCGGCCAGATCCTGCCGACCGCCGCCGCGTGCTCCGCGCGCATGCCGGTCTCCTCGTGCAGCTCGCGCCGCGCGGTGGCGACGGTGTCGGCGTCGATCCTCTCCGCGCCGCCGCGCGGCAGCTCGATCAGCCGCTCGCCGACGGCGGGGCGGTCGAGGCCGATGAACAGCACGAGGCCGTCGCGCTCCGCCCAGACCACGGCGCCCGGCCCGTGCGGCTGCGATGCGACGCGCATCCGCACGTATCCGGGCATGCGCTCGCTGTGCACCTCGAGACCGGTGTCGTCGCTGCGCCAGACCAGGCGCCAACCGGGGTCCGTCATGACCGCCTCCTCAGCCGCAGCGTCGACTGCATTCTGGTCGATCGGATGCTGAACAGCGTGAGCATCTCGTCCCACGGGAACGCGCCGACGATCGCCAGCAGCGCCCACAGGATCGCGACGCCGATCCCGCTCCCGCCGATCAGCTCCGCGTCGCGCAGCGCCAGGGTGATCGCGATCAGGGTGAAGGCGCCCAGTCGGAGCGACCGGATGAGCAGCTGCCTGCCGCGCGACGGCGCGTCGCCGACGGCGCCGCGCACCCGGAGGGCAAGGTCGAACATCCGGCGGTTGGACGGCCGGTCGAGGAGCCGGTTGTGGTGGGCGTCGCGCGCCTGCGCGACCGAGGCGAAGGCGGCGGGAGGCGCGGTCTCCATGTGCTCGAGGATCTCGCCGTCGACGGCGAGGTTGCCCGAGCGGGGACGGCGCCTCCCGCGCAGGCGGCGCCAGGCGAGGCGAAGGCGCGAGACCTCATCGGCCGAGAGACCCCAGTGCGCCGCGGCGCGGTCGTCGGCCGCATCGTCGTCGCCGAGTCCGTGCAGCGTGAGCATGCGCAGGTCGTTCTTCTCGCGGATCGCCTCGTAGTACGCCGCGTTCCACCATCGCAGCGCCCAGGTGCGCTCGGAGCGGGGCAGCGCGGCCAGCCGCTCCGGCAGCCGAGGCGGGTCGAAGCGCGGGGCGCCGGCGGGGCCGTCGAGGAGTTCGCCGTCGAGCCAGCGCACGACGAGCGCACGGCGGGTCGGCGGCGCCCACGATCCGTCCGACTGCTGCTCGCGCAGCGCGAGCAGTGCGTCGGCCAGTGGTTCGTCGCCGACGATGCGCTCCCGCGAGCGCGCGAGCGCCGAGTGCACGTCCGGAGCTCTGTCGTTCCACGGCTGCGCCGCGACCCGGCCGGCGGCGATCGCGTCGACCCAGGCGCGGCGCTGCGAGTCGATGATGCCGCGCAGCGCCGCGGGGTCACCGCTGCTTGCGTCCCACACCTCCTGCGAGACGAAGGCGGGGTCTGTGCGCTCCTGCCAGGCGGCGGACGGCGCTTCCTCCAGCACGCTGCTCCGATCGGAGCTGCCGCGCGCGTACGTCCCGGTGAGGGCGATCAGCGCGCTGGACACCCGCGCATCGCGCTCCTCGGCCGGCCCGGCGACCATCTCGTACTGGAACTCCGCGAGCGCACGCGCGGGCGAGGAGCCCCGCGGGCCGGGGCCCGACGGCGGCTGGCAGTCGACGATCAGGGGGAGCCTGGCACCGGGCTCGAGCCCGAGGTGCCATGCCAGCCGGTCCGGCCCCATGGCGAGGAAGAAGATGCCGTCGAGCAGCTGGTTGCGGTCGACCACGACGGTCTCGGCGATGAGCAGCGCGGTGCGGAGCCCGCCGAGGAGCTTCCGCGTCGCCTGTTCGGCGCCGAGCGCGAGCCACAGCCTGCTCTGCTCCACCGCGTCGAAGTTCGACACGCTGATCCGGATCTCCGCCACTGCCGTGCTCCCTCGCCCCGCGCGTCGGCCCTAGAGCTCCGCGTCGGGCTCCGGCTCGGTCCACTTCGGCGTCGGGGGCTCCCACACCCGCAGGGCGTCGAGGAGGTCGTCCGGATCGTCTGCCACGATCAGCCTGTCGCGGAACTGCGCCGCGATGAAGCCCGTGTCGACGAGGCGGTCGATCATGTCGAGCAGCGGATCCCAGAAGCCGTTCACGTCGTAGACGGCGATGGGCTTGGCGTGGAAGCCGAGCTGCTGCCACGTCCACGCCTCGAAGAACTCCTCGAGCGAGCCCGCGCCGCCCGGAAGCATGACGTACGCGTCGCACAGCTCGCTCATCCGCTGCTTGCGCTCGTGCATGTCGGCGACGACCTCGAGGCGCGTGAGGTCGTGGTGCGCGATCTCCTTGTCGACGAGCGCCTCGGGGATCACGCCGATCACCTCGGCGCCGGCCTCGCGGCCGGCCGACGCGACCGCGCCCATCAGGCCGACGTTGCCGCCGCCGTAGACCAGGCCCATGCCCGCGCGCGCGATGGCGGTGCCGACGGCGTTCGCCGCCTCGGTGTAGACGGGGTCGTTG
>Ga0308157_10007589_pt1 | contig 12604 bp, 25 predicted proteins | sample PhyBR1_FD_201035 | JGI IMG/M metagenome (GOLD analysis project Ga0308157, IMG submission 201035) | Phyllosphere microbial communities from UC Gill Tract Community Farm, Albany, California, United States - DLSLB.R1 | ecosystem: Host-associated > Plants > Phyllosphere > Unclassified | place: USA...
GGAACTGGAAGGCCATTCACTTCTGGAAGCCTGCTTTGCAAAGCTTCCACATCATGTTCGGCGATGACAGAATGCCTATCGCTGAACTATGAAAAAACGCTCGGACACACTTTAATTTACAGTCTCGGCTTCGCCTTCTGCTGCGGGTGGAGGACCTTCCGGAAACGCCTGATTATATTCTGCTACGAAGCAACGATTCTCGGGATTGGTTAGAGTGGAGAAATAAACTGAAGAGCTGATATGCCCATCTCTGCATTCTGGTATTATCTCGGTCAGATCGGGTTCAGAAAGATTGCAACTGGCGATTGGGAAACGTTCGGACTGATTGATGCCACGCGCCTCACATGCCCGTCGAAACTGCTCGAAAAAGGCGTAAGAAGAGTCACCGATCAAGGCATTGAATATAAAGTCGGGCTCTTCCTCGAAGATGGTTTCAATGATTTTTTGAAGATCAGTCTCACCCACGCCGAGATAGCGTTCAGCCAGAACAATACCTTTTCTTGCTTGGATATATTCACGCAGGACGCGGATGCTTTCCCAACCCCAAATATAGTTGGAGCCAACGCAAAATGTTTTGCGGCCGTATCGAGTTAGAAGGTAATCCATCAATGGAGACATGTGATGGTTCGGCGAAGCACCCGTGTAGATTACGTTTGGGGAACTTTCGAATCCTTCATAATGGGATGGATGCCAGAGCTGCGCATCATACTTCTCAAAAAGCGGAATGACTTCCTTTCGGCTGGATGATGTATAGCAACCGACTACATGACGAATTCCGGAATCGATCAACTTTTTGGTCGCGACCGAATATTCTTCCAAATCACCACCTGGATTGTAATGCACCGGCTCCAGAGTTAATCCCCATTCATCGTCGGCACTTATTTGCGAGCACGCAAGCAGCGTTCCGTTCAAGATCGCACGTCCAACGGCTGCGTATGCGCCAGTTGTGGAAATCAATATGCCGATCTTGCAGGTCAGCTCACCCATTTCACCTCACAAACGACAAAAATCCCGCCAACACGATGTGTTGCGGGCTTCATTGCCACCACGTTCCCTTAGATTGTTTTTCTACGCATTTATAGGCAACGTTGCCTCGCGTTTCCAACATACAACAAACTTTTCATGATCCTGTCAAGCGGTCAATAGAATCTCTTTAGCTAACCGACTTCTATCGCTGTGTTGATGATATCCTTGTGGCGGCTTCTCATTTAAAATATTTTTGCCTGTTTCATTTTTTGGATGGCGAGATAAAGCCTTTGTACGGAATCTCGTTTTGGCTGTAACAGCTCGATGTATGGGGAATTACAACCTCAATGATCTGCGCATTCAAAAAATTCGACTAGTTCCCCGACTGGAGGTGTGGCGCAAATCAAGTGATATCGCCTTTTATCGGAGCATTTTTCCAGCGGTCCAATCGGGCGTAATGCCATTTTTACCAAAAATGCCATAATGGCCTCCCGTGTGAATAACCCGCACGATAAAAGCAGCACAAACACACATAGAGATGCGCTTCTTGTGTGCATTGCCACTTAACGCGAAATAAATAACGTCACTGACTGCCGCAGATCCAACATAGGCCTCAATCATTCAATCCTCATAGAGAGGTGTCCACTATTGCTACTTTTGTGGGGCTAAATGGTGCGTCTCCGCTGAACACGTAACTTTAGTTGTGTCGATTGCTAACTGGAAAGGTGCATGCTCGAATTCATGTTGATCACCCCCAAGGTGCAGAGTTCTTGCTTCAGCAACGGCAGTTCATCTTAGAGTATAAGCCCCGGTAGCGAAACGGCTTAACAAGGGCGATGCTTTCTCGTGTTTGGGAACCGGTCAGCGCCCGTTGATTTCTAAATGCTCAGACGATTTTCTTTGGTTTTTGCAGGGATTTCGTTTTTTTCTGCTTTTTTGCCGTTTTTAGCTCGTCTGCTAAATTAATAGAGGTGTGGACCGAACTTGCAACCAGTTGATGCATGACTTCGATGAGTTTGATCTCGTCCTCAATAAAAAGTGACACTTCCTTTGGCCGTGAAAAACGATTGAGGCCAGAAAACGAAAGTGTTCTGCTCTGAGGATCATAAGCAACTGTATTCACTTTTACGACGCGCATTTTGATTAACTCCATTCAATCCGCTCAATGGTGAACCGAGTTAGCTGTCATAATCAATGGGGTATGACTGTCATAATTCTTATAGTTCAAAAAAACCCGTCAAAATGTTAACCAGTCGGGGTTTTGCAAAATTCAAGTCGCATTAAATGTTGGCTCGCACACCAGATGATGCAAAGAGAACCCGGGCAGGCGGGGCAGCGCCGGAACGACTGTCGCGGATCGTCCTCGCGCGCCCTCAATCATCGCATACTCGCGACAAATTTCAATAAAAACCCCGTTACGTTTTTCAACGTCACAGGGCTGCGCATCAACGGGCATGCGATTGTCTCAGCGCACTGTGTAATATCAAAATTCGCACCAAAGAAAAGCCCCCGGACGGCGGTCAGACCAAACCGGGGACGCGCACCGGTGATTATCAGGAAGTGGGCAGTGCGCTGATAAATCCTCTCACATTCATAACAAAAGACAATAAAAACCCCGGCAAGCGAGGGCCGACCGGGGTTCTGCGCACCGCGAGTGATGTGGGGGGCTCGGGATGATGCGCAAGTAAATCTTCTCACAGTCTCAGGAAATCACACTGTCACGGCCCATCACATGCTGGCGCTCTGTCGTACCTAACTTCAGGACAATCTAATGAACAAAACAACGTTCTTCGCGTATGCGAGGCGCGCGCCTTTTGGCGGACGTCTTTCGCAGGCGCAAGTCAGCGGCACCGAGGCAATTCTTGCCGAAGCCGCTAAAAGGAATCTGCCTGACGAGCAGGTTGCATACATCCTCGCGACCGTCTTCCACGAAACTGGCGGCAAGATGCAGCTGGTTGTAGAGAACCTGAATTACACCAGTGCGGCGCAAATACGAAAGACGTGGACGAAACGCTTCTCGTTGATCGCTGCGGCTCAGTCTTATGTGAACAATCCGCAAGCCCTTGCAAACAAGGTCTACGGCGGCCGCATGGGCAGCAACGGCGCTAATGACGGTTGGCTTTATCGAGGCAGGCGCCTGCGTCAGATCACTGGCAAGGACAATTATAAGAAGTTCGGCATTGCTGATGTGCCTGAGAAAGCGCTCGAACTCGCAACAGCGACCGTCCTTGTCAATGCGTATCTCAAAGGCCGGTCTGACAGCAAAACAGCCCAGACCGCACGCGACGCAGGATCCGTAACCAAAGCACGGAAGATAGAAAATGAAGTTGGCCGTCTTGATGACAGCGCTGTTGACGCTCGGCTTGCTAAGTGGATGCGCGACAAGCGGTAATTACTGTGACGTGGCGAGGGCAATCTATGCAAGCCATGACGACACGTCAGAAACCAAGCGTCAGATTCTGGCTGAGAATGAGAAAATAGAAAAGCTATGCGGGATGCAGCCGTGATTCCTAATTGGAGGCCGGTTCCGTTGCTCCTGGGACATGGTCAGTAGGAATTAGGCTTCGGCCCTCTTCATACCTAGCAATCAGTACAACTGCGGCAAGCGCCACCAAGATCGGTACAGCAATACATAGGATCCGCGGTACCGATGAAACGATCTGTCCAATGATAATTGTCAGTTTCGATCTCATACGGCGATGTTAGCAAAGAAGAAGTTAAACGAAAACAAAGGACGACATTAACTATGTTTAATCCTAGGGAATTAGCCAGATGACCGGCACTGAAATCATGGGCGCAGTCGGCTTCATCGTGATGCTGTTCGGCTTTCTGTTTGGCCTTTGGAAGTATGTCGACAGCAAGATTAATGCGGCAAGAAACGAAAATGCCGCTACAGTCGAAGCAGCAACCGCACTCGCCGCGCTGACGAGCCAGGAGCTATCAGACTACAACCTGCGGGCTGCCGAAACATTCGCCACAAAGGCCGGGATGCAGGAGCAGACCTCGCAAATCGTGTGCCATCGAAAGCGTTGCAAACCGCATTGATGGGCTTACCGAGCGTATGGATCGCGTATTTGAACAGAAGACGACGCGGGCTAGAAGCTAAGCGTTCTACTGGGGCGCTCTTTGCACTTCTGTTTCACTTGGCTGCGGCTGTAATGTATCGGTGGGTCCGGGAGCAGGCGGCTGTGGCGGCGTTGAGGGTTCTTCTGCAAGAACCTCATTTGTCTTCGCCTTAATATCCTCTGCCGTCTGCTGGCTAATTAGTCCCTGCGATGCGGCAAAGCCTACGACAATGGCAATGATCGCGCCGACGAGAGCAGTTTTTAGCTTGGGCGACATATGCGGCTCTCCTACAAGAATAGTTTATGTCCCGCCGAGCCCTTGGTAACGGTTTTATATACAGGCACTCAATAAAGCAATGTTGGATTTTCGTCCCGATGAGGGAACGAAGGCTTAAAAGAAAGCGGCCTTTTGGCTGCTGTCATATAGGTCAAATTACAGATGATTTCTGCATTTGTAAGCGCATGTCCCGTAATCGCGAAGTCCGACTAGTCTGTGTTCGTTGCCTCAATGTTGGAGTTAGCAGCCGGGAAACTGTCGCGCGGGTGGCGGAACTGATATTTTTGGTGAGCCTGCCGGACAGCCAGTTCGGTGATGTAGCCGAGGTCGCGAAGCCCGCTCTCATAAAGCATCATGATTGTGCTAGACAGATCGACTGCAACATAATCGAGCTCGCCTTCTTCAAGCTTGGTTGCTGCATTCGAATAACAGCGTCTCATGAAACTCACTTCTTCTAGCGTGTAGATCCGGCTCGCTTCGTTGAACAGTGGCATAGCCAAGCTCCCTCCAGTTGTGAACCAAAGTAAAAGCCGTTGCGGCGTTAAATCGTATGATGTTAATTAATGCATAACATCCGAGAAGGTTTCTAAGGAATTTCCAGTATGACGCGGCTTGCTCAGGCGTGCAGGCGACTGCATTGTGGGCGGGTACTAACTGACCGGCTTAAAACAAACAGGTTTGGGCTTCCTCGTTATCGTTGCTCGGCGTGAGGTCGATCAAATCCGCATCAGGCGAAGGCTTCTGCATTTCTTTGGCTTCATCCCATGGTGCGCGAAGCCACGCGTCGATTTCCTCAATGGTGCGTAGAATGACCGGCATTGCTTTTGGGTGAATAAGCCTAACTGTGGCGTTGGGCTCGGTTGTCAGGAAGCCGAATATGTTGATCTCAACCGCCCCTTCCTTCTTCTTCCGCGCCCCTTTCTAACTTCTCCATATGCCAGCGAACGCAAAGAGTGGCTTTTCTTCATTCAATACGAACCAGTGTATCCGTTTGCGCTTGGTAATTGGGGCGAGATTTTGCCCATATTCGGAGAATGAGTTGGCCGGGACAACGCAGCGGCTCTCGACGGCTTGCCATCGCCGCCAATGGGATGACTTTAGATTTCTGGCGTTCGTGACGCCTTTATCGACTTCCGTTTTCAGAAACTCACGGGGCATCGGCATATCCCAGCGCAGCATTGTAAGCTCCGGGTCGTCAGCTTCGACGTTCCGAAGTACTGGGGCCGGATAATCTGGATACACATCAAGCTGTGGATCAACACGGTTTGTCACATCACCGAACTTGGGGAACAGACGGCGCATGGCCTCATGATAGGTCGTGATGTTATATAGATTGCACATGCGTTCCTCCGTTTTGAAAGGAGGTAGCGCGCAATTTAGCGGCGTACAGCCAGTGCCTCTTAACAAAAATACCCCACGATTTTTTCTCGTGGGGTATTTGCTGCAAAGTTAACTATATGGCGAATTGCAAACCACTCGACGTCCGACACTCGGAACATAAGTATTGTCTGATGCACGGTAGGTGCGGTAACGCGATGAACACCACTGATAATGGCGATTACTATAGCCACGTGCTGCCGGGCGCTGGTTATTTAGAGCGCCACCGACGACCGCACCCGCACCAAAGGCTGCCAGCGGATACCACCAACCATCCGAATGTCGCCTATAACCCCGACGGTATTCGCGATACCCACGATGTCCGTTGCGCCAGCCGTCACGATGAGAGCGTTTCATATTCCCGCGCCTATCATCCCAACGCCGCTTATTCTGAACTTGTTGGATCTGCGATACATTAAAAGAAGAGTCTGACGTCTGACGCAAAGGGGAGGCGATTACAGGTGTGAATGAAGTCGCTGCAACAGCAAAACTTAAAGCTGCAATCCAAGTTTTTCTAAGCATTATTTTTCCTTCCATTATCTCAATAGATCAACTGAGTACGCCGCGTATGGTTCCAATAAACGGCAAATTGGGCAGACACTTCCTCGGCGCTCGATAAACGACGAATTCGCTCTGCCCCTTCATGATGCATGCCTCACATCGCAGCTTCCATTGATGCTGTCGCAGCGGTTCGTCTTTGCCAATTCTGTGCAGAACTTGTTTTATGCTTACATCGTTACCCACCTGACAAATCAGCGTGACCGTGATGCGCGTCATCCGACCGAGAAGCCGACCCCGTTGATGGCAGAGCTTCTAGTTGACTTTACCGATCAGGGGCAGACGATCCTCGATCCTTTTAAGGGGTCCGGAACCACTGGCATTGCCTGCGCGCGAATGGGCCGTCGATTCATTGGTATCGAACTTGATCCAAAGTATTTCGACGTGGCATATGAGCGCATCGAAAAGGCGTACGCGGAAAGAGATATGTTTGTTGAAATGCCGCGGAAAGCTCCCAATCCTACGGATCCTTTTGCTGCCAACGACAATGTCGGGGCTGCAAATGCGGCCTGACGATATCTGCCACGTCTGCTACCGCCATGCCGTCGGACTTGGCGTGCAGGCAGATCGCGAACCGACCCGCTGGCTTTGCAAGGACTGCGCAGACATTGTCGAGCACATCCGTTCCCACCGCAGGCTCGACCCTTACGAGCTGCGCGCCCTCGATGCCGGCGTTGAGGCAGTTGGTTCATATCTGCAAGAGATCACAATAACCGACCTTGCGGAATGCGACAATCTCGAAGCGCGCTTGCTGGTCGAAGCAGCGTGGGAAGGTTGCGGGCGAGGGATGCGGGAAGCTTTGAAGGAAGCGCCGTTCTAAGTAGTCTTTGGTGGCTCGACCGACGGCATCTTTTGAAGGAGCTCGTTGTTGTACTTGGAACCCTCCATGCCGTGATGAACCTTGCGATGGCAAATCGGGCAAAGAGCTATGACGAAGGCAGGATCGTCTGGGCCACCGTCGCTTACTCGACGGATATGATGGGTTTCGAGGTAAGGCTGACCGTTCATGCGCAGAAAGGGCGCTTTACAGCCGCAACCCTCACAATGACCGTTGGCCCGTGCAAGCACGTAATCTCTAACGTGTCGACTTCGATCATAGATTGTCCTAGCGCCAGCTTTACCTTCACGTGTACCGGCTGCTTGGAGTGCCCGAGTTCTCAACTCGCTGAGATCAATAATATCAACGACATTCTGATCGTCGTCCAACTCGTCGACAATATTTTCCAAGTTTCGGAGTTCGAAAATGATCGCTTTACGCATGTCATTGTTGCGGTCCGGTGATTGTCCCCATCGCCAGCTCTCGCAGACAAAACTACCGAGAAAAACCAGATCTTTGCCTTTTCCAAGGCTCTCAAAGAGGAGCAGGTCATTACCTAATACGGCATGGTCGCGAATAGCTCTGTTGCCACGCACCATTTCCATGTCACCGACCTGGCCTTCACCGTAGTAATCAAAACGGCCATCTGGAAGGTGCATGTCGTCATAACCGTAATGGCTTCCAGCTTTGCCAGTGATAATGAAGATTACGTGGTGATCAGAAGGCGTGACTATGCCACCCTGACGTTGGCCGGAAAAGTGTTCGTCATGCTGCCCCCGATACAAAATGTGGAACAGCAGTATCTAATCTAAATCGCGCAGTCAAAATGGAGCAGTCTAAGGTAATTGGCCGCTTCCGCCTTCGTGCTGCCTTTCCATGAAAGTCCGGGTGATCTGCACTAGGCAATCATTAGCCTCTGTCTCGGTGAGCCCTGTCTGAAGCTTACCTTCGAACTCCGCCGGTTCATTTTTGTACGCCTCAATAACAGACCAAGTGCCGTCCTGTTCTTGGCGAACCTTATAGCCATTCTCGATCATAGATTTCTCCTTCAGGAGTTCGCATGCAAAATAATACCATTCGGCATTCTCAGAAGACCCGATGCTCGACGTCGCGTTGTCGTATCAGACGCAAAACTGGCCGGTTTCCCCGTGCCGCCAACGCGATGAAGAATACGTCGATCAGGACGGATACATCGAACTCCTTGCCACTAAAACACCGCTAACCAGCAATGGGTTCCGTGGTGCTACGCTTAATGAGCGCATCGTTCGAGAATACTGGCGTCGCACCCCTTCCGCAATGATTGGCGAGCCAACAGGTGCGCCTAAAGGTGCATGGGTGCTAGATATCGACCCGAAACACGACGGTGACGAAACTCTTGCTGCGCTTGAGCGCCAGTATGGCGCTGCCTAAGACGCTGACAGCCGAAACCACAAGCGGTGGCCGTCACTACTTCTTTCGTCATCGTCAGGGCGTTCGCAATCACGGTGCGCTTGGTTGGGACGTCGACGTGCGTGGTGACCGCGGCTATGTCATTGCAGCGGGCAGCGTGCCGGAGATTGGCCTACCTGATCGCTGGATCACTGAGCAGGAGTCGGTCGACGCGCCTGGCTGGTTGCTTGAGATCGTGCTGCCGCGTTCATATGAAAGCACGTACACCGGGGCGCCATCTGTGAGCGGCAAGATCAATGACCGCTATGTCGAGCGTGCAGTTCAATGCGAGCTGGACGACCTTGCGCTTGCACCGATGGATAATCGACGCAAAAGCCAAGGGTATGGAGTAGGATAGCGGCGCAACGCTGGCGAGTTACTTCAACTCAACAATCGAAAAATGGGCAACTGAGGCTCAAGCTTTCGTCGCTTGGCGCGATGCTGTCTGGCTCTATGCGTTGACTGAACTGGACAAGGTGAAAAACGGCGAGCGCGATCAGCCAAGTGTTGAAGACTTTTTGGCTGAACTGCCCGCGTTTGTAAGACCGTCAGACCTTGTAAGCAATTTCTAGCATTGCGGGCGGCTGAGTTTCTGGCTGCTTAAGTCTTTGTTCAGAAGCGAATGCGACGGTTTTGAGCAAGCACCAACAAGAACACCACGACCAATATTGGCGCTGCCCCGCCGATAACTATCTGCCCGATATCTGACGCAATGAACTCTCTTACATGGCTCATCAGTCCTCCCTTCCTGAAGAAAACCCCGGCGACCGCAAAGTCCACGGGGGGGTATGCCGAAAAAGAAACCCCGACTGACCTCTCAGAAAACCGGGGCTACGCAAGCTTCCAGTCGCGTTAGATTGTTGGCTTACGCCTGTAACTAGGCAAACAAAAGCCCCGGTAGCGGAACGCGATATTTTGGGACCACGCCTTGCTATCATCTGAGCCGCTAAACCTTGCCGTTGGCCGTTCTCAGTGACAATGGCACCGCTCGGACAGACGAAGCTATTGATCCCGCTCTATAGCGAAACTCGGTGCGTCATTGCCTTTCTCTGTTGAAGAAATTCGATTCGTTCGCCCATCAATGCTTCAGCCACGGGTTTGATCATTGCGCGCTCGATCATTCCTCTATCTGTCTTTAGTGTCAGAATGCCGAGTAGCGGATCCTCATTGAGGGCTGTAGTTCCCGCGCCCAGAATTTATTGAACCCAGGTCGAGTTGGTTTAGCCATTGTGCGAGCCTCAAATGCGAAGGTTTCGTAGCCAGAGTAGTCGTTCATTACCAAGCTGGATAAAATATAGACATAAGTGAACTGCCGATTATACCGGCTGCGGCGATCTCGTTCGAAGTTAGACCAGTAATCAAGCTGGTCAACTTACGGAAACCAAGATGAGCTGGGGAAAATAGAATTATCGCTAGTTCGCTTTTTTCTTGCAGCGCCACATCAGTGCTCCAAGAATGATTGCGAAAACGCTTACGGTGGCAAGTGAAGCCCAAAATTCTATCGGCATGTGAGTCTCCCAAGAGCCTAATCAAACCTTAACGCCATTTTGTAGAATTTTTCTATAAAAATAAAACCCCGGCAGGCGGGCAGCCTTGACCGGGGCAGCGCACCGTTTATGAGCGGGGGGCTTGGGTCCGGTGCGCAAGAATAAGATAGCGGCTCATTGATAGGAGTGAAGACGCTCGATCATAACGTTATCTTAAAAAACGAAACAAACCGGAGCATTTCTTCCTTCTAGACTTGAACTCGTCCTCCACCCGTTTTCGGATTGCTCATCCAAGGGATTGGCACTTCCGGTTCTTCGAGTATTCCGCGCTTCTTTGCAAAGCCTCGAATGGCGTTTTCTGCTGCTTCGACAGGTTTAACGCCATCATGGCTATCACAGCAGGCTTTCCACGCGGTCTCATATATTAAATCACGATCACGCTCCGGCCACTCGTAGAGAAAATCTAAGGCATCTCCAATACTGGTGATCTCACGCACAAGATAGGGGCCGTCCTTCACGAATACAGGACGGTCAAACAAACGGTCGTTCATCGAAACCTCCATTTGATCGAACGCGTTACGTCGGAATGACGGCCTCGATTTAGTCAGAAATTATGCCCTTTCAAGAGGGCAATTTATCAAAATCTGAGGAAAAAAATGAATATGCACCTTGGCGATACCCTCCTCTTGATTGAGGCAGGTCGAGAGCGTGGACTATCGCGCAATCAGATGGCGTATGTGTTGGCCACGCGTACCATGAGACTGCGCACACGATGAAGCCGATCAATGAAATGGGTGGCGAGAAATATCTCCGGTCTAAGAAATACTGGCCGTACATCGGGCGTGGAACCGTTGACGCAACGCCTTACACATTACTGTGTATACGGAAAATCAGCGGCAGAAATTGCCAACATGCTAGGCGTGGGTGATCGTGAACTGGTCTTGGTACTGAAGCAAGATTTACGGGACTGCGCTGTGTATTTTTGTTTCCTTTCCGTTCCCGGTGGGGATAAACGTTCTGAGGATTCATAACGGGTACGAAAGGAATTGAAATTCGTAACGAAGCATGTAAGGTTGCTTACACGATGGGAATTGTATCTAAAGCGACTTAGGGCCGCTTTTCTGTTTCCACATAGCTGTAGGCAGCTGAGTATTTTGCTATCGCTTTCGGAATGGCACTGCGACAATCCTAGACCGAAAGACGCTGGCAAATCCAAAGGCCGGTGCACCAGCATCGGGCCTTTTTTAATTCGAGCCAACGCCTCAACGGAATGCGAGGCGGCGAAAGTCGTGAAGGATGGGGATACCCGCCCGTTCCTCGTACCTAATCAGAACGGCGGCGCTGAAAGTCGCAGAAGCCAGTAGTAAGATAACGTAGACTGCTATCTTATCCGCCGCGAACGCGACGGGTCGAAGCCTTTGCTTCTTACGGGGCAACTCACAGGGATGCAGACATGACCTTCCTCCTAGCTCTCCGTTCCAAGCTGACAGGCTACGCCGTGGCAATTGCGGCGGCGGTGGCCGTCCTTGTCAGCGCGTATCTCAAAGGCCGGTCTGACAGCAAAACAGCGCAGACGGCACGAGACGCACAATCCGCAACCAAAGCACGGAAGATAGAAAATGAAGTCAGCCGTCTTGATGACAGCGCTGTTGACGCTCGGCTTGCTAAGTGGATGCGCGACAAGCGGTAATTACTGCGACGTGGCGCGGGCGATCTATGCCAGCCATGACGACACATCAGAAACCAAACGCCAGATCCTGGCTGAGAATGAGAAAATTGAAAAGCTGTGCGGGGTACGGCCTTGAGGGATACTGCAATGAATGAATTGATGGATGCAGACAGATGACAGGCACTGAAATCATGGGCGCGGTCGGCTTCATCGTGATGCTGTTCGGTTTCCTGTTTGGCCTTTGGAAGTATGTCGACAGCAAGATTAATGCCGCGAGAAACGAAACAGCCGCCAAGGCCGACGCAGCAACAGCACTTGCCGCACTGACGCGGCAGGAGTTGTCAGATTATAAGCTGCGTGCGGCCGAAACATTCGCCACAAAGGCCGGGATGCAAGAACAGACCTCACAGATCATGCGCGCCATTGAAAGCGTTGCAAACCGCATCGACGGGCTTACCGAGCGCATGGATCGTGTGTTTGAGCAGAAGACGACGCGGGCGCGATCCTGATGTGGAAAAAGGCGGCCTTCGGGCCGTTTTAAAGCACGTTTAAGCCGTGGTTAAAGCATTAACGCCATGAGCTGGTGATCTATTAGGACCCGAGAACGGCTTTCTCTTGGGCTTAGGCAGTAATCCTTCACGTTGTGCTTTTTTCTTCGCTTCCTTTCGGGCTCTGCCTATAGCAGCTTCCTTTTCGCGAATTCGTTTTTCTGAAGGCTTTTCAAACGCACGGCGGGCCTTCATCTCACGGAAAACACCTTCACGCTGCAATTTCTTTTTCAAAACACGTAAGGCTTGATCAATGTTATTGTCTCGAACAAGAACTTGCATAATGGCTCCTAACTTCTAGGCCGTGTGGACGAATTGACTCAGGTATAAGTTTTCGGGTTCCAGATTATCACTTGAGGTGATTCATATGTTGTCGACGTGTTTGGAGGTCGGCAATGTGCACCAAGATGAC
>Ga0308157_10007590_pt1 | contig 12603 bp, 9 predicted proteins | sample PhyBR1_FD_201035 | JGI IMG/M metagenome (GOLD analysis project Ga0308157, IMG submission 201035) | Phyllosphere microbial communities from UC Gill Tract Community Farm, Albany, California, United States - DLSLB.R1 | ecosystem: Host-associated > Plants > Phyllosphere > Unclassified | place: USA...
TCAGGTAGTAATAGGGGTGGGGAATGTCTTGGGGAATAGTCCGGAGAACCCTACTGCAGGACAAGTCGTTTTGTCAGTAATGTGAACATTATGACGACGAACGATACTGCACTGCATGCACAATCAGCGGAGCCGGACGCTCTACAGGCTCGGTCACGGTCGCGCTGGATCGGTATCCTCTGGGCCCTGCATTGGCTGTTGCGCATCGGATTGGCGATGGCGCTCCTGCCCTACGCCTGGACGAAGATCTACCACGTTCAGATGGGCTATGCCGACTATGCCGACGCAATAGTCCAGTACGGCGAGATGAGCCCCATGGGGCTGCTGTGGCGTTTCATGGCCTTCTCCCCGACCGTTCAATTCCTGGCGGGCCTGGCCGAGCTTCTCGCGGTCATCCTGCTGCTCTTCCGTCGTTCTGCCTGGCTCGGCGCACTCATCGCAGCTCTGGACATGAGCGTGGTCTTCCTGCTCAACCTGACGTTCGACGTGCCGGTGAAGCAGCTCTCAGGAGCGATGGCCCTCGTCGGTCTCATCCTTCTCATCCCCAACGTGCCCCGAGTCGTGAGTTTCGCATTCGGGCGCAGCGTCGGGCCGGCAGTCAACGGCCTCATCTGGCACAACCGGATCTTCGTTCGCATCACTCGCTGGGTCTCCCCGATACTCGCTGTTGTCATCATCGTCGGCAGCGGACTGGCCACCGGAATCAGCCTCAATTGGGGTCGCCCTGGCGCTCCTGAGGAGATCTCAGGCGTCTATACCGTCACCACGTCAGGCAAGCCCGCCCTGATCGAGGGCACTGACCATACAACCGAGGACATCACTCAGATCGCCTTCGGGCAGATCGGATCGGGCAAAGGCAAGAGAATGAGTGTGCGGTACTCCGACGGAGACTTCCAGGATGGGGTCTACAGCGTCGATGGCCAGTCGATCACAGCGAAGCTCTACCCCGTCCGGAAAGGCGCTCAGACGCTTATCCGCGATTCCTCAGGTACGGTCGAGTTCCAGTACTCGGAGGTAGGAGAAGGGGAGTTCTCTCTGCGAGCAGGGGAATCGGAACTGACGCTGCGCAATGATGAGGAGCGAAGGTTCCTCTTCGATCGAGGATTCCGCTGGGGACCCGAAACACCCGTCAATCGCTGAAAGCCGATAAATCAATGGGGCCCCGCCGATCGGCGGGGCCCCAAGCATCCGTCAGGGATGCAACTGCTCAGCGGCGTATCAGCGTCCGAACAGCTTGGAGAACAGGCCCTTCTTCTTCGGCTTGGCGTCCTTGCTCGGTTCTTCCTCGACCGGAGTCTCCGTCTCGGCGGGTTCGACAGGCCCGTCTCCGAGTGGCCGCTCGTCTTCCGGCCGCTGCTCTCCGCGTGCGGTATCCGAAGCCTCCGCCGCAGGCTCTGCAGCTTCGTCGGTCTGAGCTTCGGCCGTCGGGGTCGCCTCCGCTGCCGGCTTCTCGTCTGGCACGGACTCCGTGGGCGCAGTTTCCGCCGTTTCCCCTGCCGAGGCCGGTGTCGGTGTCGTGGGTGTCGACGCAGGTGGTGCGGCAACATCCTTCGCAGCGGGAGCGGAAGTCGACTCGGTCGTGCGAGAGGCGGCGGCCGCCTCGGCGGGGGTGCCTGTGGGTTCCGCGGCGGCGTACTGCTCGGCGGCCTCGCCCTCCAGCGGCGCATTCAGGTCGCAGTTGGAGATGCGACGCTGATCGTCGAAGGACAGGTCGGCCGAGCCGTCGGCGAACAGCATCCGCAGGCCACCTTCGGGAAGCTCTGCCGTCGGAATGCCGCGTTTGGCGACGTACGCGTCGATGGCCGCGCGGTGGTCGGTCACTGTCGTCTGCGTCAGTCCCTGCATGAGCGCCCGCACAGAGACCTTGACCTGCGGTGCGGGCAAGGCGATCTCGGCGGCATCGACGAGGAGCCAAACAGTGGTTCCGGCGCCGGCGGCGGCAGGATAGTGGGCCCACTTATCGGTGGCCTCCTTCGACGCCAGGGTCAGCCGCAGTGCGAGCTCCTCATCGAGGGAGAGCTCAGGTGTCGTGAGCTCGCTGACGTCCTCAGCGGCCCCGAACTTGCGCACCTCGTGGGAGAGCCCGACGATGGCGTCGGGGAAGTCATTGACGTTCTCCCAACCCCACAGCCACGTCTTCTCCCTGCCTGACTCCGAACCGAGCAGATGCGGCCGGGTGCGCAGGACGGCGCCCTCGGTCGACGTGAACGTCAGGTGCGGGTCGGAGCTGAAGTCGACTTCCCACTCGGCGTCGGCGATGAGCGCACCGAAATGCGTCTGCACCTCCGTCGAATAGAAGACGGCACGATTGACCAGGTCCTGCAGAGTTGAGCTCATGCTTTCAAGCGTATGCGGGAGCGCCCGAGAAGCGAGGAGGCACGCGGTGCGAAGGCCGTGTCAGTGCCTCATGGTGAAGTGGAGGTCGTGGCAGAACGCCCCCGATCAGCCGCCGGCTCGTCTATCTCTGAGAGGAGAATCAATGTAAGGTAGTCTGTTGCGCTTCGCAACTCTCACGACTCCATCATCAGCCGCTCTTCACTCAGGACGTTCAACGTGGCATTACTCCGCCTGTCCCTGAAATACGCCAAAAACTACTGGCCGTTCATCATTCTGGTCGTCATCCTGCAACTGGCCTCGACCATCGCAGCACTGTACCTGCCCAGCCTCAATGCCCGGATCATCGACGAAGGAGTCGCCAAGGGCGATACCGACTTCATCTGGTCGACGGGCATGACGATGCTGCTCGTCTGCCTCGTGCAGGTCGTCACCGCGATCACCGCGATCTACTTCGGCGCCCGGACGGGAATGGGCGTCGGCCGCGACCTCCGCAGAGCCATCTACCGTCAGGTCGACGACCTGTCGATGCTCGAAGTCGGAAAATTCGGATCCGCCACCCTCATCACCCGCAACACCAACGACGTCCAACAGGTTCAGATGCTCGTGCTCATGACCCTGAACTTCATGGTCTCGACACCGATCATGTGCATCGGCGGAATCATCATGGCCCTGCGGGAAGACGCCGGACTGTCCTGGCTGGTGTGGGTGTCCGTGCCCGTCCTGTTCATCGTCGTCGCCATTCTCGTCTACCTCCTCATGCCGCTGTTCCGCCGCATGCAGGACCAGGTCGACGACATCAACGGCGTTCTGCGCGAACAGATCACCGGCATCCGCGTCATCCGTGCCTTCGTCCGTGAGCCCTTTGAGACCGACCGCTACGCCGATGCCAACCGTGCCCTGACCGAAACTTCGGTCAAGGTCGGCAACCTGTTCGTGCTCATGTTCCCCGCCATCATGATGATCCTCCATCTCGCGACCGCCGCCGTCCTGTGGTTCGGTGGCCACCGCGTCGACGCCGGACAGATGGAAGTGGGATCGCTGACCGCGTTCCTGCAGTACCTGCTGCAGATCCTCGTGGCCGTGATGATGGGCGTATTCATGATGATGATGATTCCGCGCGCCGTCGTCTGCGCCGAACGCATCGCCGAGATCCTCGACACCCGCAGCACGATGACCATCCCTGCCGGTGTCAGGGAGCTGCCCGGTCGCGGTGAGCTCGAATTCCGCAATGTCACCTTCGGATATCCCGGCGCCGAGGTGCCTGTGCTCGAAGGACTGAACTTTACCGCCCAGCCCGGAACGACGACCGCGATCATCGGATCGACCGGTTCCGGCAAGTCGACGATCGTCAACCTCATCCCCAGACTCATCGACCCGCAGGTCGGTGAGATCCTCATCGACGGCACCCCCGTCACCGAGTTCAACCGCCACCAACTGGCCCAGCTCATCGGTCTGGTGCCGCAGAAGCCGTACCTGTTCTCCGGCACGATCGCCTCGAACCTGCGCTTCGGGAATGAAGACGCCACCGATGAAGAGCTGTGGGAGGCCCTGCGCATCGCTCAGGCCGACGACTTCGTGGCTGAGAAAGAAGACAAGCTCTCAGAACGCGTCGCCCAGGGAGGCACGAACTATTCCGGTGGGCAGCGGCAGCGTCTGTGCATCGCCAGAGCCCTGACGGTGAAGCCGCAGATCTACGTCTTCGACGATTCGTTCTCCGCCCTCGACGTCGCCACCGACGCCCGCCTGCGGGCCGCCCTCGACGAATCGACGGGGGACGCCACCGTCATCGTCGTTGCCCAGCGTGTATCGACGATCCGGGACGCCGATCAGATCATCGTCCTCGAAGCCGGGAAGATCGTCGGCCGCGGCACCCATGAGGAACTCGCCGAGACGAACCCGACCTACCGCGAGATCATCGAATCCCAGCTGACCACGGAAGAGGTGAACTGACATGGCCGACAACAACTCAACCGAAACTGTGGTGGCTGGGGAAGACGAATACATCCCCAGCGGCGAGGAACTGGAGATGAGCGGAGGCACACCTCCGCGCAAGGCCAAGCACTTCTGGCCGTCGGTCAAGCGTCTGTTCGGACTCATGGCCACGGAGAAGAAGGGCATGTTCTACGTCGTCGCCCTCGTCGTCGGCTCCGTCGTGCTCACCGTCATCGCGCCCAAGGTCCTCGGCAAGGCGATGGACGTCGTCTACTCCGGAGTCATCGGCGCTCAGCTGCCCGCTGGTGCGAACATCGACGACATCATCGCCGGGGCCCGCGCCGAGGGCCGAGACGACTTCGCCGATATGCTCGCCACCGCCGAGGTGGTGCCCGGGCAGGGGATCGACTTCACGGCGCTCGGTCAGATCATCATCGCCGTCCTGCTCATGTACCTCGTGGCCTCGATGCTCATGTGGGCGCAGGGGTATATCCTCAACGCCCTGGTCATGCGCGTGGTCTACCGTCTGCGTGAGGACATCGAACGCAAGATCAACCGACTGCCGCTGCGCTACTTCGACACCCGTCAGCGCGGCGACGTGATGTCGCGAGTGACCAACGACGTCGACAACATCCAGCAGGCCCTGCAGCAGGCATTCTCTCAGCTCGTGCAGTCGGCGCTGACGATCATCGGCATCGGCGTGATGATGTTCATCGTGTCCTGGCAGCTCGCACTGCTGGCTCTCATCGCTCTGCCGCTGTCGGCGATCATCGCCGGCGTCATCGGCACCCGTTCGCAGAAGCTGTTCAAGGCGCAGTGGAAGCACACCGGTGAGGTCAACGGGCACGTGGAAGAGTCATTCTCCGGTCTTGACATCGTCAGGGCCTTCGGCCGTGACGAGGTCATGCTCGAGGAGTTCGACCGTCGCAACGAATCGCTGTACAAGGCTTCGGCAGGAGCACAGTTCGTCTCCGGCATGATCATGCCCTCGATGCAGTTCGTGTCCTACCTCAGCTATGTCCTCATCGCAGTCGCTGGCGGCCTCAAGGTCGCGACGGGACAGATGACGCTCGGTGATGCAACCGCGTTCATCCAATACTCGCGCGAGTTCTCGCAGCCGATCTCCGAAATGGCAGGTGTGGCAAATATGCTCCAGTCCGGTGTCGCCTCGGCGGAGCGGACCTTCGAACTGCTCGACGCCGAGGAAGAGGACCCCGACGAGGTGCAAAGGGAGCTGCCCCCGCGTACTCCGGGCAAGGTCGAATTCTCCGAAGTGAGCTTCCGCTACGCTCCGGAGACGCCTCTCATCGAAAAGGTGTCCTTCACCGCCGAACCGGGACATACGGTGGCGATCGTCGGCCCGACCGGCGCCGGAAAGACCACCTTGGTCAACCTCGTGATGCGCTTCTACGAGATCACGGGCGGAACCATCTACCTCGACGGCATCGACACCCGCGACCTCAGCCGGGCCGACCTCCGCTCACATGTGGGCATGGTGCTCCAGGATGCGTGGCTGTTCGAAGGCACCATCGCCGACAACATCCGCTACGGCCGGTTGGGCGCCACCGATGAGGAAGTCGTCGCAGCCGCCAAGGCGACGATGGTCGACAGGTTCGTGCGCCAGCTGCCCGACGGCTATGACACCGTCATCGATTCCGACGGCGGCAGCGTCTCGGCCGGCGAACGGCAGCTCATCACCATCGCTCGAGCGTTCCTCGCCGACCCCTCACTGCTCATCCTCGACGAGGCGACCTCATCGGTCGACACCCGCACCGAGGTGCTGGTGCAGCAGGCGATGGCAGCGTTGCGAACCGATCGGACGTCGTTCGTCATCGCCCACCGGCTGTCGACGATCCGTGACGCTCACACCATTCTCGTGATGGAGGACGGAGCGATCGTCGAACACGGCAACCACGAGCAGCTGCTCGCGGCAGAAGGCGCCTACCACCGGCTGTACATGTCGCAGTTCCGCGGGGAGGACGCCGAGGAGCAGTTCACTGCCGAGGTGCTCGCCGAGGCCGATGCCGACGCAGGTGCACCGCTCGACGAGGCTGCGGCCTCCGACAGCGACAGCACGGACGGACCGGATACCGAAGGTGAAAGCCACGAGGCGCCAGCAGAGGAAGGCCGCTCTCCGCAAGCCTGATCGTTCCGAGCAGTGGCAGGGTCCCCGAGCTTGAGCTCGGGGACCCTGCATCGCATTCACCGCAGAAATCAGATGGTGTGCGAAAATCCGACATAACGTTTTTCAGGGTATGAATGCCGAAGTCGATCCAAATGTGACACTGCTCTGACCGCTCTGCCGTGCGGCTCACCAGCCCCAAATAGAAGTTGTTGTGCAGGTGAGAGCACAGCCTGAGGCACGAACACGTGGGGGCACTATGACTGGGTCGCGCGAACAGTATTGCGAAGTGATAAACATTCGGCCAAACACCTCTATCACTTCTGTCATGACCTAAATGACCTAAAGTCGTGCGCTCTTCATTGCCTGCGTATGGTCCAAGCCATAACTGAAGACGGCAACCGACCAGAACTCTGGAAGGACCATCATGAAACGGTTGGCAATGGCGGCAACGTTCGCTCTGGCACTCTCCATCGGAGGATGGGGCCAGGCAGCCGCACAAGCAGATGAGCGCACAACTGCGCAGGCGGCCGACGTCCAAGCCGCAGGAGAAGCAGGAAACAGCGACGCAGATTCCCCGGGAACAGAGGACCCGCCCACGGATCCCGGTGACGACGCCGCGGATCCCGGCACACCCACCGAACCCGGTGACGGGGAGGAATCAACTGATCCGGGAGGCGACGAGGACGCAGCAGATCCCGGCGACGGTGAAGAGGCGGCCGACCCCGGCGAAGGTTCGGACGAACCGACCGAGGACTCGACCCCGATCGATGCCTCGTTCTCCCTCGACCAGTCGTCGATGCCCGTCGACGAGGCAGCCGAGGCCATCCCGTACACCATCACCGGACTGAAAGCCGGAGACACCGTCACCGCCGGACCCGGCGAGAACGGCTCCATCACCGTCGACAGTGACGGAACGTTCAACGGAGAGCTCCGTGGCAACACCGAGCTCAAGGTCGGCGACGTCGTCGATGTCACCGTGACCGTCGCCCGCGACGGCGAGGAGTCGAAGACCTTCAGCGGCAGTGTGGAGATCACCGACAGCCAAGATGACTCGGATGCGGCCGTCAGCGTCGACCCGCAGAGCCAGGGGATCGACTCGTATCTCGACAACGGTGTCGACATCACCGTGAGCAATTGCGAGGCGGGCGAAGAAGTGACCGTCACTATCGTCCGCAAGGGCGAAGATACGAACATCTGGGAAGAGACGAAGACCGCCGGCGATGACGGTTCGGTCTCCACGTCCTTCATGCCAGGCACCGGCGGTGACGGATGGATCGGTGACTTCGTGGTCAGTGCAGAATGCGGTGACACGAGTGCCGAGACGACGTATTCCGTCACTGAGAACGACGATGGTTCAGATGCAGATCTCAGCGTCACCCCGCAGAGCCAGAAGCTCGCCGACTTCCTCGAGAACGGTGTCAACATCACCCTCGTCGACTGCCATGTCGACTCCGAGGTGAAATTCCAGGTGAGCTCCGCGAAAGACCCCGACACCGTGATCTGGGACGAGACCCAGGAAGCCGGTGAGGACGCAGCGGGATCCGTCCAGTTCCTCCCCGACGGTGACGGCGGCAAGGGCTGGATCGGTGACTTCAAGGTCGTGGCCTCCTGCGGTGATAAGAGCGCAGAGACCACGTTCACGGTCACCGATGACGGCAGCGTCGTCGACCCCGAGCTCTCGATCAACCCCGAAAAGATTTCGGGGGAGGACTTCATCGACCGGGCCCAAGGTGTGCAGCTGATGGTCAACAAATGCGTCCCGGATGCTGACGTCCACTTCGAGGTCTACTCCGGGGACGAGGGCGAGAAACTCTACGAACAGACCGCGACGGCCAATGAAGAAGGCGCGGCCGGAATCCACGTCTACGGACTCGGGGATGATCCTGCATACTACGTCGGGAACTACAAGGTCTTCGCCAATTGCATGGACATCGGCAGGTCAGGAAAGTTCGTCGTGACCGGCGGTGAGTCCGGTGGCGGCAACGGAGGAGACTCCGGTGAAGCCGGCGGATCCGGGGGCGGATCGTCGATGCCTCGCACCGGTGCCGAACTCACCGGGCTGGCTGCAGGCGCCCTGCTCATACTCGGCGGTGGAGCGGCCATCGGTCTGGCCCGCCGGAAGAACAAGAGCTGGCAGTGACCGGTGACCCGTCGGGTTGGTGACTCCACCCGGCCCGACGGCGAGAACCGGTCCTGGAGGGAAGCGATCGGCCTCGGCACTCGACTCATCGTCGAGGGCCGAGGCCGATGCGTGGTTGCTAAGCGGAGCGGGCCGGACAATGGTCGTGGGCATCCATGACGTCTTCCGTGCATGCTCGGCGGGCGGTGACCGTTGGTGCGGCGAGCAGGCACGCGCATAGCAGCGAGGCGGCCGCGACGAAGGGAATCGCTTGCACTCCCACCGAATCGACAACGATTCCTCCCAGTGCTGCGGCAATCGCAGTTCCGGCATAGAGTCCGGAGATATTGAGCGACACCGCGGTCATTGCGGCGTCGGGGGCAGCCGCAATCGTGCTCGCCTGCATTGGAGGATTGAGCGCCCACGCGAAGATCGACCACGCACCGATGCCGATTGCAGCAGCCCAGAGGGGAGCTCCCATGAGAACAGCACCCCCGATCGCAGTCAACGCCGCCGAATGTCCGGCCAAGATGCTGATCCGTGCCGATCGCGGTCCGAAACGGTCGCTCAGGATGCCGCCGAGCAGCGCGGAGGCGACTCCGACGATCCCGACGATCAGCAGAAACATCGTCAACTCGGAGTCATCGCCGAAGGCATAACGGGTCAGAGGTCCCAGATAGGTGTAGAACATCAGTCCGCCGCCACCGCAGAGGAAGATCGAACCGACCATGCGAAGCACACCAGGATTGCGCAGCGGAGCGACCCGTTCGCGCAGCGTGCGCGATCTGCTTCCGGAAAGGTGCGGAAGGCTGGCCGCAATCACTCCGGCTGCGAGCAAGGCGACTGCAGCAATCATGACGAATGTCGCTCTCCACGTCATCACCCCGGCCATCCAGGTGCCCAATGGGACACCCGAGAACAGAGCGACCGTCAAACCAGCCGTGACCACCGACAGGTAACTGCCCTGGCGCCCGTCCGGCGCGCCTTCGGCGGCGGCCGTGAACGCTGTTGTCGAAACGACGGCCGCTGAGAGTCCTGCGATGATCCGCAGAATCAGCAAGGGCGCAAAGTCCGAAGCGAGGGCGCAGACGACATTGGCGACGGCGAACAGCAGCAGTCCCGAGACCAGGGTGTTCTTGCGTGGGAAGCGATCGGCCCAGACTCCGAGAACCGGTGCTCCGAGTGCGAATGCGAACGCATATGCGGTCACCAACTGTCCGGTGACGCCTGGAGATATCTGCAGGTCATCCGCGACCCTGTTGAGGACGCCGGCGATGACGAACTCGTCCGTTCCGAGTGAGAGTGTGGCGACGAAGAGGGCGGTGATCCAGATGGTGCCACGTCGCATGTTGCTCCTTTCGGTGAATGTTCGATGTTCGACGAACATGAAACACGCTACCATGGATGAATGGCGCAATCGCAGCATCCGGACATCGATGACATTTCCCTCACGCAGGTTCTGTCGGCGATGTCGGATCCGCTTCGATTGGGCATCGTGCTTCTGCTCTCCGATGGCCAGGAGCGTCAGTGGGGAGAGCTCGATGCTCCCGTGTCGAAGTCGACCCTCAGCCACCACATGAAGACGCTGCGGAGCGCGGGAATCACTCGTACTCGCGATGAGGGCACCCGGTGCTATGTCCATCTGCGCCGGGACGATCTCGATGGCAGATTTCCCGGCCTGCTCGATTCCCTCTTGACCGCAGCGTCTGAGGACGCAACCCCGGTGGGGTTGAAGCAGCAGTCGCCTCAGCCTCCCGTGCCACGGTCAACGCGCCGCCTCGCAACATAAGCTTCAGCCGCACTGATCGGTCATGCATGTGGGATTTCGGCGGTTTGTGCTGATAACGATTCATTCGTGCGAAATCGGCGGTTTGACGCCGATGTGACCGGCAAGCTGATCACGACCTGAACGACGGACTCGGCGTTGCTCGACCAGGTGATTCCCTCGTCGGCGTTCGTCTTCGAAACGGCACGAATGACCTGGAACGACAGCCCCGCCTCGGCGAGGGGTGACGTCATGGTCAGAGTTCGAAACTGAGCGTCGGCTCAGCGTTCGATTCAGCAGGTCACATTGGTGTCACGGGGAGCCGCGGCGCCCTGTTTCGACTTTGTCATGACCACAATGATCAGAACTCCACAACACCTGTGTTTGCGGCCTAGCGTCGACACTACAACCGAATACGGCCGATCAACCCGACGACGCTCTCAGCACAACACTGACAACGACGAAAGAAGGATGATCACAATGAAGAAGCTCGCACTCGCCGCCACTCTTGCTCTCGGCGTCTCATCACTTGCTGCCGGACCAGCGACGGCAGCCGGTCTCGACGGCGCAGAGTCGAGCGATGCTGCTCGGACAGCCTCTGCAGCAAGCGCGCAGGAGGACAAAGCGAAGAGCGGTGATTCGGACGACGGTTCGAACCCGATCGAGGCCAGCCTCGCACTCAAGTACGCGTATATGAATCCGATGGGGTTCTCCAGTTTCGGAGGGATCCAATACACCATCGACTCGTTGGAAGAGGGGGACATCGTCACCAATACCCTGACCGACGAGACGGCTCGAGTGGATAAGGACGGCCCATACGACGGCTCGATCATGCTCGACAGGGAACCCGAAGTCGGCACGACTGTCGACTTCACCGTCACGGTGGAGCGAAGCGGGGAGAGGACAGAAGAGTTTTCCGCAAGCGTCGAAGTGATGGAGGGCGATCGTGGCGACTCCGCCGATGGGGACGTCATCATCGACAACGACGAGATGACAGCTGCCGATTTCGGGGAATTCGGAATCGACCTCACGGTGGTGCAGTGTCCGGCCGACAGAACGGCGAACTTCACAGTCGCGAAGAAGGACGCGCCGGACACGGTACTGACGGAAAAGTCGCAGCTGGTCGGCGACGACGAATCCGCATCGGTGCACGTGGTGCCTTCGGCAAAGGTCGAGAACCACACCGGCGAATACATCGTCAAGACCGAATGTGGTGACCTCAAATCCGAGGGAACGTTCACGATTACGGATTGAGATACGGCTGTCGGTGTGAGTCGATCGCTCGCATGAATCGACTCTGAGTACGGCTCAGGCCCCGAACCCGGTGTGTCACCGAGGCTCGGGGCCTGAGCCGTGTCCGACTTCTTCCGGTGTTCAGCCCTTGGCGACGAGCGTGCGCACGGCCGAGGAGAAGAACCCCTGACCGTCGATTCCGCCGCCGGACTCGGGGCCGAAGCCGGCCTCGACGGCGTGTTCGGGGTGCGGCATGAGGCCGACGACGTTGCCTGCTTCGTTCGTAATTCCGGCGATGTCGCGCAGAGATCCGTTCGGGTTGAAGCCCTGGTAGCGGAAGACGACGCGTCCGGTGGACTCGAGCTCGTCGAGCACCTCGTCGGTGGAGACGAACCCGCCCTCACCGTTCTTCAGCGGAATGCGGATCGTCTGACCCTGCTCGTAGTCGCTCGTCCACGCGGTGTTCGCGTTCTCCACGACCAGGTCCTGGTCGCGGCAGACGAAATGCTGGTGATCGTTGCGGATGAGCGCACCGGGCAGCAGACGGGACTCGCAGAGGATCTGGAAGCCGTTGCAGATGCCGAGCACCGGCATACCGGCATTCGCCGCAGCCACGACGGACTCCATGATCGGAGCGAATCCGGCGATCGCGCCGCAGCGCAGGTAGTCACCATAGGAGAACCCGCCGGGCAGGATGACGGCATCGACTCCGGACAGCGTCGAATCCGCATGCCACAGGTTCACCGGGTTCGCACCGGCGAGACGAACGGCGCGAGCGGCATCGCGGTCATCGAGAGTTCCGGGGAACGTGACGACTCCGACGGAGACACCGGACTCAGGCGTCGCCTCGGCGGTGGGGTCAGCCGCGACAGCGGTCACGATGCGTCCTCGGTCACGCGGACAGCCACAACGTTTTCGATCACGGGGTTCGACAGAAGCTTCTCTGCGGCTTCGCGTGCCTGGGCGAGGACCTCCTCGGTGGCTTCGCCGTCTACCTCGAGTTCGAACCTCTTGCCCTGACGAACCTCACCGAACCCGGTGAAGCCCAGACGGGTCAGTCCGCCGGAGATCGCCTTGCCCTGGGGGTCAAGG
>Ga0308157_10007592_pt1 | contig 12602 bp, 9 predicted proteins | sample PhyBR1_FD_201035 | JGI IMG/M metagenome (GOLD analysis project Ga0308157, IMG submission 201035) | Phyllosphere microbial communities from UC Gill Tract Community Farm, Albany, California, United States - DLSLB.R1 | ecosystem: Host-associated > Plants > Phyllosphere > Unclassified | place: USA...
GCGGCGAGGACCCGGCGCGCTATGTGCCGCGTCCCAACGGCGACAACGCCAACTCGGCGGTCAAGCAGGTGGCCTCGGGCCGCTTCGGCGTCACCGCCGAATACCTGAACCAGTGCCGCGAGATCGAGATCAAGGTGGCCCAGGGCGCCAAGCCCGGCGAGGGCGGCCAGCTGCCCGGCTTCAAGGTCACTGAATTTATCGGCCGGATGCGCCACGCCGTGCCCGGCACCACCCTGATCAGCCCGCCGCCGCACCACGACATCTATTCGATCGAGGATCTGGCCCAACTGATCTACGACCTGAAGGCGATCAACCCGGACGCCAAGGTCACGGTCAAACTGGTCTCCTCGACCGGCATCGGCGCCATTGCCTCGGGCGTGGCCAAGGCCAAGGCCGACGCCATCCTGATCGCCGGCCACAACGGCGGCACGGGCGCCTCGCCGCAGACCTCGGTCAAGCACGCCGGGATGCCGTGGGAAATCGGTCTGGCCGAAGCGCATCAGGTCCTCAGCCTCAACCACCTGCGCTCCTCCGTGTCCCTGCGCGCCGACGGCGGCATCCGCACCGGCCGCGACGTGGTCCTGGCCGCGCTATTGGGGGCCGAGGAATACGGCATCGGCACCTCGGGCCTGATCGCCATGGGCTGCCTGATGGTGCGTCAGTGCCATTCCAACACCTGCCCCGTCGGCGTCTGTTCGCAGGACGAGCGCCTGCGCGCCAAGTTCACCGGCACGCCGGAGAAGGTGGTCAACCTCTTCACCTTCATCGCCGAGGAGGTCCGCGAAATTTTGGCCTCCATCGGCGCCCGCACGATCGACGAGATCGTCGGCCGCACCGACCTGCTGCGTCAGACCCGGCGCGGCGGTTCGCATCTGGACGACCTCGACCTCAACCCCCTGCTGATGAAGGTCGACGTCGACCGCCCGGGCCGCTGGGCCGACAAGGTCCGTCGCCCCATCGCCGACAGTCTGGACGCCCTGGTGCTCAAGGACGCCGCCCCCTTCCTCGAGCGCGGCCAGACGCTGGAACTGTCCTATCCGCTGAACAACACCCAGCGCACGGCCGGCGCCGGCGTGTCGTCCGCCATCGTCCGCAGGTTCGGCCCGGAGGGTCCGCAGGGCCGCCTGAAGCTGAAGCTGGAAGGCATCGCCGGTCAGAGCTTCGGCGCCTTTGGCGCGCGCGGCCTGATCCTCGACGTCACCGGCGAGGTCAACGACTACGTCGGCAAGGGCCTGTCCGGCGCCGACATCCACGTCCGCCCCTATGAGTGGCGCGCCGACCAGCAGGTCTGCGGCAACACCACCCTCTATGGCGCCACCTCGGGCCGCCTGTTCGTGGCCGGTGCGGCGGGCGAGCGCTTCGCCGTCCGCAACTCCGGCGCCGAGGCCGTGGTCGAGGGGCTCGGCGCGCACGGCTGCGAATACATGACCGGCGGCAGGGTCGTCGTGCTGGGCGCGGTCGGCTGGAACCTGGCCGCGGGCATGAGCGGCGGCGAGCTGTTCGTGCTCGACGCCGACGGCCGCGCGGCTCAGGCCCTGAACGGCGACATGGCCGGCGTCGGTCACATCGACCCCGAGGCGGAAAGCAGACTGAAGGCCCTGATCCAGGCCCACGCCAGCGCCACCGCCTCACCCCTGGCCCGCCGCATCCTCAGCGACTGGTCGACCTACGCGCCGCGCTTTGTGCGCATCGTCCCCAAGACCGTCCTCGCCGCCGAGGCCGCCACCCCCGACGTCAGGCTGGCCCAACCGGCCTGACGTCGCCTTCCCTTTCGCCAGCGTCTTCTCCCCGAGACCTTCATGACCTCACCGACGAATTCCAAGGCCGCAGCATTCTGTTGCGGCCTTTTCGCCATGGCCCTTGCCGCGCCCGCCTTCGCCGCCGCCCCTCCAGATCTGCTGGCGCATCAGGTCCCGCTGGCGCTGGACGGCGCCGGCACGGCCTGGATTCTGACCTCGACGGCTCTGGTGCTGATGATGACCCTGCCGGGTCTGGCGCTGTTCTACGGCGGCATGGTGCGCAAGAAGAACCTGATCGCCACCATCGCCCACTCCACCGCGGCCATGGCCATCGTCACCGTCCTGTGGTTCGTCGCCGGCTACACTCTGTCGTTTGGCGTCAGCGACGGCCCGGCCAACGGCTTTATCGGCAGTCTTCAGGCCCTGTTCCTGAACGGCGTCGGCGTAAAGACCGCCCACGCCCTGACCCCCGGCCTGCCCGAGTTCCTGTGGATCAGCTATCAGCTGACCTTCGCCATCATCACCCCGGCCCTGATCGCGGGCGCCTTCGCCGAGCGCATCAAGTTTTCGGCCAGCGTCCTCTTCTTCACCCTGTGGCACCTGATCGTCTATGCGCCGATCTGCCATCAGGTCTGGGGCGGCGGCTGGATGGGCGAGCTGGGCGTGCTCGACTTCGCCGGCGGCGCCGTAGTCCACGTCAATGCGGGCGTGGCCGGTCTGGTCTGCGCCATCGTGCTCGGCCCGCGCCACGGCTGGGGCCGCGACAACATGGCCCCGCACAACCTGGCCTTCACCGCCATCGGCACAGGCCTGCTGTTCGTCGGCTGGATGGGCTTCAACGGCGGATCGGCCGCGGGCGCCAATGAGATCGCCGCCGTCGCCGTCTTCAACACCCTGCTGGCCCCCGCCGCCGCCGCCGTCGGCTGGATCGCGGTCGAGTGGACGCTGAAGAAGAAGCCGACCCTGCTGGGCCTGCTGACCGGCGTGGTCGCAGGGTTAGTCGCCATCACACCCGGCGCCGGTTTCGTTGATCCGAAAGGCGCCTTCCTGATCGGCCTGATCTCCGGCCCGATCGCCTATGGCGGCGCGGTCTGGCTGAAGCACAAACTCAAGTACGACGACAGCCTGGACGCCTTCGGGGTGCACGGCGTCGCCGGGATCGCCGGGGCCCTGCTGACCGGGGTCTTCGCCAACGCCGCCATCAACCCCCTGGCCGAAGGCGCGACCCTGTGGAAACAGGCCATCGGCCTGGGCGGCGCCATGGCCTGGAGCGCCGTCGGCACCTTCGTCGTGCTGATGATCTGCAAATACACCGTCGGCCTGCGCGTCGAGAAGGAAGCCGAGATCGAGGGCCTCGACTACAGCCAGCACGGCGAGGCCATGCACTAGGGCGACCTCATGGACCGGCGAAGATAGCGCCTTGATTTCAAATACTCGTCACCCTCGGGCTTGTCCCGAGGGCCTATCCTTCCGCCACGCGCCTCCAGTCGGCATGACGACAGGTGCGCTCGAAGCCGCCATGGGCCCTCGGGACAAGCCCGAGGGTGACGGTCTATGGGGGAGCTTCCACCGGGGCGGCGAGCGCATGAAGCCTTCGCCGCCCCTCTGCGTTTCCACCGGATGGCGGCGCGCGGCGAACTGGACACCTATCAGGCCAAACGGAACTTCGGCGTCACGCCGGAGCCGAAAGGCCGCAAGGCCAAGGCCCGCCAGACCGGCCTGCGCTATCTGATCCAGCGCCACGCGGCGTCGCGCCTGCACTACGACTTCCGCCTCGAACACGACGGCGTGCTGAAGTCCTGGGCCGTGACCAAGGCCCCGTCGCGCGATCCCCACGTCAAACGCCTCGCGGTCGAGGTCGAGGACCACCCCCTCGACTACGGCGGCTTCGAGGGGACCATCCCGGCAGGCAACTATGGCGCGGGCACGGTGCAGCTGTGGGACGTCGGCGAATGGAGCCCGCAGGACAAGGACCTCGATGCGGCCTTCAAGAAGGGCGTGGTCAAGCTGACGCTGGACGGCGAACGGCTGAAGGGCGGCTGGGCCCTGATCCGTCTCAAGTCCGATCGCGGCAAACCCTCCAAGCGCGCCAACTGGCTGCTGCTCAAGGAGAAGGACGAATACGCCGTCGACGGCGAAGGCGATGCCCTGGCCGAGATCGACGCCTCGATCACCACCGGCCGCAGCCTGGCGGAAATTGCGGAGGGCGACGCCGAATGGACCTCCTCAAAGGCCACTGGCCGCAAGGCCCCGCCCAAGCCGAAACCGACCAAGGCGGCGCGACCCGTCGCCCGCCCCCACGCCTTCGTCCCCATCCAGCTATGCAAGGTCGCCGACCGCCCGCCCTCGGCGCCGGGCTGGGCGCATGAGATCAAGTTCGACGGCTATCGCATCCAAGTCGCCGTCGGCCGCAGCCGCGCGACCTTACGCACCCGCAAGGGTCTGGACTGGACCGACCGTTTTCCTGAACTGGCCGCCGACGCCGCCCACTGGCCCGACGGCGTGTTCGACGGCGAGGTCTGCGCCCTTGACGCCCACGACATGCCGGACTTCTCGGCCCTGCAGACGGCGATCTCGGAGGGGGCGACCGAGCAGCTGGTCTATTTCGCCTTCGACCTGCTGTTCGACGGCCCGGAGGATCTGCGCCCCCTGCCCCTATCGCATCGCAAGGCCCGGCTTCAGGCCCTGATCGACCGAACGCCCAAGGTCGCCGCCACGCGCCTGCGCTACGTCGAGCATTTCGGGGCCCGCGGTCAGACCATTCTGGAAAGCGCCTGCCGCATGAACCTCGAAGGCGTCATCTCCAAGACGCTGGATGCCCCCTACCGCGCCGGGCGCTCGGCGACCTGGGTCAAGTCCAAGTGTCGGGGTCGCGACGAGGTGGTCATCGGCGGCTGGTCGTCCGAGGGCGGCAGCCGCTTCCGCTCGCTTCTGGTCGGGGTCAAGATCAAGGGCGGACTGCGCTACCTCGGTCGCGTCGGCACCGGCTATTCGGCGGCCCTGACCAGGGCGCTTCTGCCCGCCCTGAACGCCGCCGCCGCCGACCGCTCGCCCTTCGTCGGCGCCAATGCCCCCGAGGCCAGCGCCGATCTGGGCGAACAGTTGCACTGGGTCGCCCCCGTCCTCGTCGCCGAGATCGAGCACGCGGGCTACTCCAAGGAGGGCATCCTGCGTCAGGCCGCCTTCAAGGGCCTGCGTGAGGACAAGGCCCCCGCCGACGTCACGGCCCCGCCCCAACCGCCCGCCGCCAAACCCGGCAAGCTGATCGTCGCAGGCGTCGCCATCACCCATCCCGACAAGATCCTGTGGCCCGCGCACGGCGACCACCCCGCCGTCACCAAGGCCGATCTGATCGCCTATTACGAAGCCGCCGCCGAACGCCTCCTGCCGCACATCCTCGACCGCCCCGTCTCCATCATCCGCGCGCCCGACGGCATCGACGGCCAACGCTTCTTTCAGCGCCACGCCATGGCGGGCCGCCATCAAGGTCTGCGCCCCATCGACGTGGGCGACGGCCAGCCCTACCTCGCCGTCACCGACCTCAGCGGCCTGATCGCGGTGGGCCAATCCGGCGGCCTCGAACTTCATCCCTGGGGCTGCCAGCCGGGCGACCCCGAGACGCCCGATCAGATCACCTTCGACCTCGACCCCGACGAGAGCCTCGACTTCGAGGACGTGATCGCCGCCGCCCTGCTGCTGAAACCCCGCCTGGAGGCGCTGGGCCTGACGCCCTTCGTCAAGACCACCGGCGGCAAGGGCCTGCACGTCGTCGTCCCGATCAAGACCGACGCCCGCAGCCGCATCGACTGGGACGCGGCCAAGGCCTTCGCCAAGGGCGTGTCCGAGGCGATGAAGACCGACCATCCCGACCGCTTCACCACCACCCTGGCCAAGAAGGCGCGCGGCGGAAAGATCTTCCTCGACTACCTGCGCAACGGCCGCTCGGCCACCGCCGTCGCCCCCTGGTCGCCGCGTGCGCGGCCCGGCGCAGGCATCGCCTTCCCCCTGTCCTGGGATCAGGTGAAGCCGGGGCTGGACTCGAAAGCCTTCAACCTATGGACCGCCGCCGACCTGTTGCAGACGCCCGATCCGTGGGCGGCGTTCCGTTCCTCGGCGGCGTCGCTGAAGCCCGCCATCCGCAAGCTCGGCTAGGCCTTCAGCCGCTCGGCCAGAAAGTCGACGAAGACCCGCACCCGCGCCGGGGTGTTGGCCCCGCCGACGAAGACGGCGTGGATATTCTCCACATCACCCGGATTGAAGTCCTCCAGCAGGGGGACCAGCCGACCCGCCGCCACGTCGTCGGCCACGCTGAAGGCGCCGACCCGCGTCAGCCCCACCCCAGCCGCCGCCAACTGGCCCAGGGTTTCGCCGTTGTTGGCCTCGATATTGCCTCTGACCGACAGACTGTATTCCCGACCGTCGCGCACAAACGGCCAGACCGGCTCGACGCGGCGGAAGTTGAAATTCAGGCAGTTGTGATCGTGCAGGTCCTCGGGCGTCCTCGGCGTCCCGTGCGCGACCAAGTAGGCGGGCGAGGCCACGATGACGCGCCCCGTCTCGCCCAGCTTGCGCGCCGTCAGGCCGCTGTCCGACAGGGGGCCGAAACGGATGGCCACATCCGCCTGCCCGGCCGCCACATCGACCACCACGTCGCTCAGATTGATGTCGACCAGAATGTGCGGATAGCGCGCGACGAAGTCGCCGAGCAGAGGCACGACGCACAGCCGTCCGTGCGACAGAGAGGCGCTGACCCGCAGACGCCCGCGCGGCGCCCCCTGGTCGGCGATGGCCTGCTCCGCGTCGTCCAGGTCGGTCAGGATACGCCGCGCCGCGCCCAGATAGGCCTGCCCCTCCGGCGTCAGGGTCAGGGTTCGGGTCGTGCGCAGCATCAGCCGCACCCCCAGCCGCGCCTCGATCCGGTCCAGGGTCCGGCTGACCGCCGAGGGTGTCAGCCCCAGCTCGCGTCCGGCGGCGGAAAAGCTACCGCTGGCCGCCACCGCCGAGAAGACCGCCATCTCGCGCGCCCGATCGGCGCCGCCCGGCTGCATCTTTGCGTTCATTTCAAAAATCCTTGGCCTGGACCGCCTCTAACGCGCTTGGCCCCCGCCGTCCATCTGTGCCTCTTCAAACGGAACGGAAGGGACCGTCATGGACTATCGTCAACTCGGATCGTCAGGCCTGCGCGTGCCGGTCCTCAGCTTCGGCACGGGCACCTTCGGCGGTTCCGGCCCCCTGTTCGGCGCCTGGGGCAACAGCGACGTGGCCGAGGCCCGCCGCCTGATCGACATCTGCCTGGAGGCCGGGGTCAACCTGTTCGACACCGCAGACGTCTATTCCGACGGCGCCTCCGAAGAAGTCTTGGGCCAGGCCATCAAGGGCCGCCGCGACCAGGTGCTGATCTCGACCAAAACCGGCCTGCCGACCGGCGACGGTCCGAACGACTGGGGCGTGTCGCGCGACCGTCTGATCCGTTCTGTGGAGACGGCCCTGCGCCGCCTGCGCACGGATCATATCGACCTGCTGCAACTGCACGCCTACGACGCCTCGACCCCGGCCGAGGAATTGCTGGCCACGCTGGACCTGCTCGTAAGCTCGGGCAAGGTGCGCCACACCGGCGTCTCCAACTATCCCGGCTGGGCCCTGATGAAGGCGCAAGGCCTTGCCGACCGCGACGCCCACCCCCGCTTCGTCGCCCATCAGGTCTACTACTCCCTGGTCGGCCGCGCCTATGAGGCCGACCTGATGCCCCTGGGCGCGGATCAGGGCGTCGGCGCCCTGGTGTGGAGCCCCCTGGGCTGGGGCCGCCTGACCGGAAAGATCCGTCGCGACGCCCCCATCCCCGAGGGCAGCCGTCTGCACCAGACCGCCGCCTTCGCCCCGCCAGTCGAGGACGAACACCTGTATCGCGTCGTCGACGCCCTGGACCTCGTCGCCGCCGAGACCGGCAAGACCGTGCCCCAGGTGGCGATCAACTGGCTGTTGCAGCGCCCGACCGTCTCCTCGGTCATCATCGGCGCCCGTAACGAGGAACAGCTGCGCCAGAACCTCGGCGCCGTGGGCTGGTCTCTGACGCCGGAACAGATCGCCGCGCTCGACGTCGCCAGCGACATCCTGCCGCCCTACCCCCACACCCCCTATCGCCAGCAGGAAGGGTTCGCCCGCCTGAACCCGGCCCTGGTCTGAGCCAAGGTTCCCTCCCCATGAAACTCAACCCTCCTCTCCTGGCCCTCGCGGTTGGCGCCTTCGGCATCGGCGTGACCGAGTTCGCGCCCATGGGCATGCTGCCTGTGATCGCCGGCGATCTGGGCGTCTCCATCCCGGCGGCCGGCCTGCTGGTCAGCGCCTATGCCTTCGGCGTCCTGATCGGGGCCCCGCTGATGACCCTGACCACCGGCCGCGTGCCGCGCCGCACCCTGCTGATCGGCCTGATGGGGATCTTCACCCTGGGCAACCTGCTGTCGGCCATTGCGCCGGAATACTGGAGCCTGATGGCGGCGCGGGTCGTGACCTCGTTCAACCACGGCGCCTTCTTCGGCGTCGGCTCCATCGTCGCCGCCAGCGTGGTGGCGCCGAACCGGCGCGCGGGCGCGGTGGCGGCCATGTTCATGGGCCTGACCATCGCCAATATCACCGGGGTGCCTCTGGCCGCCTGGGCCGGCGAGACCCTGGGCTGGCGCACCTCATTCTGGGGCATAGCAGGCCTGGGCGCCCTGGCCATGCTTGCCCTGCGCCTGACCCTGCCGCACGGTCAGGTCGAGGCGGCCAGCGACGAAGGCGCCATGAAGGCCGAACTGGCGGTGCTGAAGCGCGGCCCGGTGCTGGCGGCCCTGGCCCTGACCGTCATCGGCTCCAGCGCCATGTTCACCGTCTTTACCTATATCGCGCCGATCCTGAAGCAACAGACCCTGGCCTCCAGCGCCTTCGTCACCGCCATGCTCGTCGTCTATGGCGTCGGACTGACGGTCGGCAACTGGCTGGGCGGGCGTTTCGCCGACAAGTCGGTGGATCGCACCCTGATCATCACCCTCGGCGCGCTCGCCGCCCTGCTGGTCCTGTTCGCCATCGTCATGCCGTGGCAGGCGCCCGCCGCCGTGGTCATCTTCCTGTGGGGCGTGGCCAGCTTCGCCCTGGTGCCGCCGCTGCAGATGCGGGTCATGACCGCCGCCGCCGACGCGCCCAACCTGGCCTCGGCCATGAACATCGGAGCCTTCAACCTGGGCAACGCCATCGGCGCGGCCCTGGGCGGGGCCGTCATCGGGCTGAACCTCGGTTATCCGGCGGTGGCCCTGGCCGGGGCGGCGATGGCGGGCTCGGGCCTGATCCTGGTCCTGCTGCTGGTCCGGCGCGAGGCCCGCATGGTCGCCGATACCGCACCCGCCCGCTGCTAGGCGACACGACGGCCCCTTCTTCGTCCGAGGAAGGGGCCCTTTCGTCGCTTTAGTGCTAGGCTTGGTCTTTGCAGATCAAGGACACCCCCATGGCGGGCCTCAAGGACAAGCGCGGCTTCATCGACAAGGACCGGCTGGACCTGTCCGAGCGTCAGGCCGTCGAATACTGGATGAAGCGCTGGGGCGTAACCAAGGACCAGATCACCGCCGCCCACCGCAAGGTCGGCCGCATGACCAAGGACATCGCCGCCGAACTGGGCAAGAAGCGCTAACCACGGCCATGCGTCAGGCCCTGCTGATCATCGACGTCCAGCCCAGCTTCAACCCGCCGACCTGGCTGATCGAAAGCATCAATCGCCTGATCGGGACCATGCCCTCGGTCGCCACGGTCGAGCGTCACGACGAGGCCGTCACCCCCTTCGCGCGCCAGCTCGGCTGGACCCCCGGCCCCGACGACGACAGCCTGATCCCTGCCGACGCGATCCACGTGAAACACGGCTACGCGCCGACGTCCGAAACGATCGCCCATCTGAAGGCGCTGAACCCGGAGCGGGTTCTGGTCTGCGGCATCCAGACTGACACCTGCGTCCTGGCCGCCGGCTTCGCCCTGTTCGATGCGGGGCTGACGCCGACCCTGATTGAAGACCTGACCGTGGGCTCGTCACTGGATCGCTCGGGTGAGTTGGGCGCCCGGCTGTGGCGGCATCATTTCAAGCACGTGGTCCGCGCGGCGGACCTCTAGCCCGCCTTCTTCTTCGGAGCCGCCTTCGTCTTCGGCGCGGACTTGGCGGCGCCTGGCCCCTTCAGGCTGGCCTTCAGCGCCGCCATCAGGTCGATGACATTGGTGTCGTCCGGTTCGGCCACGGCCACCACGCCCTTGCCGCCCGCCTGCTTGGCCTTGATCATTTCCTTCAAGGCCTCGTCATAGCCGTCGTGAAAGCGGGTCGGGTCGAAGTCCGCCTCCTTCTGACCGATGATGCGGGCGGCGATCTCGACCATGTCGGCGTCCGCCTTCACCGCCGGAATATCGTCGAAGAAGTCGTCGGCGTCTTTCACCTCGTCGTGAGCCCGCAGGGTGTAGGCGACCAGTCCCTTGCCGTGGACCTCCAGGGCCAGCTGCCGCTCCTTGCCGCGCAGCACCAGCTGACCCAGGGCGATCTTGCCCGCGCTCTTCATCGCCTCACGGATCACGGCGAAGGCTTCGACCCCCACGCCCTTTTCCGGCACCACATAGAAGGGGTCGTCCCAATAGAGCCGGTCGATATCCGCCTCGTCGACGAACTGATCGATGGCGATGGTCTTCGTGCTTTCCAGCCTCACCTTGTCGAAGTCGGCCTCGTCGAACAGGACGTATTCGTCCTTGGCCACCTCATAGCCCTTGACCAGATCGGACCGCTCGACCGGGCCGGTGTCCGGGTCCGTCGTCACCATGCGGATGCGGTTGTGGGTGGCCGGATTGATCAGGTGAAAGCGCACGTCGCTGGCGCTGCTGGTCGCGGTGTAGAGGGCGACCGGACAGGTCACCAGCGACAGCTTCAGATGCCCCTGCCAGGTCGGCCGCGTCGCCATGTTCCGCTCCTTCGCCCCTGACCGAACGGGCACAGGGCGGATTTGTTCAGTCCCACTGGCTGCCGTCGCAGAACCGCGCCATCATCCGTCCATGGCCTGGATCACCCGCTCGTTCCGACTGCACGCCGCCCTGTGGCTGGGTTTGGCGGTTCTGGCGATCGCCGTCGTCGCCACCCCGTCCGCCTGGGACTGGCAGATGCGCCTCGCCGTGGCCTGGGACGCCAGCGCCAGCGTCTTTCTGTTGCTGACCCTGATGCGACTGCGACGCGCCCGGACCGCCGACGCCATCCGCCGACGCGCGGCGGCCCTGGATCAGGCGGGCGCCGCCGTCCTGCCGCTCAGCCTGCTGGCGGCGGCGGCCAGCGTCTTCGTGATCGTCATGGAGACGGCGGACGGCGGCAAGCCGACCACGGCCGAGGCCCTCTTCTCCATCGGCACCATCGCCGTGTCCTGGCTCTTCGTCCACGTCATCTTCGCCCTGCACTACGCCCACGAGTTCTACGCCCCCGCCACCAAGGGCAAGGGCGACCGCCGAGGCCTGATCTTCCCTGGCGAAAGCGAGGCCGACTACTGGGACTTCCTGCACTTCTCCCTGATCATAGGCGTGGCCAGTCAGACCGCCGACATCCAGATCAGCAGCCGAACCCTGCGCCGCATCGCCACAGTGCACAGCCTGATCGCCTTCGTCTTCAACACAGTGATCCTGGCCCTGGCGGTCAATATGGCGGTCAACCTGCTCTAGGCTTGTGCGCGCTTCGCCTTGACTTGGCCGCTATTGAGGCCCATCTGCGCTGCACCGCACAATCGCGGTATCCGGTTTCCTGCAACGCGTGTGGGTCTTCCTCCCCGAAGACCTGATTGCAGACGCAGCCGGCCAGACCTCAGAGTCATTACGTCGTCCGGACACGCGGGGCGGCGCCCGATCCACCCCGACGGCTTCATTCCGAAGCTCTATCGGGACTGGCGGTGCGTCTTCCTTGTTGCGTGCGGTCAGAAGGCTTCGCCTTCTCGACCCGACGCTCGCGGGATGCGCGCCTCCGCAAGCGAAAGACGCTCCGTGAGCAACATCACTTTTGAATCCATGGGCCTGAACAAGGCCCTCCTCCAGGCCCTGGCCTCGACCGGCTACGAAAAGCCGACCCCGATCCAGGCCAAGGCCATCCCCGACGTCATGGCGGGCAAGGACCTGCTGGGCATCGCCCAGACCGGCACCGGCAAGACCGCGGCCTTCGCCCTGCCGATCCTGCATCGTCTGGCCGAGAACCGCGTCGCGCCGCAGCCGCGCACCACGCGCGCCCTGATCCTGTCGCCGACCCGCGAACTGGCCACCCAGATCGCCGACAGCTTCAAGCAGTACGGCGCCCACCTGGGCTTCCGCGTCGCCGTCATCTTCGGCGGCGTGAAGTACGGCCCGCAGGAACGCGCCCTGCAACAGGGCCTGGACGTCCTGGTCGCCGCCCCCGGTCGCCTGCTGGACCACCTGCAACAGAAGACCCTGGACCTGTCGTCGACGGAAATCTTCGTCCTGGACGAAGCCGACCAGATGCTGGACCTGGGCTTCATCAAGCCCATCCGCCAGATCGTCAGCCGCATCCCGGCCAAGCGTCAGAACCTCTTCTTCTCGGCCACCATGCCGTCGGAGATCGGCAAGCTGGCCGGCGAGCTGCTGAAGGACCCGGTCAAGGTCCAGGTCACGCCGCAGTCCACCACGGTCGAGCGCATCAAGCAGTCGGTCATCCACATCGAACAGGGCCGCAAGCGCGCCCTGCTGACCGAGCTGTTCAGCGACCCCGCCTATACGCGCTGCCTGGTCTTCACCAAGACCAAGCACGGCGCCGACAAGGTCGCGGCCTATCTGGAAGCCGGCGGCGTCGAAGCCGGCGCCATCCACGGCAACAAGAGCCAG
>Ga0308157_10007593_pt1 | contig 12599 bp, 7 predicted proteins | sample PhyBR1_FD_201035 | JGI IMG/M metagenome (GOLD analysis project Ga0308157, IMG submission 201035) | Phyllosphere microbial communities from UC Gill Tract Community Farm, Albany, California, United States - DLSLB.R1 | ecosystem: Host-associated > Plants > Phyllosphere > Unclassified | place: USA...
CTCAAGGACATCCGCTCGGCGCTGGATTCGCTGCCAGAGGGGCGCACCCCGACCAAGCGCGACTGGGCCCGGCTCTCCCAGCGCTGGCGCGATGAGCTGGACTCCCGCATCCGCCAGCTCGAGCACCTGCGCGGCGACCTCGACGGGTGCATCGGGTGCGGATGCCTCAGCCTCAACTCCTGCGCGCTGCAGAACCCCGCGGATGTGCTCGGTCGCGAGGGCGCGGGGCCGATCAAGTGGCTCGCGAAGCGCGACGCCGCGGGGTGACGGCGACTCGGCGTTCATAACTCCGGAAGAATCGCTCGGATCGTAGTTCTTTCGGCCGCTATCACGCGGATTCTCGAGGTTTCTCCGGAGTTGTGCACCAGCAGGTCACCCGCAGGTGTGCGGGCCCGCCAGACTCGTCAGCGGGCGAGCAGGATGCTGCTGGGCGCCGGCGCCGCGGTGCGATGGCGGATGCCGCGCGGCGCACCCGTGCGCTCGTCGAGGTCGATGATGCCGATCTCGTCCGACCGTTGCCCCGCGACCAGCAGCGCGCCCTCGTGCACGAGATGGTGTCGCGGCCAGTCGACCCCGGCATCGGCGATGGCGAGCGGCTCGACCTGGCCACCCGAACCGCGTACGCGCAGAGCCGCGATCGTGTTGCTGCCGCGCACACCGGCGTAGAGCGTCTCCCCGTCGCGCGAGCGCGAGATCTCTGAGGGATAGTCGGCGCCGACCTGCGCCACCGGGCTCACCGTGGTCGCCGCGACGAGCGCCCACCGGCCGTCGAGGCCTGGCGCAAGGGTGAACACCTCGCACGAGTACTCGGTGACCACGTGCAGGTGCCCGCTCGGATGCACGACCATGTGCCGTGGGCCGACACCGTGGGGCAGCACCACCTGGTGGTCGGCGACGAGGCCCGCGGGTCTCGCTCGCCAGAAGCGCACCAGGTCGAACCCGAGGTCGGTGGTGGCGATGCGCCCGTCCGGCAGGAAGGCTGCGGCATGTGCGTGCGAGACCCGAGCCTCTGAGGTCTCGTCGACAGGCGCTTCGGGCTCGCGCTCTGCGACCGCTTTCAGGCCGAGCACGTCATCGAAGAGCAGCAGCCCCGAGCGCTGCGGTGGTGCAGGTTCTTCGTCGACCTCGTCGCGCTCGAACGCCATGGAACCCGCGCGGAGCATCCCGGCCGCGATCTGCTGAGCGGACGCGCTCGAGTCGGGTTCGGCGAGGTTCTGCTCGGCATCCGCACCGTACGGATCCCGCGCGGCATCCGCGACCTTCGGCGCACTGAGCCGCCCGCCGGCGTCCAATCCGATGCGCACGACCCGCCCATCGCCGTAGCAGCTCGCCACCACGTATCCACCGCTCGGAGCGATGGCCAGGTGACACACGCCCTCGCCGGTCTCGATAGGTTCCCCGACTGCGGCCAGCGCACGCTCGCCGACGCGCGCGAACGCCTGCACGCCGCCGGATCCCTCGAGCGCCGCATACACCACATCGAGCGACGGGTGCGATGCCAGCCACGATGGCGATGCCGCGGCAGTGACGGCACCGCGGTAGGCGAGCGTCGTCTGCTCGCGCCCTTCGTCGCCCGCGAGCAGACCGATGCCCGCGGCATCCCCACCCATGTCGGCGCCATACCCGCCGACCCAGAACCGCGTCATGATCTCCCCCACCCTCCGTCTATTTCTGCCGAATGCCCGCTTTTCGCGCGGGATAGTGCGCGTTCGGCAGAAATAGACGGGTCGTGACGTCGCATCACACGAGATCGTGGCGGACGATCACCTGATCGCGCTCGGGGCCGACGCCGATGACCGAGATGCGGGTGTTGCTCATCTTCTCGAGCGCCAGCACGTAGTCCTGCGCGGTCTGCGGCAGGTCTTCGAACGTGCGGGCGGTGGAGATGTCCTCGTTCCAGCCGGGGTAGTACTCGTAGATCGGCTTCGCATGGTGGAAATCGGTCTGGTTCACCGGCACGTCGTCGAAGCGCTCGCCGTCGACGTCGTACGCGACGCACACCGGGATCCGTTCGAATCCGGTCAGGATGTCGAGCTTGGTGAGCACGAGGTCAGTGATGCCGTTGATGCGGGTCGCATAGCGCGTGATCGGGGCGTCGTACCAGCCGACGCGGCGGGGACGCCCGGTCGTGGTGCCGAACTCGAAGCCGGCCGAGCGCAGGCGGTCGCCGTCGTCGTCGAACAGCTCGGTCGGGAACGGGCCTGATCCGACGCGGGTCGTGTATGCCTTGACGATGCCGACGATGCGGTCCAGGCGCCCAGGGCCCACACCCGACCCGGATGCCGCGCCCGCCGCCGTCGCGGTCGACGAGGTGACGAACGGGTACGTGCCGTGATCGATGTCGAGCATGGTGGCCTGGCCGCCCTCGAACACGACGACGTCGCCGCGCCCCAGGGCCTCGTCGAGCACGTGCCCTGTGTCGGCGACCATGGGACGCAGCCGCTCCGCGTACGACAGCAGGTCCTCGACGATCTCGTCGATCGTGACCGCGCGGCGGTTGAAGACCTTCACCAGCAGGTGGTTCTTCTGGTCGAGCGCACCCTCGACCTTCTGGCGCAGGATGTTCTCGTCGAAGAGGTCCTGCACCCGGATGCCGACTCGGTTGATCTTGTCGGCGTAGGCCGGACCGATGCCGCGGCCCGTGGTGCCGATGTTGCGCTTGCCGAGGAAGCGCTCGGTGACCTTGTCGAGCGTGCGGTGGTACTGCGTGATGATGTGCGCGTTGGCGCTCACCTTGAGCTTCGAGACGTCGATGCCGCGCGCAGACAGCGCGGTGAGCTCGTCGAAGAGCACCTCGAGGTCGATGACGACGCCGTTGCCGATCACCGGCGTGACGCCGGGCGAGAGGATGCCGGAGGGCAGCAGATGCAGCGCGTACTTCTCGTCACCGACCACCACGGTGTGACCGGCGTTGTTGCCGCCGTTGAACTTCACGACCCAGTCGGTGCGGTCACCGAGCAGATCGGTGGCCTTGCCCTTGCCCTCATCGCCCCACTGGACGCCGACGATAACGATTCCTGGCATGGGTATCCCCCTTGCTTTCGCCGGGTTTGCACCGGCCGATGAGCTGGCCCTTGTCGGGCGGTTCCATCCTACCGACTGGGCTCCCGGCGCCCTCTGCGGCCTGACATGGCCGGAAAACGACGAAGTCCGGCACTCGAGGCGGTCGACGGATGTCGGTGGCCGGCGCGATGATCTTGGGATGCCAGATGCCTCTCCGCGCCCGACGACGGCGCTGTCGGACGACGATCGGTCACGCGGGCGCGCTTCGCTCACTCTCGCGGCGGCGCTCGTGACGGTCGTCCTCTGGGCTTCGGCGTTCATCGGCATCCGCGGTGCCGGTCCGCATTTCGACCCCGGTGCGCTGGCGCTGCTGCGCATGGCCATCGGCACGGCAGCGCTCGGATTCATCGCGCTCCGCCACGGCATCCGCCTTCCCGCGCGGCGGCACTGGCTTCTCGTGGTCGTGTGGGGCATCGGATGGTTCTGCATCTACAACCTCGCGCTCAACAGCGCCGAGCTCACACTCGACGCCGGCACCGCGGCGATGGTCGTGAATCTCGCTCCGCTGATGGTCGTCGTCTTCAGCGGCCTGCTGCTGCGCGAGGGCTTCCCCAGAACGCTGATGGTCGGCGCGCCGATCGCCTTCCTGGGCGTCGTGCTGATCGGCATGAACTCGACGACGAGCTCGGGGTTCGACGTCACCGGACTGCTTCTCGCCCTCCTCGCCGCGGTCATGTACGCGGGGTGCACTCTGCTGCAGAAGCATCTGCTCAGCGCGGGCGTGGACTCGACGACGTTGACCTGGCTCGGCGCGGCCGCCGGCACGGTTGCGCTCCTTCCCTGGCTGGGAAGCCTCGTCGGCGACCTGCAGACCGCGCCGCTGGATGCCACGCTGTGGGTCGTGTACCTGGGCATCTTCCCCACCGCCATCGCGTTCACGACGTGGGCGTACGTGCTCCAGCGCAGCACAGCCGGCCAGACGTCGGCGACGACCTATGTCGTGCCGGCGATCGCCATCCTGATGTCGTGGATGATCCTCGGTGAGGTTCCGACTCCTCTGATGTTCGTGGGTGGAGCGCTCTGTCTGCTCGGCGTTCTCGTCACAAGGATGCGCCGTCGCGGCGGCGTCTCGTCAGCATCAGCAGCGCCCCGGCGGCGAGCGCGAGCACCCCGCCGGCGATGAAGGGGGTGCTGTCGGCACCCGTCGTCGCGAGCGGATCGGTGCCCGTCCCGCCTGTACCAGGGTCGGTCGGGTCGTTCGGGTCGTCCGGGTTCTCAGGCGGCGTGGGCGGGGTGACGACGTCTTCGACGAGCACGAAGTCCTGGCCGATGATGACATCGCCGGATGCTGTGATCGTCACAGTCCTCGTCGCCGGTCCGTCGACGAACGATCCGTCCGGTGCGACGACGGAGATGACGTACTCGCCGGGCAGAAGGTCGACGACGTCGTAGTTTCCATCCGCATCGGTGGTCACGGTGACTGCGTCGCCGGGGCCTTCGACGGTGAGCGTCACGCCTTCGATCGGCCCGCCGTCGTCATCCGTGACGGTGCCTGCCACAGAGCCCAGCAACGCGAGCTCGAAGTCCACGTCCGAGACATCTTCTCCCGCGACGGTCTCCGTCCGCGTGGTGGGCGAGACGGCGACCGTTCCGTCCGGCACCACGATCGCGACCTCGTACGTGCCATCGCCGATCAACGGGAACGAGTAGTTGCCGTCGCTGTCAGTGGTGGTGGTAAGCACGCCGTCGGGACCGGTGGCGGTGACCGTCACTCCGGCCGTGCCCGACCCGGCGGTCGTCACCGTGCCGGAGAGGGATGCCTCGTCGCGCACGGTGAGGTCGACGACCGCATCCTGCGTGCGCAGGTCCGCGGTCCCTGTCGTGACCACGCCCGTCTTGCCCTGTGGAGGAGTCGCGGTGATCTCGTACCCGTCCGTGGCGAAGTACCCGGGGAAGGAGTACTTGCCGCCGTCGGACGTCGTCGCCGTCGCGAGCACGTTGCCGTTCGCATCGGTGAGGGTCACCTCGACCCCGTCGAGCACTCCGGTGTTCACGTCGCTGACGGTGCCGCTGATGTCTCGCGCCATCGACGCGAACCAGGTCTGGTACACGGGGAAACCGGAGCGCTGTGTGAACTCGAAAGTCAGCGAGGCGATCGAGACCGTGGGCTCGAACCAGGCGGCAGATCCCGACGTGTCGGCCGCCGCGGCATTGCCCATGAGAGTGAGAGACACCGGGTCCCACGCGGGGACGTCAGCCGGATCGCCCGTGCACGATGGCTTGCCGATCGTGCCGGGGGCGCAGTAGTTGAATCCGCTCTGGAAGCCCAGGTCGTCGGCGGTGAGCGGAGCGCCCGTCGCGGAGACGCCCGAGATGCGCACCGAATCGGCGTCGATGTCGCCGAGCGCGAAGGCCCATCCGGATGCGGGGGCCGGAATGGCGAACGTGTACGTCGTCCTCGAGGGGCTCGTCGGGGAGTCGGCCTTCGGCCGCAGATTCAGATACGGCTGATCGCGGCTCGACCCGTACTTCTCGCCGATCGGCGTGCCCTCGGACAGCCAGGTCGATGCGCCCGAGATCACCCCGATCTGACCGGCCCGGGAATCGCTCGTGACGTCGGCGGTCAATGCCGGCTGCCCCGCGAGGGTCATGCTCGTCGAGAAGTCGCCCGCTTCCCCCGTGAGCGGCGTCCACGTCGCCCACGCCGTGGTCGTCGCCGCCGATGCCGCCGGCACGCCGACGGCCGTCAGCGCGGCGACGGCGAGCGCTGCCAGCGTCGGGAGGACGATCCGCCGACGCCTCCGCGCCACGGGGCGTCCGTTCCTCCGATGGGTGTCCATGCGATCATCCTCCTGTTGTCGGGCCGGCGTGCGGCCCCGTCACGTGCAGCGTCACAGCTTCCCTGGCTGGACGATGCGATTGCGTTCGATGCCGAGTCCGGCGAGAGTGTCGAGCGCGAGCTTGCGCTTGAGCTCCAGGGATTCGCCGATCTCGCCGGCGAGGCGGGGCCTCGAGCGGATCAGCTCGTCGACGGCGGTCAGCGGCAGCACGACGACGGTGAGGATGTCGCCGGCCACGGTGACGGCCTGGGTGCGCTCGCGGGTGAGCGCGGTCTGCCCGATCAGCTCGCCCTTCTCCGAGGTCGCGAACTCGACGCGACCGCCGTCGACGTCGAGCGCGAGCACGGCCCGGCCGGACAGCACGATCCGCACCTCGTCGGGGATGACGCCCGCGGGAAGCACGACCTCTCCGACGCCGTACCGCTCGAGGTGCGCCGACGCCAGCAGCGCCTCGGTGTCCTCCTCCCGAAGGTGCAGCGTCGGCCCGATCGCGCTCAGCGCCTCGACGAGCCGCTGGGGCTCGGTGAGCGGATCGGTTGCATCGCCGTCGAGGGCGAATCCACGACGGCGCGCGGCGTACCAGAGCCAGGACAGATACATCGACAGCGCCCGCGAAGCGTCGGCGGGCCCAGAGACCGGAATCGACACCGAGTACGAGCCGTTCCCGGAATAGCCGGCCGACGGGCGTGGATCCGGCAACCGCATCGGCAGCGCGTCGGCGATCTCGATCAGCAGCGCCATCACCTCGTGCGGAGGATCGTCCGTGGAGAAGCTCACGTCGGCCGTGGCGGAGTACGGCCCCTCCGGTTCGCTCATGTTCGTAAAGGATGCACCGGAGAGGGTGGAGTTGGGCACGATCTGGATCCCGGCGCCGGTCTGAATATGGACGGCTCGCCAATTCACCTCGACGACGCGGCCCCTCACGCCCGCGGCGTCCAGCCAATCGCCGATCTTGAACGGCTGCTCGAACAGCAGCAGGAGCCCGGAGATCACCCCGCCGACCGCGTTCTGCAGGGCGAGGCCGATCACGATCGAGGTGACGCCGAGCGCGGTGATCAGCCCGCCGACGTCGGCATCCCACACCCACGAGAAGAGCAGCGCGAGGCCGACCACGACGAGGGCGAGACGGGCGATCTCCACGAAGATCGTCGGGATGCGGTCGCGCCACGATCCCGGCTCGGCATTGGCGAACAGCGCGACGTTGAACGACGACAGGACGAGCAGGATCACGAGGAACCCGAACACCGTCGCGACGACCCGCACCCACACCTGATCGGCGGGCGACTGGATCGCGAAGGCGAGCAGCGCGAGCAGCGCTCCCGCCGGCACCACCCAGTTGCGCAGCAGTCGCAGCGGTTTGGCAACGGGATTGTTCCGTCGCGCGAGCGTACCGATGACCTCGGTGAGCACCACCAGCAGCACGGGCACCCCGACGGCGAGCGCGAGCACCCACCATGCCCAGCCGTTCTGGAACGCCTCGGTCATCTCACGCCACCTTCCACACCTTCTCCGTCTTGCCCTGCGACTCGACTGTCCCGGCCTCGACGTAGTCGACGATCTCCTGCGTGCGATCTCGCACCGTCTGGCTGACGTAGATGCCGGGTTCTCCGGTCACCGAGCGCACGCGGTACGCGAGGTTCACGGCGTCCCCCCACAGGTCGTAAGCAAGGCTGGTGCGAGCGACGAGGCCGCTCGTCACAGTGCCCGTGTCTACGCCCGCACGAAGGGCGAGCGACGTGCCGTTCTGCACGTTGAACCGCTCGACGACCTCGAGAAGGCTCCGCGCGAACTCCACGCTGCGTCGCACGTTGTCCACTCGGGGAATCACGAGTCCTGATGAGGCCAGGTATCCACCGTGGAGCGTCCGCACCTTCTCGACACCCGCCTTCTCGGCAGCCTCGTCGAATCCGCGCATCAGGGCGTTGAGCTGACTGATCTCCTGTTCGGCGCTCGATCCTCTGGCGTACTCGTCGAACCCGACAAGCTCGGCGAATACGACGGAGACGTTCTCGTGTGCTTCGGAGATCGCCTCGTCGCCCTGCTTGTACTTGACCGCGACGCTCTCCGGCATGAGTGTGTGCAGCAGCTTCTCGTTCTCCTTCTGCTGCTCCTCGATGAGCTCCTGCTTGATGCGCAGGCTCGACGCCATGTCGTTGAACGCGCTGCCCAGGTCACCGAACTCATCTCGCGAGCCCTGCGGGACCTGCACGTCCAGATCGCCTTCTGCCACCCGGTGCACCGCACCGACCAATCGGTGGATCGGACGAGTGAAGAACTGTGCCAGCACCAGCGAGAGCAGCGAGACGCCGAGCAGGATGCCCAGGAGTGACAGCAGCACGGTTCGGGTGAAATCAGTGACCGGCGCGAAGGCTTCAGCAGAGTCGATCCGCGCGATGATCACCCAGTCGAGATCGTCGATCTGCAGCGGTGCATAAGCCGTGACGCTTTCACCGCCCAGGTAGTCCGTGCCCGTGGTGATTCCGCTGCGGCCCGCCTGAGCCTCATTCACCGCGAAGGTGTCCACGGGTTGCAGCAGCACCGTGCCGTCGATGTCGACGATGCGCTCCGCGACGCTGGGCGGAGTGCCTCCGTTGACCGCGAGTTGCGCATAGGTGCCGGGATCTTCGATGAGGCGGCGGGAATTGCTCCGCATGAGGTCGTCGAGACCCACCAGATACACCTCGCCCGTATTGCCGAGACCTTGCTCCTTCCAACCCTCGGCGCCGGTCGTGAGGTCGTTGATCGTGTCGAGCGAGACCTGGAACGCCATCGCCCCGGTGACGCGCGAATCGTTGCCGACAGGGGAGATCACCCACATCGTCGGAACGTTCAACGACGGGATCCACCTCTCGAAGTCGGTCAGGATCACTGTGCTCACCGAGTTCGTGGCGATGGCGTCCGCATATGCCTTCGCCAGTGCCGACTCGCGATACGGGCCGGACATGAGGTTCGAGCCGAGTTCGACCCCTTTGTACGCCGAGAAGACGACGTCGCCGTCGAGGTTCAGCAACAGGGCATCTTCGTAACCGGCCTCGCTGACGAGGCGGGTGAAGTAGTCGCCGTACTGGCCCGCCGCAGCGGAGTACGCCGTGCCGTCGCCGCTGTCGTTCAGAGCCAGGAGGGTGTCGTAGTCCGAATCGAAATCCTGGTTGAGGATCGAGTAGCGCGACTGCAGGTACTGGCCCGCCGCCGACTCCGGGATGAAAGCGCTGTCGCCGTACGCGTCGCCGGTGCGCTTCTCCAGTTCGGGGATGAACGTGTCGGTGTAATAGGCCTCGAGCCGCGCGCGCTGATCGGGAGCGGGTTCGGTCTGGGCAAGTTCGTCGAAGGCCGTGTTGATCGCGGTGGAGAGATTCTGAGCGCTGAGGTTGCGCGAGTGCAGGGATGCGTCGCGCTTGATCGCGTCGAACGAGGTGGTGATCTCGGCGGCGCGCATCGAGCGGATGGTGATGAGCTGATCGATGGCCGAGTCGTTGAGCGATTGTCGGCCGTTGATGAATCCGATCGCTCCGACGATCAGCGACGAAACCAGGCTCACCGCGAGCAGCATGATCAGAAGCTTCGATTGGATGCTCAGCCCGACCGCGCGCCGTCTTCTCCTCACCCTCGCTTCAGCGCTGCTGGACTCCGACACCCGTCACTCCCGCCTCGGTACTGCTTCCCGGTCTTCCCGTTCCCCAGTTTCATCCGACGCGGACAAGCAATGCGCGGCCCCCGGACGCAACGTTAGCGGCATCGACACGCCGACGTCGAGCAATTTCTGGAGGCGTCGGCTCCGCTGACGTTCCTCCCGCTACAGTATGCGCGGGAGGAACAATGACGACCTGGTGGCCCTACGTCCGTCTCGCCGCCGCCATCCTCGGCGCGGCGGCGATCATCCGACAGCTCACACTCTCCGTCGACAACGCCCTCGCCGCCGACACGCCCTGGGCCGCGCACCTGCCGACGATCATCGCGAACTTCTTCAGCTACTTCACGATCCTGTCGAACATCCTCGCCGTGGTGGCCTTGGTCACGGGCGCGATCTGGATGCTGCGCAGTCGGCCGGGACTTCGACAGGCTCAGCGACCGGCTGACGCCGAGCCCGCATGGCTGGCGACTCTTCTCGCGTGCGCCTCGACGTACATGATCGTGACGGGCATCGTCTACAACCTGCTGCTCCGCAACATCCCGCTCGCGGGCATCTCGGACGTCTGGACAAACGAGACGCTGCACGTCGTCATCCCGCTCGTGATGCTCGCCGATGTGCTCTTCGCACCGCGCCGCCGGGCGCTGCCATGGGGCGCGATGTTCATCGCGGTCGCCTTCCCGATCGCGTGGGCCGTCTACACCCTGATCAGAGCGAACTTCATCATCGGGCCTGCGCACGGCAATCCCTGGTGGTACCCGTATCCGTTCCTCGACCCGCACCTGCAGGGCGGCTATCTCGGCGTCACGGCGTACATCGTCGGCATCGCGGCCGCGATCATCGGGGTCGCGGCACTCGTGATCTGGGTCGGGCGCCGTCGCGGGATCCGCTCTTGACCCGCCGCCCTCTGCGGGCGCGAGGAGACGACACGGAGTGATGCCGTGTCGTCTCCTCGGCCTGTTCTCAGCTCCCCGAGGCGACGCCGTGGCGACGCCACGCGAGAAGCGCACCGAGTGACAACAACAGCGCAGCGAGAACACCGGCGCCCCTGAGCCAGGCGAGATCCTCGCCGGTCGAGGCCAGGTCGTCATCGCCCTCGTCGACCGTTCCCGGATCGTTGGGATCCTTGGGATCGTCGGGGTCGCTGGGCCCGTCAGGGTCCGGCACGACGGGCTCGTCTGCGGTCACGGTGAGCGTCGCCGACGCGCTCTGGTCTCCCGAGATCAGCTCGACGACATACTCGCCTACTGCCAGCTCGAGACCGACGATGCGGTACTCCACAGAACCCGACCCGTCAGCCGTGAGCCGTGCGAGTTCCTCTCCGTCCAGAAGCACACGTGCCTCTGCACCGGGAGCGAGACCGGCACCGGCCACGAGCACGCCCTCCGCACTCAGTTGGGACTGCGTGAGCGATCCGACGGAGAGCGAGATCGTGATCGGGTCCGGATCCACCGGGTCGACCGGGTCCTCGGTCACGGTCAGGGATGCCTGAGCAGACCAGTCGCCCGAGCGCACCACGACCGGATACGAACCCGCCGCGATACCTTCACGCACCAACGTGTGGGCGACAGCACCATCAGCATCTGTGGTCACCTCAGCGACCACAGCACCGTCGAAGAGCAACTCCGCGGCAGCATCCTCCGGGAAACCGGCACCCGACACGACAACACCATCACCGGCAAGACCCGACACGGTCACCGAACCCGGCGCCACCGAGACCTTCGGGTCATAGACCGGATCCGGATCCACCGGGTCCTCGATCACGGTCAGGGACGCCTGGGCCGACCAGTCGCCTGAGCGCACCACGATCGGGTACGACCCGGCCGCCACTCCTTCGCGCACCATCGTCTGCGACACCGCACCATCGGCATCCGTCGTCACCTCAGCGACCACAGCACCGTCGAAGAGCAACTCCGCGGCAGCATCCTCCGGGAAACCGGCACCCGACACGACAACACCATCACCGGCAAGACCCGACACCGTCACCGACCCCGGTGCCACCAGGACCTCCGGTTCGTACACCGGATCCGGGTCCACCGGGTCCTCGGTCACCGTCAGGGATGCCTGAGCGCTCCAGTCACCGGAACGCACCACCACCGGATACGACCCAGCCGCGACGCCCTCACGCACCAGCGTGTGGGCGACAGCACCATCAGCATCCGTGGTCACCTCGGCGACCACGGCACCGTCGAACAGCACCTCCGCGGCAGCATCCTCGGGGAAGCCAGATCCGGATACGACAACACCATCACCGGCAAGACCCGATACGGTCACCGACCCCGGGGTCACCGACGCCTCCGGGTCGTACACCACCACCGGGTCCTCGGTCACCGTCAATGATGCCTGGGCCGACCAGTCGCCCGAGCGCACTACGACCGGATACGAACCCGCTGCGACACCCACGCGCACCAGCTCGTGGGTCACAGCACCATCGGCATCCGTGGTCACCTCAGCGACCACGGCACCGTCGAACAGCACCTCCGCGGCAGCATCCTCAGGGAAGCCGGCACCGGACACCACGACACCACCATCGGCAAGGCCGGACACCGTCACCGAACCCGGCGCCACCGAGGCCTCCGGGTCGTAGACCACCGGGTCCTCGGTCACGGTCAGGGATGCCTCAGCGCTCCAGTCACCCGAGCGCACCACGACCGCGTACGAACCCGCCGCGACGCCTTCGCGCACCAGAGCGTGCGAGACGCCACCATCGGCATCCGTCGTCACCTCAGCGACCACGGCGCCATCGAACAGCACCTCGGCCGCAGCATCCTCGGGGAAGCCGGCACCGGACACCACGATCCCGGGGTCAGCAAGTCCCGACACCGAAACCGAACCAGGGGTCACCGAGACCTCCGGGTCGTAGACCGGATCCGGATCCCCCGGATCCTCCGTCACGGTCAGGGATGCCTGAGCCGACCAGTCGCCCGAACGCACCACCACCGGATACGACCCGGCCGCGACACCTTCGCGCACCACCGTCTGCGACACCGCACCATCCGCATTCGTCGTCACCTCGGCGACCACGGCACCGCCGAACAACACCTCCGCGGCAGCTTCCTCGGGGAAACCAGAACCCGACACGACAACACCGGGATCAGCAAGACCCGACACCGTCACCGACCCCGGGG
>Ga0308157_10007594_pt1 | contig 12597 bp, 10 predicted proteins | sample PhyBR1_FD_201035 | JGI IMG/M metagenome (GOLD analysis project Ga0308157, IMG submission 201035) | Phyllosphere microbial communities from UC Gill Tract Community Farm, Albany, California, United States - DLSLB.R1 | ecosystem: Host-associated > Plants > Phyllosphere > Unclassified | place: USA...
GACGCAGCCACCTACTTCCACGATTCGGCCGTGTCGCTGTTCGCGCGCATGCCCCCGCAGGACCTGGCCGTGCTCGAATACGGCAAGACCGGGTTGAACCTGTACGGCAACGCCATCCTCGCCGGGCGGCTGCTTCAGGAGCGGCCCGATGCGGCGCGGGCCTTCCTGCGCGCCACCCACCGCGCCCTGCGCGAAACGCTGGCCAGCCCCGATGCCGCGATGGCTGCCATCAAGGCGCGCGAACCCATCCTGAACATGGAGATGGAACGCGCCCGCTGGGCCATCACGCGGCAGTACATCGCCACCGCCGAGACGCAGGCGATCGGCCTGGGCGGCGTGCAGCCCGACGTGCTGGCGCGGCAGATCGACGAGATCGCCACCACCTTCAACCTGGCGCGCAAGCCGGCGGCGGAGCGCGTGTTCAACCCCGCGTTCCTGCCTGCGGCCGCCGACCGCAAGGTGGCGGCATGAGCGCCCCGCTGCCCGAAGAGGTGCCGCTCGGCGAACGCGATGGCCTGTATTTGCGCCGTGCCATCGCCCTGGCCGATCAGGCCCGTGCGCGCGGCAATCGCCCGTTCGGCGCCGTCATCGTCGGGGCGGACGACCGCATCCTGGCCGAGGCCTGGAACAGCAACGGCGAAACAGGCGACTGCACGGCCCATGCCGAGACCTCGGCCGTGCGCCTGGCCAGCCCGAAGCACCCGCGCGAGGCGTTCGCGCAGGCCACGCTGTATTCCTCCGGCGAGCCCTGCGTCATGTGCGCGGGCGCGATCTTCTGGGCCAACATCGGCCGCGTGGTGTACGGCATCGATGCCGTGCGGCTGCGCGCGTTCCGTGGCGAGCGGCTGGACCAGCGCGACGCCGAGCTGTCGTGCCGCGACGTGTTCGCCGCCTCGGCCCACCCCATCGAATGCATCGGCCCGGCGCTGATCGAAGCGTCTTCGGCCTCCCACCAGGGGGCGTGGAAAGCCTGAGGCGTGCTGCGGGCAGTTCAATGCCAAATCGGCCTCCTGCCGGCGGATATCATGCGGTAATAGCTCACTATTTGATAGCAAACGCATGACCTGGCACGCCCAACTGCAACTGGACTACCGCCGCGAGGCCGATCGCACGGTGGCACGCTTCGAGCACGACGGGCCGCTGCGCATCCTGCAAAGCCTGTACCCCGAAGGCGATGCGGTATGCCACAACGTGCTGGTGCATCCGCCCGGAGGGCTGGTCGGCGGCGACACGCTGGACATCCGCACCACGGTCGCGGCCGACGCGCACGGCCTCGTGACCACCCCTGGAGCCACTCGCTTTTACCGCTCCACCGGCGCCCCCGCGCTGCAGCGCACGCACGCGGTGCTGGCGCCCGGTGCGCGGCTCGAATGGTTGCCCCTCGAAGCCCTTTGCTACAACGCCTGCCAGGCCGAGAACCGGCTCACGCTGGATGTGGCCCCAGGCGCCGAATGCCTGGGCTGGGACGTCACCGCGCTGGGCCTGCCGCACGCCGGCCAGCCCTTCGAAACCGGCTGCTTCACGCAGCACATCGAAGTGCCGGGCGTGTGGCTGGAGCGCGGCCGCATCGACGCGGCCGACAAGCTGCTGCTCGACGGCCGGCTGGGCCTGGCTGGGCACCGCTGCATGGCGTCGATTTTTTTCATTGCGGGCGAGGCCCTGGTCCGCGACCGGCGCGAAGGCGCGCTGGACGTGGCGCGCGCCGCCATCGACGCGCACCCGCTGGCAGCAACTGCCGGCGCCACCAGCCCGCACCCGAACGTGGTCGTCGTGCGCGTGCTGGCGCCGGTGGTGGAGCCCGCCATGGCCCTGCTGCAGACCGTGTGGGCCGCGTGGCGCGCGCACTGCTGGCAAATGCCGGCGCAACGGCCGCGCACCTGGTCGGTGTAGCCGCGCGCCTGCAAACTAACAACGGCAGCACGGAGCAACCGATTGGGGCGTGCGATACGTCCGGTCACCCTGCATTACAAAAATGCACCGGCATGCGCTGGGCCCACTTCTAGAATCGGCCGGCCGCGCTGAACCGCCCCGGGTGTCCCGCCTGCGGCGCCCTTCCCCCGCGCGGCACCAACCCTCGCCTTCACCATGTCCGATCCCTACGCCCTGGAGCGCAGCCGACCCCACGCCCCCGGATGCCTGCAATCGAAAATCGCACTGCAATTCGACGGCAAAGTCCTGCGGGCCACCGGCACGCAATCCGTGCTCGCCTTGCCCGCGGTGTCCGGAAAGCCCAAGAACGGCCACTTCGACTACTCCACCGAATGGCAGAAGACCCGCAACGCCGGGCCGATTCCCGAGGGCGACTACTGGATCCAGCCGTCCGAGATGTGGGCCAACAACTGGCTCAAGAACCTGTACCGCTCGCCGCGCGTCGCGTGGGGCAATTTCCGGCTCACCATCCATCCGTATCCAGGCACCGAAACCCATGGCCGGGGCGGCTTCTTCATCCACGGCGGGGCGAACCCGGGCAGCGCAGGCTGCATCGACCTGACCGTGCACATCGACAAGTTCGTCGAAAAGCTCAAAAGCGAACTGGGAGGCCTGCCCGAATGCTACATACCGCTCACCGTCCGCTATCCACCCGGCTGACCGGCCTCGCGCTGGCCCTCCTGCCGGGGATGGCCTTCGCCGAGGTCAGCGACAAGGAGCCTTCGCTCTGGTTTATCTGGGCCGTGGCGCTGGCGGCCTCGGGCATCTGCATGGCCGCCATGGCCCACCGCCGGTGGCTGGGCGCCGTGCTGGCGGTGCTGCCGGCGCTGTGGTTCGCCGGGCTGCTGATGGAGATCCATTCCCCCGACGTCGGCCCTTACCTCTATGCCGAGCAGGGCTGGAGCTATTACCTTCAGGCCTACCTCGCGCTCACCGTGTTCGTCGGCAGCCTGGTGCTCGGCCTGCGAATGCGAGAACGGCGGCGCAAACGGCCGCGCGATGCAGCCGCCAGTGCACGGCCGCCGGCTTAAAGCCCGCGCACCCCGCGGCCCATCGCGAGGTGCGCCCAAGGACGGCATTGATTCAACAATGCCGAGCCCTCGGGACGCAGCGGCTTCAGAACGTGCCGGAAAACGCGCCGCCGTCCGCCAGCACGTTCTGGCCCGTCATGTAGCCGGCCTGCACGCTGCACAGGAAGGCGCAGATCGCCCCGAACTCCTGTGGCGTGCCGTAGCGGCCGGCCGGAATGGCGGCCTGCTGGGCACGGCGCACGTCGTCTTCGTTCTTGCCCGTCTTCTTCACCGCCGCCTGGATGGTGGCCGCCAGCCGGTCGGTGTCGAACTTGCCCGGCAGCAGGTTGTTGATCGTCACGCCCTTGGCGGCGATGCCGCTGCGCGAGGCACCGGCCACGAAGCCCGTGAGGCCGCTGCGCGCGCCGTTGGACAGGCCCAGGATGTCGATGGGTGCCTTCACCGCGCTCGACGTGATGTTGATGATGCGGCCGAAGCCCCGTGCCGCCATGCCGTCCACCGTGGCCTTGATCAGCTCGATCGGCGTGAGCATGTTGGCATCCACCGCCTTGATCCACGCGTCGCGGTCCCAGTCGCGGAAGTCGCCCGGCGGCGGACCGCCGGCGTTGGTCACCACGATGTCGAACGCATCGCCCGGCCCGCCCGCCACCGACAGCGCGGCCGCGCGGCCCTCGGGCGTCGTGATGTCGGCCGCCACCGCCAGCACCACCGGCTGGGGATGCTTGTGCGCCAGCGTGGCCGATTCGTTCGCGGCCGCGGCCACCAGTTGCGCGGCGGCCTGCTCCAGCGCCTGCGCGTTGCGCGCGTTGATCACCACGTTCACGCCCTCACGCACCAGCGCCTCGGCGCAGCCGTAGCCCAAACCCTTGCTGGCGCCGCACACCAGCGCCCATTTACCGGCGATACCCAGGTCCATAGTCTCCTTTCACGGCCGGTGCGCCCGGCCCAACACGAATCACGAAGAGATCGACCGCAGACCCGCCATCGGGCACTGCTGCGATCAACGGGCCATGATACGAAGCGCCGCGCGCCGGCGCCCGCCAGGGGACATACGGCGGCGCAACCCCATGCGGCGCGCAGCCGTGTACCGGTCGCCGTCAGCCGCCCGCGGGCTTGCGCGCGGCCATGCGGGTGAACACGAAAATCCCCGCCAGCACCAGCGCCGTGCCGGACGCCACCCAGAGCGTGAAGGGCTCGTCCAGCAGCCAAACCCCCATCAGGATCGTGGACAGCGGCCCCACCATGCCGGCCTGCGCCGCCATGCCCGCGCCCACCCGCTCGATGGCCATCATCACCAGCAGCACCGGTACGGCCGTGCACAGCGTGGCGTTGAGCAACGACAGCCACAGCACCTCGGGCGCCACCGCCGCCGCGCTCATGGGCCGCAGCACCACGAACTGCACCAGGCAGCACACGCAGGCCACCGTCGTCGCCAAGCCTACCAATCGCAACGAGCCGATGCGCTTGACCATCTCGCCGCTGTAAACCAGATAGACCGCATAGCTCACCGCCGACAGAAACACCAGCAGCACGCCCCAGGCCACATAGGCGCCCTGCAAACCGGCCTCGTGCCCGAACACCAGGACCACGCCGCAGTAGCTGATCGCCATGCCCAGCATCTGGCCCCAGCGGATGCCGCGGCCATACAGCGCCAAGCCCAGCAACACCACCAGCGTGGGGTTGAGATACAAGATCAGCCGCTCCAGCCCGGCGCTGATGTACGCCAGCCCCGCGAAATCGAGAAAGCTCGCCAGGTAATAGCCCGTGAACCCCAGCCACGCCACGCCCGCCCAGTCGCGGCGCGTGAGCGGCGGCTTGCCCCGGCTCGCCCACCACGCCATGGCCGCGAAGATCGGCAACGCAAACAGCATGCGGTACATGATCAGCGTCACCGCGTCCACACCATGGCGGTACGCCAGCTTCACGATGATTGCCTTGCCGCTGAACGCGATGGCGCCGACCAGGGCCAGCGCCATGCCGGTGGCCACGCCGGCATTCGGCGCGAGCGACGGCCCACTAGGCTTGCCGGAGACGGGCGCGGAAACTTCGACGGCCGGGGCCGTGGAGAGAGAGGTATCGGGGGGTGTGGACTGCTGCATGGATTCGTCGGGTTTGGCAGCCCCGGTGCGTTTGCCAGGGTGCACGTTCAGTGTCGCACGCAGGGGGCAGACACTGCCATCGGCCCTGTGCGCGGCCCGCCCCGCGATTGGCGATACCGGCGGTGATGGAAAGGATTTGCCGCTGCGCTGCCGGCAGCGCGGGACGGCTCAGTCAAATACGGTATGCGACGTGGTCTTCGAGAACATTCCGCCAGAGTGCGCTGACTGTCCGCCGCTGACGGATGCCGAAATCATGCCGTGAGGCCAATGCGGCAACGGTGCACATCACTCTCAGTTCACTATCTCCACATCCCCTGGAATCGTTTGGTTCCACTGAACCCTCGGCGGCTCACCGGTGGCACTCCGGTTGCCGCGCAGCAGCGTGTCGCGCATCGCACTGGCGTTCTGCAGGCGCAGGGTGGGGGTGATGTTGTGCTCGACCAGCGAGTTGCCGATCGAATCCCACAGCTCGACCGCGCCCGTCGCCTGGCCCACGAAGGTATTGCGGCGAACGATGTTGGTCTGGGTGATGCGGTCCGTGTACCAGACATCGTTGCCCACGCCGAACGGGTTGCCGCCGTGCACCTGCAGAACGCCGGAGTACCGGATGGTGTTGCCCAGGATCTGGTGGTGCCAGCCGGGAATCATCCCTTTGCCCATCTCGTAGATGCCGGTCGACTGGACCAGTGCGCTGTCGGCCCCGCCAGCCGTGCCGAGGCGGTTGTTGGCCTGCACCACGTCGGCCGAGGGATAGAAGCTGTTCTGCCCTCCGTTCACGCCGTAGTCGTTGTTGACGAACAGCATGCGGCCGAGCGTGCTCACCACGCTGATGACCGAGGTGGCGTCGGGCTCCACCGTCCAGGGCTGATCGAGCACCAGCGTACGGCTGCTGGACGCGCGGAGCACGTACCGCATCTGCCCGGCCCCCTGGCCTGACAGGACTATGGCGGAGAAGCCGCGCGCCGCGTCCGGGTTTCTCAGGTCTCCGTCCAGCGTGAGCGTGGTGCCCGACGTGGCAACGGCATGGCCGAAGAAAAGGCCGTTGCCTTCATCGAGCGTGAGTCCCCAGACGGAGTCCGAGGGCGGCCGGTCCGTTTCGCTGCGGTTGCGGGCGTAGTACACGTCGGACGACGGGGCCGCGAACGATCGCTCTGCCGCACCCGTCGGGGCCTGCAGCCCCATTTGCCGGAACGTGTTGTTCGTGATGACGGCGTTCTGCGCGAAATGGTTGAAGCGCAGCGCTTCGTGGTACCAGGTGAACGTGTTGTCCGACACGGTGGCAGCGAACACGTTGCCGTTCAACTGCAGGGGATAACCCGCCCGGATGTCGTTGCCACGCACGAGCACATTGGACATGTTGGCGGCGAAGATGCCATTGGCATCGTTGGGCTGGCCGTCGCCCAGGTCGATCTTCACGTTCACGACGTAAGGCGTGGAGACGCTGTCGGCCAGCGCCATGTGGTTGAACCGGATGGCGTCTCCCCGGACCATCTGCGGGGCGATGATCGACAGATCCTCGACCCCATAGACGGCTTCGCCGTAATCGAAGTTGAAGCCGCCCTGGCTCAGTGCGAGGCCATTGCCGGCCAGCAGGAGGCCGTCCGTGGCAGCGGGAAAATACAGTTCGGTGTTGCCTTTGCCGCTGCCTTTCACGCGCACGTGGTTCGGGACACTCAAACCGAATCCCTGCGCGTAGCGGCTGGACAGCGTGTAGCGGCCGGCCTGCAGCGCAATGGTGCCGCCCGTCGCGGCACATTGGAAAGCGGTGGCGAAGCTCTCGTCGTCCGGCTGGCCGTTGCCCTGGGGCGCGGGCACTGCACACTCCTTGAGCGGCCAGTCGATGCGCCGGGCGATCTGGATGGTGTCGACCCCGACCGGGCCCTTGGAGCGGTCCGGTCCCGCACTGAAGCCGTAAAAGCGTGTCCAGGCGCCAGGCCCGCCCCAGCCGTTGTGGAAGTACAGCTGGTACGCGCCGGGTTCGATCGAAGCGGGCAATTTGAAACTGGCGGTGAAAGCCGCTTCCTCAGGGGCGACAGGCTCGGCCGGCAACAGGGGCGTCACCAAACGACCGTCCTTCACCAGCGCAATGTGGGGCGTCTTGCCGGGTGCCGACAGGCCACCCAGCGCCGTGCCGAACACGCTCAGCCGGCCGCCGGGACTGGCCGCCGCGCCCATGTCGCCTTGCACGAACCAGACATCGGGGGCATTCACCTGAGCGATCGGGCCGGTCGTACCTTTGGCGACGATGCGGTATTCATACACGCCCGCCCCCTGGTCCGGCGGCACGAACTTCACCGATTGGGCGGTGGCCTGCAGCGGCGTGATGAAAACCCAGGGACTGCCACCGCTCTGTTCGCCGTTCAGCGGGTTGCCGGGTTCCTGGTCGTCCAGGCGCCGGGCCTCGACCGTCGCGTCCGGCGCGGCATTGGCCGCGCTCACCACCACCGTATCGTCGGGTGCCACCGGCTGCGAGGCCCACAAGCCGACGGGGCGTGTTTCACTGGCCGTGGCCTTTGCGGAAGTCTGCGACCACCCGGTTCCGCACACGATCAACAAGGTGGCGGCGCAGGCAGCGCCCACGGCATTGCGAGGCATCGATCGCGTCATGGGGCTGGTCCCGAAGCTGCCGGATTGGCCGGATCGATGCTAGCGAAACCCCGGCACAGCGGGGCAAGTGTTATGTATCCATCGGTTGCCACCAAGAAAAACGGCACCCGAAGGTGCCGTTTTTCTCAATCGTGAAGGGGTACCCAACCGGGCGTCAATCCTCGACGAAGGCTTCTTCGCGCTTGTTCTTCACGGCCGGCAGCAGCACGATGATGAGCAGCAGCACGGCGGCAGCCAGCAGGCCTGCGGAGATCGGGCGCGTGACGAACACGCTCCAGTCGCCGCGCGACAGCAGCAGGGCACGGCGCAGGTTTTCTTCCATCATCGGGCCCAGGATGAACCCGAGCAGCAGCGGCGCAGGCTCGGTGCCCAGCTTGTGGAACAGGTAGCCGATGAAGCCGAAGATACCGACCAGCCACACGTCGAACGTGTTGTTGTTCGTGCCGTACACGCCCACCGCGCAGAACAGCACGATGGAGGGGAACAGCCAGCGGTAAGGCACGGTCAGCAGCTTGATCCACAGACCGATCAGCGGCAGGTTCAGGATGATCAGCATCGCGTTGCCGAGCCACATCGAGGCGATCAGGCCCCAGAAGAGTTCGGGGTTGCTCGTCATCACCTGGGGACCAGGCTGGATGTTGTGGATCGTCATCGCGCCCACCATCAGCGCCATCACGGCGTTGGGCGGAATGCCCAGCGTCAGCAGCGGGATGAAGGACGTTTGCGCACCGGCGTTGTTGGCCGATTCAGGCGCCGCCACACCGCGGATGTTGCCCTTGCCGAAAGGAACTTCGCCGGGTTGCAGCTTGGTCTTCTTTTCGATGGTGTAGGCCGCGAAGGCCGCCAGCAGCGCACCGCCGCCGGGCAGGATGCCCAGGGCCGAGCCGAGCGCCGTGCCGCGCAGCACCGCGGGAATCATGCGCTTGAAGTCTTCCTTGGTCGGCATGAGGCCGTGCACCTTGGCGGTGAACACCTCACGGTCGTCTTCGGGCTTGGACAGGTTGGCGATGATTTCGCCGTAGCCGAACACACCCATGGCGATCACGACGAAGTTGATGCCGTCGGTCAGTTCAGGAATGTCGAAGCTGTAGCGGGCGACGCCCGAGTTCACGTCGGTGCCGACCAGGCCCAGCAGCAGGCCCAGCACGATCATGGCCACGGCCTTGAGCAGCGAGCCCGAAGCCAGCACAACGGCGCCGATCAGGCCCAGCACCATCAGCGAGAAGTATTCGGCAGGGCCGAACTTGAAGGCGACTTCGGTCAGCGGCGGCGCGAACGCGGCCAGGATCAGCGTTCCCACGCAGCCGGCGAAGAACGAGCCCAAGCCAGCCGCGGCGAGCGCGGGGCCTGCACGGCCCTTGCGCGCCATCTGGTAGCCGTCGATCACGGTCACCACCGAGGATGACTCGCCCGGCAGGTTCACCAGAATGGCAGTGGTCGATCCGCCGTACTGCGCGCCGTAGTAGATGCCGGCCAGCATGATCAGCGCGGCCACGGGGGGCAGCGCGTACGTGGCGGGCAGCAGCATGGCGATGGTGGCCACGGGCCCGATGCCCGGCAGTACGCCGATCAGCGTGCCCAGCAGGCAGCCGACGAAGCAGTAGATGAGGTTCTGAAACGTGAAGGCGACGCCGAAGCCGGTCGCCAGGTTGTCAAACAATTCCATGGTTTTCGATGCTCCTGCTCAACCCGAAATGAAACTGGGCCACACAGGGAACTGCAGCTTCAGCGCCCACACGAAAGCCACGTAGCTGCCCACCGCGAGAACGGTGGCGAGAACGAACACTTCCTTGGCCTTGAACGTGTCGCCCGCGAGGCTGGCGATGAACACCAGTGCGTAGATGGCGACGATCAGTCCCATGGCCGGTACGCCGAACGAGGGCAGCCCCGCCAGCAGCACGCCGAACGCGAAGTTCGAGGCCAGGATGTAGAACAGCTGCTTCCATGCCCATTTGCCGATCTTGTCGCCGTCCACGCTCTCCACCACCGTGGCGTAGAACGTGATCGCCGCGCCCAGGATGGCGAGGATGATGCCGAGGATCAGGGGGAAGTAACCGGGGCCCATGCGGGCTCCGTTGCCGATGTTGTAGTTGGAGGCGCCGACCGCGAAGGCCACACCCACCCCCATGAACATGAGGCCCGAAAAGAAATCTTTCTGGCTCTTGATTTTCACGAAAACGTCTCCTTACAAGAACTTGACGGGCGATTGTGCAGTCCGGTCCGGCGCGGATCGATGTGGATTCCACCTATCCAGCGCCTAGGGAAAACCGCAGGGTGACGCCCCGTCGGAAAGACGTTTTTCGGCCTGCTGACAGGCCCCTGCGAGGGCCCCGCGAGGGCCCCGCGAGGGCCCCCGGATCACTCCAGCGGCGGCGTGGCCGCGATCACCTCTTCGAGCGTGGTGATGCCTTCGGCCACGCGCAGCGCGCCGGCCAGGCGCAGCGGGCGCATGCCGTCCTGCACGGCCTGGCGGCGCAGCACGTCGATGGACGGCGCCTGGTTGATGCGGTCCTTGAGCGCCTCGCTCACCGTGAGCAGTTCATACAGTCCCATGCGCCCGTGAAAGCCCGTCATGCGGCAATCGACGCAGCCCACGGGCTTGTAGGCCTGGTAGCCGCCGTTGAGCTTCCAGGGCTTGACCACGTCGGCCAGCGCATCGACCGAGGACGCCTCGTCTTTTTGCTTGCATTGCTTGCACAGCGTGCGCACCAGCCGCTGCGCGAGGATGCCGAGCAGCGTGGCGTTGATGAGGTAGGGCGGCACGCCCAGCTCCATGAGGCGGGTGACGGCGCTGGGTGCGTCGTTGGTGTGCAGCGTGCTGAACACGAGGTGGCCCGTGAGCGCGGCCTGCACGGCCATGTCGGCGGTGGCGAGGTCGCGGATTTCGCCGACCATGATGATGTCCGGGTCCTGCCGCATCAATGCGCGCAGGCCCTCGGCGAAATTGAAATCGAGCTGCGGCTGCACCTGGGTCTGGTTGAAGCTGGGCTCGATCATTTCGATCGGGTCTTCCACCGTGCTCACGTTGACCTCTTCGGTCGCCACGCGCTTCAAGGTGGAATACAGCGTGGTGGTCTTGCCCGAGCCCGTGGGCCCGGTCACCAAAATGATGCCGTGCGGGCGCTTGACCAGTGCCTCCCAACGCGTGGCATCGTGCTGCGAAAAACCCAGCGCGTCCAGGTCCTTGACGGCGTTGTCGGGGTCGAAGATGCGCATCACCATCTTTTCGCCGAAGGCCGTGGGCAGGGTGGACAGGCGCATTTCCACCTCGTCGCCGCGCGGGTTGCGGGTCTTGATGCGGCCGTCCTGCGGGCGGCGGCGTTCCACCACGTCCATGCGGCCCAGCAGCTTCACGCGCGCCACCATGGCGTTCAGCACGCCCATGGGCATCTGGTAGACCGGGTGCAGCACGCCGTCGATGCGAAAGCGGATCACGCCCTGCTCGCGGCGCGGCTCCAGGTGGATATCGCTCGCGCGCTGGTCGAAGGCGTACTGCCACAGCCAGTCCACCACCTTGACCACGCCCTGGTCGTTGGCGTCGAGCTGCTTGTTGCTCTTGCCCAGCTCCACCAGCTGCTCGAAGCTGTTGCCCGCCGACGCCCCGCCCGCCTTCTGCGCGGCACGCACCGACTTGGCCAGCGCGAAGAACTCGGCCGTGAAGCGCTGGATGTCCTGCGGGTTGGCCACCACGCGGCGCACGGTGCGCCGCGCCTGGCGCTCGACCTCGGCCACCCAGTCGTCGATGAAAGGCTCGGCCGTGGCGATCACCACTTCCTTGGGCGTGACCTGCACCGGCAGCACCTTGTGGCGCTCGGCGTAGCTGGCGCTCATGGTGTCGGCCACGCGGCCCACGTCCACCTTGAGCGGGTCGATGCGCAGGTAGCCCAGGCCGCTGCGCTGGGCCAGGTACTGGGTGAGCAGCTCGGCGTCCAGCGGGCGGCCGTCGCTCGCGCGGGCCATGGCCACGTTGGCCAGGCGCACCAGCGGGTGCTGCCGGCTTTCTGCCTGCGAGCAGCGCGCGATGGTGCGGGCGGCCTCTTCGGCCGAGATCACGCCATCGGCATGCAGCCAGTCCACCAGCCGCCGCCACTCCAGCGGCCCGGTGTACGCGGGCGGCTTGGGCTTCGGATCGGCGATTGCGGCGGTGCTCATGGGCTGGCCTCGTTCAAGAATTCAAAGAAAAGAGAAATGCGGTGCTGCCCCTGCTGCCCTGCTGCGCCAGGGACGCCGCGGCGGCCGGGGTCATGCGGCCACCGGCTTGAAAACGCGTGCCCACTTGGTGGCCGGCAGGTCCCAGCGGGCCTGCACCGCCTCGGCACGCGCCAGCAGATCGGCGCGCTTGGGCCGGGTGGGCGTGCGCTGCGCCAGCACCACGGTGTTGCCCTCGCGCGTGGGCTTGAAGGCCCACAGCGCATCGGCCCCGAAGGCTTCGGCCATCTTGCCCAGGCTGCGCTCGTAGCTGGAGGCGCGCCCGAAGAGGTTGACCGTCATGGCACCGTCCTCGGACAACAGCGCGCGGCAGTCGGCATAGAAGTCGGCGCTGTCCAGCACGGGCGCGGCGGCCTCGTGGTCGTACAGGTCCACCTGCAGCGCATCGACCGTGCCCAGCCACATGGGGTTGCGGATCTCCTGGGCGGCATCGGCCAACACCACGCGCAGCTTGGGGCCATCCGGCGGCAGCTTGAACCAGGCGCGGCACACGGCCAGCACCTGCGGGTTCAGCTCGATGGCGGTGGCGCACATGCGCAGCTTCTTGTGGCTGAACTTGGTGAGCGCGCCGGCCCCCAGGCCCAGTTGCATCGCATGGCGCTTGGTCACGCTGGCGGGCTCGACGAAGAGCAGCCAGGCCATCATGCGCTGCACGTATTCCAGTTCGAGCTCGAACGGCTCGGCCACGCGCATCGAGCCCTGGATCCACGGCGTGCCCAGGT
>Ga0308157_10007598_pt1 | contig 12593 bp, 8 predicted proteins | sample PhyBR1_FD_201035 | JGI IMG/M metagenome (GOLD analysis project Ga0308157, IMG submission 201035) | Phyllosphere microbial communities from UC Gill Tract Community Farm, Albany, California, United States - DLSLB.R1 | ecosystem: Host-associated > Plants > Phyllosphere > Unclassified | place: USA...
CGCGGCAACCGCGAAAAAATACCCAACCGGTTCATAATAAACACCCTGGCGCGGGGTGGAGCAGCCCGGTAGCTCGTCAGGCTCATAACCTGAAGGCCGCAGGTTCAAATCCTGCCCCCGCAACCACTGATAACGACACTCCCGTGAGATCACTTCCGGGAGTGTTTGTTTTTGTAGCCTTTTCAATAGCTTGATGCTCCGTCCAGTTCAGGATCGTGCCCAGTTCGCCGTGAAGCGTGGCGAAAATCTCGCCGCGTTCCGGCCCCGGCGTCAGCGAAATCTTCTCGATCAAGCCGCGCAATGTCTCCGTCGCTTCCTGCCGCTCCTCCTTGCGATTGAGCGCCTTCGTCAGGGCAGAAACCTTCTTCGCATAGATCGCCGAGGCGCTCGGCAGAATGTCCGGTGTGTCCTCTGGCGCGTCGGCCAGCAGGGCGGTCAGTTCGGTCTTGCGCGCCTCCAGCGTGTCCATCTCTGCCTTCATGCTCTGATGGAACATGCCAGCCTTGATCGCCTCGATGATGCCGCGGATCTGCTTCTCGATCTTCACCAGTTCTGCTTTCCAGGCATCGCCGCTGGAGCGGCGTTCCCGGTTCAGCCGATTAGTTTCCTCGGCATAGGCGCGCATCGCCTCCTCGACGATCTCAGGCGCCATCATGCGGTCCTTCAGGCCGGAGAGCACGCGTGCTTCCAGATCCTCACGCGGGATCGTGCGGCTGTTTGAACAGGCGCCCTTGCTGATGTGGTTCGAGCAGGCGAACCGATCAGCGCCGCGAAGCGAGTAGGGGCCTCCGCAGCAGCCACAAAACACCAGGCCGGACAGAAGGGACTTCGGCCGACGTGTGCCGTTCAGGCGGTTCTTTTTGTGGTGCTTGCGCACGGCTTCGTTGACGTTGGCAAACTTCTCCGCGATCTCGCCCTGCCGGATGCGGACCGAATGCCAGAGTTCGTCATCGACAATGCGCAGCTCCGGCACATCCTTGATGATCCATTCGGATTCCGGGTTCAGCCGCGACACGCGCTTTCCGGTGGATGGATCTTTGATGTAGCGAAGCCGGTTCCAGATCAGACGACCGATATAAAGTTCATTGTTCACCAGCCCCGTGCCGCGCTTTACATGGCCCCGGATCGTGGTGTCGCTCCAGAGCTTGCCAGCCGGACCCGGGACACCTTCCTCGTTCAATGTGCGGGCGATGGTGCGGGGGCCAACGCCGGCGGCGAACTCGCGGAAGATGCGCCGGACAACATTCGCCTCGGCTTCGTTGATTTCCCGGTCGCCGCGAATGGGATCACCGCGCGCATCGAGCTGCTTGACGACATTGTAGCCAAAGCACAGACCGCCACCCGATTTGCCGTCCTCGACGCGGCCGCGAATGCCGCGATGGGTTTTAGCGGCAAGGTCTTTCAGGAACAGCGCATTCATCGTGCCCTTGAGCCCGACATGAAGCTCGCTGATCTCGCCCTCCGACAGCGTGACAATCGGAACGTCTGCGAACTTGAGGTGCTTGTAGAAGGTGGCGACGTCAGCCTGGTCACGACTGATGCGATCCAGTGCCTCTGCCAGAACGATGTCGAACTGGCCAGCCTGCGCATCCTGAAGAAGGGCCTGAATGCCGGGGCGCAGGATCATGCTCGCGCCGGAGATGCCAGCATCCTTGTAGGTTCCGACGATCTTCCACTTCTCGCGCTTCGCCTGCTCGCGGCAGATACGTAGTTGGTCCTCGATCGACGCTTCGCGCTGATTGTCGGAAGAATATCGGGCATAGAGCGCAACGCGGGGCATATCGGCAGTCCTTTCAAGCTCCGTGTGAGGGGGCAGGTTAATTCTGTTCAGGGTCGGAGGCGGTTTCGACGGCTTTGCCGCTGCGCTGCGCCGCTGACAGCAGCTCGTCATATTGGGCGGCTGACATCACCACGAACTCTCGCCGTCCATGGCGCGTGATTTCCACCGGCTCACGGTGACACTCGTTCAGATAGTGTCCGAACTTACGCTGGAATTCGAGGGAAGTTGTGGTTGGCATTGCAGACTCCGAGAGAATAGGTCTGCTTATATAGTACGTATTACACGTATAAATGCAAGGGAATTTGCAGGTCAGCTACGCTGGTGGCGCTGTGCTTTGCGCTCCGCTTCCAGTCTACGCTCAAACTGCTCGCGGGCAATCTGGCGACCGATCAGGCGAGCCAGCGACATCACGGCAGCGTCTTTGCGTGCGGGATCATTCCGGTCCGTTTCCGGTCCGGTCGAGGGTGTAACCTCGATAGTGATCCTGTTCCGCTTGACCGCCATCGTCTCCATTGTCCCATCCCCGGAAAGGGGCTGGGCAATGGAAGCGCGGAATGTCATGTCTGAAAAGGCTTCCGGGACCGGTGTGCGGCGAATGGGATGCCGTGGCGTATAAAAAGGATGGCCCCTCAGGCGATGTCGGGTAATCGGTGATTTAGACAACAATGCCTGTCATCGTCACAGTTCGAATCCCTCTTGCTCCGGCTGTCGTCACTGATCGGCTTTCCGGGCCATGCGGGATAGCGATGAGAACTACGTCTACTCCATAGCCCTCTATAACCCTCCAAAATAAGCCTAGGGTGATCGTCTTTGGGTCAACGCGGGTCATAGAGATTGCTCAGCGCTCCCTCTATGTTCTAACCTCGGGATCACGCAGGAGTCCTGATTGAAGCGATCACGATGCGCCGTGTTCAACAGCCGATGGAGCAGCAGCAACGGGGCAAGAACACCGCGCTCATCGTTCTGGCCGCGTTCGAGCGGGGCGAGGATGGCGACCTGAGGCCGGCATTCGAAGCGCAGCAGATGCCGAGCTGGGGTGATGCCGTCGCCCGGGCAAAGCTGATGTCGCCGAGCTATGCCGGCGTCATCGCATTGAAGATGCCTGCCAACCCGGACGAGGGCGAATTCGGCGAGCCCGAGGTGCTATGGCAGCACGGCGAAGCGCCCGATCTGGAGTAGAGCCTTACCGCTGGAAGTAGCTGTCGCCGCCTTGGAGCCATTCCTTCGAAACACGCTTCCCGGCAATCCTGTCGATGAATGCCTTAGTCGCCGCACCTGTTGCCTTCGACGCATCGCCGGTCACTCGCCCGCCAAAGATTTGAAGCAAGCCGCGTTCGTAGAGATGGTCGCAGCCGAACACGCAGAGCGGCATGACGATATGCGGGTCGAGACGTTCGCGCTCGTTGCAGAGGGATCGCTTTTTCTTGTGCGCCGTGACGAGGGAGGCGACGTCGTGCTCCTCGCCGCAGATGGCGCAGCAGTGCGTCTTGCGGCCTTCGAAGAGGTATTTGGACAGGATCGATTGCTCGCGGCGGCGCGTGCTCTGCACGTCGGCATCCGTGCTGCCGATTGCGCCGATTCTCTGGAGGCGCGCCGCGAAGCGGGAATAGCGGTCGTCGTCGGTGAGCGCGTCGTCCACGGGCTGGCGTTCCAACGGCCTAGGTCGGCCGACGAGGCTGTAGACGAACTGCTTGCGTCCGGCGGACCGGTCGACGTTCACCAACGCGTTCGCGCCGATCGTCTTCATGAACGAAGGGATGCCGTATCCGAGCGACACAAGATGCGCCCGTACCGTGACGAAGTCGGATGGGCCGTTCTCGCCGAGGAAGTCGACGATGTCGGTTTCGATATCTGTCAACTCGGTGGTCTCGCCCTCGAATCTGGCCATGCGCTTGCCGCACTGGAAGAATTTTGAGCCGCGAATGTATTGCTCGATGGCTGCTTGGTCGGGATAGGACAGGTCTGTCGAACGCCGGCGCAGTGCATTGGCGAGTGTCGCGGCGAGGCGGGAGATCTCGACCTTGTCGAAGACGGAGAAGACCTTCTCGGACATGTTGACGAGGACGTTCTCGCGATCCTCGAAGCAGTAGCGCGTAATGCCGCCCGATTCGCCGACCCAAGCCTCGGGATGGAGGCGGATGACTGCAAGCAGCGTCTCGAGCTCGACATCGATTTGCGAGAGATGCGCGACGTCCGCCAAGCCGACGAGGCCCGGGATCCGCCGCGTCTCCTTGACCGCGGCCTTGAGGAGCTTGACGCTCTCGCCGTCGAGGATCAGATAATCTTCGACCTCGTCGAGCTTGGAACGGGTCAGGGAAGTGATGCGGCCATCGTAGAGGCCGTACTGGGTGCAGAGGCCGAGGCCCTGCATCATGTTCAGCACGCCCAGGATGTTAGCGTCCTCGTCGGCCCAGCCTTCGTCGACCAGAAGGTCCGCGAGATCGGAGGCGAACCAGATGCCGAAGGCCGAGATCCGTTCGGCGCAGGCGCGCAGCTCAGGCAGGTCCTCGGCACCGACACGATCGCGGTAGTTCGCAGCGATAATCTGACGGGTGCGTTCGCGGGTGATGCCGCCAAAATGCTGACCGGTCTCCTCGAGCGTCGGCCAGGTCGACGAGCCGAAGCCGTTGAAGAAGGCCACGACGTCGATGTTGCGCGCCTTGGTCTCGCCTTCCGGGATGGCGGAATCGAGATGGGTGAGGAGCTCCTCTTCGAGCGTAACCGTCAACGAGTGTCCCTCAAATACATATCCACAGATTAGGCTAAGTCAGCAGCAAGCGCGGCACCATATTGTAGTGAAGTCTTCCCAGTCCTAACAACAAAAAACCGTAAGCGGCCTCTGGGCAGCACGATCAGCTTAGCATGACGGCATTACTTAGATGTAGCTATTGGTAGGCAGACGAGCGACGGGTCTATGCGGCCGATCCGTTCTGGCGGAAGCCGCGTAAAATTTGTGCCGTCAGTTTGCCAACTGTCCATGTCGCTCAAGAAGCCGCATTAGGGCGGCATTAGCATGCGTAAAGTTCGAGAGCTGCCCCTGGAGCTGGTACGCCCACTTCTCGCCATGGAAAAGATTGTTTCGGAATCGCCAGACGATCATCATCACCGTGAGGAGCCGATCGCGCGGATCGGTGTTGCTTCCATCGAGAACCGACTGGACGATACCGGGCTGATCTGCGGGGCGCAGATTGAGGTGGGGAAAGTGGTGCGTGAAGCCGCCGTTGGCGTAGTAGCGCTGCTGAAAATAAGCCAACTCGGCGCTATATTGATCGGCATCGAGCGTACCGCTATCTCGCCATTGGTCGACTTTTGCGCAGATTAGGTCGGCGCGCGCGAAATTGCCCATGACCTGGGCCTCGAACAGGCTCCACAGGAAGGTGAAGTTGAAGATCGCGCTGCGATCTGCTTCGGGTAGCGCCTGAAATCCCGGCGCTTTTGCCAATAGCCATTGCATACTCATTTGGTGCCCGTTCCTCAGATGGCCTCTATCGTCTCTCATACCTAGTGCTGGAGGACGGTGTCGGCTTTTCAGGGGTATCCGTCCGAGGCGTCAATGTGATGTTCCTCGGGTCGATGAGGAGTTTCAGATCGCAGGCTGTCGCCTGATCCATTCCATATTCTTCAAGGTCGTCGACCTTTGGTCTAACATCGAGCGCTTCGAAGCCCATCGACCTGTACCGCCATTCAGGATCGTCGGTCATCTTGAAGAAGACCTTCGCGCTGAAGGTTATACTGGTGTCGGCGAAGGACGTGCTGTTGAAATACAGGCCTTCAGGCGGCGGCAACGAATCTTCAATCTCAAGGCTCTGGAATTCGAAGCGGGCCTCGGATTGTGGCTTGAGCAGAATATCCACCGCCATGCGCGCTTCATTGGCCTCCCAGAACGCATCGAACTTGAATCTAGCGGTCGAACGAAGGCCTGCATTCGTGAGAAGCTGAAGCCACCCGTCCAAGAATGCGGAGATCAGCGGGATCTCCTCGAGGTACGGTCCGGTGATGGGTTGATCGACCGGGAAGGCAATCGGCGGGATGCGGTCATTTCCGGCGATCGTCAGGGTCGCTCGCCCCGTCGCCATGAGTGTGAGAGCGCGAAGCAACTCCGCCCACTCCTCCAGGGAATGCTCCATGTCGTCGATCGAGCCGACGCTCTCGAACTTGAGAGCCGGCGGTGTCAGCCGGATGATGAAGTCTTGGGTGCGGATGAGAAGCTCTGCTCCATGAGGCTCCGCCATCGGCGGGCCGATGAACATTTCGCCGTCGAACCGCGCCGCTTGTCCGAAGTTGGGTCCGCGGATCGAAATCTCACAGGAACCTAGAGTAGGAGGCGTAAGGCGCAGCTCTTCGATGTCGTCGAACAGCGTACCTTGGTAGGGCAGACGTATGCCGAACCGGCTGTCGAACACGCGGAGGCTATGCGGCTTCAAGGGTGCGAGGCCGAGCAACAGATTGCTGAAATGTTCCGGACCCTCGATCTGGATGAGTGCCTCGGCCTCGAACTGGCCGTTTTCATAGCCAAGTTCGGCGAGCTGTCGTTGCTTCTCGATTGTATAGGCACCGGGATTTTGCCCGCAGGCAGCAGTCAGGGCTGCCAACAAGCCGGCGGGGGTCGGCTCGAAGCGTACCCCGACTTTCTCGTAGTCGTAGCTAATATCGGTGTGGTTGATGTCGTGAGCCTTGCGGGCCTCCGCCAGTCTCAATCGCTTGAGAACACGCGCGAGCTCATTCCCGATAAGATGGACGAGATAAGCGGATTGGAGTTCGCCGTCGGCTCGCAACCGAAACACGACGATGAGCGCAGGCCGAGGGTCCTTGGCGAGGCGATCGATGGCGGACAGACTGAGGCGGATACGATTGCCGGCGCGGCCGAGTGTCGACTTCAACTGCACCCGTGCTGCGTTGGTGGGGCGTTGATCGAGAGGTAGTGCCTGACCGGCCGGCCCCATCGAGAACTCTACGATGAAATCCCAGCCCATCACGTCGACAGCGCTTTTGTTGCAATAAAGACCCGCGCGCTCGCAGAGCACTTCGAACTGCCGTTCGCCGATGCGGCCAATGCGATCGGAATCTAATTCGCTCTCCATGTGCAGTCCGCCCTCTTAGGCCACCCCAGCATCAAGTACACGACCACATGCTGCTACCGTTCCACACAGATACAACATCGATTTCGCACGCGACATACCAACATACAGGGTCTCTCGATCAACAACTGGATCAGATGCATCCAGTCCCCAAAGTATTATAATTGCGCGCTCGAGCCCCTTGAACTTGGCTACGCTATCCACTGTTATTGAGCCCTGCCCATATCCTTCGAGATGACCCCATCGAGAGCTTTTGGGGATTGTCATTGCCGCCAACGCCCGCTCGAATGACGAGCGGGCACGCCCGTCGCAAAGCAGGACGCCAATGTCGTGGGGAGCGACGCCTTCGACAGCAACCAAGCGCGTGACAAGAGCAGAAATTGCGCGCGCTTGCCGATCGATGTCGGGTGCGGTCAGAAGCTCAATTTTCGTACCGGTGATCTCTGGAGCCTCGATTCTAACGCCCCTATAGTATCGATACGCGGCAGCATGAATGGTCGTCGTGTTTCGGCAATTCTTATCGAGCAGCATCGGCTCGCCTTTGATCGGAATCGCAGCCGAGCGCCCGTAAATGTTCTGGTTCTCGTCCAAAAATACGTAAAGTAGGCCATCGGCATGATCGGAAAGCATCATCTCGATCGGCAGCCAGAACTCATCGCCAAAGTCCTGTGCCTCATCGACAACAATCGCATCATAATTCGGTCCGAACGCGTCGATCGCGAATGCGAGGGCTATCGGCTGGTGATGGTCGAACTCCGTTCCGCCGGGATAGTCGCGTCGCGCCTCAGCCATCAGGTCGCGGCCCAACTCGGACTTCGCCTTATCGATCCAGCGCTTACAAAGCTGGTGGAAGGTGGCGACATCGAGTCCCTCAATGCCCTCGCACTGCTCGCGCAGGTGGTCGGCAAGCCCGCGATTATAGCAGACAAGAAGGGTCTTGAGGCCTTCCTCGGCCGCGCGCGCCGCCTTTTCGCGAGCGATTAAGGTCTTACCTGTTCCCGCGCCGCCCGCAACCATGACACGCCGCTGCCGAGACAGAAGGTCAAGGATCGCCGCTTGTCGTTCCGTCAGCTCGATCCGGGTCTGCTCCTCCTGGACTAGTCGCGCCGATACCAAGGGTCGGGTCGTCGATACGCGAGCTAATATACGCTGCACTGTCGCGACACCGCCTGCGCCAAGCTCGGACAATGCGCCCTGACCGCCGGGACCTGCCCAGTAGGTAAAAGCCCTATCGACCCACTGCGATATTAAAGCGATGTCCTGGCGACCGCCGATGATATCGAGAGGTGCGTCAGGGCCTACTAGGCCACCAACCCCGTCCACATCCGGGAAGAAGGCGGCATGCCCGAGCGGGATGCGGCCCAAGCCCAACTTCTGCCAGAACGGGCTTTCCTTAAGCTTCTCAAGGATCGCGAACTTACCCCTCATCGCCTGTTCGAATGGGTTCGTGATCTCGTGCTCGTCGCCATGTCGATCGATCGATGCGAAACGACGCATAGCGTAATCGAGAATCACGCCGCCGCCTTTCACCTCGACGACCAGAAGGCCATGCTTCGGGTGGCAGATGAGGAAGTCCACCTCCCCATCGCGCGGGCCCGCCCCTCGGGGTTTCGCGATCCACTTAACCGAATGAAGCACGAGAAAGTCATCGCTAAGTCCCGATCGGAGCGCCTCATAGAGCTTCCTCTCGGCAGAGGATTCCGTCGATGCATCAAGCGGTGGAATACAGATCGCCATCGTCAGTCCACGAATTCTAAGCTGGAATTGAACGGGATAAACTTGCGCCCCTCGTCACCGAAATTCATCAAAAGTGAGATCGCAATTCCGCGACGATTGACCTGTTCGATGGTGCCGATGCCCCACACGGCATGCCTCAGCTTGACACCCAATTCCAGATTGAGGTCGGCGGCCGCCCCGACCTCTTCGATCACGCCCTTCCATCCATGGTCGAACCAGTATTCTACGACTTTTGAGAACGGGTTGGCGATTGCGCTTACCCGCTGGTTTTTCAGGTCGCGCGCATGTTCCACTACGTAAAGCCAATATTCGCCCGGATAGGTCTGGGCCGTCGCGAACTGTATGTGCGATAGCTTCACGCCTCGCTCCGTCCATTCACCCTCAAGGCCCTTCACTTCGATTAGGCGACGCTGCATACTATCCGCGACAGCCGACACGATGTCGAAGCCCGGATTATTATGCGGCTGCTCGATGGGCTCACGCCCAGCTCGCCTCTCATATTTGAGGACCGCCTCGATCGCCGCGACATCGATCAGCGAGCCAATATCTTCGCCCGAAGCATACTGATCACCTGATGCTCCCTCTCGGGGCGTCGCGTTCGCATAGGAAAGCAGGCGAGATCGTCGCTCCTGGCGTTCGGCCCTTGAAGGCCCTGGCCGGCTGCGCGATCTCGATCCCCAGCCGCTACCATCGGATACTCCGCCTTCGGTTGGTTCGCCCGTTTCAGCTCCGAACTCGCCGCTGTCGGCTTTGGATGCGAAGGCAGTGTCTTCGGCCCTCTCGCTCTCCCCTGATTGTTCGCCCGCAGTCGTTCCATGACCGATGGCATCGACGTCGGCATCGACTTCTTCAACGTCGGTCTCAGCCTCGTCGCTCTCTGGCGATAGATCGTCAGAGGCATCGTCGTGATCATCATCAGCCGCCCGCCCGTTGATCGCTTCGTCATCGGCGCCGCCTCCGCCGATGGAGACCTCCTCGTCGCCCGCGACCGTTTCAGCGGCGTGTTCGTCCTCGGTATCGTGCAAGTCCTCGGTCTCGGGCAGATCTTCGTAGGGGGCCTCGGGTGGATGGTAGTTCGCATTCTTTAGCGCCCGTTCGGCGTCAGCCCTAGTCGGCATAGTTACAATGTACGCCGCCGTCATGATTACCGGCGGCAAATCCACCCCGATGGTGAGCTGCTCCAACGGCGCGAAGATCGCCTTGAAAGCAGCGGACCAGTCAAAACTCTCTCCCGGCGCAGCCCGGACGAAGAGAAGCGAGGTCTCCGCGTCGAAATAGGCGTCGGCCTGGCTCACAGGTGAGCGGACCGGGGGATCAAACTCTACAATCTCGACATGGACCCGCAGTCGCTCAACCGTCCGCACCTCGATGCGGCTCAAAATGCTCCGCAACCGATCGCGAAACTCCACATTCGGTGCCAGCCAAAGCAGGAGATCGCCGCGTGTCCGCAGGCGCTCCGTCGCCGCCGGCGCTGAAACCCCGTTCGGGACCTCGGCCAGTGCGAGGCGTCCGATATCAGAGAACCTGGCGACACCGAGTTCCCGATAGAGCCGCGTCGCTGCAACCCGCGAGACCGCGGGCGGCAACACAAGTCTCTCGTCGAGGGCGCCGGCGAACGGTTCGACAAGGATCGGCGAATCCAGCCACGCAGCTTCATCGGCCCAGATCGTCGCGCCGTTGAGGTTGAGCAGAACGGGCTCTTCACCGACTGTCCGAAGCTCGGCAAGAACGTCCTGATCTTCCCGCTCGAGTGCGTTAGCGAGCCAAGCAAGGCATCGCCGATGCACGTCTTCGTCGAGCTCGCCGATGCTCGCCTTTGTGGCGATGCCCTTCAGGAGATTGACGTAACTTGAAGCGGTCGGAGCGTCTTCGACGCCGAGATGACGATAGAGCCCCTCGCGCAGCCGCATCCGCGGGCTTGGGGCATGCCAATAGCCACGGAAATAGGTGGGCTCCCAAAAAACCTGATCTGCACGAAGATATTCGTCCAGCTCGGGATCGTAGATGAACGCAGTTCCGGAGAGCCTGTCTATGGACGTAGCGTCGTCCCCCCCGAGGCGCTCGCTCAGCATGGCGTAGACGACATCGGACGCAGGGCTGCCGTTCGCCATGCAGTATTCGAGATGGGCGACGACGGTCTCCGTTGGAGGCTCCGCCTTCATTCCGAGGAAGTCGAGAAAGTCGACAAGCGAACGACTAGCTTGCCCGCCGCCCCGTAGGATCGGCAGATCGACAACATTCACCTGCGACGCGTAGCCTGCGGCACGGAACGATCGATAGAGGCCCGTGGGGCCGAAGCGTTTTCCCTCGACCCGCTCTCCGCTGATAGAAGCGGGCAGCCAGGAGATCGACCTGAGCCGTTCGAGCGCGGTTCGCTCCTCAACAGTCAGGCGAGCAAAGCGCTCCAAAATGTGGCGGACGATCGGCTGCGTGCGGTCTGCAATCTGATCGATGGTGCCGGTGGTGGCTATCGTATCGATGCGTGAAACCAGATGCTCGATGGACACCGTGCGGCGCATTCCGAGTGGGCCTTCCAGAATGTCCTGGAAACGCGCCGCTGCCTGTCCTGCCGGCATCCAGTTCTCATCTACGAAAAATCGCTCCTCGCCGCCGAGCAGCGCGTCGATCTGCGCCGACCAAAAATAACACTCAGTGGGTCGCACATAGGTCCCAGCCCGAGTACGGACAAAGGAAAGGCCTGCTAGCGACCGTAGGCCACCTCCCGCGTCCAGTTCAGCGCGATGCTTCAGAATCTCGTTCAGGAGTGCAACATATTGTTCCCGGGTCGGCTCACCCTTGAGGATGTCCTCAAGATGATCGTCGACATATGCCTGAAAGGTGAGCACGTCGACGCGCAGCCAGTCCCGCGCAAAGGCCTGTACGTTGTCCGACATCAAACTTGTGTCGACAAGTTCGAAATAGCCGACCGGATCTACGAAACCGCCTGGCAGTTGGCCGCGCGAAGGTTCGACGAACCCCGAACCTGTCCGCAGAAAGGGGGTGGTCGCAAGCTTGGAGCAGGACGCTGCGGTGACTCCATCGGGTATGAACGCGGGCAAAAGATCGTAGAGTTCGCGTTGGCCCTCATCACCGAGACCGATCACCGCGCTCGCCCTCTCTTCATCAGGGATTGCAGCTACAAGGTCCCGAGCAAACTCGTCGAAGCGATACACGTCGATCAACGCTGCGAGCGCCTCGAACGCGAGTACCTCGTGCTGAACCATAGGCGTTCCCGGCAAGAACCGATGAATCCGCGCTGTCGCGATCCCCACAGGCGGGCGATAGATGTCGTCGATCGACGCCAGCGCGCCATCATGGTCCAGAATGAACTTGATGGCCTTCAACCGATTGACCAGGGCCGGAAGATCTTGGCGCGCCTTCGATTGCGCCAAGATCGTATCAACAGCAGCCCATAGTTCCTGCAGATTGGCATCTTCTGCGGTGATTTTTTTGACTTCAAGCGCGGCGACCAGAGCTGGCAGACGCAAGGGAGATGCAGCGAGGGCCTGGAAAACCGACCAATAAGGGCGAAGATCTGGATGGAGGAGTTTCAGTTCAATTGACGCGAGGGCAGCCTGAGCTTCAGCAGAAAGCTGCTCTGGGAGATGACAGTCGCTTGGCAGCGCCATCTGTTCGTCCACCGTCAGCACGCTATGCGATGCCTTCGCGGCGACCTGTATTTCCAGCCAGAAGGATTGGAACGAGGCCTTGTCCTTCAAGGCGAACGCGGTGCCTACCAAGGACCATAACCGGCGCGGGCCGATGAGATCCCGCACCTCCTCGAAGCTTTCCGCTATCGCCTTGGCGGCCGCGTCTAGGAGTAGTTCGTTCCAGTACCTTTCGTGCTGCTCTCCGGTAAGCGTGATCGTGCGCCGTGTGGGGTGCGGAAAGAAATCGGCATTGATATGCAGCGGCATGCCTGAAGTCTGTTCCGTCGGCAGATAGGCATAGAGTAGGCCATCAACAGATTCGTCGTGGACCGGCATCGCGATACTCAC
>Ga0308157_10007601_pt1 | contig 12587 bp, 14 predicted proteins | sample PhyBR1_FD_201035 | JGI IMG/M metagenome (GOLD analysis project Ga0308157, IMG submission 201035) | Phyllosphere microbial communities from UC Gill Tract Community Farm, Albany, California, United States - DLSLB.R1 | ecosystem: Host-associated > Plants > Phyllosphere > Unclassified | place: USA...
CGGGCGCAAGGTTTCCACGGGCGGCACGTCGGCGGGCGCAGGTGCTGGCGCTGGCCCGGGGGGCGGCGGGGGACGGTGGCGGGGATTCTCTTCGTTCATGGATACCAGGCGTGGGTCGCGGGATGGAAGGACTGGCGGATGTCGGCAGGCAGGAATCAGTAATAGTTGCCCATGAGCGAGGCGACCTCGATCAGCAGCAGGACGGCGAACATGCGGGCCAGGCCCCCCAGTTCAGAATCGGGCTGGGTGCGGTCGCCAGTGTCGTACAGGCCCGCCGCCATGGGAATGAGCGCCACGGCCAGGCTGAAGAAGACCGTCTTGAGCACGAACACCATCGTCACGCTGGGAGTGAACACCTGGCCAAACATGCGCGTGTAGCTGGGCGCCCCCGCCCAATTGAAACCATACACCCCCAGATAGGCGAGCACCAGTGCCACCACGCAGCTGAGCGCGGCGAGCGTGATGCACGCGAATACGCCGGCGATCACCCGCGGCAGAAGCTCGATGCGCACCGGGTCCGAGCCCCGGGCGCGCAGCGCGTCGAACCGGCCGGTCTGCCGAAGGCGGGTGATCTGCGTGCCGTTGGGAATGGTGCAGCGCATCGCCACGAACAGCGCGGCCGTGAGCGGGATCAGCTCGAGCACCAGCACGCGGATCACCATCTCCAGCGCGTAGCGCGAAAGGCCATAGCTGAGCGCCGTGACCACGACGATGCGCGTGAGCACCAGGCTGATCAGCGCCGCCAGCACCGTGAACCCCAGCAGCACGGGTGCCGTATCGAGATACAGATGGCGTGCCAGCGCCCTGCGCGTGCCCTTGCCGTAGCTGGAGGGAGACAGCACGAGCACGAGCACGACGGCGCCCAGGTACAGGATGCGCCACCACGCGACCGCCCAGCGCCGCGCGGTGTTCCACACGCGTTCGGGCAGGGAGAGGCCGGGCAAGCGCGAAATCATGGCCGGATCATAGCGGCGTGCCCCGGCCCCGCACCGGCCGCCAGCCACCATGGCCATTTCGCATGTTTTTGCCTTCCAGCCCTTCATGCAAAAGCGCTAGCAGCTATTATTCTAGGAGCAAAAGACTGGACAGGGGAAACAGCTCTTCACATCCTCGCGCCACCCGGCATGCGCATGCGGCGGGTGGGCCGCCCGGTTGGTGTTGGCCTACACATGTCGCTTTCCCACCCCGGCCGGGGACGCGACGGCAGACTGCGCATCGGCGCGCGCATGCAGGGCTTCGATGATGTGGCAGTGCGCGTCCGATCCATCGCAGCGGTTGCGCAGGGCCAGCAGGTCGGCCTCCAGCGTGAGCAGTTCCGCCAGACGGCCGCGCACATGCTGAAGGTGCTCATCCAGCGTGTCGCGCGCGGCTTCGCAGTCCTGCTTGCGGGTCCAGTCCAGCGCCAGCAGGGTGCGTACCTCGTCCAGCGACATGTCCATCGCGCGGCACAGGCGGATGAAGCGCAGGCGGTGAACATCGTCCGCGCTGTACAGGCGATAGCTGTTGCCCTCCCGGGCGCCGGGCGCGAGCAGCCCTTCCTTTTCGTAGTAGCGGATGTTCGCGGCGGACACGCCTGATTGCCGGGCCGCCTCGCCGATGCGGTACTGGGGGGTTTGTGCAACCGGCTGTGCCATCGCTTGACCTTCAAGTGACTTCAAGGTTTCCAATGATGCCATCACATTGAAAACCCTCCCGGAAGAAAGAAGAACCGCCATGTCCGCACACTGTCATCACCATTCCAACGACGGCCACGACCACGGCGCCCCCGCCAGCGCGGACCCGCGCTACCGCCGCATCCTGTGGGTGGCGCTCATGGTCAATGCCGCGATGTTCCTGCTCGAGATCGGAGCGGGCCTGCAGTCCGGTTCGGCATCGCTGCTGGCCGACGCCATCGACTTTCTGGGCGACGCGGCCAACTACGCGCTCTCGCTGTGGGTGCTGGCCATGGCCCTGGCGTGGCGCGCACGCGCCGCGCTGGTCAAGGGGGCCAGCATGCTGGTGTTCGGCCTGGTGGTCGTGGGACGCGTGGCCTGGGGCGCCTGGCAGGGCATTGCGCCCGAGCCCCTGACGATGGGCAGCGTGGGCTTGCTGGCGCTGGCCGCGAACCTGGGCGTGGCGGTGCTGCTGTACGCCTACCGCGACGGCGATGCCAACATGCGCAGCGTGTGGCTGTGCACGCGCAATGACGTGCTGGGCAACCTCGCGGTGATGGGCGCGGCGCTGGGGGTGTTCGGCACGGGTACGGCCTGGCCGGACCTGGCGGTGGCTGCCGTCATGGCATGGCTGGCCATCACGGGGGGCTGGAGCGTGATCCGCCAGGCACGCCAGGAACTGGCGGGCGGCGCCGTCCGCCCGCAGCCGCAAGGGCACTGAGCCATGCGCGTGCACCGGTCCACCCGCTTGAACGCGCCGCCCGAATGGGTGGCCACGCAGCTGCAAAGCACCGCCGTCTTTCGCCACATCACCGCGCCCCTCATGTGGTTTCGGCCCGTGCAAGGCGCGCGGTGGCCCGCGCACTGGAAACAGGGCGACTTCGCGCTGGACATGCGATTGCTGGGCCTGCTGCCCATGGGCCCCCAGACCGTGCGCATTTCCATCGAGCCGCCACGGCAGGCGGGCGGCTGGCCCACGCTGCGCGACAACGGCGAAGGCCTGCTCATGCGCCGCTGGGACCACCGCATTACGCTCGAGCCCCTGCCGGACGGCACGACCCTGTACACCGACGACGTCGAGGTCGTGGCCCGCCACCTGCCCTGGCTCATGACGCCGCTGAGCACCGCGTTTGCCCAGGTGTTCTATTGGCATCGCCAGCGCCGCTGGCGCGGGCTGGCAGAACGGCACGCGGGGGTGCGGGCGGCCGAACTTGCAGCCCCTTCCTCTGCGCCGCACGAACGCTGAGCGTTCGCACGCGTCAGCGCCTTGCGGCCCATGGCAGCGGGCGCCGAAGCCACTGGGATGGTTCAACAGGCGCGGCGGGACGAAGTGGCCAGCCGTCCCGGCGCGCCCATCCGGTGGCCCAGGCGGCTACTTACAGGGCATTCACGACAGCGGCGCTGCCAGCGCCTGCGCGGCGCGGCAGCTCGCTGCAACGCTCGAAAAAGGCGTCCAGTTCGGTGGACTTATCGAACACCCCGTCGGCGCCGAGTTCTTCGCACCGGCGGCGCATGTCCGCAGTCGCATAGTTGGACAACACGTAGACATGCTGCCCGGGCCTGCCAGGCGTCGCGCGCAGCCGGTCCCCGCGCTGGAGCGCCTGCAGCACCTCGATCCCGGAGCCCTCGCGCAGGAACAGGTCCACCACCATCAGCTGCCAGTCTTCCCGCCACTGCGCGACGGCCTCCGTGGCGCCGCTGGCGGTTTCGGCGATGGCAAGGACGCGCGCGTCCGCCAGTTCCTCCAGCGCGGGCACCAGGGTTTCCTGGATGGTTTTGCTGTCTTCGACAAGGATGGTGTTGAGGGGCATCTGGGAGCCGCGTTTTCTGGTGGTGATGCTGCCTACAATGTCACCTGATCCGACCTCCCGGCCTGTAGGCGATGGCGCCGCGTCGCCGATGGTGGAAGTTGATTCTTCATACTCAGCGAGACCTACCTATGCCCAGCGCAACGAAGCAGCCCCAGCCTTCCGAGATCAATGAGGTACTGAGCCGCAACCTGGAGACGGCCGAGCAGATCAAGGCCACGGCCAACGAGCTTGATGTCGTGCACGCGGTGCTGGCGACACAAATCCCCGACGACGCCCTGCAAGGCGACCTGCAGGCGGCGGTGGAACGCACGGATCAGCTCGAGCAGCAATTGAGTGACACCGCCGAGGCACTCGACCAGTCCAACGCGCTGCTGCAGCGCCACATCGCGGCCAAGCCCCAGTGAAGGGCGCGGCCCTGGGCAGACTCGCCGGATTCAACCGGGGATTGTCATGTCCTGGGCCGGTTTCGCCCCGCGCGGGGTGCGGGGCCCAGGTTTCTCGGGCGTGCATTCGCCTGTTCCAGCCATAGCAGCGAGTCCATCTGCGACAGGAAGCGCCGCAGGTAGTCGGGCGAGAGGCCCCGCATCAGGCTGAGCGACCGCAGCATGAGCTTGTGCGGGTTGAGCGGGCCCGCGTTCTCCGGTCCGCGGTCCAGCGCCTGCACCACCTGCTGCTCCGCGGCAATGCGGGACCACACCTCGCCGAACTGGCGCACGCTCTTCATGGCTGACGCGCTCGCGCCGCCTTCGATGCGCACCCGTTCCGCATCGGCCTGCGCCCGCGCGTCCAGATCGCGGTTGAGCCGGGCCAGGGGTGACCCAGCCGGTGGCGCGGCCGCGCCAGGGACCGGCCCGCGAGCCGCGCGGGCCCCGTCCGCATAGGCGCCAATGGCCCGCCGCAGCCGCTGCGCCAGCACCTGCTGCACGGCGGGCGGCTGTGCAGGCAGGCGCGCGGCCAGCACCTCCAGGTACCGGTAGCGCACGGGGTCGTGGCGGTCCGCGCCCTCTGCGCGCAGGGATTCGAGCGTGGGCTCACTCATGCCGGGCAGGCTTTGCACTCGATGCCTTGGGCACGGGAGCCATTTCCACGCGGCGGTTCTGCGCGCGTCCTTTTTCATCCGCGTTGGAGGCCACCGGCTGCTGCGCGCCGAAGGCAGCCGCGAACACCTGCGATGGCGGCATGCCTTCGTCGATCAGCGCGCGCGCGACCGTCAGCGCCCGCTGGGCGGACAACTCGAGGTTGTCGGCAAAGCGCTGCTGGCTGCCGCGCAGCAGCGTGGTGTTGTCGGTGAACCCGCTCACCATCAGCATCTCGTCACGTTCGCGCAGGTACACCAGCAGGGGCTGCACCAGGCTCCTGAGAAGCTGGCGGCCTTCGGGCCGCAACTCGTCGGAGCCCGTGGCGAACAGCACGCTGCCGCTGATGCCGATGCGGCCGTCATTCACCGTCACACGGCCGCTGGCCAAGGGGATGGCCAGCGCCTTCTCCAGGGCCATGCGGCGATGCTCTTCCTGCTGGCGCTTTTCCACTTCCTGCTTGAGGCTTGCCACCAGGTCGACCTGCACCACGAGCACGCCCACCAGGATCAGCACGAAGGCGCCCAGCAGGCCGGCCATGAGGTCGCCGAACACGGCCCATACCGGTGTGGTCTGCTCGGTCCCCTCGTCGAGGGCGTCGTCCAGGCCCATCATCCGGCCACCTCCTGCTCGGCAGCGGCGGCCGCCCGGCCCTTGAGCCGGCGCAGGTCTTCCACGATGCCCTGCTGCGACGCGATGCTCAGGTCGATCACCTCCCGCGCTTGCGCCACGTAGTAGGCCAACTGCTCGTCGCTGCGCGACAGGGACTGGCCGATGGCGCCTTCGATCCGCTGCAGGCCGTCCATGAGCTTCTCGTTGCTGGCCGTGAACAGCCCCACACCGTGGCCAAAGGCCTCGCCCAGGCTCGACAGTTCCACCGCGCTGGCGGCCACGTGGGTGGCCGCTTCGTCCGCCTTGCCGACCTGGCTGTCCAGCGCCTGCGCAAACTGCGATGCCGCCTGCTCCAGCACCGACGCGGCCGTCCCCACCAGGGATTCGATGGCGCCGCGCTGCTGTGCTGCGGCTTCGTTGACGGACTGCAGCAGCGTGCCCAGCTGTTCCATCATGGCCGTGCGCTCGGCCAGCGCCACGTTGTCGCGCTCGCTCAGCTGCGTCATCTCGTGGCGCAGCTGAGCGATGACCTCGGCCGCGGCCTGCGGCACGTCGGACGCGGTCTGCAGCAGCCGCGTGAGCGGTGCTTCCAGCGCCGACCCCAGCGTGGCCAAGTGCTGGGCCACCGCCCCCTGCAAGGCCTCCAGGCGGTCGACCGCCGCACGCCCACGCTCAGCCTCGGCATCGCGCAGCGCGGCCAGCTCGGTGCGCCACACGCCTGCCAGCGCATCCATGCGGTCGCCCTGCGCCTGCAGCCACTGGGCCTCCGCGTCGGTGCGGGTGCGCAGCAAGGTCTCGGACTGGTCCATCAGGCGCGCGGTGCCGTCCAGGGTCTTGGCCACCTGCTCGCCCATGCGGCCGGTGAGCCCGGTCACGGCGGTCTCGAGGGCATCGCACACGGCCTGCTGGCGCTCCAGCGTCTGCGTGCTCACGCGTTGCCATTCGGCCGTCAGCGACTGCGCAATACCCTCCATGGACGCGCTCCAGCCGGCCAGGCGCGCCTGGTCGGCCGACATCTGGGCCGTGTGGGACTGCGCCACCGTGTCCTGCAACGACGACAGCAGCGCGCTGGAGCGCTGCTCGAAAGACTGCGTGGCCGATTGCAGCGACTCGCCCAGCTGCGCCGCGGCACCTGCGAGCGCCTGCGCCACGCCCCGCTGCTGGGCTGCGGCCTGCTCGCCCGCGCGCTCCCATTGGGCTGCGAGCGAGCGGGCCGTGTCTTCCATCGATGCGCGCCAGCCGGCCATGCGCTGCTCGTCGGCCGCTGCCTGGGACGCGTGGGTGTGCGCCACCGTGTCCTGCAGCGATGCGACCAGGCCCGTGGAGCGCTGCTCGAAAGCCTGGGTGGCCGCCAGCAGGGACCGGTCCAGGCGCGCCGTGGCGCCTTCCAGCGCGTCGCGCATGCCCTGCTGCTGCTCCACGGCGCGTGTGCCCGCCCGCTCCCACTGCGCCGCCAGGGTCTCGCCCATGCCCTCCATCGACCGGGTCCAGCCGGCCAGGCGCTGTTCGTCGGCCGCCTTCTGGGCGGCGTGCGACTGCGCCGTGGTGTCCTGCAGGGCCGCGTGCAGCGCCGCGGAGCGTTGCTCGAACGACTGCGCCACAGACCGCAGCGCGCCGTCGAACCCGCCCATCAGGCGGTCCTGTGCCTGTGCGTGCTTGTCCAGGGCCGACGTCCAGGTGTCCGAGACCCGGCGGGCCGTGCCCTCCCACTGGGCCGACAGCGCCTGCATCTGGGCCGCCGTGTCATCGGCCAGCCGCCGGTGCGCGCGTTGCGATTCCTGCGCCAGCTCGGCCATGGCCTGCTCGACCACGGGCCGCAGAGTTTCGCCCGCCACGCGGGCGCTGGCGCCCAGGCTGTCGTGCAGCGATGCGCCCACGGCGCCCGCCAGCTGGGTGTAGGCCGACGACGCCTCGGTGTGAAACCCCTTTTGCTGCGTCAAGAGCTGCTCGGCCAGCCGGTCATGGCGGCGTTCCAGCCCGTCCACCAGGCCTTGCAGCCGCTCGGCGATCAGCGGCATGGCCTGCGCCTGGGCCTGCAGCGCCTGGAAGGTCTCCTCGCGGCGATGGCTGGCCGAGAACGCGCGGAACACGGTGGGAATACATGCGTCGAGCTGGCGCACGGCAAGCAGGCGCTCGCGGCGCGCCATGGCAGACAGCAGGCCCAGCATGGCCGAGGCGGCCACGCCCGCCACCGAGGTGCCGAACGACAGGCCCAGGCCCTTGATGGGCTCGGCCAGGGCGGAGCGGATGCCCTCCAGGCTGCCCGAGGTCTCCAGCGCAAACACCGCGCCTTTGAAGGTGACCACCATCCCGAGGAAGGTGCCCAGCATGCCCAGCATGACCAGCAACCCCACCAGGTACGGCGTGAGGGCCGGCCCCGGGAGCACGGCACGCTCCCCCTCGATGCGCTGGCGCACCGGGTGGCGCAGCGCGGCAGGCAGGCGGTCGAGCCAGGGGCCCAGGTCCGCCAGGGGCTGCTGCGAGCCCTCCGCCAGCGCGGTGGTCAATGCCACGGTGCCACGGCGAAACTGCATCAGCTCGAACACGCCCAGCACATAGACCGCGCCGATCGCCACCGTCATCGCCAGCGCCAGCGGGCTCGACCCCACGAATCCCCACCCTACCCAACCCACTGCCGCCAGGCCCAGGGCAAATACGGCGGCCATCACACTCTTGTTCATTCGTGTCGTTCCATGTTCTCGTTGCGGGCTGCTTCCAGCAGGCCCAGGATCGGTTGCAGCCGCACATGCATCTCGGCCAGAAGCAGCGCCTGCATGTCGCGCTCGAACGCGTGCAGCCACCCGCCGGGCTGCCGCCAGCGCGGCGGTTCATCCGGCAGCCCCTGGGCCAAAAGCCGCTCCTGGTGGGCGCGGCGCAATTGCACCAGGCGCCGGTCCAGGTGCGCGGACAGGGAAGCCCACAGGCGCTGTTCGCGCACAAAGCTCAGTTGTTCCATCACGGCATCGAGCGCCGCCAGTTGCCTGAGGCCCCGGGAGCCTTGCGATACCCCGTGGCGCACCTGCGCGCGCAAGCCCAGCAGCTTCGCGTCCATCTGTTTTTGCAGGCCCAGGTAGCGTGGCGCATGAAAACCGAACTCGGCCTCGGCCTGCGGGTCCGGCGCCTGGGCGCGCGTGTTGTCGGCGCGCTCGCGGGCCGGCTTGGCAGGCACCGGCTTGGACGACGCCAGCGCCGTCAGCTCCGCCTGGGTGCGCTGAAACAGCGTTTCCAGTGCCTGCAGGTCCGCGCCGTCAGCGCCCGGCACCTCCCCTTGAGGGAAGGCGTCGATGGCATGCAGCGAACGGCTCAGCGTGACGGCGTCGACCGTGCTCAGCCATTGGCCCAGCTCCTGCGCCACATCGGGACGCGTGGCCGCACCCGCATCGGCCTGCATCCATTGCTGGAGCAGGACAACCAGTCCGGAACTGCTGAGTCTGTGGTGCGGATACATCCCTGGAAAACCATTTCACTGCGCTTGCCGCTCTCCCGAAGGGCGAGGGGCATCAGGGAACCGGTCCCCCGTGGGCAAAACCAGCTATTTTCGCAGGAACAGAGGGCCGCCCTGCCGCGCCGGGCCCGAGGTTGCAGGTGTTACATCTGGCACAAGACAACAAAGTGGCCGGGCCCCATGCCGGCGGGTGCCTCCGCCACGCCCCTTTCCCGCACATAAGCCTTGATGCGCCGCAAGACGGGCACGGGGATTGCATGATCCAATCCATCGGTCCTTCCTCTCCCTGCGGCCCGTCGCTGCCACCATGCCGAGCTCTCCTGCTGTTCCGCCCATGCCCTCCACCTCCACGCCCGCTGCCGCCGCCGCGCCCCACACGCTCACGGAAGATGCGGTGGCCATCTTCACGGGAGTGCTGCTGATCTCCGTGGGCGTGGCGTTTTTCACCAATGCGGGATTGCTCACCGGTGGCACGGCAGGCCTGGCCTTCCTGTTGCACTACGCCACGGGCATCGGTTTCGGCAAGATTTTCTTCGTCCTCAACCTGCCCTTCTACTGGCTGGCCCTGCGCAAGCTCGGGCGCGCGTTCACGGTCAAGACCTTCGTGGCCGTGCTGCTGCTGTCGCTGCTGACCGAACTGCAGGCGCAGTTCCTGCAGTTTGCGCAGCTGCAGCCGCCATATGCGGCCATCGCAGGGGGGCTCATCACGGGCACGGGGTTCCTGGTGCTGTTTCGCCACCGGTGCAGCCTGGGCGGCGTGGGTATCGCCGCGCTTTATCTGCAGGAGCGCTATGGCTGGCGCGCGGGCAAGATCCAGATGGCGGTGGATTGCGGCATCGTGCTGCTGGCGCTGTGGACGGTGGAACCCCTGCGCGTCGCCTGGTCCATCGCCGGGGCCGTGGCGCTGAACCTGGTGCTCGCCATGAACCACCGCCCGGGGCGCTACATGGCGGTATGAGCGGCCCGGGCGGCCCGGCGATGGCCCTCAGATGAGAATATGGAAAGGCGCCGGGAACCTTGGGGCCCGCCGCCGTATCATTGGTGGATGCGTCGCGGCCTCTATTTCGTGTTGATGTTGGTGCTGGTCCTCCGGGGCCTCACCGGCACGGCCATGGCAGCGGGCGTCTTGCCGCCGCTGCTTCCCGCAGCGACGTCGCACCCGCAGGAACATGTCCACCACCGTGCCGCTGGCGGCGACCCCGTCGGCACGGCGGGGCAGGAGCGCCACCAGGGCATGCCTGCCGGGGAGGCCGCCGACAGCCAGCACCCTGCCCATGCCCCTGTCCATGGAATGCTGGCCGCGGCCCCCGCCGGGTGCGACGGCACCAGTGCCGGCTGCGCGGCGCACGAACACCACTCCGCCGCCTGCTCGGCGTGCGAGATCTGCCATTCCGCGATGCTGGATGCGCCCACGGCGCCAGCCCCGGATCACCCCCCCACGGGCGCCACGCTGCCCGTCGCCTCCGCGCAGTTTGACAGTGCTCCCGCGGCACTGGCCATCAAGCCACCCATCGCCTGACCTCTGACGCCCGAAGTGCGTCTGCCCGAGCCCCACAGCCATCCCCCATCGGGTGGCGGGGCGGCAGCGCCGTGCCCTGTTCGTCTGTTGTCTGGAGATCGCCATGCGCGCCCCCATTTCACTTTTCCTGTCTTCACCATCGCTCCGGCGAGCGGCATGCCTTGTGCTGCTCGCACCGGCCCTTTCACTCGCCAACGGCACCGCACCCACGGGCACGGGATCCCAGCCCTTCCCTGCGGCCGACCCTGATGCGCCCACGGCGGCGCTGGTCCACCTCGCCGCGGAGCCCCAGCCTGCGCTGGCGGAGGAGGCGCCCGCACCCCACGCATGGCGCGACGCGCACAGGGCGGTGGCCGCCTTTCCCCGCGGCCATGCCGACATCCTGGCCTGGGAGGCCCGGCAGGGCGCCCAGCCTCCCGCCTCCAGCGCCCCGGCGCCGCAGGGGGCCCACGGCGGACGCGGCGACGCCCCCGGAAGCCAGGGCGGTCCCGCAACCCCGCAACCCTCCCCGCACGGCCACCACCACGCACCCGGGAGCAGGCCATGAGCGCGCCGCAGTTCCTTTTTTCAACGGCATGCCGCCGTCCCGCGCGCCTGTCCGTGCTGGCCGCTGCGGCCGTGCTCGCGGGCTGCGCCAGCGTCTCGCCCGACGGCCTGCGGGGCGACGTGGCCGCGCTCACCGCGGGCCGAACGGGCAGCACGCAGGCCGCGGCCCTGCCCGCCAACGACGCGGCAGCCCGCGCCAAGGCAGAGCAGTCCTTGCAAGGGTGGCTGGCCCAGCCCCTCACGCAGGACGCCGCCGTGCGCATCGCCTTGCTCAACAACCCCGGCCTGCAGGCGCGGCTGGCCGCCCTGGGCGTGGCGGATGCAGAACGCGTACAGGCCATCACGCTGCCCAACCCGCACCTGACCCTGGGGCGCTTCACCAACAGCCAGGAGCATGAAATCGAGCGCACCCTGGCCTTCAGCCTGCTGGATCTCATCACCCTGCCATGGCGCAGCCAGCGCCAGGAAGAGCGCATGCAGATCGCCACGCTGCAAGCCGCGCAGGAGGTGGTGGCGCTGGCCGCCGACACACGGCGCGCCTGGCTGCGTGCCGTGGCCGCCGAGCAGGTCAGCGCCACGCACGACCGCATGGTGCAAGCCGCCGAAGCCGGGGCCGAACTGGCCCGCCGCATGGCGCGCACAGGCAACTGGAGCCGCCTGCAGCACGCCCGTGAACAGGCCGTGCTGCAAGAGGCCATCCGCCTGCGTGCCCGCGCCCGGCTTGCCGCCGCCACCGAGCGCGAACAGCTCAACCGCCGCATGGGCGTGTGGGGATTGCAGGCGCAGTACCGCCTGGCAGGCGCGCTTCCGCCCCTTCCCGACGACGCCTTGCCCGCGGACGGCATCGAGTCCATCGCATTGCGCGAGCGGCTGGATGTGCAGGCCGCACGCCGCCAGCTCGACACCCAGGCGGCTCGCCAGGGCTGGAGCCGCGCGGGGGCCGTGTTTGGCGACGTGGGCCTGGCCTACAGCCGCAACACCGCCGCCGAGCGCGGCTCCGGCCACCGCGAGACCACGCGCGGCTGGGAGATCGATGCGCCCCTTCCCCTGTTCGACTGGGGCGGTGCCGCCCGCACCCGGGCCCAGGCCCAGCTGGAGCAAAGCGCGGCCCAGTTGCAGGAGACCGCCGTGCGCGCCCGTGGCGAAGCGCGCGCCGCCTGGCTCACCTACCGCACCGCGCTCGACCTGGCGCGCCAGCAGCGCGACGAGGTGGTGCCCCTGCGCCAGCTCATCGCCCAGGAGACCACCCTGCGCTACAACGGCATGCTCGCCAGCGTGTGGGAACTGCTGGCCGAGGCGCGCGCCAGCACGCAGTCGGTGGCCAACGCCATCGAGGCCCAGCGCGATTTCTGGCTGGCCGAGACCGACCTGCAGCTCACCCTCACCGGCACGTCGCCGGGCGCGCTGCAAGACCTGGCAGCCAGCGCTGCCCCCTCCTCATCCCCACAAGGCCACTGACATGCAAAGACGCCATTTCTTCTCGGGCGCCGCCACGGCCGTGGCCGCTGTTTCCGTCAGCCGCGTGGCTCTGGCAGCCTTGCCCGAGCCCGCCATGCAAACCAGCGCCGATACGTCCGCGCCGCTGCACCCGCCCACGGGCCGCCCCTACCACCCCGTGGTCACCCTCAACGGCTGGACCACCCCCTGGCGCATGAATGCGGGCGTCAAGGAGTTCCACCTGGTGGCCGAACCCGTGGTGCGCGAGGTCGCGCCGGGCTTCGTCGTCAACATGTGGGGCTACAACGGGCAGAGCCCCGGTCCCACCATCGAGGTGGTGGAGGGCGACCGCGTGCGCATCTTCGTCACCAACCGGCTGCCCGAGCACACCACCATCCACTGGCACGGCCAGCGCCTGCCCAACGGCATGGACGGCGTGGGCGGGCTCAACCAGAACGCCATCCAGCCGGGCAAGACCTTTGTCTACGA
>Ga0308157_10007602_pt1 | contig 12586 bp, 13 predicted proteins | sample PhyBR1_FD_201035 | JGI IMG/M metagenome (GOLD analysis project Ga0308157, IMG submission 201035) | Phyllosphere microbial communities from UC Gill Tract Community Farm, Albany, California, United States - DLSLB.R1 | ecosystem: Host-associated > Plants > Phyllosphere > Unclassified | place: USA...
CGCTACTGTGTTTGCACGAACAGGAGAATCTCTGTCTACAAAAAGCATGGTTGGGTTAGTACCTTTTGAATTCATAATTTCTGCATTAACCACAAAGGATAGTTTATCATTAATAGTCCACAATAGAGAAGGCGCTACAAAGAATGATTTTGAGAAACCATAATCCTGAAATGATTCTCTATTGGTATAAGCAGCATTTATACGAAAGGCAGTTTTGTTATCACTGGTTAATACCTGATTATGATCAACAGTTGCTCTGTGAGTATTGAAGGAACCGAAAGTATAGGAAACCTCGGTTTTTGTGCGGTCAAAAGGCTGTTTTGTATTAATGTTGATTAAACCACCATGTGAAGTCAAAGCGCCGCCATATAATGCACCTGACGGTCCTTTTATAACTTCGATTGTTTCAACATTTGCAGGATCCGGAGTTCCGTTGCCTACGTTTGGCAATCCGTTTTTTAAACCAGGCTGAACAGAAAAACCTCTTGTTCCATAATAGCCGCCTCCATCAGTGCCACGTCCCGTCGATTCCCAAAGTTTTGTAACACCTGTTGCGTTATTAAGTGCATCATCAAAAGATATGTTTACCTGATCTTTTAACATTCCGGCAGTAATGGATGTCACTACTTGCGAATTTTCCATGTCTTTTAATGGCATTTTCGATACAGTAGTACTTTTTTCTCTTTTGTATTTAGATTTAGAGGTGACTTCAACTTCATGTAAAGAATTGATTGTGTCTTTTTTTACCTCTTGTGCGAAAGTGACAACAGAAAAAAGAATTGCTGTGGAAAGTAAAATTTTATGCTTCATTATTATTCAGATTAATTAAAAATAGCGAGGCAAAAATAGATACTTATTGGGTAAAGACAAAATTTATTTAGAATAATTAAAAATAATTTTCTTGAAATATTGATTTATAATGAGTTAGCGGTTGGTGTGAATTGATTTTTAAATTTTACTTTTTTCTAGCGAGTACAATCCAGTCCCGCTGATCTTTTTCTTCAATAAAATTTTCAATTGAAAATAGTATTTCAAAACCAATTTCCTTCATTAAGTCAAGAACAAAATCTTTTGACAGGCAGCTGTAATAAAACTGCTCTCCAAACATGTTATCAATGTGTTCGTCCTCTTCTTTTCCGTGGGTAAAAAGGAAATAACCTCCAGGTGCTAATAAGTGATAGACTTTGCCATAAATTTCTTCTTGTTGCTCTTTTGGAAAATGAAAAAGGGAATCCCAGGCTATAATTCCGTCAAAATTTTCATCTGATTCAAAATCAAAAAAATCGGAGACATAAAAAACGGTATTTTTAATTCTTTGAGATTTGGCTGTTTCGATCATTTTAGTAGATTGATCTATGCCGGTTATGGAAAAATTACGATCAGAAAGATATTTGGCTATTGGTATTCCGGTTCCGCAGCCAATGTCCAAAATAGTTCCTTCTGAATTTACATGGTCAGCAAAATCAATGATGGGTTTGTTTATAAAAGTGTTGTTTCTGGCAGTGATCCAGTTATTAATAATTTTATTGTATGAGTTTTTGTTTGTTGACATAACTTTTTTCAAGAGTGTTACGCTTTGTTAATCCATTATCAATATCGAATGTGAATGTATAATTGCGCCAGAGGTTTATTTCCAGTTTAAAATAAAATCAAGTAAATTTTCAACAATTATCTTGAGCCAATTTTCTCTGTATTTTTTTTTATGCTGATTTAATTTAAATTCTATATAGCTATAGCGGAGGATTGCGGTGTAACTAATGTGATCTAGTTTCCATTTACCACTTAGCTCTTTGAGTTCGGGTTGTTTAGTTAAATTTTATAACGAATTTCCATAGCCGGAAATAATTATTAAAGCCATTAGATAAAATCCGTTTTTCATATTTAATTTCTTTTTCAAGTTTTCTCACTTTCAATATCTTGGATTTTTAATCTGTGGTTATGAATTGATTTTTTTTGTTTACACTATCTAACTTTATTTTTGATTTTACGTACACGGATTACAAATTTGCATTAGTGAATTTGTTATAACCCAAGTTTTTTTTCAATATCGATATCTGGGAAATTGAGTTGAACATACTTTATAAAGTCTGAATTAGTACCTTTCCCATTTAAAGACCAAACTCTTGTAGGGCTTGCATTTGTTATTAATTCAAGTATTCCTTCTCTGGTTGCAAGTTTAGAAATCCAGGAAACAATTTTGTCATCAATAAATTTTACGATTGAATCAAACTTTTCTTTGTTAATTCCATAGATATTGCAATGGTGGTTGTCAATTATTTTTGATTCATTGCTATATTCATCAATGCGTTCCAATTCTTCTCCAAATATTTGTTTTACCAGTATTTGTTTGGGGTTGTCTGTATATTGATGATAGAAAAGTCCCGTGTGTCCGAATAGGAAGCCATTTATAGTACTCGTCTTAGCCAATTGTTTAGCGTAGAAATTTGGTAAAATTTCAAACGAAACCGAGCTGCCAGGGGTATTGCTTTTGGTTGACCAAAATTCAATTATAAGTTTTATGTTGCCTTTTTCAAGTGTTAATTTTGGTCGTGAACGAGAATATTTAAATCCTTTTGCTTCGTAATGTTTGCCAAGTTCATCACACATGGCCTGAAATATTTCTTTACATGGTGTGTGTTTTGAATGTTCTAATAATGTTTTATTATTTGTCCAGCTCATATTATTTGCATTGTTTACTTTAATTATCCTTGTTTTCCAATATCTCATAGAACGCATATATATTGTAAGAAATTATTTACATTGATTATGGTCGTAGTTATTGATTTATAGCTATCGCTACTCTGTAAAATTCATATCCTTTTTCGGCTCTATTTGGCAGATATTTTAAACGATATTCATTTGCGCCCATATCTTCAATAATTTTCATGTCAAATGATTTTAAATAGTTTGATAATTCCTCTGGTTGAAATCCAAAAGTCCATTTTTCTTCAAGTTTATTTAGGTCGTTCAAAAGCTTTTCACCTCCTAAAAACGAACCTGGATTCTCCAGGATATTTTGGTGCACATAAGTAAAAATCGCATAACTGTTTTTTGTGAATTTCTGAATAAAACCAAATGTACTCTTTATTGCATCTTCTGAGAGGTAATTTGTAACGCCTTCCCAAATAACCGTTGTAGGTATTGAAAAATCAAAATTATGTTGTTCTGCCAATTCCTCCAGGCTTTGTTGATTAAAATCAATTTGATAAAACGCAACATTTTCCGGAAGTTGGCCAATACGTTTTTTGTATATTGTAGCTTTAAAATTAGAAGTATTTGGATGATCAATCTCTATGACAGGAATTGACTTTAAAAAGCCAAGTCTCAAGGCTCTGGTGTCAAATCCAGCTCCTAAAATTATTACCTGCTTAACACCATTGGAAATTGTTGATTCTAATTGATCGTCAATATATTTTGTTCTGGCAATTGCTGAAGAAAATGCGCCCGGGATTTTCTTCTGAATCGTGCTACTAATATATTTCTTAATAATAGGATATTTAAACATCCTTGCTGCAAATCTCAATTTAGCTTCAAGAAAATGTATAGCATAATAGTCAGAAAATAATTTATCTTTTGAATCACGTTCTGTTTCCAATGCTCTAAATAAAGCCATATATTGAGCTGTTCGGCTTGTTTTCTTTATTTTCATCTCTATTTATAAAGTTTTCTTTACTATTCTTATTGATATGGCTTGTATTCTAAGAGCGTGAGGCTCGCTTTAGCGAGGAGATTATATTATTTCTTTTTAATAGGAGCAAGGAGTAAATAAAAAATCCAGGCAAACCATGATATAAAAAGCACCGCCAATATCCATGCTAATTTTTCTCCACCAGTAGTTTTACGTGAGAAGAGAATACTTAATATTGGTAATAGCCATACAAATGCTATGACACCAAAAATTATCAATAAACCAATACCTGAATTATCCATTTTTTTATTTTTTTTTAGAAAACTATAAAATTTACAAATCTTTAATTAAATCACTTGGTTCTATTTTTAAAGATTTAGCGATTTTAAATAAGGTACTTATTTTCATTTCCTGAGTACCTTTGATGTATTTTCTTAAATTTTCTACATCCATTTCGGCATCATGCGCAACCTCTCTTTGTTTGAGTTTATTTGCTTCAATTATCTCTTTTATCCTAATTCCCAATTGTATTACAACTTCCGGAATTTCACTTTTTCTTGTCTTATTCATGAGATGAAATTACAAGTAATAGATTGTTTTTGTGTGATTGAAAATAATCGGTTATTTATAACCGATTATTTTGTATTTTTGATTTGCAATAGATAACTCTAACTTAATCATGGAAACAAAACATAAAGAACAAATAGTAGAATTTCTTCAATCAATGTATGCCGCAAAAAAGTTTAAAAAGCTAAAACCGCATAATAGTAGTGGTAATTCGTTTGACGTAACACTAAAAGTATCCGGTTACAACCAATTAAACTTAATGGTTTCAGATTTGCTAAAAGCAAGCATTCTTTTGCTTCATCATGATGCGCCAAGTTTGCCAAGTCATACCGTAAACACTGATATTAATGTAATGACTTTACTTGAAATTGCCTTGCAGTTATTGCCGGAAGAAGAAATGGAATTGTTGGATGAGTTGCGTAAGCTTCAGTTGTAATATTAATATAACAAAGCGCAAAATTATCGCGACATTTATTTTGATTATGAGATATATCAAGGGACTTTGTGGAGCTACCTCAATCTGGTGCAATCGTTTGCAATGAGTATCTATGTTACCTGTGAAAACCAAATAAAGCGTTTGTAACGCGGTTTTTTTAGATAGATTGCCTACAAATATTTTGTTTTGGTAACCGCGTTACAAACGCTACGATTTACTTTTTTAATTTATGTAGGTACTCGTTGCAAAGGGACATTAGAGTGGGTAATCATTGTAAAATAAGATATTTACGTTATTATCTAACGATAGCGCAGATTTGTAATCTGTGCACGCAAAGATTTGTTTTAAATATTTTTTCTCACTGTTGTGGGCACGGATTACAAATCCGCGCTATCGGAATCAAAAAGAAAACAATAATTTTTGTTATTGTACTTATCAGAACTGAAAGTACTTTTTCATTTGTCAATAAATCTGTAATTGTTAATATCACAATTTTTCGTTTTGTGTTTTTCAGCCTGACCGCTAACGTTCTCGCTAGTAGGCGATGGTCGGGCTAAGAAAAGACAATTTTTCGGATAATTACAAATTTTTCAAGTACAAAACCATTTTTATTTAAACCTAATTCCCGACTATTGCTTACTAGCTGTTGCCATTAGTTATTTTTCACAGTTTCTTTTCCGATACGTTCAATCATTAACTTTGCATTTTTGTTTTCGGGATTTAATTCTATTGATTTTTGATAATTTTCTTTTGATAATTTAAATTGTTTATCGGAAAAGTATCCTTCTGCTAAACTATCAAAAGCATTTGCGGATTCTGGATATAATTTTATATTAAGTTTTAAAACTTCAATCGCTAATTTTGTTTGATTTTCTCGAAGTAATGTGTATGCAAGTCCATTTATGCTATTTTCATCAATACTGTAATCATTTGGATTTTTATCGATTTCATTCTTAATATTACTTACCAAATTTGATGAGTCATTTATTTTTAGCTCACTTAATATTTTGTTGATAATAGGAATTTTTGGTTTTTGATATTTGGATTGCTCAAGTATTGTGTCAATTGATTTAGTCAATTCATCCATTGCAAGTTTAGCTCCCTGATTTGTCAAAAATATATAATCATAACCATCAGTTAGATTTTTCTTTATTAAAGACCTGTAACCTTCTACATATCCATCGTGTTGAACGTACTTTTTTCCATTCTTTTGGTGGTATGGCATCCAACCAAAACCATAACCATATTCTTGACCCTTCATATTGATAGATATGGAACCTTCATTTAATTTTCCATTTTTAAAAGCTTCGTTAAGAGTTTTCTCTGATATCAATTTATTAGAATTTAACGCTCTGTTCCACTTTTCTAAATCGTTTAGTGTGGAATAAATGCCACCTGGTCCAATTACGGAAGATTTGTAATCAACCTTTGACCCAATTAGATTGTAGCCATTAACCTTGTTGGAATTTTTTTCTACAGAAGTTTTAGTTGCTGTAGTGTTTTGCATTTTTAAAGGTTCAAAAATCTCTTGATTGAAAAATTGGTCAATTGGTTTTTTTGAGATTTTTTCAATTATCAAAGCGAGCAATACATAACCCGAATTACTGTATCTAAACATTTTTCCATTTTCCATTTCAAGAAAATTTTGTTTCATAAGAGTTTCAAGTACATCATTATTGCTTGGTTTGATCAACTTATAATATTCCGTGTCCGTAAGTCCTGAAGTATGGTTTAAAAGTTGTCTTACACTTATATTTTTTAGATATTCTGGATAGCTTGGGAAAAAATCTTTGATTTTATCTTCGTAAGATAATTTACCTTGTTCTTGTAACATCATAATTCCCATTGCAGTAAATTGTTTGGAAACTGATGCGATGTAAAAAACTGATTCAGGAGTAATTTTTTCTTTAGTTTCTTCGTTGGCAAATCCAAAAGATTTCTTGTAAATAACAGAGTTGTGTTTTGCAACCAAAACAGCTCCATTGAACATTCCATTCGAGTGACTGAAATTAAACAGTGAATCAAGTAGTTGGGGCTGAATATTTTTTTTGTCTGTTTGTGTTTTTGAAATAGTAGAGCAGGAAGTAAAAATTGATAAGAAAATTAATAAACTGTAAAATTGATGTTTCATTTAATATATTTTTCTCTAAAGACGATAAATTTTGTTAATTGTGACGATGTTTCTTAATAATTAATGGCAACGTTCTTGCGCCTCTAGCTGTTTGCAACTTATGTAAACGAGTCTTTTCGGCTAAACGAAAATAGGAATTAAAAACGATAATTCCACTAAAGTTGCAAATAGCTAGAGACGTATGTTGTGCGAGGTTGGGACACGTAAAGTGAGCAAGTTCAGAAAATCGATAACAGTTCGGCTATGCGGTTTCAATGTTATTTTCTGCTTTTGATCTTCCAAGTTCCAATTTTTCGGCTTTAGTTTGTCAAATCCAGCTTTCAAGTTTCTGATTTTCAGATTCCAAATTTTTAAGTTTCGGTTCGTCAAAATCCAGCTTTCAAGTTTCTGCTTTTTAGATTCCAATTTTCCGCTTTCCAATATTTAGTTTTCCAATTACGGCTGTCAATTAGTTTCGGTTTTTCGGTTTCCAATTTGGGAGCAATCACGCACAACTTACATATTAACAGCCATAAAAAGGCTTTAATAAGTTCTTTTATTGTTGTCTTTGTGCCATAACTTGGTAATAATTAATTTTGCTAATATAGGAAAAATTCTTGTAAATTATCATCAAGGTCTTACTGGAAGATAGTTCGAATCAGGGGCCATTTGTTAAATTGCAAAACTCCTAGCCCTGATAGCAGCGGCATCCTTTTTAGGCAAACGAAAATAGCTAAGTAAAGCGTAAATATTCTGCCTAAAAAGATACAGCGGATAGCAGGAATCAGCTCCTGAAAAAACCATGAACGAACAACTTTTAACTATCAACTATTTTTCGTAATTTTGCAGTCCAATAAAAGGAAAAGAAAATGTTAGACAGACTTCAATATGTAAAGCAGCGTTTTGATGAGATTTCGGATTTGATTATTCAGCCGGATGTTATTGCGGATCAAAAACGCTATGTACAGCTTAATCAGGAATATAAAAGCATCAAAGCTTTGGTTGAAAAGAGAGAAGAATACATTCTTGTTTTGGCCAATATTGACGAAGCCAACGAAATTATTGCTGATGGAAGCGATGCTGATATGGTCGAAATGGCCAAAATGCAGCTGGATGAAGCAAAAGAACGTTTGCCGCAACTGGAGGAGGAAATCAAATTTATGCTGATTCCGAAAGATCCTGAAGATGCAAAAAATGTAATGGTGGAGATCCGTGCCGGAACGGGTGGGGACGAAGCGAGTATTTTTGCAGGTGATTTGTTCAGAATGTATACTAAATACTGTGAGTCTCAAGGTTGGAGAACTTCTGTGGTAGATATGAACGAAGGAACTTCAGGAGGTTTTAAAGAGGTAATTTTTGAGGTTTCTGGAGAAGATGTATATGGAACTTTGAAGTTTGAAGCGGGTGTTCACCGTGTGCAGCGTGTTCCGCAGACCGAAACTCAGGGTCGTGTGCATACATCGGCAGCAACGGTTATGGTTTTACCGGAAGCAGAAGAGTTTGATGTACAGATTGATATGAATGATGTTCGTGTCGATTTCTTCTGTTCATCAGGACCTGGAGGGCAGTCGGTAAATACTACGAAATCGGCCGTACGTTTAACGCATATTCCAACCGGATTAGTGGCGCAATGCCAGGATCAGAAATCGCAGCATAAAAATAAAGATAAGGCATTAACGGTTTTGCGTTCCCGTTTGTACGAAATGGAATTGGCAAAGAAAGAAGCTGAAGATGCGTCTAAACGTACTTCTCAGGTTAGTTCAGGTGACCGTTCTGCTAAAATTCGTACTTACAATTATGCACAGGGGCGTGTAACGGATCATCGTATCGGACTTACACTTTATGATTTAGGAAATATCATGAACGGTGATATTCAGAAAATTGTTGCTGAGCTTCAATTGGTAAATAATATGGAGAAACTCAAAGAAGCTTCTGAGGTGTTTTAATTTTAGACTTAGTAGATTTTAATTAAGAGATAATATACAAAAATCCGAACTTATTTAAGTTCGGATTTTTTAATGCAAAAAAGCAAAGTTCACTAATGCAAACTTTGCTTTTTCTTGTAAGGCTCTATTTAACTAAACAGAGATTTATAGTGAGGTATTATCTGTTTAACCGTTTGTTATAGCAGAAACGTATAAACTAGCTAGATACCTAAAAATACTCTCGTATATTCAAAACATTTATAGAAATTCGAGTAAATGTAAACACCATTTTTAATTATTATTTCGTTTATCTTTTCCATAATAGTTGTATTTAAGTTATACAATTACCCTTCAAATGATTCTTCCTCGTACAATTCCTTCTCTGAAGGTTCATGATGGTCTGCCGGCTTTGCTACCAAAGTGGTTACAGCAAGCTGTAATATAGACCCTAGGATGTTTTTAAATGTAGAATCGGTTTTTCCTACTACCAGCTTTTTAGCCAGGTAACCTATTCCAATGCTTATAGCAGATTGGGCCAGATCACTCTTGAAGCCCACGGCTTCATTGACTTCCTGGACTGTGTTCCGAATGAGATTAAGAGGTTTTAAATTTTCCTTAATTTCATCGATTTCGTCTTTGATATCACACCATTCCCTGTCTTGTTGTTCTTCTAAAAGCTTAATTTTTTGATTTAATGAATCAATAGTGTAAATAGTTTCCATAAATAGTCTTTTTTATAGTATTAATTATCAAATCAGTTTTTAGTGTCTTTCAGGATACTGGAAACAATTAAATTTCCAATTGGGGTTTTAATCAGCTTATGCTGTGTTTTGTGCAATACAATAGCAATGATTAAATAAAAACCTGCTATCGCAAAGAAACCATAATAATATTCACCAAGTTCTTTTCCAATCCATAAGCTAAGTCCGATATTAAGAAACAAAGTAAAAAATGCAACAACAACGCCAACCGCTATCCGTGAAGTTAATGTTGATAAAACATCTGCAGATGCTGATACCGTTTTAAGTTTAATCAATTCTAAACTTGTTTTGGTGTAGTTTTCTGCTTTTTCATACATATTTAGGTTTTCGTTTGTTGTTGCATTAGTTTCCATGATATTGGTGTTTTTTATGGTTGAAGAAAAAAATCAATCTTAGTAGTTTGTTTTTACAGTTTTTGCTTCATCTTTAATAGAGTTGAAGTCTTCTTTTACCTGATTGAATTTTGCTTTTCCTTCTTCAATGATATCTTTGCCATTTGAATTAATTGTGCTTAAGATACCATCGAATTTTCCTTTAAGGTTATCTCCGTAATCTTTCGATTTGTCTTTGATTTTTTTTCTTGTCTCTGAACCTTTATCCGGTGCAAATAATACTCCTAAAAAAGCTCCTGCCGCTGCGGCTCCTAAAATTCCTAAAAGTGTGCTACTAGTTTTCATAATATTTGATTTTAAAAAATTAATATAAAATGTTTAAATAATGTTTGATTTTAAATTTCGCGACCTTTGATAAGTCTGAATAGTATTGCTATGATGGCAATTACCAATAAGATGTGAATGATACTTCCTGCACTGTATACAAAGAACCCAAGGGCCCAAAGAATGACAAGAATAACCGCGATTGTATATAATAAATTTGACATGGTTCTTAATGTTTATGGTTAATAATTTATGTTTTCTAGTTTAATTTATAAGCCAGGTACAAGCTTAAGTTGCTGTTTTTAGCATCTGGAAAAGTGTAAGTGTTTCCGAAAGCTTCTCTTTCTTTTCCAATAGTTGTTAATCCGTAGTTATAACGCAATCCTATACTGATTGGGTTGAAATCTAAACCAACACCAGCTGATAAACCTGCATCAAATCTTTCGAAGTCATCTGCATCTAATTCGTCGTCAAATTCAATATCTCCTTCTCCGGTTAATTTAGCATTTACAAGATATGATGCATAACCACCTACGTGAACATTAAAGTTTTCAGTTAGATTAAATCTTACTAACAATGGTACTTCAATATAATTAAGTTTAAATTTATTAGTACCTGCAACACCAGCAACGTTGTAATCTAATTCAGCACCTTTTGTAGTATATAATATCTCTGGCTGAATAAATACTTTGTCAGCGATTGGGAAGGCAGCAAAAATACCTGCATTAAAACCCCATAGCGCATTTTCGTCATCGATATCATCAGAATCTGAATATAAGTTTGACATATTAACCCCTCCTTTGATACCGAATTCAGGACCTACAACTGTACTGCTCTGAGCAGATACTACTCCAAATGAAGTCATCATAAAAAGAGATAAGGCGTATAAGAAATTTGATTGCATTTTCATAATTTAAAAATTTAGTTAATAATTCTAATTTGATTTTAATTGATTTGTTTTTTAATTTTTTCTGTTTCTCTTAAAAATTCGTATTGTTTTGGTAAATAATGAGCAACTAATTTCAGTATTACCATATCATTTGTTTCTTTTGCTATCGATTCAAATAATCCTATCATTTCAGTTAATGACTGTGTAATAGAATTCAAATAGGCATCATCAAAATCTACATCCTTTTTGTTAGCAAGCTCATACAAATCCTTATTCGTAACCGATGTGTTTATTCCACTGATTATAATGAGTTTTTGAACAGCTATTTTGTTGATTTCCTGTAATAGCATTTTTTGATTATTTTCTATTTTGCTGCTGACAATTTTTATTGAATTTTGTAAACTTTTACGTTTTGCCAGCTGCGCTTTAGAAATGATCGTTTTTGTTATTCCTGCAGTTGCAACAAAAAAATAAGCTTCAGTTTGTTCCGTGTTTTTTGTAAGAACGTATTTGTTTTCCGGTTTTCTGTTTTCCGGTTTTTCATTTTCATTACATGACGAAATAGTTATCGTTACAATGACTATAAAAGCTGTTTTAAAGAATGATCTTTTTGATGAAAACATCTGTCTAAATAGTTACTTCATTATTACATTACAAAGATGCTAACGAATAGTAAGGTTTGCTTTACAGCATAAAAAAGAAACGTTATATAATTCCCATTCTGGAAAAATATAACGTTTTTAGTAAGGTTTTATAAGGGATTTATTGAGGAAGAAATACAGTAAATACAGAGCCTTGGCCTGGTTTGCTGTCAGCTGTTATGTAACCTTTGTGGTTCTCAACAATTTTTTTACAAATTGCTAATCCGATTCCTGTACCTGGATAATCATTTTTAGAATGTAGTCGTTTAAACAACACAAAAATATTGTCTTTGAATTGTGGATCAAATCCCATTCCGTTATCGGTAAATGTAATCTTATAAAATTTCTTAAAAGGATGATCAATTAATTCAGGATATTCATTAGATAATATTTTTTCGCAATCAATAGTAATTTGAGGTGGTATTTCCGGAAGACTGTATTTTAGTGAATTACCAATCAAATTAATAAAAAGCTGTTCTATCTGATAGGGTATAACTTCTAATTTAGGTAATTTAGTAACGTTGATACTTCCTTTTTTCTCATCAGTTATTACAGCAAGTTCTGATGTTGCATTTTCCAGCAATTCATTTAGATCTGATTTAATGAACTCTTTTTTGGTAGTATTAGTTCTGGAGAATAATAATAAATCATCAATCAAAACACGCATTCTTTTGGCTGATGTTTCTACTTTTATAATGTAATCTTTTGCGTTATCAGAAAGAACTGCCTTGTCTTCTTCGGAAATTCTAGAAATAAAGGTTTGAATTTTGCGGAGTGGTTCTTGTAAATCATGGCTCGCGACATGATTAAAAGAAGCTAATTCTTTATTGCTTTTTTCAAGCTGGTTGTTTCGTTCCTGAAGTTCAATGTTTAGTAAGTGTTCATCTGTAATATCAAAATTGATACCGAGTAGAATTTTGCTCCCATTCTGGTCAACCAGTAATTTACCTGTAGATTTTAAATGTCTGGTTTC
>Ga0308157_10007603_pt1 | contig 12585 bp, 8 predicted proteins | sample PhyBR1_FD_201035 | JGI IMG/M metagenome (GOLD analysis project Ga0308157, IMG submission 201035) | Phyllosphere microbial communities from UC Gill Tract Community Farm, Albany, California, United States - DLSLB.R1 | ecosystem: Host-associated > Plants > Phyllosphere > Unclassified | place: USA...
ACGGCGACCAGGGTGATGACCACCGCGATCGCGGTGCCGTAGCCGGCCTCGAAGTACTGGAAGACGTTGGCGTACATCCAGGTGCCCATCACCTGCGTGGAGTACCCGGGGCCGCCGTAGGTCATCGCGTAGACGAGGTCGAAGACCTTGAACGACTCGATGAGGGAGAGCGCCAGGACGATGTAGTGGGTGTCCCTGAGGCTCGGGACGGTGATCCGCCAGAACTGCTGCCAGCGGGTCGCGCCGTCCATCGACGCGGCCTCGTACAGCTCGTCGGGGATGGACTGCAGCGCGGCCAGGTACAGCAGCATCGGGAACCCGGTGCGCACCCAGACGGCGGGGATCATCACCGACCACAGCGCGGTCGAGTCCTGGCCAAGCCAGCTCTGCTCGAGAGCCGACAGGCCCACGGTGCGCAGGATCGTGTTGATCGCGCCGTCGCCCGGATCGTAGAGCCACGCCCAGATCGAGGCGATCGAGACCAGCGGCAGCACGGCAGGGGCGTAGAAGATCGTGCGGAGCACGGGGGAGGTGCGGCTCCTGCGGTTCAGCACGACGGCCAGCAGCAGTCCGAGGGTCATCGGCAGGGCGATGGTCACCAGCGCCCACAGCACGTTGTTCCAGGCGGCGATGCCGACCACGGAGTCCTCGAGCATCGCCGCGTAGTTGGCGAGGCCCACGAAGTCCTGCCGGTCCGAGAGGCCGTCCCAGTCGGTGAGGCTGATCCACAGCGCCTGCAGCGCGGGCCAGACCAGGAACCCGAGGTAGAGGGCCAGCGCGGGGGCGGCGAAGGCGAAGGGCAGCAGTCGCAGGCGCTGCGGCGCCGGGCGATCCGGGACGCCGCCCACTCCGCCCACGCCGCCCACGCCGCCGACCCGGCCCGGGCCCGCGCCACCGGCCTGGCCCGGTCCCGCACCGCGGTCGGAGCGGCCCATGGTCTGCGCGCTCATCGCTGGTCCTTCCACTCGGAGACGATCTGCTGCATGTCGCGGGCGGCGTCGGCCGGGGAGGAGTCCCCTTGCAGGACCTGGCTCTGGACGGAGAAGTAGCTGTCGGCGACGGCCTTGGGGAAGGCCTGGTCCTGGATCGTGTAGATCTCGCTGGTCTCGCGGATCTCCACCCACCGGGCGCTGAGCGGGAACTGCTCCGCGTCCGGCGGGGCGCCGAGCGCGGCGGACTGGGTGTTCTGCAGCGCCTCCTGCACGGGCGGGCTGAGCAGGCGGTCGATGAGGGCCGCGGCGTCGTCGGGGGCGCCGCTGGTGGAGGAGATCATCAGTCCCTCGACGAAGCCGGAGTGGCGCACCGTCTCGTGCCCGGTGGGCAGCAGGAAGGTGCCGAACTCCTCGCGGGGCTGCCCGGAGGGGAGGATGTACTGCCCCTCGATCCACGGCCCGGAGATCGTGAAGGCGCTGGTGCCCTGGACGAAGCTCTGCTCCGCATCGGCCGGGGCGACGCCGAGGGCGCCCGGGGTGATCCAGCCGCGGTCGTTCCAGGTGCGGAACAGGTCGAAGGACTCCACGACGGCGTCCTGGTCCCAGTTCTCCTCGCCCACCAGCAGCGCGTCGTGCAGCTCGGGACCGGCGGTGACCTCGAGCAGGTACTCGTACAGGCGCATGATGTGCCAGCCGTACTTGCCGCCGAAGCCGCCGGGGGTGACGCCGGAGTCGAGGATCGCCTCGTTGGCCGCCTCCAGCTCGTCGTAGCTGGTGGGGACCGCCGCGCCGGCCTCCGCGAAGATCCGGGTGTTGCACCAGGCGCCGAGGGAGGCGACGTTGACCGGGGCGCCGTGCCGCGTGCCGAGGAAGGTCATGCCCTCCACGCCTGCCGGGCTCAGGGCCTCCTCCCAGCCGTACCGGTCGTAGTAGGGCGCGAGGTCGAGGGTGAGCCCGGCCTCGACGAAGGGCTGGCCGATCTGCCCGCCCCAGATCTGCCACACGTCGGGCGCGTTCCCGCCCAGGATCCGGGTGCGGAGCTTGTCCGGGAACTGGGCGGCGCCGGAGCCCGGGACGGTGTCCAGGGTGGTGCGGATCCCGGAGTCCTCGGCGAAGTCCGCGAGCTGCTCGCGCAGGAGCGTGGCGGCGTCGATGTCCTCGTAGTTCAGCAGGGTCAGCCCGTCGGCCGCGGAGGTGGTGCCGACCCCGCTGGCGCAGGAGCCGAGCGCCATGGCGCCGGGCAGCGCCAGCGTCCCGGCCAGCACGGCCCGACGCGCGGGGCCGGCGCCGCGTCCCTGAGGGGGCGTCGTGTCCATGGTGATCACCGCCTCGAGGCCGCGAAGCGGCGCAGCTTGGCGAACATGTCCTCCAGCAGGTAGCGGCCGTCGTAGAGCTCGCACACCCGCACGGTGTGGTCGCCGCCGGGCAGGAGCCCGCCCTCGGCGCCGAAGGTGGGGGCGGGGACGGTGCGGAACTGCCCGCCCATCGGGTTCAGCATCAGGCCGATCGCGGGGGAGTCGCCGAGGGCGCGGTGCTCGACGGGGGCCGCGTGCCAGGTCGCGTTCCACGCGACGAGCTGGTCGACGAGATAGGCGCCGAGCTCGCCGCACGGACGCACCTTCTCCTCGAGCTCGGCGTAGCCCACGGAGGTCATGACGTAGGCGGTGCGGGGCACCTGCCAGATCCGGATCCCGGAGCGGAAGACGACGTTGGCGGCGGCGATGTCGTTGCGGAGGTTGAACTCGGAGCGGTCGTGCGCCTCGCGGCCGTCGTAGCCGGGGCCGCCGATCCAGATGACGGTGGTGTCGGTCTCGGCGATGCCGGGGTCCAGCAGCAGCGCGGCCGCCATGTCGGTCAGCGGGCCGAGGAACGCGATCTGCAGCGGCCCCTCGCCCTCCTTCCTCGCCTCCTCGACGATGAGCCGCGCCCCGGGGGAGTCGGCGGGGGTGGTCTCGTCGGGCAGCGGGTCGGCGGCGCCGTTCTCGACGCGCACGCCGGGCATGTCGAGGTGCTCGAGGAGCAGGTCGATCTCGGCGCGGCTGTCGAGCATGCTCGTGTCGGAGCGGCTGGTGCCGAAGTGGGCGGCGATCAGGCCTCGCACGTCGAGGGTCTCGGAGAGCAGGGCGTGGACGATGGCGAACTGGTCGTCGGCCTCGTTCTTGGCGTCGGTGTCGATGATGACGCGACGGGTGCGGGGTGCGGTGGTCATCGGGATCCTCCGGTGGGGTGGGTGTGCCGACGGCGGAGGGACGGACGGCCCAGGGCGGGGGTCCGCGCGCTCGCCGTCGAGCGCGGGTGAGGGTGCGTGCGGTGGTGCGGGTGGTGCGGGTCGTGCGGGTGGTGCGCCGTGGGGCGCGGGTCGGGTCAGGGGGCGGTGAGCCAGGCGTCGAGCTCGCGGAGCTTGAGGTAGAGGTCCTCGAGCATCAGGCGGGTGTCCACCTGGGTGTAGACGCGCATCGGGCGCGCCTCCGGCCGGGCGGTGTAGCCGCCGTCGGCCTCGAGCGCCGGGGTGGGCATCACCCGGTGGCGGCTCGAGGAGGAGTCCGGCTCGAAGAAGGCGCGCAGGGCGGTCAGCAGCACGAGCGGGGAGTCGCCGAGGGCGTAGGTCTCGGGGTGGAGGCCCCCGTGGGCGGTCACCGCCTCGGCGACGACGAGGGTCTCGTCGTAGAGGTAGCGGCCGACGGGGCCGGTCGCGGCGACGCGCAGGCGCAGCTCGGCCTCGGAGACCAGGCATTGGCGGTAGACGTCGCGGGGGACCTGCCAGATCTCCACCGAGGAGTCGGTGAAGACGACCTGCCCGGCGAGGACGTCGATGAGCAGGTTGTACTCGATCGGCATGCCGCCGGGCGGAGGCGTCGCGAGGCCCTCGTGCTCGTTCCCGCCGATCCACACCAGCGTCATCCGCCGGGCGATGCGCGGCTCGGCGATCAGGGCGGAGGCGAGGTCGGTCAGCCCTCCGCCGGCGACGTAGAACAGCGGCAGGTCGGTGTCCTCCCGCAGGGCCTCGTCGATGATCACCTCGAGGGCGGGGGAGCGCTGCGGCTCGGTGCGCTCGGCGAGCGCGGTGTTCGACCCCTCGACGACGAGCCCCGGCGCGTCCAGTCCGATGCGGTCCAGCACGTCGCGAGCGATCGCGGCGGCCTGGGTCGCGGAGTCGCCGTGCGGGTAGAAGCCGTCGCCCTCGCGCAGGTGGGACCCGATCACGGCGCGGATCTCGACCGACGGGGACAGCAGGTGGTGGATCAGCTGATAGAGGTCGTCGGGGTCGCCGGCGAAGTCGTTGTCGATGATCACCCGGGCGGCCGGCGGCCGGGCGGCGGGCGGCGACTGCCACGGGGTCTCGCCCGGTGCCCAGCGCTTCGGGGCCGGGGCGGGGCTGGTGGGGATGCGCGTCATCGGCGGCTCATGCCCTTCGTCAGGATGACCACTGTGTCATCAACCGGTTGGCCAATTGGGTTAACGATCACAGACCGTAGCATGTGATCGGTAACATGTGGAGAGGTCCCCGGGAACTCGCGGATGACCAGCGATGGAGGGGAGCGCAGGATGGTGGGGGACCGTGCCGGGGCTCGGCCGAACATGGCCGATGTGGGGCGCGCGGCCGGAGTCTCCGCGCAGACCGTCTCCCGCTACTTCTCCGGGAACGGGTACGTGCACGAGGGGACCCGTCGGCGCATCGCCCACGCGGTCGAGGAGCTCGGGTATCGGCAGAACCGCGCCGCCGGCAGCCTGCGGGCCCGCCATTCCGGGGTGATCGGCGTGCTCACCGTGGGGGAGCTGGTCCACGGAAGCGCCCAGATCCTCACCGGCCTCAGCCACGCCGCCCGCGACCTCGACCAGATGCTGATGATCTCCCAGGTCGACATCGGATTCGAGGGCGTGGGCTGGCAGGGCGAGGTGGCGCGGGCGGTCGACCACTTCCTCTCCGCCCCGGTCGACGGGATCATCGTCTCCGCCTCGATCCCCGGGGTCGACGAGGCGCTCGACGCCGCCCGCCGCCTGATCCCGGTCGTGAACCTCTCCGAACGCCCCCGCCAGCGCACCGGCGCCGTGAGCACCCACTCGTTCACCGCCGGACTGCAGGGGACGAGGCACCTTCTCGGGCTCGGCCATCGCTCGGTGATCCATGTGGCCGGGCCGGCCAGCCGGAACGAGGCGGTCGAGCGGGAGCGCGGCTATCGCACGGCCATGGACGAGGCGGGACTGGAGCCCGTGGTGCTCGGGGAGGCGCGGGACTGGTCCCCGGCGAGCGGCGCCGCCGCAGCGGAACGCGTCGGGGCCGGGACCTTCACCGCGGTGTTCGCCTCGAACGACGAGATCGCGCTGGGGTTCCTCAGCGCCATGGAGCGCCGTGGGCTCCGGGCGCCGGCCGACTTCTCGATCGTGGGCGTCGACGACATGCCCATGGCCGCCTACTTCTCGCCGCCGCTGACGACCATGCGCATGGACTTCCAGGGCGTCGGCCGCACCACCCTGGAGATGCTCCACGCGACGATCCGCAGCGGCGAGGAGTCGCCGCGCCGGATCTTCGAGCCCGAGCTGGTGGTGCGGGCCTCGGCCGCGCCCGTGGCGTAGGACGTCCCGTCAGGCCCGGCAGGTCGTGCCCGGGGAGGCCTCCCAGGAGGCGGGAAGGAGGTCGAGCGGTGTCGGTCGGCCGGGCAGGTGGACCCGGCGCGGACGGGACGAGAGGTTCGCGAGCAGCAGCGTCGCGCCGTCGCCGATCGCCCACACGAGGCCGTCGCCGGACCGGGCCGTGACCAGGGCGTCCTCCTCGGACCGGTCGGTGATTGGGCCGCTCCGGACTGGCCGTGCGGGCGCGCCGGGGGACGGCCCGTCCGGGCGGCCCAGCGCGAGCAGCTCGGCGGGGACCTGCTCGTAGGTCAGCGATGCGATGCCGGGGACGCTGAGCGCCGCGGCGCTCGCGATCGTCCATGCCTCGTGCAGCGCGGTGCCTGCGCGCGGATCCAGGGGCGGTGCCGGCGCGGGCACCGGCTGCGGGCGGGTGGCGACGTTCGCGAAGCGCGGGCGCAGCGTGATCGGGCCGACGTGCACCGGCATGCCTGGCAGGCGGGCCGTGACCTGCTCGGCGAGCAGGCGCTGCATCGCGACCGCCTCGATCAGCTGCTCGGTCTCGAGGGTGTGGAACAGCGGCGTGGTCGCGACGGCGAGGGCCTCGGGAGCGGAGGCGAGCACGGTCTCCCACTCCCGGTTCAGCTCCGTGTAGTGGGAGCGGGCCCCGGCCACGACGGGCACGCCCTCGGGCACGACCTCCCGCAGGGCGGCGGCGAGCTCCGGCGTGGTCACGTGGCGGGTCGCGTCGGCGATGCCGATGAAGCGCAGCGCGGCACCCGCCTCGAGCGCCGCGGTGAGCCGGCGACCCAGCTCCGTGAGCGCCGACGGGTCCGGCAGGGCGGGGGAGACGACCCAGAGGGCGAGGCCGCCGTCGGCCGCCGCGAGAGCCGCCTCGAGGCGCCGTGGCCAGTCCGGATCGGCGAGCTCGAGGTCGAGATGACCGGTGCCGATCGCGGGCACGACCCCGCCGCGGTGCCACGCCAGCTCCTCGGGAGAGCCGGTGCCCGGGCCGACGGCCTGCTCCCGACCGGTCCCTGCTGGGACCGGCGCGGTCGCCGGCGGCTCGGCAGCCGCCGAGGACGCCTCGCGCGCCGGGGGTCCCGGTCCGTCCGTCGCCGCCGGGCGCGCGGTGAGCACGAGCCGCTGCCGCACGTGCTCGCCGGCCGCGAGGGTGTACGGGAACGGCCGGTCCAGCGGGCGGGAGTACGTCTTGAAGGAGGCGTCGGTCCAGTTGCGCTGGTCCTCCATCTCGAACACCTCGCCCTCGAGCGCGAGATGCAGGACCAGGCCGTCCGCCTCCCAGGCCAGGCCCGCGATGTCCTTGGCGGGCTGGTGCGGGCTGACCTGCGCCGGGAACGCGAGCGCGGTGACGTCGCCGTCCGGATGCGTGACCTGCAGGGGCGCGCCGGCGAGCAGCGGCGGGTGCAGCACCACGAGGCCGATGCGATTGGTGGGGGAGTCGCTGAGCGCGACGAGGTCGAGCTCCACGACGAGGCGGTCGCTTGCGGCATCGGCATCGGAAGCTGCGTCGGTCCTGTCGGTCCTGTCGGTCCGGGCGACGGCATCGGTGCCGTCGACCCGGACGCGCAGCGTGCCTGCGAGGTCGAGCCCGAGGTCGTCGATGCGCAGGCCGAGGGTGAGCGCGTCGGGTCCCGCGTCGACCGTGACCTCGCGAGGCCAGGCCGTCGCCCAGTCCACGTCCCGGGCCACCGCGCGCACGGCGCGCAGCACCACGCGGCCGTCGCAGCGCACATCGGCCAGCTCGTCCCCGCGCACCTCGAGCGACCAGCGCCCGGCGGCCCAGCGCCGACCGGCGGCCCAGCGCCGACCGGCGGGCCCGTGCCGACCGACGGTGCCGTGCCGACCGGCGATGCCGGGCGCGGCGGGGGCCGCGTCGTCGGCCGTCCCGGCGGGGGAGGCGCCGCCCGCGGCCGGAGCGTCCTCGGCGCGGCTCACAGCGAGGTCATGCCGCCGTCGACGCGGAACAGGGCGCCGGTGGCGAAGGCGGCGTCCTCGCTCGCGAGGAACACCATGATCCCCTCGACGTCGGCCGGGGCGCCGGGGCGCCCCATCGGGATCCGGCCGACGATCGCGGCGCGCTCCGCCGGATCGTCGGAGATGGTGGTGACCAGCGGGGTCTCGGTGTAACCGGGGACGACGGCGTTGACGCGGATCCCGTCGGCCGCGTAGGCGGCGGCGACCGTGCGGGTCAGGCCGTGGATCCCGGCCTTGGTGGTCGCGTAGGAGGTGAAGTCGTTCCCCTCGCCGGTCAGGCCCGTCGGCGAGCCGGTGAGGATGATCGAGCCGCCGCCGGAGGCGAGCATCGCGCGGACCGCGTGCTTGACGGTGAGCATCGTGCCGGTGAGGTTCACGTCCACGGTGCGCTGCCAGACGGCGAGGTCGAGGTCGGCGATCCGCGCGTCCTGCCCGAACAGCTGCACGCCCGCGTTCGCGACCACCACGTCCGGGCACCAGCCGGCCTCCGCGAGCTCGGCGAAGCCGGCCTCGACCGCCGGTTCGGAGGAGATGTCGACGGTGAGCGGGCGGGCCTCGGCGCCGAGTGCGGAGACGATCCCGTCGGCCGCGCGGGCGGCCGCCTCGCCGTCGCGGTCGGCGATCACGACCCGGGCGCCCTCGCGAGCGAAGCGGGTGGCCACGGCCAGGCCGATGCCGGAGGCGGCGCCGGTGACGAGGGCGGTGCGGGAGGAGAGACGAGACATCGTTGGTCATCCGTTCACGAGGGGATGGCGGCAGTCTGCCCAACCGGTTGACCGAAAGGCAAGGGGGTGGCGCCACGACGCCGGCGGGAGCGCTGAGCCGGCGCGGCCTCGTCACTCGGCCGAGAAATGCGTGATTCTGAGCCGCTTCCGGGGTGTAAGTGGCTCAGAATCACGCATTTCTCGGGCCCGGCCTGGGCTGGGCTGGGCTGGCCTGGCCTGGGCCGGGCGGGTGCAGGCCGGGAGGGACGGCGCGGGCTCCCGGGCGCGTCCCCGCTCCGGTCAGCGCCCGAACAGGTCGCCCAGGCCGAGATCGGAGATCTGGTCGCCGAAGCCGGTGAGCTGCTCGCCGAGGTCGGTGACGCCGCCGCCGATCCCGTCGGCCGCGCCGTCGAGGCCCTCGACGCCGGCGAAGTCGCCCATGCCCTCGAACCCTTCCATGCCCTCGAACCCCTCGGTGAAGCCCGCGAGCTGCTCGGAGAGGTCGGGGGCGAGCGCGTCGACGTCGATCCCGTCGCCGATCGCCGCGTCGAGCAGCGAGCCGCCGACGGAGCTGAGCACCGCACCGCCCGCGACCGCCGCGAGCAGGCCCGCCGCGCCGACGCCCGCGGCCCCGAGGCCGACGGCCCCGGCACCGAGCGTGGCCTTCCCTATCCCGCCGGAGCGGCCGCTCCCGGCGCTGCCGCCGACGCGGCCCAGCAGACGCGTGAGCCGCCGCGGATCCAGCACGCCGAGGCGCGTCGCGGAGCGGGCGAGGTCCTGCGGGTCCTCGGAGTGCGGCCGCTCGCCCTCGGGCAGCTCGCTGCGCATCGTCGTGCCCAGCTGCTCCCGCTGCGCCGGGGTGAGGCGCTCGAACGCCTCGCGGTGCACGCGCTCGAGCTGGTCCGGCTCCGCGGTGCGCACCAGGTAGTCGTAGCGGGCGATCGCCCGACGGTCCTCCGCGGTGAGCTCCGCTGCCCCGGCTGTCCCGGCTGTCCCGGCTGTCCCGGCTGCCCCGGCCGCACCGGCGGATCCGCGGGTGCCCGAGTGCGCGCCGCTGTCGGCGCCGTGGGCGGACCCGTCGCCGACGAGCGACGGCATGGACGTCGTCGGGATGCCCACGCCCGCCCCGCGCGTGGTGTCCGCGGCCCGGTGGTCCCGGCGCGGGCCGTCGTCCCGGTGGGACGAGGAGCCGTGCGCGGTGCGCTGCGGGTCGCCGTCCCCGGTGAGGGCGTCGGCGGCGCCGAGCACGAGGGAGCGCCAGTCCGAGCCCCCTCCCGAGCGGGAGCGGCCCGAGCTCTGCTGGTCCAGGGCCTTCTGGGCGGTGCCGATCAGGCGGCGGAACGTGCTCATAGGGGTCCTTCCGGTGGGACGCGCCCGGGTCTCCGGGCAGGGGACGAGGGTGACGGCGTCGCCTCCGTGTCCGCCGGGACGTCCCTGGGCCGAGCCTGGGAGCGCGACGGTTCCGCCGGCGGTGCTCCGAGCGCGGCGATGACCCGCTCGTCGACACGCCGTCGCCCTGACCTCGTCGTGCCGGTGGTCAGGTGCCGCCGCCGGTCCGCACGTCCGCCGCGGCGGGTGCCGGGATCTCCGGATCGAAGGGGATCATCGGCCGGTCTATCCGCTCGTGGCCGAGGCGCAGCAGGTCCTGGTCCACGCCGCCCGGGGTGAGGGCCAGCAGCCAGTCCGCGGCGGAGGCGTACTGGTCCGGCTCGAGATAGCCCATCTTCACCGTGACCACGTCGGATCCGGTCATCGACAGGCCCAGCCGGGCGAACATCGCGTGGGTCGCCCACTGCGAGCGGCGGGCGGTGACGACGGCGGTCAGCCCGGTCCGTGCCGCGTCGTCCAGTGCGGCCGAGGAACTCGCCTCGTGATCGAGCACCCGCAGCGCCGCCGCGCGGCCCGTCGGCCCCGACTCATCCAGCGCCGCCACCTCGACCGCGAGCGGGACGGGCCCCGGGTCCCGGGCATCGATCCTGCCTCCCACCTGCACCGTCAGTCGCCCGCCGACGCCTGCCGCCCAGGCCGCCTCCGTCGTCGCGGGATCCACGAGCGCGACCATCAGCGCGCTCACCGCGCCCGAGCGGATCTCGGGCCGTGCGGCGAGGCGGGCGAGGCAGTGCGTCGTGTCATCCGCGCCGCCGGCGCCGGGGTTGTCACCGGAGTCGGAGATCCAGAACGGGCGCGCCGACGAGGCGATCGCCGTCTCCAGGCACTCGTCGAAGCTGCCCGTCGGCGCGACGAACTCGAACTCGTGCCGCACCTCCCACAGCGCCGAGGCGAGCTCGAGCGCCGCCTCCCGGACCGCCTCTGCCTCGTCGCCGAACGCGACGATCGCGGCCTTGCAGCGGGGCTGGTCCGCCCAGGCGAAGCCGATCCAGCAGGACACGTCGGAGACGCCGGTCCGGGCCGTGAGCTCCGGGATCCGGGCGTACAGCGACCTCGCCGGCTCGATGCGGGTGGAGGTCTTCTCGCCGGGCAGCAGGATCGGCACGTGCACCAGCGCCCTGTGCGGCCGGGCCCCGCCGTCCCGCACCCGTGCCGCGACCCGGACCAGGTCCCGCAGCCCCCGCTCGCGCGTCTCCCAGGCGTCGATGTGCGGGGCATGGCGGTAGCAGGTCATCAGGTCGCAGGCTTCGAACAGGGTCTCCGAGACGTTCCCGTGCAGGTCCATCGCGGTGCCCACCACCACGTCCGGGCCGATCGCAGCGCGGATCGCGGCGATCAGGTCACCCTCGGCGTCCTCGAGACCGACCACGCTCATCGCCCCGTGGACGTCGAAGAAGAACCCGTCCAGCGGCGCCTCGGCGTGGGCGGCGGCGAGCCCGCCCACGATCTCCGCCTTCCACCCCTCGTAGACCTCGCGGTCGAGCTGTCCGCCGGGCAGGGCGCGGGCATGGAGCATGCCCACGTACTCCGCCTCCGGCGCCTCGAAGGGGTAGCGGCCCAGGATCTCCGGGGTGCCGCGCCGCACCTCGAAGTCCGCTTCGCCGGAGCGGTAGGGGGTGAAGGTCGAGGACTCGATCGCGATCCCGGCGATCGCGAGGCGGGGAGGGGCGGCGGGCTGCGTCGTCGCAGACATGGGGGCTCCGAACGGCTTAAGCGGTTGATAGCGTGGGTCACATCCTCGCACCCTGCGGTTCCGGCGACCAGCGAGGACCGCCCCGAGGACGAGGACGCCCGATGATCAGCTTCGACGACCGCCACGGCCCCGCGGACGCCGCCCCGGCCTCCGCCTACCCGGACCTCGCCGTCCCGGACTGGTACCGCGACGCGAAGTTGGGCGTGTTCGTGCACTGGGGCCTGTACTCGGTGCCCGCCTGGGCCGATGTGCTCGACCGCCGCGACGTCACCGCCGAGACCGCCTACGCCCGCCACCAGTACGCCGAGTGGTACGCGAACACGGTCCGCCTCGAGGGCAGCCCCACCCGGCAGCGGCACCAGGAGCTGTACGGCCTCGGCCGCACCTACGAGGACTTCGCCGACGACTGGCATCCGGCCGAGGACGCCGCCGCCGGGATCGTCGACCTCGCCGCCCGCGCCGGCGCCGGCTATCTCGTCCCCACCACCAAGCACCACGACGGCTTCTGCCTCTGGGACAGCGCCACCACCACCTTCACCGCCGCCCGCCGCGGCCCGGGACGGGACCTCATCGCCGAGCTCGCCGCCGAGACCCGGGCCGTCGGGATGCGACTGGGCCTCTACTACTCCGGCGCCCACGATTGGCACGTGAGCGACTTCCCGCCCCTGACCTCGAACGACGACCTCTTCGCGCTGCGCCGCAACGACCCCGCCTTCGCCGGCCACGCCGCCGCCCAGCTGCGGGAGCTGATCGATCGCTTCGCCCCGGACATCCTCTGGAACGACATCGACTGGCCCGACGCCGGCAAGCACGACGGCCCCGACTCCCTCGCGCAGCTCTTCCGCGAGCACCTCGACGCGGTCCCGCACGGCATGGTCAACGACCGATGGGGCGTGCCCGTCCACGGCGTGCTCACCCGCGAGTACCAGCACGTCGACGCCGTCCAGGACGAGGTGTTCGAGGCGACGCGCGGCCTGGGCCTCTCCTTCGGGCACAACGCCGACGAGTCCGCCGACCACGCCCTCGACGGCCCCGCGCTGATCCGTCTGCTCGTCGACGTGGTCTCCAAGAACGGCAACCTGCTGATCAACATCGGCCCCCGCGCCGACGGCTCCGTCCCCGAGCTGCAGGCCCGAGCGCTCGAGCAGCTCGGCGACTGGCTCGCCGTGCACCGCGCCGCGATCCACGGCACCAGGCCCTGGTTCCACGAGGCGGTGCGCGTCCCGCCGGAGGGCGTGCGCTTCACGCTCGGCGAGGCGGCCGACGGGCGCCCCGCGCTCCACGCCCTGCTGCTGGATGC
>Ga0308157_10007605_pt1 | contig 12581 bp, 11 predicted proteins | sample PhyBR1_FD_201035 | JGI IMG/M metagenome (GOLD analysis project Ga0308157, IMG submission 201035) | Phyllosphere microbial communities from UC Gill Tract Community Farm, Albany, California, United States - DLSLB.R1 | ecosystem: Host-associated > Plants > Phyllosphere > Unclassified | place: USA...
CGCTGATCACGAAGCTGCCGCTGCCGCAGATCCCGATGGCGCCGATGCGATGGCGGTCCACCCCTGGCTGCGTGCCCAGGAAATCGACCGCAGCGCTGAAGTCTTCGGCATACATGTCCGGCGACACTGCGTTGCGGGGCTCACCGGCGCTGCCGCCCCAGAACGACAGGTCCAGCGACAGGGCGATGAACCCCTGCTCGGCCATCCTGGTGGCGTACAGGTTCGCGCTCTGCTCCTTCACCGCGCCCATGGGGTGGCCCACGACGATCGCGGCCGTCTTCTGGCCGCGTTGCAGTTCGCGCGGAATGAACAGGTTGCCCGCAACCTCCATGCGGTACCGGTTCTTGAAGCTCACCTTCTGCACGAGCACCCGGTCGCTGCGGTAGAAATTGTCGGCATCGGCCGGCACGGGGCCGCCCGCCGGAGCGTCCGCCGCGAAAGCCGCACCGGCGGTGACGGTGGCTGCGGTGGCCGAGAAAACGCCCAGCGCCGCCGCATGGGTGCCGGCGGTTTTGAGGAAATCGCGCCGGCCCGAAAAGGGAGCGCCAGGCGTGTCTTCGGGATGCGGAAGGGGGTCGGTGAGTCGGTTCATGCAAAGCTCCTGTGGAAATGAAAAGGGCGAGCGAAGCCATGGCGCGCTGGATGGCGCCACTGGCAGGGTGGTGATTGATGGCGGTGGTTGGTGGCGGAGGGTTGGCGGTTGGCTGGGGGCTCAGTCCGGCAGGCGCTCGATCCGTACCGGAAACGGTCCCTGGCGCCGCAGCACCGCCAAGCCCGTGTCCACCCGGCCCAGCCGCAGCAGCCCGCTGGCATAGACGTCGTCGCCGACGAAGACCGCCAAGTTGCCCCATGGCGCGTAGAAGGCGATGTCGCCTGTGCGGGGCGCGATGCCCTCCGGCGATCCGGCCGCCGAGAGCTTGGCCGGCAAGGTGGCGATGCGCTCGACCCCGGCGTAGTTCTCCAGCGTGAGGGACAGCGGCAGCAGCGCAGCGAAATCGCGGCTGGCCGCGCTGTCGTTCAACGTGGCCGTGGCGGTTTCGCCACCGACTTGCAGGCGGATCTTCATGGGAGCTCCTTGAGCGAATGAGGAGGCGAACAGCGAGGCGCTCAGTCCGACCGCCAAGGCATTGCCGCAGGCCCGCGCCGTGCGGCGGAGAGAAGGAATGCGGTTGCTGTGTGCCATGCCGGGAAGTTTGCCCACGCAGTGCCGCGCCGACTAGATAATGAATGCTTAATAGATTTATCAGCCCCACTAATCAATCAAAGGCAGGCGGTCACATGGCACGGCGCAACCTCAACGATCTGCTCGCCTTCGTCACCGTGGCGCGCGAAGGCAGCTTCACCCGGGCGGCGGCCACGCTAGGCGTGACGCAGTCGGCGCTCAGCCAGGCGCTGCGCGGGCTGGAAGAGCGGCTGCAGATTCGACTGCTCACCCGCACGACGCGCAGTGTCTCGCCCACGCCGGCGGGTGAGCGGCTGATGCACGCCATCGGCCACCGCTTCGACGAGATCGAGGCGGAGCTGGACGCCCTCACCGCGCTGCGCGACAAGCCGGCCGGCACGGTGCGCATCACCTGCGGCGACAACGTGATGCACACCGTGCTGCTGCCCAAGCTCATGCCGCTGCTGCACGCCTACCCGGACATCACGCTGGAGTTCGACATGAACTACGGCTTTCGAGACATCGTGGCCGACCGGTTCGATGCCGGCGTGCGCCTGGGCAACACCATCGACAAGGACATGATCGCCGTGCCCATCGGCCCGCCGCTGCGCATGGCCGTGGTGGCATCGCCCGCGTACTTCGCCGCCCACCCCGCTCCGAAGACGCCGCACGACTTGACGGCCCACCGCTGCATCAACCAGCGCATGCCCACTTCGGGTGGCCTGTACGTGTGGGATTTCGCTCGTCGGGGGAAAGTGGTCAACGTGCGCGTGGACGGCCCGCTGATCTTCAACACCGCACCGCCCCAGGTCGATGCCGCGCTGGCAGGCTTGGGAATCACCTTGCTGCCGGAGGATGAACTGGCCCCGCACATCGAAGCGGGCCGGCTCGTGCGCGTTCTGGAAGACTGGTGCCCGCCCTTCGGCGGCTACCACCTGTACTACCCGAGCCGGCGCCAGCCCTCGCCCGCGTTTTCGCTCGTTCTGCAAGCGTTGCGACTGGAGGCAACGGGCCGGTGAGCGGCTCGCATTGCCCATCCGCCCATCCGCCCGGCCCCGCGGTGCGCGGGCTTCTCAGGCGCTTTGCGGCAGCGCTTCTTCGCTCAGCAGGGTGTCCAGCTCGGTCCACAGCGCATCGCACAGGCCGGGACGAAACGCGGACGCCTTGAACACCGGCTGCTCGCCTTGGTACACGGCCCACATCGGCCGATTGGCATCCGCCACGCACGCCCGGACGTTCGAAAGCCGGTCCGCCACCTTCACCACCAGCGCAAGCGTTTGCGGCCCCGTCACCCGGGCCAGCTTGGCGTAGGTCTTGGTCTTGCGCTCTTTACGCGTCTCGCCCGGTTCATCGGTGAGCAAGGCGACGCATTCGGCAACCAGGTCGCCGAAGCGCGCCCGCACGTCGTCCACCGTGGCGCCGGTGTCTTCGACCACATCGTGCAGATAGCCGATGACCTGCGCGTCTTCGCCGTAGGGCGCGAGAACCGCAGCGACCGCGTCCAGATGGTGCGAATAGGGGAGCGCCCCGTATCGCTGCGCGCCGTGCATGCCGACCGCGTAGGCGCGGGCCACGGAAAGTTTGGAGGTTTGCATGGCGAGAGTGTGATTCAGCGGCGGCTGGGGGAGACCTGGGGAAGGCCTGGCAGAGTGGAACAAGACGTAAAAGGCCGTGCCGGCTAACCCGCGACACCGTCCAGCCCGGTCGCGGCAACGAGCCCGTCGCGCATGGCCTGGCGGCCCGGGCGCGTCGCCAGGCCGATGCCGACCGACAGCGCGTCGCCTTCCGCCAGCGCACGGTACACGACGCCCGTTCGCCGCAGCCCGGTGAACGAGCGCGGCAGCAGGGCCACGCCACGGCCATTCGCCACCTCCGCCAGCAGCACATGGTGATCGGTCGGCTCCCTGAGCTTTTTCGGCGCGAAGCCATGCCGCGAAAAAACCTGCTGGCAGTGGTCGTAGAACGCGGGCTGGCGCGCACGCTCGAACCAGAAGACCGTTTCGCGCGACAGGTCGGCCAGGCGAAGCACCTTGCGTTTGGCCAGCGGGTGCGCGGACGGCAGGGCCACCACCATCGGCAGGCGGTCAAGCTCCACCACTTCCAGGCCCGGGGCGCGGGTGGGCAGCGCGACGAACGCCGCATCCAGCTTGCCGCTGCCCAGTTGGCGAACCAGCCGGGGCGAGGGGTCGGAAACGATGGACACCGTGGTGCCCGGGTGGATCGCCTGCACCCGCTGCGCCAGCCCGCGAAACCACCCGGGCTCGACGGCGCTCGTGAGGCCCAGCCGGAGCGTGGCAGGCATGCCGGGGTTGGCAAGGGTTGCCTGCGCGTCGCGAAGCAGCTTGGCGACGCCACGTGCGTAGGGCACCAGCCGGTGGCCCGCATCGGTGAGGTTCACGCCTTTCGTGTTGCGGTCGAAAAGCCGCGCGCCCAGCCGCTCTTCCAGCTCCCGGATGGCACGGCTCAAGGGCGGCTGCGACAGGTACAGCGTTTCGGCTGCCTGCCGGAAGCTCAGCGCATCCGCCACGGCCAGGAACAGCGCGAGCGAGCGGGAATCCAGAAGGTTATTCATACCAAAAAAGTATCACGAAATGGGTCATTCCCTGCGCAGCGGCCGCTCCCTACATTCAGCGGCTTCAACACCTTCCTGAGAAACACCATGGCTTTTTTCTTCTGTCTCAATACCGACGTCTCGCGTGGCGCGGCATCCTGCGAACACTTCGGAGGTGCCCGATGAGCACCGAACGCTACGAACGCGGCGTGCGCATGCTGGGCGCCGTGGATGGCCCGGCGGGCCTGGCGGTGGTCGAGGGGCTGGCGAAATCGTTCCCCGACTTCGCGCGCTACCTGCTGGAGTTCCCATTCGGCGACATCTACGCACGGGAAGGCCTGGGCCTGCGTGAACGCGAACTGGCCACGGTGGCCGCGCTGTGCGCCCTGGGCCATGCCCTGCCCCAGTTGCGGGTGCACGTTCATGCGGCGCTGCACGTGGGCTGCAAGCCGGGCGAGATCGTGGAAGTGGTGATGCAGATGGCGGTGTATGCGGGGTTTCCTGCGGCGCTCAACGGCCTGTCGGTCGTGCGCGAAGTGTTCGCGGAATCAGGCATCGCGCTGCCGCTGGCCTGACCGCCAAGGCAGCGCTTCAAAGCGCTCCGCGGGCCACGACCGTGTCCAACGACAGCGCGTGGATCTCGCCCAGCAACTGGGCCAGCCCTGCCGCTGCAGCCTGCACCACCGCACGGCCTTTTTCGGCCGTCGCGCCGGCCGCATTGCCCACTGCGCCGGCCGGGTGGTAATCCTGCATGGCCCAGCCCATCTTGGCGCTCTTGCCGTTGCCCAGGATGGCGTAGCGCTCCGCACGGTCCTGCGAGGTGGACCGCCAATGCTGCGCCTGGTCCATGCGCACGGTGTCAGGGGCAAGGTGCAGCATCATCGAAGTTTCGATCTCTCCGCCGTGGATGCCGAAGCGGTGCTCTTCGGCGCTGAACAAACCGTTCACCGCTTCGGGCAGTGGCAGGCTGAACCAGCTGGCGCTGTAGACCAGCAGGCCGCAATGCTGGCGCAGCTCGCGCGCCACGATGTCCATCACGCTCACCTGGCCGCCATGGCCGTTGAGCAGCAGCAGTTTCTTGAAGCCCGCGCGGGCCACGCATTCGCCCAGCTCGGTCCACAGCGCGATGAGGGTGGCGGGCTTGAGCGTGAGGGTGCCCGCATACGCGGTGTGCTCGGTGCTCAGGCCCACGTTCTGGGGCGGCAGGAACACGACCGGCAGGTGGCCGGGCAGCTGGGGCAGCGCCGCATCGATCACGCCCTGCAGCAGCGCGGCATCCACGCTGAGCGGCAGATGCGGACCGTGCTGCTCGATGGCCGCCACCGGCAGCACGGCGACGGTTTCGGCCGCCAGCCCCGACGCCTGGGCCTGCGCGAAATCGCGCGCAGACCATTCGGCCCAGAAGCGGGAGGGTGGCTGGAATGGTGCGGAGGGTACGGAGGGCGATGGGGTCATGGGCGGATGCGATGAGAAGGCGTGCGGTAAGAAGAGCGGTGCAAGGCGGCCAGGTCAGAACGTCGCTTGGGGCAGCTCGTTGCGCGTGAACACCAGCGACACCTTGGCCTCATCGGGAATGGGCGGCAATGCCGCGTCCCACGCCTGCCAGGCGGCGCGAAGCTCGGCCAGGCGCGCCGGTTCGCGGTCGCGCAGGTTGGCGCGTTCGCGGGGGTCGGCCACCACATCGAAGAGGTATTCCACACCATCCACCTGCAGGTATTTGTAGCGCCCGCGCACCAGCGCACGCTGCTCGCGGTGCTTCATGCGCCAGAACAGGTCGCGCTCCGGGCACCAGAGAGGGTCGTCGAAAAGCGGCAGCAGGCTGGTGCCGTCCAGCGGGTAATCGGGGTGCGCGGCCACGCCGGCGGCGGCCAGGAACGTGGCGGTCCAGTCCATGGTGAGGCTGGGCGTGTCGCTCACGCTGCCAGGGGCGATGCGCGCGGGCCAGCGGGCCAGCAGCGGCACGCGGATGCCGCCTTCCAGCAGATCCATCTTCTGGCCGACGAAGGGCCAATTGTTGGAATAGCGCTCGCCGCCGTTGTCGCTGGTGAAGACGATCAGCGTGTTCTCGGCCAGGCCCTTTTCCTCCAGCGCATCCAGCACCCAGCCGATGCCTTCGTCCATGTGATGGATCATGCGCTGGTAGGTTTCAAGGCTGCCCCCGTCGATGTGCTTGCCGAAGCCGCCCAGGCGCTCGGACTCGGCGCGGTCGTCCCGCGTGAGCCACGGCCAGTGCGGGGCGCTGTAGTGCAGGCTCAGCAGGAAGGGGCGATCGGCCGGTTGCTCGCGTACGAAGTCGGCCGCGCGGCGGCTCAGCAGGTCGGTGAGGTAGCCGTCTTCGGTGTGCGCGGTTTCTCCGGTCCAGAAGTCCGGCCGGCCGCGCGGATCGCAATGCGCGAAGTAATCCGAGCCCCCGGCGTGAAAGCCATAGAAGGAGTCGTAGCCCGACATGCGCGGGCCGAAATGCGGCGGGTAGCCCAGGTGCCACTTGCCCACCAGCGCGGTGGCATAGCCCGCGTCGCGCAGCAGCGAAGGCAGAGTGGGATGGCCGGGCGGCAGGCCCAGCACCTTGTCGCCATGCACGCTGGCCAGCGGCTCTTCAGCCGCGCCCCGCAGCCGGTACTGCCAGCGGCCCGTGGCCAGCGCGAACCGCGTGGGCGAGCACACGGCCGAATTGGAATAACCCCGCGTGCAGCGCAGCCCGGCGGCGGCCAGGGCGTCCAGCCGCGGAGAGACATCCACCGGCACGCTGTAGGCATCGCGCGCGCCCGTGCAACCCAGATCGGCGTAACCCAGGTCGTCGGCCAGGATGAAAAGAAGATTGGGGCGGGTGGCGGTCATCGGCAAATCACGGGCGGGGCGGAACAAGACCGGACAGACCCATCGGTCTGCCAGCCACATGGGCGGATTGTGGCGCCTCGCCCACGATCAAGCCACCGCTGACCCAGAAATGGCGCACCCGGGACGGAGGCAGCGTCCTACAGCTTTAATTACATTCCAGAGATACAAATTACACATTGACACAAACGTGACATATCGGTCCACTGGGCCATTCGATTACCGCTCAAAGGCAGCCATGAACTTCTTCCAACGCATGAAACTGGGCACCCTGCTGGGCTCGGGCTTCGCTCTCGTCATCGCCATCGGCTTTCTGGTGGCGGCTTTCGGCCGGGTCCAGTTGGACCAGGTGGGCAGCAACATCAAGCTGCTGTCGCACGACCGCGTCGCCAATCTGCTGCTCCTGCAGGAAATGAAGGACGGCCTGAACACGGTCGCCCGCGCGGCCCGCAACATCGCGCTGCTGGAAGACCCGACGCAGATGGCGGAAGAAAAGCGCCGCATCGAGCAGACCCAGGCCCGCAACGTGGAGCTGATCGGCCAGTTGAACACGCGCATGTCCAGCCCCGAAGCCCGTGCGCTGTTCGCCAAGATCGGCGAGGCCCGCCCCGCCTACGTGGCGGCACTGAACAAGGCGGTGGACCTGGGGCTGGCGAACCAGAACGAGCAGGCGCGCGAGCAGCTTCTCGGCCCCGTGCGCCCCGTGCAATCGGCGTATTTCAAGGCGCTCGATGACGTGATCGCCTACCAGAAGGCCGCCACCGTGAGCACGGCGGACGAGTCCGAACGCAGCGCCGCCTCGGCCGGCAACCTGATGCTGGCGCTGGCCGCCATCGCCGCCGCTGCGGGTGGCCTTGTCGCCTGGGCCATCACCCGCCAGATCAAGGCGCAGGTGGGCGGCGAGCCGGCCTATGCCTCCGAGATCGCCCAGCAGGTGGCGAGCGGCAACCTGGCAGTGGGCGTGCAGCTGCGCGAGGGCGATACCCACAGCGTGCTGGCCGCCATGAACACGATGCGCACCAGCCTGAGCGGCATCGTGGGCCAGGTGCGCGAGAGCAGCGAATCGATCGCCACCGGCGCGGGGCAGATCGCCACGGGCAACGCCGACCTGAGCCAGCGCACCGAAGAGCAGGCGTCCAACCTGCAGCAGACAGCGGCGTCGATGGAAGAGATGAATTCCACGGTCAAGCAGAACGCCGACACGGTGCGCACCGCATCGCAACTGGCGACCTCGGCCAGCGCCACGGCGACCAAGGGCGGAGAAGTGGTGAGCAACGTGGTGCGCACCATGGAGGACATCACGGCCAGTTCGCGCAGGATCAGCGACATCATCGGCGTGATCGACTCCATTGCCTTCCAGACCAACATCCTGGCGCTGAACGCCGCCGTGGAAGCCGCGCGGGCCGGCGAACAGGGCCGGGGCTTTGCCGTCGTGGCCAGCGAAGTGCGCAGCCTGGCGGGCCGGTCCGCCGAGGCCGCCAAGGAAATCAAGGCGCTGATCAGCCAGAGCGTGCAGACGGTGGAACAAGGCTCGTCGCTGGTCGGCGAAGCCGGCGCCACCATGAACGAGATCGTCGAGCAGGCCCGCCGTGTGGCCGACCTGATCGGCGAGATCGGTGCCGCCACGCATGAACAGGAGCAAGGCATTTCGCAGGTGAGCGATGCAGTGAACCAGCTCGATCAGGTGACGCAGCAGAACGCAGCGCTGGTGGAAGAGTCGGCCGCTGCGGCCGACAGCCTGAACCATCAGGCCTCGCGCCTGGTGGAAATCGTCAGCGTGTTCCGCCTGGACGAATCGGCCTCCGGCGCCGTCATTCGCCGCGCACAGGCCCAAAGCCGGACTGCGCCGGCCCCTGCTGCGCTGTCCCGCGCCCAGGCCCCTCGGGCCGTAGCCGCCCCTACCCGCAAGCCCCAGGCGTCGTTGACCGCGGCCCGGCCGGCGAAACAACCGGCGATGGCCGCCACGGCCGACGACGAATGGGAAAAGTTCTGAGCCGCCAGGGCGCTTGAACAGCCTCTGCACTGCCCCGCCTTGGCGGGGCTTTTTTATCGGCCGCTGCCGCCGTCAAGGCAGGGCGACCCATCCGGCCCCGCCGCTCTGCGCCGACTCTTCGGCCGCCAGGGCAGCGCAGCATTGCGCCAGGTGATCGACCAACGCCCGCACCCGCGCCGGCACGAAGCGGTTGCTGGGCAGCACCGCGTGCAGGGCGTAGCGCTGGCCCAGCCAATCGGGCATCAGCGCAACGAGGGCGCCTGCGCGCAGGTTGGCCCGCACGTCGATGGCCGATTTGTAGACGATGCCGCCGCCCGCCAGCGCCCATTCGTGCGCGATCGCGCCGTCGTCCACGCTGCGCTCACCTTCGACGGCCACCGACACCGCTTCGCCGTCGGTGGCGCGCTCGAAATGCCAGCGCACCTCGCGCCGGCCGGCGATGTGCAGGGTCAGGCAATCGTGCCGCGCCAGGTCCGCAGGATGCTGCGGAGCGCCCCGACGCGCCAGGTAGGCCGGCGCGGCGCAGGGCACGCGCCGGGTGATGCACAGCGGGCGGGCGACCAGTTGCGAATCGGCCAGCGCGCCGTAGCGCAGCGCTACATCGACCGCATCACGGCGCACGTCGTGCACCCGGTCGATCACCGACAAGGCGATGTGCACGCCCGGGTGCTGCTGCAAAAACCCATCGAACCACCCCAGCAGCAGGCTGCGCGACAGGTCGGAGGGCGCGGCCACGCGCACGGTGCCCCGCAGTGCACCAGCTTCGGAGGCCGCCTGGCTGGCGCCTTCTTCCAGCAACTCCAGCGCCCGCGTGGCGTAGTCGAGCAGGGTCTGGCCCTGGTCGGTCAGCCGCATGGCGCGGGTGGAGCGCTCGAACAGGCGCGTGCCCACCTGGGCCTCCAGCCGCTTGAGCATGGCGCTGGCAGCGGCGGGGGTGATTTCGAGCACCCGGGCCGCGGCGGTCAGGCTGCCGCCCCGGGCGGTTTCGACCAGCACACGCAGGTCGGAGATATTTTCAAATTTCATTTGAAATAGATAGAAACTCAACGGTCTTATCAAATCCATTTTGCCAACCTACAGTGCGTGCATCGCTGTTTCTTTTCTTCTTTTTTGACGGAGTTGCACATGAAAGCCATCGGCTACCACGCCCCCCATGCCATCGACCACCCTGAAGCCCTGGTGGATCTGGACCTTCCCGAGCCCACGCCTGGCGATCACGACCTGCTGGTGCGCGTGCAGGCGGTGTCGGTCAACCCCGTGGACACGAAAGTGCGCGCCAGCGCGGCGCCCGAGGCGGGTGCGCCGAAGGTGCTGGGCTGGGATGCGGTGGGCACCGTGCAGGCGCTGGGCAGCGCGGTGCAGGGTTTCGCGGTGGGCGACCGCGTGTACTACGCCGGCGCCATCGACCGCCCCGGCGCCAATGCCGAACTGCACGCGGTGGATGCACGCATCGCCGCGCATGCGCCCGCAACGCTCTCGGATGCCCAGGCCGCTGCGATGCCGCTGACCGCCATCACGGCGTGGGAGATCCTGTTCGACCGCTTGCGCATTCCGGCTGGCGATGGCGCGGCGGCGGGGCAGTCCCTGCTGATCGTGGGCGGCGCGGGCGGGGTCGGCTCGATCCTCATCCAACTGGCGCGCCAGTTGACGGGCCTGCGCGTGATCGCCACCGCCTCGCGGCCCGAAACGCGCCAGTGGTGCCTGGACATGGGCGCGCACGACGTGATCGACCACCACCAACCGCTCGCCCCGCAACTGGCGGCCCTGGGCGTGCCGCAGGTGGACCACGTGGCGGCGCTCACCCACACGCCGACCTACATGGGCCAATACGTGGAGTGCGTGCGGCCCCAGGGGCAGATCGCGGTGATCGACGACATGCCTTCGCTGGACGTGATGCCCCTCAAGCGCAAGAGCATTTCGCTGCACTGGGAAATGATGTTCACGCGCTCGCTGTTCGGCACACCCGACCTGCACCGCCAGGGCGAGTTGCTGGCCGAAGTGGCGCGCCTTCTGGATGCGGGCCGGCTGCGCAGCACCTTCACCACCGATGGCGGACGCATCGACGCGGCCCACCTGCGCCAGGCCCACGCACTGGTGGAAAGCGGCCGCGCCATGGGCAAGGTCGTGCTGCAGGGGTTCTGATCGCCGCTGTGTCGGCAGGGCCGCGATTCCGTGCCGGCAAGTTGCCGGCATCGGCCGACAGCCCGGGTACCGTGGGCGCTGGCACCATGCCGCATGCCCAAGCCCCCCACGCGCGACCTGACCCAAGGCCCCATCGGCCGCACGTTGCTGGTGTTCGCGTTGCCCATCCTCGCGGGCAACGTGCTGCAGTCCCTCAACGGATCGATCAACGCCATCTGGGTCGGGCGCTACCTGGGCGAGGCGGCGCTCACGGCCACGGCGAATGCCAACAACATCCTCTTCCTGCTGATCGGCGCCGTGTTCGGCGTGGGCATGGCGGCCACCATCCTCGTCGCCCAGGCCATGGGCGCGAAGAACCTCGCGCAGGCCCAGCGCGTGATGGGCACCAGCGCCACGTTCTTCGGGGGCACCTCGGTGCTCATCGCGCTGGTGGGCCTGCCGCTGTCGCGCGAGATCCTGGGCTGGATGGGCACGCCGCCCGACGCGCTGCCATTGGCCGAGGCCTACCTGCGCACGCTGTTCCTGGCCATTCCGCTGCTGTACCTGTTCGCGTTCATCTCGGCGGTGCTGCGCGGCGCGGGCGACACGCGCACCCCGTTTCTCTTCCTGCTGCTGGTGGTGGTGCTGGACACGGCGCTGAACCCGCTGCTCATCTTCGGCCTGGGGCCGCTGCCGCGCATGGGCATCGCGGGCTCGGCCATGGCCACGCTGGTGGCCAACGCCTTGAGCTTCGCGGCGCTGCTGGCGTGGCTGCGCTACCGGCGCCACCCGTTGTGGATCGGCCGCGCGCAATGGCGGCTGTTCGTGCCCGACCCGGCCATCCTGCGGGCGCTGGTCGTCAAGGGCATTCCGATGGGCGTGCAGATGGTGATGATCTCGCTGGCCATGCTGATGGTGATGGGCATGGTCAACGCGCAGGGCGTGGTCACCGCGTCGGCCTACGGCGCGGCGCTGCAGTTGTGGACCTACGTGCAGATGCCGGCCATGGCGATCGGCGCCGCGTGCTCGTCGATGGCCGCGCAGAACGTGGGCGCCGGCCGCTGGGACCGGGTGGACGGCGTCGCGCGCAGCGGCACGCTGTTCAACTTCGTGCTCACGGGGGCGCTGATCGCGCCGCTCATCCTGCTCGACCGCATGGCGCTGTCGCTCTTTCTGCCCGAGGGCAGCGCTTCGCTGGAAGCGGCGCGGCACCTGAACCACATCGCGGTGGGATCGTTCCTGTTCTTCGGCGTGACCTTCGTGCTTTCGGGCGTGGTGCGGGCGACGGGGGCGGTGGTGCCGCCGCTCATCATCCTGGGCCTGGCGCTGTGGGGCATCCGCCTGCCGATCGCCTACGGGCTGCAGCCCTGGCTGGGCGCGGACGCAATCTGGTGGAGCTTTCCGGCCAGCGCGCTGTGCGCCATGCTGATGTCGATGGCGTATTACCGATTCGGCCGCTGGCGCCAGGCGCGCATGCTGCCGCCCGGCGAATCGGTGGCCACACCGGCCGAGGTGGGCGGGCTGCCGCCCGCGCCCGTTTGCACGCCGGCGCAGGCAGCGCCCGTGGGGGCGGTGCGCCAGCCGGCTTGAGGGCTGGAGGCTCGCCGTTACCATCGGCGGCATGACGACCGACGCCCTGCCCTCCGCCGCAACGCCCGATTCCACCCCGTCCACGCAAGACCTGTTCCGCGAAGACGCGTACCTGCGCGAATGCCAGGCCACCGTGGTGGCGGTGCAGCCGGACGGCGGCATCGTGCTGGACCGCACGGTGTTTTACCCGCTCGGGGGCGGTCAGGCCGGTGACAGCGGCGTGCTGGTGCGGGCGGACGGCAGCACGGTGGCCATTGCCGACACGCGCAAGGGCAAGGATGCCGAAGGCCGGCCCACGGCCGCCATCGTGCACGTGCCGGCCCCTGGCG
>Ga0308157_10007609_pt1 | contig 12574 bp, 7 predicted proteins | sample PhyBR1_FD_201035 | JGI IMG/M metagenome (GOLD analysis project Ga0308157, IMG submission 201035) | Phyllosphere microbial communities from UC Gill Tract Community Farm, Albany, California, United States - DLSLB.R1 | ecosystem: Host-associated > Plants > Phyllosphere > Unclassified | place: USA...
GCACCACCAGTTCGGCGCCTTCGGATTCGATGATCTCGAACTGCCGGGCCTCGGCCTGCGCCTTGGTGGCGGCCGTCACCGGAATGTGGTGGAACGGCACGTTGTAGCTGGCCGCCAGTTGGTAGAAATCGCGATGGTTGCTGATGATGGCGGCGATGTGCACCGGCAGCAGGCCCGACTTCCAGCGGAACAGCAGGTCGTTCAGGCAGTGGCCCTCGCGGCTGACCATGATCACGGTCTTCATCGGCTCCGAGGCAGCGTGCAGCTGCCAGTGCATGCCGTGCGGGCTGGCGAAGGCGGCCAGCTGCGTTTTCAGCGCCGCATGGTCGTGCTCCCCGCAGGCGAACTGCACGCGCATGAAAAACAGCCCCGTGGCGTGGTCGTTGTATTGGGCGGCCTCTTCGATGTTGCCGCCATGCTCCAGCAGGAAGCCGGACACCGCATGCACCAGCCCGAGCTTGTCGGGACAGGACAGGGTAAGGATATAGGCTTGGTTCATAGCGGGGCGATTGTCGCAGCACCCGGCGTTTGTCCGGCGGGGCCTCGGCCGGGCGCGAAAATACGCGCTCATCTCACGGAGCGCGGGCGGCAGCACGGCGCCACCGGTGGCAAGCACGACAAGGACATTCATGGAAGAAGAGGAGGGGCCCGCCCCGAAGCGGGTGCCCGGCTGGGCATGGGCCGGGTACGTCGCGGCGGGCGTGGCCTGGCTGGCGGGCGGCGATGCGCTGCTGGCGTCGCTGCCGGGTGGCGCCGGCCTGTACGGCAGCGCCAAGGACATCGCCTTCGTGCTCGGCTCCGCCGCGCTGGCGGCCGCCGGGTTGCGCTGGCTGCGCGCCTCCGATGCCGCCGCGAGCGCCGATCAGGGCCGCGAGTTCGCGCAGATGGCGCAGAGGGCGCGCGGCGCCGAAGAGCGCCAGCGCCTGGCCACCACCGTGGTGGACAACGCCATCGAGGGCATGGTGGTGACCGATGCGCACAACCGCATCCTGTCGGTGAACGCGGCCTTCACCCGGCTGATGGGCTACACCGAGGCGGAGCTGCTGGGCGAGACGCCCCGCCTGTTCAAGTCGGGCCGGCACGACCGCGCCTTCTACGAAGCCCTGTGGGCCGAGCTGTCGCGCACCGGCCGCTGGCAGGGCGAGATCTGGAACCGGCGCAAGAACGGCGAGGTGTTCCCCGAGCGCATGTCGCTCAGCACCGTGCGCGACGGCGCCGGCGCGATCACGCACTACGTGTGCCTTTTCACCGACGTGTCGCAGGAGCACGCCCAGCGCCAGCGCCTGGCGTTCCTGGCCCACAACGACCCGCTCACCGGGCTGCCCAACCGCACCTGGTTCGCCCAGCGGCTGCAAGAGGCCACGGCCCAGGCCCGCGAGACCGGCGAGCCCATGGCCGTGCTGCTTCTGAACCTGGACCGGTTCAAGGACGTGAACGACAGCTACGGCCACGCCGCCGGCGACGAAGTGCTGCGGCACATCGCGCGCCGGCTGGAATCGGCCCTGCGCCCCGGCGACCTGGCCGGGCGCCTGGCGGGCGACGAGATCGGCGTGCTCGTGCGCCAGGCCCACAGCGAAGACGAGGCCGCCGCGATCGCCCGCACGCTGATCGCCGCTGTGGCCGAGCCCTGGCGCTCGCCCGAGGGCTTCGAGGTGGTGGCCGGGGCGAGCGTGGGCATCAGCCTGTTTCCGCGCCATGGCGACAGCGCGCAGGCGCTGCTGCAGGGCGCGCACGCGGCCGTGTACGGCGCCAAGGAGCGCGGGCGCGGCGCGTGGTGCTTTTTCAGCGAAGCCATGACCCGGGCCGCGCGCGAGCGCCTGGCGCTCGAATCGCGCCTGCGCGCCGCGCTGGCGCTGGGCCATCTGCAACTGCACTACCAGCCACAGGTGGACATTGCCTCGGGCCGCGTGATCGGCGCCGAGGCGCTCGTACGCTGGATGGACCCGCAGGAAGGCCTCATTTCGCCCGCGCGCTTCATCCCCGTGGCCGAGCGCTCCGGCATCATCGGCCCGCTGGGCGAATGGGTCATGCACGAGGCCTGCCGCCAGGGCCAGGCGTGGCGCGAGGCCGGGCTGCCCGGCCTCACCCTGGCGGTGAACGTGTCGCCGCGCCAGTTCCACCTGACCGACCTGGCCGGCTGCGCGGCCTCCGCCCTGTCCGCATCGGGCTACCCGCCGACCCTGCTGGAGCTGGAGATCACCGAAGGCGCCCTGGCCGAGCGCCCCGAAGAGGCCCGCCAGGTGCTGCTGCGCCTGCGCGGCCTGGGCCTGCGCATGGCGATCGACGACTTCGGAACGGGCTATTCATCGCTGGCGCACCTCAAGCGCTTTCCGATCGACGTGCTCAAGATCGACCAGGGCTTCATCCGCGACCTGCCGCAGAACACCGACGACATGGCCATCTGCACGGCCATCATCGCCATGGGCCACAGCCTGGGGCTGGCCGTGCTGGCCGAGGGCGTGGAGACGCCCGAGCAACTGGCCTTCCTGCGCGAGCGCGGGTGCGACCGCTACCAGGGCTACCTGTGCCAGCGCCCGCTGCCGGCGGCCGAGTTCACGGCGCTGCTGCGTGCGCAGGTGCCTGGGCCGGCGGGCGCGTAGCGAAACGGGCGCGCTCGGGGCTGGAGCGCCATGGCGTCAGCGAACTGTTTGCTATGAAAATCATAGCTATACTCCCTAGTTTTTATTGCGCTGGAGGCCTTTTTTATGCTAGGCCGTCAACTCATGGTGCGGCGCCCTTCGTACCCCGTGCACCTTGCCCAGCTTGTGCGCCTCGCAGCTCGGCGCAATGGTCGCGCTGCGGCAGGGCGGGGGTGGCGTGCACCGCATCCGCCTCGCCCGGCAGGGCCGCCGGGGCGCCCTCGGCCTGCGCCAGCGCCACCTTGGCAACGAGGCCGGGAAACCAGTGCGTCGGGACGCCCACGCTGCGCAGCACGTGGCCGCCGCCGGCCACCAGCACCACTGCCTGCCCAGGCCGCCGCGCCGCAGCGGCCACGGCCGCCATGCGCGCATCGCGGGCGATCTGAATGCGGGCCATGCCGGGAATCTGCGCCTCGGGCAGCAGGCCGCAGTGCCCGTCGCGCAGGGCCGTGTACTGGCGCTCCAGCTCGGCGGGGCCAAGGTGGCGGTCCCAGCGCTCGTCCCGCATCGCTTCGCGCATTTCGCTGCGCGGCAGGTTGCCGCCGCGCACCGGCACGCCGGCACGCACCGCCGCCATCGCCACGGGGCCGTACTGCGCCCACGGCCAGGCCGCCGCGTTCCAGCCGAGTGCCTGCTGCACCTGGCCTTCCGTCGCATCGCGGGGCAGGCCGTCGGTGGCGCGGCCGCTGTCGGCCATCTCCATCACCAGCGCCGCCAACTGCCCGCGCGCGGCCAGCCACTGCACGGCCTCGCGCTCCAGCGCCTGGTGTTCGGGGGCGTCGTGCTGCTCGCCGATCAGCAGGACGTCTGCGGGCAGCAGGGATTGGACCTGTGCGAGCCAGGGCGTGGGGGACGCAGGTGCCTTGCCGACTGGCGCGCTCAGCGAAGCGCAGCCGCACAGGGCGGCCAGGAGCGCGGCGGCGAACAGGGCACGGGCCGGCCGGCCTGTGCGCACGCGGCGAAGAAATGGGAGCGTGGGGCGGTGCATGGCGCCGATGCTAGCGCCGGCCGCACCGCCAGGCCGCGGCCGTCTTGACCCGTGCCCGTGCCCGGATCACACCTCGGTGACGAACTGCTCGCGCGGGCGCCGCACCTTGGCCAGCGGGGCCAGCCAGTCCTGCTCGGCCTGCCGGTAGCCCAGGGGCAGAATCGCGACGCTGCGCAGGCCGCGGGCGCGCAGGTCCAGGATGCCGTCGAGCGCTTCGGGGTCGAACCCTTCCATGGGCGTGCTGTCCACCGCTTCGTACGCAGCGGCCATCAGGGCTGCGGACAGGGCGATGTAGGCCTGCCGCGCCGCGTGCTGGAAGTTCACCTCGGCGCCGCGCTGCGGGTAGGTGTTCAGCAGCATGTTGCGGTAGTTCTCCCAGCCCTCGTTCTTGAAGCCGCGCACCGCGTTGGTGTAGTCGAACATGGCGTTGATGCGCTCGGGGGTGTAGTCGTCCCAGGCGGCGAACACCAGCAGGTGCGATCCGTCCGTGATCTGGGCCTGGTTCCACGCGATGGCCTGGATGCGCTGGCGCACCTCGGTGTTGGTGACGACGATGATCTCGAATGGCTGCAGCCCGCTGGAGGTGGGCGCCAGCCGCGCCGCTTCGAGGATGCGCTCGACCTTCTCGGCCGGCACGGCACGGGCGGGGTCCATCTTCTTGGCCGCATAGCGCCATTGCAGGCGCTCGATCAGCGGGGTCGCATCGGGGCCGGAAGTCACGGTTTCGAGTTCGGCGGCCAGTTCGGCGGTGGGGGACATGGGATTTCCTTCAGGGCAAGAGCGATGGGGGCGGGCGCGCACCAGGCGCGTCGCCTGGACTATGGGGCTTCCGGCCGGGAGGAATAACCCCCTGCCGGGGAATCGCAGCGTTTCGATCCAGGAAACAAAACGCAACATTGGCCGCCACCGCCGTGCCTCTGAGGCCCCTTCGGCGCCATCGGCAAATCCTCGCCGTTCGCGTTGACATTGGGCAACCCGCAGGGGCCCGCGCAGGAGTAAAACAGCGGTTTGGCAGTGTTTTTGGAAAGCGCCAGCGACATGCAACGCGACCCCTTCACCCCCATGGCGTCCGACGCCACCCCCGTGCAGCCCATCAGCCTGGACGTGCTGCGCGAGAAGTACCTCAAGCCCGGCGAGACCGACGTGGAGGACCTCTACCGCCGCGTGGCCCGGGCCCTCGCCTCGGTGGAGCCCGCTGCCGAGCGCGCGGCTCACGAGGCACGCTTTCTCGCCAACCTGCGAGCGGGGGCGATCGGCGCCGGGCGCATCATGAGCGCCGCCGGCACCGATATCCAGGCCACGCTCATCAATTGCTTCGTGCAGCCCGTGGGCGACTGCATCCAGGGCGTGGACGACGGTGGCTACCCCGGCATCTACGAAGCCCTGCGCGAGGCCGCCGAGACCATGCGGCGCGGCGGCGGCGTGGGCTACGACTTCTCGCGCATCCGGCCCAAGGGCGCGCAGGTCAAGGGCACGGCCTCGCTCGCGTCGGGGCCGTGCAGCTACATCAACGTGTTCGACCAGTCGTGCTCCACGGTCGAGAGCGCGGGCGCGCGGCGCGGCGCGCAGATGGGCGTGCTGCGCATCGACCATCCCGACGTGCTCGAGTTCATCACCGCCAAGCGCACGCCCGGGCGGTGGAACAATTTCAACGTGTCGGTCGGCGTGCCCGACGCCTTCGTCAAGGCCGTGGTCGATGGCCAGCCGTGGGACCTGGTGCATGCGGCCCGCCCCGGCACCGCGCTGCTGGAGCAAGGCGCGGTGCAGCGCACCGACGGCCAGTGGGTGTACCGCACCGTGCAGGCCCGCGACCTGTGGGACACCATCATGCGGTCGGCCTACGACTTCGCCGAGCCGGGCATCCTGTTCCTGGATGCGATCAACCGCGACAACAATCTGCATTACTGCGAAGCGATCGCGGCGACCAATCCCTGCGTCACGGCCGACACCTGGGTCATGACAACGGACGGCCCCGCGCAGGTGGCCGACCTCGTCGGCCGGCAGTTCGGCGCGGTGGTGGACGGCAAGATCTTCGCGACGGAGAGCGATGGCTTCTTCAAAACCGGCCACAAGCCGGTGGTGGAGCTGCGCACACGCGAAGGGCACGCGCTGCGCCTTACGGCCGACCACCGCGTGCGGCGCGTGGCGCGCCAGACCTGCTATGCCCAGGCCCTGGAATGGACGCCGGCCGCAGAACTGCAGCCCGGCGACCAGATCGTGCTGCACGACCACCGCGCGCTGGGCGGCTGGGACGGCGCAGGGACCGAGGCCGAGGGCTACCTGCTCGGGCTGCTCGTTGCCGACGGCATCTTGAAAGCCGACAAGGCCGTGATTTCGGTGTGGGCGCCCGAGCTGCGGCAGGTGGGCAACGGCACCGTCGCTTACGCCGCCACTGGCGCGGCCGGCATCGTCCAGGCGGCGGAGGCCGCCGCTGCCACGCTGCCCCACCGTGCGGACTTCGGCGGTTTTCAACGCCCCATCGGCGCGCGTGGCGAGGCCCGCATGGCCAGCGGCGCGCTGTGGCGCCTGGCGCATGCCCTGGGCATGCGGCCGGGCCACAAGACGATCACGCCCGCCATGGAACGGTGCTCCTCGCACTTCGCCGCAGGCCTGCTGCGCGGACTGTTCGACGCCAATGGCTCGGTGCAGGGCGCGCAGGACAAGGGCGTGAGCGTGCGCCTGTCGCAAAGCGATGCAACGCTGCTGCGCACCGTGCAGCGCATGCTGCTGCGCTTCGGCATCGCTTCCACGCTGTACACCGGTCGGCGCCCCGCGCAGCAGTGTCTGCTGCCCGCTGGCCGCGGCGGCCAACAAACGTATTCCACGCGGACCCAGCACGAGTTGGTGGTGGCGGGTGACAACCTGCCGGTGTATGCCGATCGCATCGGTTTTGCCGACACCGCCAAGGCCGGGCGGCTGGAGGCAGCCCTGGCAGGCTACCAGCGCCGCCTGAACCGCGAGCGCTTCACGGCCACCGTGGAGTCCATCGCGCCGGTTGGCACCGAGGACGTGTACGACGTCACCGTAGCGGACTGCCATGCCTTCGATGCGAATGGCCTGTACGTGCACAACTGCGGCGAGCAGCCATTGCCGCCCTACGGCTGCTGCGACCTGGGGCCCATCATCCTCACGCGCTTCGTGCGCAACCCGTTCGGCCTGGTCGGCGCGCCGGTCTTCGATTTCGAGGCCTTCGAACAGAGCGTGGCGACGCAAGTGCGCGCGCTCGACAACGTGCTGGACGTGACCTTCTGGCCGCTGGAAGCGCAGCGCGCCGAATCGGCCGCCAAGCGCCGCATCGGCGTGGGCTTCACGGGCATGGGCAACACGCTGGCCATGCTCTGCCTGCGCTACGACCGTGCCGAGGGCCGCGCCATGGCTGCGCGCATCGCCGAGCGGCTGCGCGATGCGGCTTATGCCGCTTCGGTGGCGCTGGCGCGCGAGAAGGGCGCGTTTCCGAAGTTCGACGCCGCGGGGTACCTGGCGCCCGGCACCTTCGCCAGCCGGCTGCCGCAGGACTTGCAGGCGCAGATCCGCGAGCACGGCATCCGCAACAGCCATCTGCTGTCGATCGCACCCACGGGCACGGTGAGCCTGGCCTTTGCCGACAACGCCTCCAACGGCATCGAGCCGCCGTTCTCGTGGACCTACAAGCGCAGGAAGCGCGAGGGCGACGGCCGCATGAGCGAATACGCCGTGGAAGACCATGCCTGGCGCCTGTACCGCGAACTGGGCGGCGACGTGAACGCGCTGCCCGAGTACTTCGTGAGTGCGCTGTCCATGCCCGCCGCGGACCATATCGCGATGATGGAAGCGGTGCAGCCCTTCGTCGACACGGCCATCTCCAAGACGGTGAACGTGCCGGCCGACTACCCCTACGAAGACTTCAAGGACCTGTACCTCAAGGCCTGGCGCGCGCGATTGAAAGGGCTGGCGACCTACCGGCCCAACACCATCCTGGGCGCTGTGCTGGAGACCCATGCGCCCGAGGCCCCGCCTTCCGCTGCGCCTGCGCCTGCCGCCATGCCCGCCACTTCATCGGCGGCTGCGGTGGTCCATGACCCGATGCGCACCGTGATCGAAAGCCGCCCCAAAGGCGCGCTGCCCGCCGTGGCGGAAAAGGTGGAGTACTGGACGCAGGAGGGCCACAAGACGCTGTACCTGGTCGTGTCCTTCTTGCCCGTGCCCAATGCCAACGGCACCGGCACGGTGGACCGCGCCATCGAGTTCTTCATGCCCGTGGGCCAGAGCGGTGAATCGCAGCAATGGATCACCTCCAGCATGCGCATGCTCTCGCTGGCCGCGCGCGGCGGCTTCCTGGAGCGCGCCCTGAGCGACATGCGCAAGGTGGCGTGGGACCGCGGCCCCGTCCGCCTGGGCACCCGCCAGCGCGAGGACGGCACCCGCGTGCCGCTGTGGCACGACTCCGAGGTCGCCGCCATGGCCTACGCCATCCAGAACATCCTCGCCAGCCGCGTGCCCGACCCCGTGCAGCAGGTGCTGCCGCTGGACGAGCCCGAAGCACCCATGGGCATGCCCCCGGCCATGGCCGGCAAGAAGTGCCCCGAGTGCGGCGCGCATGCGGTGATCCGCAAGGATGGGTGCGATTACTGCACGCAGTGCGGTCACCTGGGGACGTGCGGGTGAAAGGTTTCGCAGCGTTGCCCAAGGCACGGAGGTTGCTATTGAATCAATAGCATGGTGCCGTTGGTAATACTGCGGTAGCGCCTGTTTTGTCAGATTCGGTGCAAGCCGCCTCGGGCGGCTGGCGGGCGATACTGTCCGCTCCCAGGTTTTCCCGCCTTCGCATTCTTCATCGTCGATGCTTTCTTCTTCCCCCGTCCGCATCCTTTTCACCCTCGCTCTCGCCACCACCGCCGCTGCGCTGTGCCTGGCCCTCAAGACGCCATTGCCCTGGATGCTCGGCCCGCTGATCGCCACCGCCTTGCTGTCCATCGTGGGCGCGCCCACGGACAGTTCGCGCCGGCTGCGCAATGCGGGGCAGTGGACGCTCGGCGCGGCGCTGGGGCTGTATTTCACGCCGCAGGTGACGGCGCTCGTCGCGGGGCTGTGGTGGGCGATTGCGTTGGGAGTGGCGTGGGCGCTGTTTTGCGGATGGCTGTTCGGCGCATGGCTGTATCGCGTGCACGCACCGCATTTGCAGGGCGTGCCGACGCCGGTGCTGCGCGCCACCAGCTATTTCTCGGGCGCCATCGGCGCGGCGTCGGAGATGACGCTCCTGGCCGAGCGCGAACACGCGCGCACCGACCTCGTCGCTGCCAGCCACAGCCTGCGGCTGGTGATCGTGACGGTGACCATTCCGTTCGCGCTGCAGTTCAGCGGATTGCAGGGGCTGGACACGCTGCCGCCCGCAGTGCGTGTAGTCGATTTGCAGGGCCTGGCGCTGCTCGCCGGGCTCACGGGTGTGGGTGCACTGGTGATGGAGCGGCTGGGCCGTGCCAATCCCTGGTTCATGGGCGCTCTGGTGGTGTCGATGGGCCTGGCCATGGCGGGCATCGTGCTGTCGGCCGTACCGCAGGCGCTGGTCAACGCGGCGCAACTGGTGATCGGCGTCAGCCTGGGCGTGCGGTTTCGTCCCGGCTTCCTGCAGACCGCGCCGCGCTGGCTGGGCTCGGTCGCGATCGGCACGCTGGTGCTGCTGGGCGTGTGTACCTTGTTCGCCGTGGGCCTTTCGTGGACCACCGGGCTGCACTGGGTGACGATGGTGCTGGCGTCGGCACCGGGCGGCATCGCCGAGATGTCGATCACCGCGAAGGTGCTGCAACTGGGTGTGCCGGTGGTGACGGCCTTCCAGGTGTGCCGGCTGATCGCCGTGCTGCTGCTGGTAGCGCCGCTGTATCGGTGGATTTACGCAAGGCATTCACCGGCCGGATAGGGCGGTGCCGAGGCGCTGCAGACGGCATGCTAGATTGACCGGACCATGCTCCAGCCCACGCCCACCAAGCTGCCCATCAACCTGAACGATCTGCTGCTGCAGCGCACGGTGGAGGGCGAACGCATTGAATACAAAGAGGGCTGGAACCCGGATGCCATCGTTCGCACGCTGTGCGCCTTTGCCAATGATTTCGAGAACCTGGGCGGCGGCTATGTGGTGATCGGGCAGGACTGCGATGCCAACGGCCAGCCCGTCTTTCCGCCCAAAGGGTTGGCTGAAAATCAGCTCGACAAGATCCAGCAGGAACTGCTGGCCGCATGCCAGTTGATACAGCCGCTGTACTTTCCAGTGTTGAGCCTTGAGGTGGTGCAGGGCCGCCATCTCATCGTGCTCTGGGCCCCTGGCGGACAGAATCGGCCCTACAAAGCGCCAGAGGCTGTGACGTCCAGGCACAAGGTCTGGCACCACTACATTCGCCGCTACAGCAGCACCGTGCAAGCCAAGGGCGAGGTGGAGCAGGAGTTGTTGAGCCTGGCGGCAAAGGTGCCTTGGGATGATCGGTTCCATCAGGCCGCTTCAGTCAGTGTGCTGTCCAAACCGCTGATGCAGGCCTTTTTGCAGGAGGTGGACAGTGCCCTGGCTGCCGATGCGGCAGACTTGTCGGTCGAAGCGCTCGGGCGGCAGATGAATGTGATGGGTGGGCCGGATGAATCGCCGTGGCCCAGAAACGTGGGATTGCTTTTCTTCAGCGATCAGCCCACTCACTTCGTTCCCGGAGCGCAGGTGGATGTGGTGGCCTTCCCCGAAGGCACCGATGGCGATGTCATCGTCGAAAAGTCTTTCAAAGGCCCGTTGTCGCAAATGACCCGCGAGGCGCTCGAGTACCTGCGGCGCAATTACCTGTATGAAACGGTGACCAAGCATGCCCAGCGCGCCGAGGCCACGAGGGCCTGGAATTTTCCATTCGCTGCGGTAGAGGAAGCCCTGGTGAACGCGGTGTACCACCGCACCTACGAGAGCCGCGATCCGGTGGAGGTCCGTATCAGTCCGCAGGAGCTGGTGATCCTGAGTTATCCCGGACCCGATCGTTCGGTGCGCATGGAGGATTTGCAGGCGGGACGCGCCGTCAGTCGCCGCTACCGCAACCGGCGCATCGGTGAGTTTCTGAAGGAGCTCCGACTCACGGAGGGGCGCGCGACGGGCATCCCGAAAATTCTCAAGGCGATGCGCACCAACGGGTCGCCGATGCCAGTCTTCGAAACCGACGAAGAGCGGTTGTCATTCGTGGTGAGGCTGCCCATTCATCCTTCGGCCAAATCCCGGGCCGCGGAAGTCACCGCGGAAGTCACCGCGGAAGTCACCGCGGAAGTCACCGCGGAAGTCACCGCGGAAGTCGCACGGCTCCTTGGTGTGCTCGAAGGGGAAATGCCCCGCGCCTCGTTGATGGATGCCGTGGGCCTCAAGCATGCGGAGCATTTTCGCAAGGCGTATTTGTCGCCTGCGCTGGCTGGTGGCCTGGTGGAAATGACGATGCCGGACAAGCCGAACAGCAGAAACCAGCGATATCGGCTCACTCGCTCGGGTGCCGATTGGGTTCAACGCAGCGACCCAAGGCGCCCGTAAATAGCGCACGCGGTGTCGGTGCGTTTCGATGGGTGGCGCGGTCAGTGCACCACGACCGGGTTCTGCGCCAACCCGACATAGCCATCGAGCGTGTCTTCCACTTCTTCCTGCGTCGGGGTATCGCGCTGCCAAGCCAGGATCTGCTGCTGGAACATTTCAGCCCAGGAGCCGTCCAGGTACACCTCTTTGCCGGAGCGCTTGTCCACGATTTCGAATCCGTGGCGCGATAGCTGGGGCGGGGTGGGCCAGCCTTTGGGGGCGCCGTTTGCGCCGGCATCCGGCTGCATGTGGACCACCACAAAGGTTTCGGAGTCATAGAGCATGTGCATGGTGTTCCTCTGTCGGTTCGTTTCTGTCAGATGGCCACCCAGGTCGGGAAGTTCAAGCCCTGGCGCATCCGTGGGTCGGTAAAAACCCGCTGGATGCGTGGGAACAGTATTTCATGAAACCCTGCTTCAGACGGCCCTGAGTACGAAGTGACCGCACTGTCCCACGCACATGTGGGCGAAACCGCACAGGCTTTCGCGCCCTGCGCCGCACGCGGTGAGGGAATCGATCAGGGCGGTGAGTTGGCACTCAGGCGCAGATCGGCGAAGTCGCCGTTGGATTGGGTGATGCGGATGCGCGCCGGCAGAAAGCCCAGGGAGGGCGCGAGCCACAGTTCGGCCTTCTGGTCGTATTCCTTGCGCGGCAGTCGCTGGAGCTTGAGTGCCGGGGTGGCGCCGCGGGGCAGGTCCAGCATCTCGGTGCCTTCCACGGTGAAGGTCCAGCGGTCGGCGTAGCGCGCGCCCACCGTGGTCAGGGTGATCTGGGTGCCATCGGGATAGCGCTCCGGGGCCGCCGCCAGCAGGGCGCCCAGCTGGATGAACACGCTGAGCCGGTCTTGCGCGCCCGCGCCGATGGCGGCTTGGGGCGTGTTGGCGCTGAAGGTGACGCGCCCCTGGCCGAAGTTGAAGTGCGCTGCCTGCTCGCTGCGGGCCTTGTCGCCGAAGCGCTCGGGCTGCAGCCCCGAAGCCGTTACCTGGCCTGTACTGGTCTGCGAGCGTGCGCCGATCAGGAACGCCTTGATCTCCTGTCGCGCCTCGTAGCGCGTGCCGTTGTGGCGCCACAGCAATTTGGCGCTGGCGCGGTAGTTGAACTTCTTGGCCTGGCCGTTCACTTCGAACTCCAGGCGGACCGGGTCGGGCAGGCGCGCGGGCGGGGGCGTGGTGCTGGCGGTGTTGCTGCCGGCGCCAGGCGGGCGGATGTCCACGCCGGCGCTGCTGTCCTGCGCGGGGTCGGCGGGTGCTGAGGCGCTGGCGAGTGGGGCCGCGGGCGCTTCCTGGGGGGCGGAAGCGGCAGAGGCTGCCACCGCCGGAGGTGCGGCCGCTGCGATGGGGGTGTCAGGTGACCCCGAATCGGTGCCCTCCGGCCCAGGCGTTCCCGCCTGCG